>Ga0111538_10004746_pt1 | contig 18761 bp, 24 predicted proteins | sample SoiMethybrSBSTD1_FD_79669 | JGI IMG/M metagenome (GOLD analysis project Ga0111538, IMG submission 79669) | Bulk soil microbial communities from a Populus tree surrounding site in Tennessee, USA - Soil MetaG P. TD hybrid SBSTD1 (version 2)... | ecosystem: Environmental > Terrestrial > Soil >...
GAGGTCCCTGGCATCGGCAGCCCGAACCTGACCGTGGGACGCATCGAGGGCGGCATCAACACCAACGTCGTTCCGGACCGCGTCACCCTGAAGCTCGACCGGCGCATGATCCCCGAGGAGGACCCCGCCGAGGCCGAGCAACGCCTCAAGGCCGTGATCCGCGGAGCGGTGAAAGGGCTGGCCGGCATCAAGGTCGACGTGCGCCGGCTGCTGCTGGCGCGTGCGCTAACACCGCTTCCCGGCCACGAGCGCCTGGCGGATGCGATCCGAGCACGGGCTCGTGGCGTGCTCGGCGAGGCCATCCCCGCCACCGGCTCGCCGCTCTATACCGATGCGCGCCTCTATGCGGAGGCCGGCGTGCCGACCGTGCTCTACGGCGCCGGCCCGCGCTCCATCCTGGAGGCCAACGCCAAGCGTGCCGACGAGAACGTGGCGCTCGACGACCTCAAGCGCGCGACCGTGGTTGTGGCCTTGGTGCTGGCCGACCTGCTCGCCGCGTAACCGGCTTTCGGGCCACGGCCCTCGGCCGGCATAACGCCGGCATAACAGAGGGTATGTCGCCGAAACGGTTCGAGCCCCTGGTTCCGGGCCCGCGTACTTCGATAGAGTTCCGGACGCTGCAGGCCGAGGCGGATCAGGCCACCTGCTGCACCGGCGAGGGCACGTCCTTGGTGGTGACGCGGCGCAGGTCGCGGGGGTGGACAGCATCGTCGTAGGGCCGGCCGCGGTGCAGCGTGCAGCGGTTGTCCCAGATCACCAGATCGCCGACGCGCCAGGTGTGGCGGTGCACGAACTCGCGCTGGGTCGCGTGCTCCGTCAGGTCGCGCAGCAGCAGGCGGCCGTCCGGCATGGGCCAGCCCACGACATGGGAGGCGTGGGAGCCGAGGTAGAGCGTCTTGCGCCCGGAGCCCGGATGCACACGCACCAAGCGGTGCCGGGCCGGGGGCAGCGCCGCACGCTCGGCGTCCGTATAGTCGGTGTGGCCGAGCTGGCCGCGCGAGTGGAAGATCGAATGCTCGACCACGAGGTCCTCGATCCTGGCCTGCATCGCGGGCGTCAGCGCATCGTAGGCGGCGCGCAGGTCGGCGAACTCGGTCTCGCCTCCGATCGGGGGAACGACGTGGGCGAAGAGCATGGAGAGCGCACCCGGCACCACGCGAAACGAGGCATCGGAATGCCAGAGCTGATTGCCGAGCGCGTCGAGGCGGCGGTGGTCGTCGCGCGCCCTGAGCTGGTTCCTGGCATCGAGGTTGGAAATGTCGGCGAGCTCGGCGTGCTTCAGGCGTTGCTGGACCCGGTGGTTGCGGGGCGGCTCGATGCCGCCAAACAGGCGACCGACACCCAGCAGGCGATCGTCATCGAGCGACTGCTCATGGAACACGAGCACGGCGTGACGGTCGATGGCATCAGTCAGTTGGCGAACCGCATCCGGCGCCAGGGTGGGGGAGAGCTCGACGCCGGCGACGTCGCCGACGAACTGGGGGTGCAGCTGGCGCACGGTGATGGTCATCGCGTCCTCCGCCCGGCTTGCTTGGGCCCGACATTCATTTGCCGCGACATTGAACGGCGAGACCGCACGGTCGTCAAATGGCGCTTCCGTCCGAATCCGACCAGTCGATGAGCGCCTCGCATCCGCACGTCTCGCATCTGAAATAATCGTCTTTCGCGTCGGATGGAATGGGAACGAGCACTGACTGAGCTTCGTCACGAACCCAGCAATTCGGGCATTGATACTGTTCCCCGATCTGAACCTGAAAACTCGAAAGGCGCTCGCGCGCGAGGTCCATCGACCCGAGTTCGGCTCGTATTTCCCGCGCATGCGCTTCCACGCGGAGAAGTTCGGCATCGAGGACTGAGCGGCGGCTCTGCAATTCTTCGCCGATCTCCTGGGCAAGGTCGGACAAATTCCGCACGATGGACATGCACCCCTCCTCACAGTTCGATGGTATCCCTCGCATTTCCGGCCGGCAAGAACGGCGGCTTCCCGCGGTGGGCAGCGTATCGGGCCTGATACGCCCGCAACTGCCGTCTTGTGCAGCCCACGCGGCGCACATAGAGTCAATCCTCGCTTGGCCAGTCAGTGCGCCGGGAAATGCGTCATGGCGGACGGGCCGAAGACCCAGAAAGGCTCGCAGGCGGAGGATCGGCGCCAGCGCCTTGCGGCTGCGCTCCGGGAGAACCTCGGCAAGCGCAAAGCGCAGGCCCGCGCCCGCGCTGCGGCGGAAAAGTCACAGCCCGGCCCCGACATCGACCCGGGCGGCAAGACTTGAGCAATCGGCGTTATTCTGCCTGTCTTGTTGCGTAGAGTGCGCTGCAACAAAAGCGAAGAACGGGGCTCACTCATGGATCGCATCAGCATCGTCGGCGGCAAACAGCTCTCCGGCTCGCTCGCCATCTCCGGCGCCAAGAATGCGGCGCTGCCGTTGATGATTGCCAGCCTGCTCACGTCCGAGCGGCTGACCCTGAAGAATGTCCCCAACCTCGCCGACGTGAATACGCTGGCGCGCATCCTGCGCAACCACGGCGTCGACCTCGCCGTCGACGGCAAGCGCGCCGACCCCTCGCCCTACCTTGGCGAGACCTTCCACCTTACCGCCCGTGACATCGTCGATACGACCGCGCCCTACGAGATGGTGAGCCGCATGCGGGCAAGCTTCTGGGTGCTCGGCCCGCTGCTCGCGCGCTGCGGCGTGGCGCGGGTCTCGATGCCTGGCGGCTGCGCCATCGGCACCCGCCCGGTCGACCTGCACCTGATGGGGCTGAAGGCGCTGGGCGCCGAGATCGAGATCGACGGCGGCTATGTCGTGGCCAAGGCGACGAAGGGCCTCAAGGGCGCCCGCGTGAGCTTCCCGAAGGTGTCGGTCGGCGCCACCCATGCCGTGCTGATGGCAGCGGCTCTCGCCAAGGGCGAGACCGTGATCGAGAACGCCGCGCGCGAGCCCGAGATCGGTGACGTCGCGGAGTGCCTTGCCAAGATGGGATGCAAGATGGAAGGCATCGGCACCTCGACCCTGCGCATCCAGGGCGCGGGCCGGCTCGAAGGCGCCGTGCACACCGTGCTGCCCGACCGCATCGAGACGGGCACCTACGCGTTTGCCGTGGCGGCGGCCGGTGGGGACGTGGAGCTGCGAGGCGCGCGCAAGAGCCTGCTCGACACGGCGTTTGCGGCGCTGGAGCAGGCGGGCGTCACGATCGCCGAGACCGAGCATGGCGTGCGCATCGCCCGCAACGGGCGCGGCCTGCAGCCGATCGCCATCGAGACGCAGCCCTATCCGGGATTCCCCACGGATCTGCAGGCGCAGCTGATGGCCCTCATGACCAGGGCCGAAGGCACCAGCGTGATCCGCGAGACCATCTTCGAGAACCGCTTCATGCACGTGCAGGAGTTGGCCCGGCTCGGCGCCGACATCCAGCTGCAGGGCGACACCGCGACCGTCCGGGGCGTGAAGCAGCTGCGCGGCGCGCAGGTGATGGCGACCGACCTGCGGGCCTCCGTGTCGCTCGTCATCGCCGGCCTGATGGCCGAGGGCAAGACTACCATCAATCGCGTCTACCACCTCGACCGCGGCTTCGAGCGGCTGGAGCAGAAGCTCTCGGGCTGCGGGGCGGACATCGAGCGGCTGGTCAGTGGATGAGAGTGGCAAACGCCGCGGGTATCCCGCCCGGGTTGCCCGGGGGCTTGTCGCTATCGTCGCTCTCTACCTTGCCGCCGCCTATGTCGTGCTGCCGGCGCTGTGGTCGCACTACGAGCATCAGCCCGGCCTGGCGGCGCGGCCCATGGTCACCGTCACACCGCAAGGCATTCCCGGCGATCCCCTGAACGTCGGTCTCGTCGGCTCCCGTGCCGAGGTCATGCGGGCAATGACAGCGGCTGGCTGGCACCCTGCCGATCCCATCACGCTCGCAAGCTCGCTCGAGATCGGCCTCAGCGTCGCGCTTGCGCGGCCCTACGTGGATGCGCCCGTAAGCACGCTGATGTACCAGGGACGGCGGCAAGATCTGGCCTTCGAGAAACCGGTCGGCCGCAGCGCGGAGCACCGCCACCACGTCCGGTTCTGGCTCACGCTCCCATCCGGTGCGGAGGGACGGGAGGTCTGGCTGGGTGCGGCAAGCTTCGACCGCAGCGTCGGCTTCAGCCACGACACAGGACAGATCACGCATCACATCGACCCCGACTTGGACGCGGAGCGCGCCTTCGTCATGGAGAGCGTTGCGGCGGCGGGCACGCTCGCACAGATCTACGAGGTCGCGGGGGCCGGCCCGACCCTCAACGGGCGCAACGGGGGCGGCGATCGCTATTTCACCGACGGGGAGATCGTCATCGGTGTTCTCAGGCCGACTGTCGATGCTGCGGCACCGCCACCGCGCCGGCTCCCGAGTCCGGCTGCGACGGCCCTGAAGGGGCGCGTCTGGGCTGCCATTCTCGCGGCGGGGCGCTCGCTGGGGCTCGTGCCGGTGCCCCACACGCTGCAAGGCGGGGAGCAGGCGCTGTCACCCTGCCCGCCAGCCGCCGGCTGAGCGCCGTTCCAGCCCGCAGTTGTATGCCGGCGACCGCTTCGCTATCACTGCCCCGGCGCGGGTCGGGCATTGGGCCTGATCCGGCATCGAACGCGAGCACGCTTCGAGGACATGCATCAATGCCGGAGCTGAAGCTCATCGCCTTCGATGCCGAGGACCTCGCCGTGATGTCGGCGCACCTGCAGGATGCCGTGCTCAGGATCGGCGACATCGCCTACTTGCCGCGCGAGCGCCGGTTTGCGGCGATCGTCAATCGCTTCGACTGGCCCGAGGCCCTCGATGGCGCCGACGGCAAGCCCGCAACCTATACGCGCCGCCGTTCCGGCCTGCGCTTCGAGCGCGTGCTCGGCGCCAAGCTGATGGGTATCGACCTTGCCCGCAAGGACACGGTGCTGGAACTCCTGGCACTGAGCTTCGAGCCCGCGGAAGCGCCCGGGGGCAGCGTGATCATTCACTTCGCCGGCGGAAGCGCGATCAAGCTCGAAGCCGAGTGCGTCGAGGCCGAGCTGAAGGACCTGGGACCGGTGTGGCGCGCGACCTCCATGCCCAGCCATCCGGACGACGATCCAGCCCCAGCGTGACCCATGGCGGCGGCTCAACCGCCGCCGGCCGGAGCCAGCCATGCCCGTCAACCTTTCCACTAGCGACCCCGGCTTCGAGAGCACGTTCTCAGCCTTCCTCGCCGCCAAGCGGGAGGTATCGGAGGACGTGGACGCGGCCGCGCGCGCCATCATCGCGCACGTGCGCCGGGACGGCGACCGCGCGTTGCACGAGCTCACGCGCCGCTTCGATCGCCTGGACCTCTCGGAGCTCGGCGTGCGGGTGAGCGAGGCGGAGATCGCCGCGGCGATGGTGGCGAGCGACCGGCAAACGCTGGCCGCGCTCGAGCTGGCCGCAGCCCGCATCGAAAGCCACCACCGCAGACAGTTCCCCTCCGACGATCGCTACACGGACGCATTGGGCGTCGAGCTCGGCACGCGCTGGACGGCCATCGAGTCGGTTGGGCTCTATGTGCCGGGCGGCCTCGCCAGCTATCCAAGCTCCGTGCTCATGAATGCGATCCCCGCGCGCGTTGCGGGCGTGCCGCGCATCGCCATGGTCGTGCCTTCGCCCGACGGCGAGCTAAATCCGCTGGTGCTTGCCGCCGCCCACCTCGCCGGCGTGCCGGAGATCTACCGCATCGGCGGCGCACAGGCCGTGGCGGCGCTGGCCTACGGCACCGAGAGCGTGGCGCCGGTGGCCAAGATCGTCGGCCCCGGCAATGCCTACGTTGCAGCTGCCAAGCGGCAGGTGTTCGGCACGGTCGGCATCGATTCCATCGCCGGTCCGTCCGAAGTTCTGGTGATTGCCGACAAGGACAACAATCCCGACTGGCTGGCGGCCGATCTGCTGGCCCAGGCCGAGCACGACACCGCGGCGCAGGCAATCCTGATGACCGACGATGCGCGCCTCGCCGCCAAGGTCGCGGCCGCCGTCGCGCGCCAGCTCGCCGGCTTGCCGCGCGGCAACATCGCCGGCGAGAGCTGGCAGACCTTCGGCGCGCTCATCGTGCTGCGCTCGCTGGAGGAGGCCCCGGCGCTGGCCGACCGCATCGCCGCCGAGCACGTCGAGATCGCGGTCGCCGATCCGGAGGCGCTGGCCGCCCGCATCCGCAATGCGGGGGGCATCTTCCTCGGCAGGCACACGCCGGAGGTGATCGGCGACTACGTCGCGGGCTCCAACCACGTGCTGCCGACCGCGCGCAGCGCCCGCTTCTCCTCGGGCTTGAGCGTGCTCGACTTCATGAAGCGGACCTCGCTGCTGCGGCTCGATAGCGCATCGCTCGCCAGGCTCGCCCCTGCCGCCATGACGCTCGCACGCGCCGAAGGCCTGGAGGCACACCGGCGCTCCGTCGCAATCCGCCTCGATGGCGAGAAGGCGTGACGGCACCCCATGTTCGAGCCCCCCGAGTTCGACCCCAACTCCAAGGCGAAGCTCGTCGCCATCACCTTCGACGAGGCGTCCATCGCGCGCGGCAACGCCAACATCGAGCACGAGCGCAAGGTCGCCGTGTTCGACATCCTCGAGGGGAACCGCTTCGCGCTCGACGGCCGCGACGGGGGGCCGTACGCGCTGCATCTTTCCATCGTCGAGGACCGGCTGGTCTTCGCGATCGCCCAGGAGACAAGCGAGGAGGAAACCTTCACGGTCGTGCTCTCGCTCACGCCACTGCGCCGCACGATGAAGGACTACTTTATCGTCTGCGAGAGCTACTACCAGGCGATCCGCACGGCGCCGCCCTCCCGAATCCAGGCCATCGACATGGGACGCCGCGCGCTACACGACGAGGGCAGCCGCGTGCTCGTGGAACGGCTCAAAGGCAAGATTACCATCGATCGGGATACGGCGCGCCGCCTGTTCACGCTCATCTGCGCGCTGCATTGGAAGGGGTGAGAGGTGGCAGCGGGTGGGGGAGGCCACGATCTGCCGGGAGCGGTACTCTTCGTCTGTTCCATGAACTCGGTGCGTTCGCCGATGGCGGCGGCGATCCTGCAGCACCTCGCCGGGGGCAGGGCCTACGTGGCCTCGGCCGGCGTGCGCGCCGGCGGGCCGGACGCCTTCGCCGCAGCAGTGATGACCGAGATCGGCATCGACATCACGCGCCACACCCCGCATTCGCTGCGCGAGCTCAACGACACCTCCTTCGACCTCATCGTCACCCTGTCGCCCGAGGCGCACCATCAGGCGCTCGAGCTGACCCGCACCATGGCCGTGGAGGTGGAGTACTGGCCGACCTTCGATGCCACCATGCTGATCGGCCACGCCGGCCGCGAGCAGATCCTCGACGCCTACCGGGGCGTACGCGACCAGTTGTTCTCGCGCATCAAGCAGCGCTTCGGCCTGGAGGGCGGGCCCAGCGTGTAGGGCGAGAACGGCCGGGCAACGGCTGCGCCTCGGCTCTGCTTGATTTTCGCCGCATCCCGTGGGCATGCTCCGCCGCGATTCAATGGCTTTCAGCGTGTCCCCTCGCCCCCCGGACAACGATGTCATGAGCTCATCCAAGGCTGCCCTCCTCCCCTCCTTCGCCCGCACGGACAGCCCCCGGCGTGAATCGCTGCGGCACGAGCTCGCCCGCACCAAGCCGACCGGGCGTCGGGCCGGGTTGAAGCCGCGGCTCGTGCTGGCCAGCGCATCGCCGCGACGGCTGATGCTGTTGGGCCAGGTGGGAATTGAGCCCGACGCCCTGCGCCCCACCTCCATCGACGAGCAGCCGGGCAAAGGCGAGATGCCGCGCTCGCTGGTGACGCGGCTCGCCCGTGCCAAGGCAGAGGCTGCGCGCGACCAGATCGCCAACGACAAGGACGTCGCTGACGCCTATGTGCTGGCGGCCGATACCGTCGTGGCCGTGGGACGCCGCATCCTCGTCAAGCCGCGCTTCGTGGAGGAGGCGGTTGCGGCGCTGCAGCTGCTGTCGGGCCGCAACCATCGGGTGCTCACCGGGCTGTGCCTGATCACGCCCGACGACCGAGTACGGCTGAAGATCATCGACACGCGCGTGCGCTTCAAGCGCCTGTCGAAGGAGGAGATCGAAGCCTACATCGCCTCGCGCGAATGGCGCAGCAAGGCTGGAGGCTACGCCATTCAGGGGCTCGCAGGCTGCTTCGTGCAGAAGATCTCGGGCTCCTATACGAACGTCGTCGGCCTGCCGCTCACCGAGGTCGTGAACCTGTTGCTGGGCGAAGGGTTTCCGATTCACTTCAACTGGCTCAAGCTCGGCGAAGCCGATCCGGAGTGAGGACGGGCAAGGCATGGCGCGCTCGAACCCGAAAGCCGGCGCTGGCGGCAAATGCCCGATCTGCGAGCGCCCGACGGTTCAGGAGTACCGGCCGTTCTGCTCGCGACGCTGCGCCGACATTGACCTGTCGCGGTGGCTGAGCGGAGCCTATGCCATCCCCGTCAAGGACGGAGACCACGACGAGGATGGAACCTCGCCCGCTGATGGCGGCAAGAACGAGCCGGGCACGACCCACTGAGATTCGAGCGGCCCTCACTTGCCCGCGGCGCGCCGGGCAACCTCCGCCCTGGAAACCTCGCCGGCTGCGATCAGGGCGTTGATGCAGGTCATCGAGAGCTTGAGGCCGTTGGCACGCATGCAGCGGCGAACGCCGGGACCATCGGGATCGTGCTGGCTGCAGTAGGCGAAGTAGTCGCTGGCACACGCCGACTGCACGCGGGCGCTGACGGCGTGGGCCTCCGCCACGAGGCAGACCAGGGCGCCGATGCCGAAGGCCGCCTTGAGGGTGGTGCGGGCAAAGCCGCTGGTGGTGCGGGTCATGTCGATCTCCTCTTTCAAGGAAAAGCCTGTTGAGAGGAGCTTAGGTGAGGCCGTGTCATCTGCCTGTCTCGGTCGGAACAAGTCCGCAACATTTTCGTCATGGAACAGACGATTTCGGCGCAGGGTTAACGCCGGGTGCAGATGTCGAGGCCGGCAACGCGCTCAAATCCCAAGGCTGCGCGCGAAGGCAGCGACGGCATCCAGCACGGCGGCGGGCTGGTCGCGGTGGGGGGAATGGCCGCACTGCGCCAGCTCCAGCCGGGTGATCGGCCCCGGCGCGCGGGCCGCGATGCGATGAAGCTGCTCGAGCGTGCCGTACTCGTCGTCGAGCCCCTGGATCAGCAGCATGGGCGCGCGAACCTCCGCGAGCAGCGGCTCGATCGACCAAGCGAGGAACTCGGGCGAAAGCCAGCTGTCCGCCCAACCCAGGAACGCGTCATCCACGCGGGCATGGTGTTTGGCCAGCCGGTCCCTCAGGTCCGACGTGCGATAGGTCTCCCGCATGCGCGTGATGCTGGCAACGGTAATGGGCTCGACGAACACGTGCGGTGCCATCAGCACGAGCCCGCCGACCGGGTGCTGCGCCGCCGCGGCGTGGATGAGGGCGATGGAAGCGCCGTCCGAATGGCCGACGAGCAGCGGCGCTTCGATGCCAACCTGGTCGAGCAGGCGCGGCAGCACCTCCAGGGCCTCATGGTGCATGAAGTCGATGTTGCGCTTCGCCGTCAGCCCCCCGGACTGGCCGTAGCCGAAACGGGAGTAGACCAGCGCGCGCAGGCCAAGCCTGGCCGCCACCTTGTCGGGGAAGTCGCGCCACAGCCCCGTCGACCCCAGCCCTTCGTGCAGAAACACGAGGGCGGGACGCGCGGCATCGCCGGGAATCATGCGGTATTCGATAGGTCGGTCGGTGATGTTGAGGAAGGGCATCGGGCTCGGCTCGTGCACGCGGGCTGCCCGATGTAGCACGCGACCGCAGGTTTCGGGAGAAAGCCCGCGTGCGGTCGCCCCTGGCCCGGAACCAAATCGGCTCCATCCGCGTTGGCGGTGGCGGTCATGTGTCTTTTGACATACGCGGGCAAGTGGGGATGTTGCCCGTCCGAAGCGCTTGCAGAAGTCAGGCCATGCATTTGGGGGACGCCGCGAGGCTTTGGCGCGAGCGCGCCGAAAATGCCCGCACCATAGCTCGGCAGATGACCGATCCCGAGGCTCGCCTCGGCATGCTGGAGATCGCCCGCGACTACGCCATCATGGCCGAGTACGCGGAGCGCCGCGCGCGCGGTGCGCTCGCCCAGGCGGACGAGGGGGAACCGGAGCAAACAGCCGCGCTCGAGATCGGCTGGCACCTTCCCCAGCGCAACCTCGTGCAAGGCATGACCTTCCAGCCCGATACCCTCAAGGTTCTCTGCGTGGCGTTCGACGTGGCCTGGGCCTCGCTCGCGTCGACCGCAAAACCCGAAGAGGCCGATGCGATGCGAAACCGGTTGGCCAACTGCCTGCTCTCGCTATCCGCGGATGCCAGCACGGACATTAACGCTCTCGCCGCCGAGGCCTTGCGAGCACTGGACGCCATGTAGCGTCCGCAGCGAGGGACGATTCCGCGGCATGGGCGGCGCCTTGAGGGTTGCGCATGCGGGCGGCCAAGGCGCGGTGCCAGCACCCCGGCCCGCACACGTAGGCATTGTACTGTCCCCCTTCCCGGAGAAACCCTTATGGCCGCTGCCGCGTGCTGCTCGCAGACTGCCGAGCGAGCGAGGGTGGCCGCGCCGGGCATCCGGTTGTTGCGCCTACCCTCGCCGGTGGAGCAGGGGACGGTCATGACAGGCATATTCTCGAGAGCAGGTCTCGTGGCGCTCGCGGCAGCCGGTCTGGCGCCCGCTACCGCCTCAGCGCAGTACTACCCGCCGCCGGTCGTCTATCAATACTATGCAGCACCGGCGCCCTATCGCTATTACGCGCCGCCGCCGGCCTATCCGTACTACGCACCGCCCGTGGCCTATTACAGCCCGTACGTTCTCTACTACCCAGGCAGTCCGGCCAAGAGATTCTGGAACCGGCAAGCGCGGTACAATCGCTATTAAAGTCTCGCATGCCGCGCCGGGGCGAGAGCATGAGCCCCGACCAGGCACGGGCCGGCGACGCACCGCTCAGTCACGGCGCGTCGCTTCCTCGCGCAGCCAGTCGATGAACGCGCGCAGGGGCGGCCAGTCCGCCATGTCGGGAAGCACCAGCGCGTAGTGGCACCAGTTGGTGGCGATCTCGCCGGGATAGACCTGGACCAACCGGCCGCTGCGGATTTCCTCCCCGACCAGACTCTTGCGGGCGATGGCGATCCCGAGGCCACCGGCGGCGGCCTCGAGCGTGATGGCGGCGCCGTTGAAGCGCATGCCGCGGTCGATGGCATCCATCGGCAGGCGGTGATGCCCGAACCATGTGCGCCAGTTGGTGCCGCTCTCGTCGTCCTCGGCCGTGACGTCGAGAAGCCGCGGCATGTGCAGCATGTCCGCGGGCCTCGTAACGGCGCCGAACTCGGCGATGAAGCCCGGGCTCGCGACGGGAAAAATCGCGTCATCCATCAGGTGCTCGGAGTGCACGCCGGCGTAGCCGCCCGTGCCGAACCGGAGCGCCACGTCGAACGACCTCTGCGCCAGATCGGCCAATGCGAGATCGCCGGTGACGTGGAGCTCGATGTCGGGATGCGCGCTGCGGAACCGGTGCAGGCGCGGCGCGAGCCAGCGGGTGACATGGGACGGGATACCCGTAATGCGCAGCTGTGTGCCCTCCCGCCGGTCAATGCTGGTCACGGCGCGGCGAATCTCGGCCAGGCCGCGCCGGACGCCTGCGGCTAGTCTCTGTCCCTCCGGAGTGATCTCGATGCGGCGCGTGTGGCGCACGAACAGGGGCGTTCCCAGATCCTCCTCGAGAGCGGCGACGCGGTGGCTGACCGCGCTCGCCGTCACGTTGAGCTCGTCGCCGGCTTCCTTGAAGCTCATCAGGCGCGCGGCGGCTTCGAACACGCGCAACGTATCGAGGGGCGGCAAGCGGCGCATGAGGCTTTCACGATGGATTGACTGCGGGTTGACGGGAAGCGGCAGCTGCACGGCATCGCCTCGACGGCATCCCATGCATGAGCCGGGCTAAAGCATAGCATGACTATTAATCGCTTGTCGGGACGGCATCGTCGGGGCATACGTGCGCCGCTGAACGCGCCGGTCGGCATGCTTTATTGCCCCGGGCGCGGGCGGACAGCAGCAAGAGCAGAGCTGGCAAAGAGCAGAATCGGTCATGGGCCCCTCACTGCAAATCGCGGATGATCGCTGGGTGAATCCCTGCGACCGCTCCCGTTTGCCGGCTCCGACCGAGCACGTGTGGCCCCACACGCGCGCCGTGGCCGCGGGCCTGCTCCAAGCCCTCGTGTGCTGGCAAGCCAAACGCCTCGAGCGACGAATCGAACGCTTCGAGCGGGACTGCAGAAACCCAATCTGATCGCCCACCCTGCATTCTCAGGGTCGATGCGGCGGTCGCCACATCCCCGAGAGAGTGCCGATGGCGCCCCAAACCAATCTCTCCCCTGCACGGCTCAACGACGGTTGGCCGTATCCGGGCGACCAATGGCCCGGCAGCATCGCGTCGATCGCCCGCATCGTGCGCATCCCCGCCGGGCGCAGGGTATTCAGCAAGGGCGATCCTGGCGACGGCTGCTACATCCTGATCAATGGCGCGGTCAAAGTGACCTTGCCGTCGACCGGTGGCCAGGAGACGCTGCTGGCGATCCTGGGCAAGGGTGAAGTCTTCGGCGAGATGGCTCTCCTCGACCGGCTGCCGCGGTCGGCGACGGTCACCGCGCTCAGACCCTGCGAGCTCTACCACATCGGTCCCGACACGTTCGATCGCCTGACGGCGGCGGATGCCCAGCTCGCCCGCCAGCTTCTCCGCGTGATCGCCAGCCGCCTGCGGGCCGGCAACGAGGCGCATGCGCTGCACCTGATGCCCCTGCGCGTGCGCCTGGCGCGTGCATTCCTGCATCTGGCGCAAACCTTCGGCGAATGCCTGCCCGATCAGAGGATGCTCATTCGCCAGAAGGTCTCGCAGTCCGACCTCGGACACATGATCGGCGCGGCGCGCGAGAACGTGAACCGGCAACTGACGGACTGGCGCCGCAGCCGACTGCTCTCCCGCATCAGCGGCTACTACTGCCTGGAGCGCCCGGCAGAATTCGAGGACATCGCGCGACGAGAGTAGCGCGCACTGCCCTTGCCGCGCGCCCGGCGCAAAATCGGTGATGCAAACGACCAAAGTGTGATGCGCATCACTACGACAGAACGAGTTGCGCACCATGTTGCAGTGCCCAAGCAATTCCCTGGTGTCGTTGGCCGACGCACGCGCTGCAGTCCTTCGCCGCCAGTGACGGAAGCATAAGAGCAAGAGAGAGAACGATCATGACAGCCACCACCTACATGCCGCATGCGGCACAGAATGCACCCGATGCAAGCGCGCGCACCCGTCCGAGCCTGCTCAACCGCATCCTTGTCGCAATCGTCGAGGCGCAGAGCCGCAAGGCCGAGCGCATGGTTGGCAGGCATCTGGCCATGCTCGGTGACGACAACCTGGCCGCGCTGAGATTTGCCCCTGAAGAGATCAAGGCCATTCGCGCGGGCGTGCCGACCCAGGACGTGATGGAGCGACGATGGCGCTCCGTGACCTGAGATTCGAGGACGGCCCGGACGCTGCGGCTGCCCAGGCCAGCCCACGAGGATAGCCGACGATTCAAACGCTCGGGCGCTCGAGGCGCCCACCAGGAGAAAGAAATGTTCAAGACCTTAGCACCACGGTCCACCGACGACTTGTGGCCGTTCGCAGAGCAACCGCAAGCCGGCGCGCCGGCGTCCCTGATGCAGCGGCTCGCCGGGAGCCTGTTGGCGATGTCGCAGTCCGTGGTCGAGCGGCGCCGCTATCTCAAGGCCCGGCACGACCTCGACAGTCTCGACGAGCGCATGCTCAGGGATATCGGCGTCACGCGGTCCGAGATCGGACGCGTCGTCCGCTACGGGCGCTTCGACTAGTCGCGCAACTCGCGGCTCTCACCCCGCGAGGCGGCGCGCCGTGCCGCACCCCTGCACGGCCGGCGCGCCACCTTCGTCCGGGTCTTTTGGAATGGGAGGAATTTCATGTCCCACATACTGCCTTTGGGCATCCTGACCTGCACGGCCGGCCTCGGCCTCGCCGTACTTGCCGCCGCCGACAGCCTGCCGCGCAGTGGGGATGTCTTCGTCGACCCCGTGCTGAGCGGGACGGCTAGCGCCTGCCGGCCCGATGCCGAAGGCGCCAGCAGGCTGCGCGCCTATTACCAGAAGATGGCCACCAAGACCGAGACGCGCCCCTTCTCGCCCGGGTCCGGCGGCAACAGCAGCGCCGGGGCCGCTGGCGACGCGCCGCTCCTGTCCTATCTCGGCACGCTCACCTACACGGTCACGACGGCCAGTCCGCTGGCGCAGCGCTACTTCGACCAAGGCCTGCGCCTCGCCTATGCTTTCAACCACGCCGAGGCACGACGTGCCTTCCAGACGGCGCAGAAGCACGATGCGGACTGCGCCATGTGCTACTGGGGCGAGGCGCTGGTGCTCGGACCCAATATCAACGCGCCCATGAACGCGGCGGTGGTCGCGCCTGCCCTCGCCGCCCTGCGGGCGGCGGAGGCCAAGGCCAGCTCCGCAAGCGTGCGCGAGCAAGCCCTGATCGCCGCACTCGGCAAACGCTATGCCGAGGATGGCGGCGTGGACCGCGCGCAGCTCGATGCGGCCTATGCCCAGGCCATGGGCGAGCTCGCCCGGCGTTTCCCGGATGATCAGACCGTCAATGTCCTCTACGCCGAGGCGCTAATGGATCTGACCCCGTGGGACTATTGGGAGGCCGGCGGCGCCAAGGCCAAGGGCAAGACCGGCGAGATCATCGCCACGCTCGAGAAAGTGCTGGCGAAGAACCCGGACCATCCCGGCGCCATCCACTTCTACATCCACATGGTGGAGGCATCGGACAAGCCGGAGCGGGCGCTGCCCTTTGCCAATCGCCTGGCGGCCGCCATGCCGGGCGCCGGACATCTGGTGCACATGCCCTTCCACATCCACTTCCGCCTCGGCGACTATCAGGCCGCGCTCGCGGCCAACAAGGCTGCCGTAGCCGCGGACGAGGCCTACATTGCGCAGGCCGCGCCGCAGGGGCTCTATCCGGCTGCCTACTACCCCCACAACGTGCACTCGCTGATGGTCTCGGCGCAGATGGCCGGCGACGGCAATGCGGCCGTGGCGGCGGCCGCCAAGCTCGCGCGCGTGGTGACGGCGGAGGCAGGCCGCACGGTGCCATGGGTGCAACCGATACAGGCGGCGCCCTATTTTGCGCACGCGCAGTTCAGCGAACCCGCCACCACCCTCGCGCTGGCCGATCCCGGCGATGAGCTGCCGTTCGTGAAGGCAATGTGGCACTACGCACGCGGCGTGGCGTTTGCCGCGGACAAGAATATCGCGGCCGCTACGGCGGAAGCCGAGGCGATCGCGCGGCTCGAAGACAGCAACTTCGCAGATCTGGTGGCCGGCGGCATTCCGGCTGCCGAGGTTCTGCAGCTTGCCCGCCATGTCGTGCTCGCGCGCATCGCCATCGCCGACGGCAGACCCGAGGCGGCCGTGGTCGCCTTCGAGCAGGCCATCGCCATCCAGGACAAGCTGCCCTACTCCGAGCCGCCGCACTGGTACTACCCCGTGCGCCAGTCCTTGGGGGCAGTGCTGGTGAAGCTCGGCCGCCTCGATGCGGCAGAGGAGGCATTCCGCGCCAGCCTGGCGCAGTCGCCCAACAATGGCTGGGCGCTCCACGGGCTGAGCGACATCTACAGCCGCCTCGGGCGAAAGCAGGAGCTGGCCGAAGCCAACCGGCGCCTCGCCAAGACGTGGGCGGGCGACCGCCGACTGCTCGACCTCGGCCGGCTTTGAGCGCCGGCAGGACTCGATGCGGGCGCGGGAAAATGCAGGGCGCAAAAGGCGGAGCCGCATTGCACCGAAACGACGGTTGCACCGGTGCAATGCGCTTCGCTTTTGCACCCTACGATTGCCCCAAGCCGTGCTTCGACAGGCTCAGCACGGGGGTGGGGTGGACGCGGGAAAATGTAGGACGCAAAAGGCGAAGCCGTAGTGCGCCGAAACGACGGTTGCATCGGTGCAATGCGCTTCGCTTTTGCACCCTACTTGCCGGCACCGCGCCTGGCGAGCAGGGCCTTGAGCTTGGCCAGCTGCTCGGCCTCGCTCTCCTGGAACCCGAGCGTCCCGGCGAGGCGGTTGTCGGCGTCCATGAGATAGACATAGGCCGAATGCACGATGGTGTAGCTGCCGTTGTCCTCGGGCACCTTGTTGTACGCGGCACTCCAGCTCCTGGCCGCGGCCGCAATCTGCTCACCACTGCCCGTGAGCGCGACGATGCGCGGGTCGAAAGCCGTGAGATACTGCTTGAGTCGATCCGGCGTGTCGCGCTCCGGATCGACGGTGACGAAGATCACCTTCAGTCGGTCGGCGTCGGCGCCGAGGCTTTGCAAGCTGTTGCTCATCTCCATCAGCGTGGTCGGACACACGTCCGGGCAATGCGTGAAGCCGAAGAAGATGGCGTAGGGCTGTCCCGCCAGCGTCGTGCTCGCGAACGGCTTGCCGTTGTGATCGGTGAGCTCGAACGACCCGCCGAGGCTGCCGAGGGGTTGCGCGAAAGTCTGACTGCAAGCGCCGGCCCACAGCACCGCCGCCAGCCCGAGCCCGTAGACCGCCGGCAGTCGTCTTCGAACCCGCTTCGCTGCGCCCGCCGGCATGCAACCGGTTCCTTCGAGCCCGGGCGCAAGAATGGCGCCTCGGATCAATTGCTAGCACATCGGCGCGGGAGCTAAGCGGCAGCCGGCAGTTTCGGTGCGGTCTGCCGCCAGGCCGGCATGGCCGCCTGCACGCCGAGCCAACGCCGGATGTTGGCGTACTGATCGAGCGGAATCTTGGCTGGCTCGGCGTAGAGCAGAGGCGCGACCACCACGTAGTCGGCCAGCGTCGCCGCCTCTCCTACCAGCCACTCCTGCCGCCCGAGATGGCGATCGAGCACGGCGGCTTCCTGGTGAAAGAGCTGGCCCGCCTGCGCCAGCACGGTCTCGTCGGGGCCACCCATCTTCATGACGCCCTTGACGAGGTTTTCGAACAGGAAGGGGACGACGCCCCTGCTCCAGTGCTGGCCCTGCCAGCTTTCCCAGCGGACGATATCGGCCCGCGTCCTGGCGTCCCGCGGCCACAACGGCGTTTCCGTCTTGTCGGCCAGATAGCTCATGATCGCGCTCGATTCCCACAGCGTGAAGCTACCGTCGACCAGGGTCGGCGTGCGCCCCGTCGGGTTGAGCGCGAGATACTCGGGTTTGCGCTGCTCGCCCTTGGTCAGGTCGACGATCGCAAGCTCCAGCGGAACCTTCATTTCGTGCGCGGCAGCCAGCACCTTCCAGGTGTTGGGCGATGGCGGGAAGCAGTAGAGCTTCATTGGGTGCTCCTTTCGATGCGGGTCCGCCGGCGCCGGTCCGGGAGCGCCCGCGTGTGATGACGGTCAGGCCGCTCAGGTATCGTATCGGTCGTGGCGGCGTACCCACGCCATGGGGTGGGACAGGCCGGCCTCGTCGCGTCCCTTGGGGACGAGGTCGAGCAGCTGATAGGCGCTGTTCATCGCGTCGAGGCCGCGCGCGTAGCACGAGTACGTGTGGAAGACGTCGCCGGCCGCGTCCTTCGCGAAGACGCTGAGCCCGGGGGCCTCGGTTACGCCAAATCCGCGCCGGTCATAGTTGTAGTAGGCATCTTTCAACTCCTCGGGCGCGAACGACACGTGATAGTCGCGGTTGAAGCTATTGCCGAGCGAGGACACCCACGTGAAGCTCCAGCCCATGCGCTTCCGGTAGGCCTCGAGCTTCGCCCTGGGTGCGCGCGAGACGGCCACGAGCTGTGCGTCGCGGTGCTTCAGGTGGATGGCGATGCCGTTGTAGTTGTCGGCCCAGAACGAGCAGCTGGGGCACCCCTCCTGCCAGTCCTGCCCGAACATGAAGTGATAGACGATGAGCTGGCTGCTGCCGGCGAAAAGCTCCGGCAACGCCACCTTGCCGTCGCGGCCCTCGAACACGTAGCGCTCCTCGAGCCTGACCCAGGGAAGCTCCCGCCGCTGCGCACTCAGCCTGTCGCGCTCGTGGGTGAATTCCCTTTCCTTCGCCAGCAGCGCCTTGCGCGCGGCCAGCCACTCGTCTCTCGATACGATCTTGTGTTGCTGCATCTTCGACTCCCTATGGCCTGTGCGGGGCAAGCTCTGCCCGGCTGCCCCTACGTCACGGTCCACCGCCGAGCCTGCCGAGGTCACGCCGCCGCTCGAAAGTCCCCGAGCTGGCCGCTGAGCGCGCGCCCGAATGCCGGCCGCGCAGTGCAGCGCTCGATGTAGGCGGCAAGGCGCTTGTCGCTGGTGACGATGTCGGTATGACCGAGGATCCTGAGCACCGTGGTCATCATGAGATCGCCCGCCGTGAAGCGATCGCCGTCGAGATAGGGCTTGTCGCCGAGCGCTTTGGCGAGGGCGCTGAGGCGCCTCCGCACGAACTCCACGGCGCCGGGGCGTCGCAGCCTCGCCCATTCCTGGTCGGCGTAGAAGATATCGATCCGGGCCACGTCCATGACGAAGGGCTCGATGGAATTGAGCGCGGCAACCAGCCATTGCGTCGCCCGGGCGCGGGCCTCCGGATCCTTCGGCAGCAGCGCCTCGCTCCGCTCGCCGACGTAGAGCACGATGGCCCCCGATTCAAAGAGCACGAAGCCGTCGTCCTCGAGGATCGGCACCGGCCCGAAGGGCTGCAGCGCGCGATAACCCGGCTTGTCCTGATCGCCCTGGTCGAGGAGGC
>Ga0111538_10004748_pt1 | contig 18753 bp, 14 predicted proteins | sample SoiMethybrSBSTD1_FD_79669 | JGI IMG/M metagenome (GOLD analysis project Ga0111538, IMG submission 79669) | Bulk soil microbial communities from a Populus tree surrounding site in Tennessee, USA - Soil MetaG P. TD hybrid SBSTD1 (version 2)... | ecosystem: Environmental > Terrestrial > Soil >...
CAGCGACTTTCCGCGATCCCAATACGGTTCATAGCCATAGTGCTTGTAAATGTCGTGGCCCCAAGCGGAATCGGCCATGTCGTGCCAGTTGTCCTTGTCGAACCCCGGCGCGCTCTCCAAGACTTTTCGGTCTACATTCAGCTTAAACACCTGGTTGGCGGCATCCAGCTTCAGAGCGTTCCATGGTATGGCGAACAGCTTGTCGCCAAAGCCCAAGAACCCTCCAAAAGACAACACGGCGTATGCGATCTGGCCCGTGTCTACATCGATCATTAGTTCTTCGATCGCCCCCAGCGCTTCTCCTGAATCGTTCCATACCCTGTCACTGCAAATCGAACTGGCAGACAGGACTTTGGGTGGTCTCATGGTTTCCTCCTTGACCTTGATAGTCCTCATCAAATTCTGCGCCCTTTCAGCCGACCGACTGTGCAGTATTGCTCACCGAATGAGGAAACCCCTCCCAAAACCCAAACACATCCGACTGGTGTAAAAAGTTCTCCTTGATGGATGGATTACGGTCCTCACCCGGACCCTCCAATCGACGCCAGTCGTCCGGAGAGGCTCTCCAAGTCGGCATTGGAGTGGATGGCAGTCGGATTGCCATATGAAGAGAGGAACGAATGAGGTGACGCATGCGATCAGCAACAAGCAATCCAATTTTGGTCGGGCTCGTTCTGCTATTCGCGCTAGGGCACTTCCTCTTACTGGTGGGTATCTTGATGCGAATCGGCGCCACATGCTGGCGCCAGACGGTGCGTGCCAAAGGTCTATGCCTCAGGCGCTCAACCTCTCGTTCAACCTCACGAACAAAAGACCAGGAGGCAGCTTATGAAGCTAACCGAATGCAGCTTCTATAGAAGTGGCAGGGATGTGAACTTCAGCGTGTTTTCAGATGATGTGTGCCGGGTCCACCATCTGAGAAGTATTCCGTTGCCACTCGGCGGGGATGTTGACGTCTATAGCGTGGAACCCGGCGAAAAGTCTGATTGGATCGTCGTTCGGCAAACTGAGGATGGAAAGCACGAACTGAGATGGTTTGTCCGCAAAGGACGGAGCTTCGAAGAAAGCGGGCGGAATCTCCCCCCAGCCGTGAGAGCCGAGGTTGGGGAACGGTTTCCGCAACTGATTCCAAGGCATCCGGCGATGGTTGCCTGAGACGGCGTCGGGTCGTGAACCCGTGACAAGGGACCCATGAGAATTCTAGTGGTGGTGAATGAAAATCCAGTATCGGTGGATCTGGTTAGAGGGGCACTCTCGCTGAGCGACTGGGAGAGGATGCACATCCGTATTCTGTTTCCAGTCCCGGTGCGGGAAAGGCCCGGCTTGACTGAGTTAGACCGCGAATGGCTGACCAACCATGGTGAGTACGTCGCCGAGAAAGTTGCCGACGTTTTTCGAGGTCGCGGTCTGGAAACCGACGTGGTGGTCCGTTTCGGTGACTCTGCCTCGAGCATCATTATCAAGGAGGCTCAGAGCTTTCAGGCGGATTGGATAGTCCTCGGACAGAGGCTGGACGAAGTTGTGGACGGATGGATGGTCGATACGACCGTCCAATACGTCAGCAACTATGCTCCCTGCTCGGTCAAAGTCGTGCCTGTTGAAAGCTGGCATGGAACCCTGTGAATCCTCGCAGTGCACCCACACGACCCGATTTCAAAGGTGGACTATGCCTTCCGCTTGATGGGGTGAACGATGCATTCAACGAAGATACCAAACCGCAAGAAACTCACCCTGCTCCACTCGCTGCTTCTGCTATTCGCTTTGTTCATTCATGAAGCTGGCTGCGGCCGCACCTCCCAGTCCACCTTGCAGGAAAGGCTGCGTCATATCGTCGGAACCACGGAGATTCCAAGGTTCGTGCTGCGCGGAGAGGCCGAAACGGCTCCCTGGAAACAAACCCAGGTGTTTTATCGGCAAAGGGATTTTCATCCCGCATGGATACGGGGTCATTGGCTGGGCGGACACACGACTCATTCACAAACGGGAATGCTTCTAAAGTGCCTTCGTGATGCCAGTCAAGAAGGTCTGGACCCAAGTGAATATCCGGCGGATGATTTGGAGCAACAGGTTCGCAGAATCCAGCGCTCGACGACACCAGACGAGCTCGCCTGGTTGGACGCAAGACTCACCTATAGCTTCTTTGAATTCGCTGCCCACCTGCATCGTGGACGGCTCAATCCCAAAAGAATCAGCCTCAACTGGCAGGTCGCTTCGCGAAAGCTGGAGTTTGCTCCGTTGCTGGAAGAGGCACTGGCTCAAACGAGTGTTTGCGGAGCTCTGGCGAAACTACCTCCCGCCTTGCCGCAGTACGCAGCCCTTCGAAAGGCGCTTGGGGTCTACCACAGGATTGCTGAAGAGGGAGGCTGGCCAGTGGTTCCGAATATCAAGACTCTGAAAATAGGAGACACAGGAAACGCGGTTAAATTATTGAGGAACAATCTTGAGAAGCAAGGGGATTTTGCCTCCCATGGGTCCGACACCAGTCCGCTGTTTGATGAAAACCTTGCTGCTGCAGTGCGGGCCTTTGAAGCCCGCAACGGGCTGCCCGTGGATGGAATCGCTGATTCGGAGATGCTTTCGGCCGTGAACACGCCGGTGGAAACAGTGATCCGGCAGATCGAACTCAACCTGGAGCGCCTTCGTTGGCTCCCCGATGACCTGGGGAAACGCCACCTGCTCGTGAACATTCCAGACTACCGCCTGCAACTCGTCGAAGACGGCCAAACCGTTCTGCAAATGCGCGTCGTGGTTGGAAAGAAAGAGAATCCGACGCCCGTGTTCAGCGACGAGATGACTTACCTGACCTTCAATCCGTTTTGGAACATTCCGGAGAGCATTGCAATCAAGGAAACCGTTCCCCTCTTGTGCAAGAACCATGACTACGCCGAGAAACATGGTATTCAAGTGGTCATGAAAGAAAACAACGAAGAGATGGTGGATGCTTCCGGGATTGGTTGGAAAGAACTCAGTCAGCAGGATAAGCCGTTTCCGTATCTTCTACGGCAGCGACCCGGTCCCGGAAACGCGTTGGGCAGAGTGAAATTCATGTTTCCCAACCAGTTCAACGTGTATCTGCACGATACTCCTATGCGCCATTTGTTTGGCGCTTCTGAAAGAGACTACAGTCATGGCTGTGTTCGCGTCGAGCAGCCGGCTGAGCTCGCGGAATACCTCTTGAAGGATAGACCTGGCTGGGGTATGGCTAGAATCCAGAATCAAATGCAGTCGGAGGAAGAAGCGTCCGTAACACTGGCCAAACCGCTTCCCGTACACATCGTTTATTGGACCGTCTGGATTGGCGCGGGCGGTGAACTGCAGAGACGTCCGGACATTTACGATCTGGATACAATGCAGGAGAAACTGTTTGCCAAGCGTCCTTTAAGGCAGTTGTCAATGCGATAGAGTCTCTCTCCCGTTCAACTCACCGAAATTATTGCTCCTCTGATTCAAATTTACACAAGCCCGCAACCCTAAGCTGCAATAGAAACAGCGTCGCCAACGTTTGGCAGCGAAGCTGCGAAAACAAGGTCGATCCGAAAGCATTCGGAACTCTCATCATTGACGGAGGCACTATCCATGACTTACAGAACCAGAGCAATATCTATTCTCAGAATCGCCACGTTAGGCTTGACCTGTTGGTTGGGCTGTTTAGGGTCATCCTTTGCAGACCATCAGGTGTCGTCAAACACCGTCAAGAAGGTGCAAATAGAGCTCAAGCAGAAGGGCTATTACGATGGTGAGGTTGACGGCGTGCTGGGCGGGCAGACGCGGGCCGGCTTACGGCGCTACCAGACGGAGAAAGGTTTGGCAGGCGACGGACGGCTGACCCACGAGACGGCCGTCCATCTCGGAGTTGCAGCGAAGGGCGATCCGAGCCCCGGAGAACACTTCGAGGACGCCGGCGCTGAAATCAAAGAGCACTACGGTCAGGGCGGCAAAGACTTGGGAAAAGGCGCCAAGGAAATGGGTAAGGATGTGAAGGAAGGTGAAGTGACCGAAGCAGGCAAGGACCTTGGCAAGGGCGCTGGAAAGTTTGGGAAGGAAGTCGGAAAAGGGACAGCGAAGGCTGCCAAGAAGGTCGGTAAGGGCGTGAAAGACGCTGTGGACGGAGACGACGACAAGAAGAAGGAGAAACACTAACGAGCAGTTTTGAACAGCTACACCTGGCAGAGCGGGCGATGCTCTGACGAGGGAATCCTCCATTACGCGTGAGATTCCTCCCGAGGGCCAGCGGACAAGAATCGGCGCTGCAATCTTGTCTGCCTGGCCCCTTTTGTCGTCATTGGAGTGGCCCGTACCAAAAGGCGCTGAAAGGAGTTTTTATGAATACGCCACGTGGAGGTCACAGCAACGTGGGACGCTGGGGAGGAGTATTGCTAAGCCTGCTCGTCCTTCGACCGTTCTGCGACTCGAGCTGGGCTGCGGTGCAGATTGAGCAAACGGGCACCGTACCCATTCTGAGGGTGAATGTGGTTGCCCGCAGCACGAAGGCGGTCAACTACCGGCATCGCGCAGGTGCCACGAAAGTTGATTTCGCAGGCACAGCTCTTCAACCGAAGGCGCACGGCGAGGCCAAAGTTGAGACCAAAAAAGGATACACAGAAATTGAAGTGGAGTTTGACGACCTGGAGCCTGCGAACAAGTTTGGCCCCGAGTTCCTGACCTACGTTCTTTGGGCCGTCTCGCCTGAAGGGCGGGCGTCAAACCTGGGAGAAATACTGCTAGACCGGACCGCCGACGGCAAATTGAACGTGACGACTGAGATGCAAGCCTTCGGGATGATCGTCACCGCGGAGCCCTACTTTGCCGTCACCCAACCCAGCGACGTGGTCGTCATGGAAAATATCGTCAGGCCTGATACGAAAGGCAAGATTGAAGAAATCGAGGCTAAATACGAACTGCTGCAACGTGGGGAGTACACCCTGAACGTTGACCCTTCGAAAGTCGCAGCAATCCGTTTTGATCCGAAAACCACCTTGCCATTCCTCGAAGCCCGCAATGCGATCCAGATCGCTCGCTGGGCAGGGGCGGACCAGCATGCCGGCGATACATTTCGCAAAGCGCAAGGACTGTTGCAGGAAGCAGAATCTTATCAAGGCAGAGACGAAAAAAAGAGTGGCGTCCAAATGGCTCGGGAAGCCACACAAACCGCCGAGGATGCCCGAATAATCGCCCGTAAACGCCTGGAGGAAATGCGTCAAGCACAGGAGCGTGAGGCGGCCGCCGAGCGCGAACGGCAGGCGCATTTGAGAGCGGAGGAAGAGTCGAGACTCAGAGCTGAAGCCGAGCGAGCGAAACGGGATGCGGAAACCGCCCGAGCTGCCGCCCTCGCCCAGCAGAACGCAGCCAGGCTGGAAGCTGATCGCGCTCGTCGCGCTGCGCAGGAGACCGAACAACTTCGGCAGCGACAGCAACAACAAGCCGAGGCGGAAAAAGCGGAGCTTCGATCCAAGCTGACTCAGCAATTGAACATGATCCTCGAGACGCGCGAGAGTGCGCGTGGTTTGATCGTTAGCCTCTCAGATGTACTGTTCGACACGGGCCGATACACGCTCCGACCCGGGGCTCGAGAAAAACTCTCGAAGATCGCTGGTATTGTTGTCTCACATCCAGGGCTGAAACTTGAAGTGGAAGGCCACACTGACAGTGTAGGCAGTGAAGAGTACAACCAGCGCCTTTCTGAAAATCGGGCTGGGGCCGTGCGAGACTATTTGGTTCAGCAAGGTATCAGAAGCGATACCGTCACAGCCAGGGGCTTTGGCGAAACGCAACCCGTTGTGTCGAATGATAGCGCGGCAGGGAAGCAACAAAACCGGCGCGTCGAGTTAGTCGTTTCTGGCGAACCGATAGGCGTGCCAGGCGGAGCGGTAAGCTCCCTTCGATAGCCCGCGATGACTGGCTTTGCGAACGTCATCAAGGACGGTGGGGAGATCCAGACAATTGGAGGGCGTCCAGCGAAACAGGTCTTCCTAAAGCCAAACAGTTCGACTTTTCTTGTTTTGTCTGAAGATTCTTGTGTCTTGCTGGGACATTCTAAATTCAGGCAGCGTGCGTCTTAGCGCGCTGCCTGAACCTGCCACGTGACACGTGATGCAAAGCGAGGAAGGAACTCGTCAATCTTGCTGGATAGCGGCTGAGAGCCGGGAGGGATGAATCATCATCTCTTTCCCGTAGTCTATGAATCCCAATTTCTTAAACTTATTCATGAAATAGGTGATACGAGAGCGGGTGGTCCCGACCATCGTGGCCAGAGTGTCGTGAGATATCTTCGGCATCGCCACTTGCTGCTGACTTTCATCGCCAAGGCGGCTCAGTTTTAGAAGCACTCGTGCCAGACGCTTTTCACTGGGATCGAAAATATGCGTGCACAGATCTTTTTGAAGCGTCAGTGTGCGCGAAAGCAACTGTGTCATCAAGACTTCACTGAGTCGTGGGTGGCTGCGTAGTTCGCGCTGCATGATGTCCCGTTCAATTCGAACGATGACCGAGGGCTCGAGCGTCGTGGCCGTTGCCAGGCGCAGCGAGCGTTGCTGCAGACTTCCCAACCCAAAAAACTCTCCCTTGCCCATTACGGAGAGAGTCGCTTCCTTGCCGGCAAAGGATACGACCACCAGCTTCACCTTACCGCGCTGGATGTAATAGAGCGCATCGGCCGGCTCTCCCTGCGAGAATACAACCTGATTCTTGCGCAGACTGAGAACCCTTTTGCCGAACGACAGTGAATTCAAGGCTTGTTCGATCGGGTCGGAAGCTTCTCGTTGACTTAGCCTCTCACTGATTGAAACTACCTCTGCTGTTGCGTTCATTTCCGGTCTCCTCTTTGCCACCCCTCAAATCGGGTGGGGCGACTTCCCTGAGTTTCAACACGTTTGCTTCGGACTCTTTCTTCTTTGCAAACACTTCGCCAAACCCGTGCAGATGATGTTTGTATTGGTTTTTCGGGAAACGACCCTGGAATGTGCTGGTAGATTCAAATGAACTTTTTCGCGAGCGAGTAATTATTTCTAGGTGGCGGACCCCGCGGCAGCTAACTCCCGTGTTGTGACCGAAATCGAATTCAAATCGCCCAAATCTTCTGAAAATTGCAAGGGCTTGGATGATTGATGCTGAGGCTGGCCACACTCTTGCTGTCGTCGCTGTCGAGATGACAAAAACACCAAGCATGTATACGAAATGGCGGGAGTTCATGCGTAAGCAAGGTATCGAGCTATGGGCTTGCGTGAGGGACAAACAGGTTATTGCGCGAGTCACGGCGGGTCTCGCAGGCATCGCCAGCATTCTGATTATTATGTTGGGGATTGCAGATTGGCAGGTTCGGCGGCTCGACGTGAATTTAATACCGGACATGGAAGAAAGTTCCCATGCCTACGACCGCAACGGGAAAGAACTTTGTCAATTCTGGAAACAGAAACGAACGGTTGTCCCTTTATCGAGGATTTCCAAACATCTGTTGGATGCCATCCTCGCGATGGAGGATCACGATTTCTACAATCATCACGGCTACGACTTGGCTGGGATTACCCGCGCAGCGTGGGCCAACCTGCGGGCCGGAAAAATCGAGCAAGGCGGAAGCACGCTGACGCAACAACTCGCCAAGAACACCCTCTTGAACGCGCGCCAGTCCTACTGGCGAAAATTACGGGAACTTTGGTTGGCTAGGAAAATCGAGAAACGTTATACCAAAGCTCAAATCCTTGAATTTTATGTAAATCGCATTTACTGGGGATCGGGCTTCTATGGAGCCGAAGAGGCTTCCCAAGGCTACTTTGGGAAGTCTGCAAGCGAATTGAGTTTGGGAGATGCAGCTCTCCTGGCGGGTATCACGGCAGCGCCCTCGATCTATTCTCCACACGCGAAATTAGACCGGTGTCTGAAGCGCCGAGAGGTGGTGTTGGACGCGATGCTGCGCCATGGCTTGGCCAAGACCAGCGAAGTTGAGGCGGCCCGGCGCGAACCGGTTGTTATTCAACCGAGACCCGAACAAACGAACCGGCTCGCCTACGCTGCAGACGCGATCCGGGCCGAGGTGCTTGATACACTTGGATACCAGAAGACCTTTGCCGGTGGCCTTCGTGTTTACACCACCATCGATGCAAAAATGCAGCTGACGGCGGAAGAGGCAGTGGGGAACCAACTGAGTCGGATCGAAAAGGAATTCAACCTTCTGAAACGGGGAACCGCGGCGGCACCGACTGTGGCCGACCATAACAAGACCAACGACCTTCAAGGGGCCTTGCTTTCGATGAGCGTTCAGACCGGTGAGATCATGGCACTCGTTGGGGGACGCAGTTTCGTTGAAAGCAAATTCAACCGTGCCCTTTATGGAAAGCGCCAGCCCGGGTCCGCTTTCAAAGCCATCGTCTACGCAGCGGCTCTGAGTGCGGGCATGACCCCAGCCACCGTCATCGAGGATGAACCTATCGAGTTTCAGACTCTTGAGGGAATCTATCGCCCCACCAATTCTGACCAAACGTTCTCAGGTGCTGTAACCCTGCGCACCGCGCTACGTAAATCCATCAACTCCGTGGCTGTCCAGACGGGACAGGTCGTTGGGGTTGATCGAATTGTGACTTTAGCGCGGGCCATGGGCCTTCAGGGTCCACTTCCGGCGGTGATTTCATTGCCGCTAGGCTCTGGAGAAGCCACGCTGTTTGAAATGGTCAGAGCTTACTCTGTCTTCCCAAACGAGGGGAGATTGGTTCACCCGCTCTTGCTGCGTCGCATTGAGGACAAGCACGGCGCAGTGCTCTATGAGGCCAAGCCTGAAGGTCACCAGGTTCTGAGCCCGGAAGTCGCATTTCTTATGACCAGTATGTTGATGGACGTCGTTAACCGAGGTACTGGATCGGGTGTACGGGCCGGGGGGTTCCAGATGCCTGCGGCAGGAAAAACAGGAACAACGAATGACTATCGCGATGCCTGGTTCATTGGATTCACTCCAGAGGTGGTTACCGGTGTGTGGGTCGGTTATGACCAACCTCGAGAAATTGCGCGTCGAGCCTATGGTGCTCGTCTGGCCGTTCCTCTCTGGACAGCGTATATGAAGAAGCTGCCTCCTTCGCCAAAGCAATTTCCCCGGCCAGCCGGAATCGTCGAACAATTGATCTGTGCCGAAACTGGGCTCTTGGCGACCCCCGAGTGTGACGTCGTGTCAGAGTACTTTACTCAGTCAAATGTCCCACACGATCTCTGCCCGGGGCATCATCTGCAAGACTCCGATGAGATTCCGCACAGCCAAACCGGACAGAATCTAGAAGGGGACAGCCAGATGAGAAGTGGAGCGCATTGACCCTCGAGAGCAGACTGCTAACTTACTCTTAACGACCTGGATCATTCGAGGCCCACCATGTTATTTCCCATCGGTGATGACAATCGTGATCTTACGATTTTGCCCGTTGTCAATTACCTTCTCATTGCAGTGAATGTCTTGGTGTTTGTTTTCCTGCAAGGACTTGGAACCAACGATACTTTCACCTATTCATTCTCAACCGTGCCGCAGGAGATCGTAAGCGGCAGGGATGTGGTGACGCCGCGACGCAATGTTGTGGATCCTCTGAGCGGCGAGCGATTCACCTTACCTGGGTTGCAGCCGACGCCAGGGTCGGTTTATTTCACGTTGGTCACATCCATGTTTATGCATGGTGGCATCGCGCACCTTTTCGGGAACATGCTCTTCCTTTGGATTTTTGGCGACAATTTGGAGAATGCCTTGGGTCGAAGGCGGTATCTCATTTTCTACGTCGTCTGCGGGTTGATTGCCGGCTTGTCTCATGTAGCGGCTACAACGCTTCTGAATGGCAATATGCTCATTCCAAGCTTGGGAGCATCGGGTGCGATTTCAGGAGTCCTCGGCGCCTATCTCATTCTCTTTCCGCATCGTCGAGTCCGCGTGTTGATGATGCGGACTGTGACAGAAGTCCCTGCTTTCATGGCGCTCGGTTTGTGGTTCCTGTTTCAATTGGTCAATGGACTCGGCATCCTGGGCGCCGATTCTCAAGCTGGAGGCGTGGCTTATGCGGCGCATATCGGCGGCTTCGTCGCCGGATGTGCATTGATTAAACTATTCGGTTCCCGCCAGGCACTCCGAGCGCAAGTCACATACTAGCGCTCCTGTGCGCAAGCCTTGAAACTGTCCAAGAACCTCGCGCTCACGCCCCAAAAACGGCAAAGGGCGCACCGAAGTGCGCCCTTTGAATTGCGATGATCTTTCACTTACCTTGTTGCCGGTTGTGAAACGTCTTTGCAGTTCTTTTCGAATTCCAGCAATTGACGCTGAGCCTCGTCTTTCGTGATGCCGTATTTCTCCTGAAGCTTCCCTAGGAATTGATCCCGCTTGCCAGCGACCACATCGAGCTCGTCGTCGGTAAACCGACCCCATTTTTCTTTGAGTTGTCCTTTGAACTGCTTCCAGTTTCCCTCAATACGATCCCAGTTCATATCCGCTCCTTTTGAATACTGAGTGATTCTTACTTACCGGCTCTTGCCAGCGGCGACAAGCAGTATCATGCCTCCAGCCAGCGAGAGCCCTCCGAGAACCGGAGGAAGAGGAACCGCCTTCTTCGTCTCCTTGGTAGCTTCGATTGGGCCAAGGTCGACGATCTTTTCCCGCGTGGTATACGTGATCCGCGGGTAAGCCAACCCGACGATTCCAAGAATGATCAGCAGAATGCCAACTAATGTGGTGGCTTTCATGCCCGCCCTTCTCCTTTCGTCGCCTTAGACAGGCGTGCGTCCTGATATCACCCGAATTAAGACGACAGCTAGGGCGATAACGAGAAGTAGATGAATGAATCCTCCCATCGTGTAGGAGCTCACCACTCCGAGCAGCCAGAGCACCATGAGAATGACAAAGATGGTCCAGAGCATTTTGCGGCCTCCTTTCCTTGAGATGTTTCACTGATGATCGAGCCGCCCCATAACGCTGTTGGGAAGGCAGGTGACACATGTCGAAAGTGCAACTGCCCTGCCAAATGAAATCTGTAAGGACTGGTCTAGAGAGATACTCAGCAAACGCCGGCGGTGGTCAGGTAGGAAGTCCCGGACTGGGTAATTTTTCTACCGCAACAGGCTTCCTTCCACTCGCGGATTAGGTCGTCTGCATCTTTGGATCATTGTTCAGTCCCTTTAGCATTCTCAATCCTAAGAAGGCCACTGTGGGCACGCTTCATTCTTGTAGTCATGTTTGGCCGTGAGGATGCAGAGGAGGGAGCCGTTTGAGGACGTGTGAGGGTGGGGAAGGTGTCAAGCGATGAACCTAATTTTAACGATCAAAGCTAAATACTTCGGTTTAGAGGTTGATCTCCTTTATCAGCTGAACCAATGTTCCCTGGTGCGTTTCAAGGATCGCTCGTTTGTTGTAGACACGGCCGACCTGGTTCTAGAAAGGAACTTCAAGCAGACAGCGGGAGCGGCGACGAGTTCCAGGGCGGCTTGAGGCAAACGACGCAGGTGGACAAAGCGAAATATCCGCGCACACACAATTCTGCGGTGCAGTCACTCATGGAAACGCAGTAAATAATACCGGTTTCAGTAATTTTTTAGATTGGAACGGCCTCCGCCGAGGCTGAGCTGACCGCGTTCACCTGCAACTGGCCGAAGCCTCGCAGTTAACCCCCACTTTGGCCCCGCCATTGCAAAAAGAAACTGCACAACGTGACTGAGTTGTGGAGAGTAGTTCGCATGGAAAGGAGAACGATCATGCCTCAAGAAGCCACAAGTTCCGAGAAGTTTGGCACCCGGATGGCCTCACAGATCGGAAGTGCTGCCAACGTCGCTGGAGAAAAGCTGGATGCTGCCATCGGCTACACCAGGGAGAAGGGGCAAGCCCTGAAGGATTCTGTACATCATCTGGTGGACGACGGCTGGACTGAGCTGAGAGGGAGGGCGACGAGAGTACCCATCACTACCTTGCTCGTCGGCCTCGGAGCCGGCTTTTGCCTCGGCTGGTTTGTTCGACATCACACGTCTGCCAACCAATGAGGAGCGCGATGGGTAGGCGGCACTCAAAGTATCCGCAGCGCGAAATCGCGATCCTTCGATTCTTCGAAACCTTTTCGACGGACACTTTCTTTGCCGCCGTCCCATTCAGGCTGTTGCCTGAGCATCACCAGCACACAGACTGATCGATTCGAATATTCACATGAGGTGATCAGTGTCCTGATCAGCCTCTGGTAGACCATCCCAGACTTGAACCAAAAAACTCACAAGCTCGCGAAAGTGTGCGCTTTTGGACCGCGTTCCGAGTGAAGATTCTTCATCATAGACGATGACTCTAATACTAGCCTTCTATTCCAAGAACGATGACACCTCGGGGGCAGCTTTTCAGTACCTCAAAGCGCGACGCTATCTTCGTTCAGCAGTAGTTCGCAGGTCGGACGAGGGGGTCGTCAGTGTTACCGAGGGACAAGCGGCAAAATTCCTGGGGGCCTTTGCGGCTCTCAGTGTGGTCTTGGGCCTGGGGCTGTTGCTGCAACTGAACACCACGGCGCTGTTGTTGCTCGGTGCGGCCGGGTTTCTCGCAGGGAGCTGGTCAGCCCGGCGTATGGGACTGGGAATTCCGGGGGCCCTGATTGCCCAATACGTTCCTTGGGTCCTCGATGGCGAATCACTCTTGATAGTTCAAGTGGCTGGCCGGCGCGATACCAGGCAAGTGCTTGACGTCTTGCGCAGCGGCGAAGGAACCCCGGCCGTTTTCGTCGACCGGCCAACACCAGACCAGCCCGTCAACGCGCCGCAGCGAACTTCCCCACTGACGGGACAGCAGCTTCGCGAGTTGGCACAACATTTGACGGAGACCCACCAAGTTGGGCCCCCTTCTGGCAAGGCACAAGGTTTGCTCCGCCGCCTGAAAGCCAACGGCGAGATTTTGGAGCAGGTCCGTGAAAGCTTGGACGAGTCGGCACGTTTATTGCAGCCGATTACACCGGCTGCAGAATGGTTGTTGGACAATAGCTACATTATCCAAGGACACATTGCGGATATCCACCGCAACCTGCCACGGCAGTATCACAAGGTACTTCCGGTACTCACAGCCAAAACTTCGGCCTCTACCGGTCCTGCATGGCGTCTTTCGCAGTATCGGCTCCAGCGTTGCCGCCGTGAAGTAGGTCCGGGAACGCTACGAATCTATCATTTGGCAGTGGAGCTGATTCAGGGAACCGACGCGAGATTCACCCGAGACCTTCTCATTGAGTTCCTTCAAACCTATCAGCAGCGAGCGCCCCTGACGATCGCGGAACTCTGGGTCTTTCCTCTGTTGCTTCGTTATGCACTGGTGGAGGAATTGGCACGCCAGGGACTTGCAGTCAGCCGTCGTCAGAATGAGCGTGAAAAAGCTGATCTCTGGGCAAACCGATTGTTGAGCGCCGCTCGCAGCAATGGCAGCCAGCTCCAGCACATCCTGGCCGAGTTGGCAGATTTTCAACCGGATGTGCCTCCTCACTTTGCAGTGCGACTCGCTGGACAGTTGCTGGACGAAGAGGAAACGTCCGCCGCAGTGCAGAAATGGCTGGAGGAAAAGTCAGGTGTTCCTTTGCATGAGGTCATACGCCAGGAACAGGCTCGCCAGGCTGCCGATCAGATCTCGATATCCAACGCAATTGGCAGCCTTCGCCTCCTGGCACAGATTGACTGGCGGGAAATTTTTGAGCTGACGAATCATGTGGAACAACGGCTGCAAGACGACCCGGCAGGCGTTCATTCCTTGTCGGATTTTGCGACCCGCGACAGCTGCCGGCAGGTCATTGAGGAAGTGGCGCGGTATTCGAAGCAGCCGGAGTTGGAGGTCGCGAGAGACGCAGTCATTCTGGCGGAGGAAGGTAGAGGGGAGGAAGAGCGGCATCACACCGGCTACTATCTGCTCGGCGCCGGACGCCTCGCCTTGGAATCGCGAGTGGGTTGCCACCTTCCTCTCGGGAAGAGAGCCGCACGATGGGTCCGGAGCCATCCAACGCTCTTCTATCTGGGAAGCGTTGGGACGATTACGGCCGTCATTGTCTGTTTGGCAGGAGTCTGGTCGCGGCATGGGGTCTCGCTTGCGTCGTTGATCGTTTTAGAAATCCTCGCCTTCTTTCCTGCCAGCGAAATCGCTCTTCAACTCGTCAACTACTTCGTCAGTCTGATCCTCTCCCCGCGTCTCCTGCCCAAGCTATCGTTCAAAGAGGGCATTCCCGACGCATATCAGACGCTGATTGTCGTTCCGATGATGTTGCTGACGCGAGACTCCGTTCAGCAGGAATTGGGAAAGCTCGAAGTGCGGTATTTGGCGAACGCAGACCCGAATCTTTACTTCTCGCTGCTTTCGGATTTCGCCGACGCCATGGAACAGTGGACGCCTGAAGATGCTGGGCTCCTCGAAGTAGCGGCCCGGGGTATCGAGCGATTGAATGAGCGGTATGGTGCGGATCGCTTCTTTCTCTTTCACCGCCAACGGGTGTGGTCGGAGACTGAACAGCGATGGATGGGCTGGGAGCGTAAGCGAGGCAAGATTGAAGAGCTGAATGGCTTCCTCAGTCGACTGAGTAGCAGCGCCAGCACCGGTGTTCCGGACCTTTCCGGCGGTGTTCCCGATGGTCTGGATGACATGCTTTTGGTCGGAAGGGCCGACGATCTGCGCCGCATCCGTTTTGTCATCACTCTCGATTCCGATACGCAGCTTCCTCATGATACCGCCAGACGCCTTGTCGAAACTCTGGCTCACCCGCTTAACCGTCCCCGTCTCAGTGCTGACCGCCGGACTGTGGTCAGTGGGTACACCATCATTCAGCCGCGAGTCAGCACGACCCTGGCTGGCGCCATGGCGACGTATTTTACGTCGCTCTTTGCCGATGCGAAGGGAACGGACTTCTATACAAAAGCTGTCTCCGATGTCTATCAAGACCTCTTTGGTGAAAGCATCTTCCATGGCAAGGCCATTTACGACTTGCAGGCGTTCCATGGCGTTTTGTCCAATCGCTTTCCCGATGCCACGCTGTTGAGCCACGATTTGATCGAGGGATGTCACGTGAGGGTCGCGCTCGCGAGTGACATTGAATTGTATGAGCAGTTCCCGGTTAACTATCAGGCATTCAGTTCCCGGCAACACCGCTGGTTCAGGGGCGATTGGCAGATCGTCAATTGGATCTTCCCGAAGGTGCCACAAAAAGATGGGCAGCTGACTGCGAACCCGCTGGCGTTGATTGGCCGCTGGAAGATTTTTGACAACCTGCGGCGCAGTCTGGTGCCGGCGGCTTCCCTGGCCGTTCTCGTCGTGAGTTGGTTCAAGGCGCCGAGCATCGCGGTGTGGAGTTTATTGGTCGGTGCCAGCCTGCTGTTGCCCAGTTTGCTACCTCTGCCGTCACGGTTCATTCAGGTATTGAAACGGGGTGCTCCGCAATGGCGCGACCAGGCCACTGACTTATTGAGAGCATTGGTGAATGCTTCGCTGCTTCCACACCTGGCCTATGTCTCGTTGCACGCCATTGGATGCGTCTGGGTTCGCAGGCTCATCAGCCGTCGGCACCTGCTGGAATGGGAGTCGGCGCAGGTTGCCCATTGGCGGGCCACCCGCCAGGTGAGCCCCATTGTGTTTCACACGATGGTCGTCTCGCTGGCCACTGCACTACTCACGCTTGTGCTGGATCACCGTGATCCTTCCCCCTGGCGGCATGCGTTCCCATTTCTCCTGGTGTGGTTGCTCTCCCCCCTCAGTGCTCACTTGATGAATGGACACAAGAGACTCCGTTTGATTCCGCAGCTGGGAAGGGAAGACCGTGCCTACTTGGGCTGCGTTGCCCGTGAGACCTGGCGTTTCTTTGACGACTTTGTCGGGCCGGAATCGCACTGGCTGCCACCGGATAATTCTCAGGAAGCTTTGAGAATCGAACTGGCACAGCGAACATCGCCAACCAACATCGGCTTGTGGCTAATCTCTGCCCTGGGAGCCCGTGATTTGGGCTATCTGACGACGGAGCAGGTGGTGGAGCGCAGTCTGGCCACACTAGACACGCTCGAACGCCTGGAACGGCACGAGGGGCACCTATTCAACTGGTATGACATCCAAACACTGGCTCCCTTGCGCCCCCAGTATATTTCCGCAGTGGACAGTGGGAACCTGCTCGCAAGTCTGTGGCTGCTGGAACAAGGCTGTCTCGATTTGGAGCAGAGACCCATTCTTGGCTCCGAGACTCTGCAGGGCCTCGGCGATACGGTTCAAATTATCAGTTCAATGGTCCTGCGCGACCGGTCCATGCCAGTCGCGGTGCGCAGTGCGACAAGCAGTCTGGCGGCGCTCTTTGCCACACCTGAAGTGCCGATCGCGGAACTGGCGCGGCGGCTGGCCGCCGCCCTTGGGCAGGCCCAGCAGCTTATCCAAGCGGTGCGCGATGGGGTGCAGCCCCAGGCGGAGCTGATGTACTGGTGCCTCCGCCTCGAAAGAGGCATCTATGCGTGGCAGGTGACCTTGGATGAGTTTCTACCCTGGCTGAGCGGTGCAGGTTTGTTGTCTGAGGCGTTGCACCGGAAACCTACGTCCGAAGGTGAGTCGCTCCGACCTACTTGTGCTCCTTCACTGCGCGAGCTTGCCGAATCGAATTCAGGCCCGATGAGTGCCCTGTTCGAAGCCGTCGCCTTTCCAGAACGTTTCCCGGAGAGCCTTCAACCGTTGATTCGCAAGACAAAGAGGGAACTTGTCAAAGCGCGGGAAAAAGCCAAGGTGATGTTGGAGAGCATTGGCGCCTTGCGAACGCGCTTGAGCCGGTTGGGAGAGGCCATGAACCTCTACTATTTGTACGACGCCAGCCGGCGCCTCTTCACGATCGGATACAACGTGAGTGCCGGCTCGTTCGATTCGTCGTACTACGACCTGCTGGCAAGCGAAGCCCGCCTCACCAGCTTGGTTGCGATCGCGCGTGGCGAAGTTCCTGTGAAACATTGGCTCGCGCTGGGAAGGCCCTATGCATCGCTGTCGGGGCAAAAGACGTTGCTGTCCTGGAGCGGCTCCATGTTCGAATACATGATGCCGGTGCTATTTAACCGCAGCTATGAAAATTCCCTGCTCGACCAAGCATGCGAGGCCGCCGTGGCGCGCCAGATTGAGTATGGTGACCAACGTGGCGTCCCCTGGGGAATTTCTGAATCGGCATTCAGCGCATTGGACTCCCATCAAACGTATCAGTATCGGGCATTCGGCGTACCCGGGCTGGGATTGAAGCATGAGATTGAAGATGATGTCGTTGTTGCCCCCTATGCAACGCTGTTGGCACTTCCCGTTGCGCCCAAGGAGGTTGTTCGAAACTTGCGGCGGCTTGAGCGATACGGCATGCGCGGGAATAAGGGATTCTACGAAGCCATAGACTACGCCCGGCAGCGCAGTCCCAGCGAGCGCGGGGTGATTGTCTACGCATACATGGCTCATCATCAGGGAATGAGCCTGATGGCTCTGGTGAACGCGCTCCACAGTAAGGTGATGCAGAAGCGATTTCACGCGGATCCCCGTGTCCGTGCTGCCGAGCCGCTTCTGTTTGAGCGCATTCCTCCGATGGCGTCCGAGACGTTTGTGAGCCCCAATCCTGATCGCCCGGCTTCCCGCAGAATTGAAGTGAGCTCGAGCGATCTGCCCATCGTTCGTGTCAATACAGAGGATACGCTGCTTCCCAGGGCGCACCTTCTCAGCAACGGCAACTATTCCTCCATGATTACGAATGCCGGCGGAGGCTACAGTCGTTGGCGGGACTTCGATATTACACGCTGGAAAGCAGACGCGACTCGCGATGCTTGCGGAACGTTTGTCTACGTTCGGGATCTCTCCAGCGGCCAGGCGTGGTCGGTGGGCTACCATCCCATCGATCGACCGGAACGACGCTATTCGGCCACGTTCAACTCAGACCGGGTGGAATTCCGGCGCCGCGACTCCCAGATTGAAACCCTGATGGAAGTGTTCGTATCGCCGGAGGATGATGCCGAGATTCGACGGCTGACGTTTGTCAACTCTGCCAATCAAACTCGACATCTGGAAATCACCAGTTACGTGGAGCTGGCTCTGGCGCCTCACGACAGCGATCGTGCCCATCCGGCGTTCAGCAAGCTGTTTGTTCAGACAGAAGCGGTTCCCGAGAGGCAGGCACTCCTGGCTTGGCGACGTTCCCGTTCCCCTGAAGACGCCACGGTCTGGGCGGGTCATGTGGTCGCCGCAGAAAACACGAATCTCAAAGGCCTTGAATTTGAAACCGATCGCGCACGGTTCATGGGTCGTGGCAATGGTCCCGAGAAGCCTATGGCCTTGAAGCGGCCACTTTCGGGTTCCAAAGGTGCCGTCCTTGATCCAATCTTCAGTCTCCGCTGCCGTCTTTCGGTGGAGCCGGGCCAACGCGCAATCCTGGCATTCATAACCATCGCCGCTGAATCTCGGGAACGTCTTTCGGAGCTCATCGAAAAGTATGGTGAACCTGCCGCCACGTCGCGTGCTCTCGAACTTTCCTGGACCCACGCTGAGCTGGAGTTCCGGCACATGGGAATTCGCGCGGAGGATGCGCATCGCTTCCAGGAATTGGCGACTTGCATGCTGTATCCGAATGACCGCTTGCGACCACCTCCGGAACGGTTGCGCCGTAACCAGCGAGGGCAGTCATTCTTGTGGGCCTACGGCATCTCTGGAGACCTGCCGCTGCTGGTTGTGAGCGTGGTTGATGCAAACGATCTGGGCGTGGTTCGCGAAGTGCTGTTGGCGCATACCTACTGGCGCGCGCGTGGGTTGAAGGTTGACCTTGTCATTCTGAA
>Ga0111538_10004749_pt1 | contig 18752 bp, 19 predicted proteins | sample SoiMethybrSBSTD1_FD_79669 | JGI IMG/M metagenome (GOLD analysis project Ga0111538, IMG submission 79669) | Bulk soil microbial communities from a Populus tree surrounding site in Tennessee, USA - Soil MetaG P. TD hybrid SBSTD1 (version 2)... | ecosystem: Environmental > Terrestrial > Soil >...
CGCAAACGTGCCTTGGTGTTAATGACGGAGGTGCAGCAACGAACGTTCACGTTCGTTCCCCGCACTCTGCACGCGTCGCAAAGCGTGCAGACCGCCAGAAACCCGTGCAGACCCACCACCGAACGCCGAGATTGAACCAACAAGGCGATGTGGCCCCGAGATAGCCGAACCTGACTTTTGGGGCCGTCCACCAGTCGAGGCCGGCGAGAACCCGCGCTGCGGGAGGTCCGAATGGATGACTGCGTTCGTCCGAACAAGGCGAAGGCCGGCTGGCTGGGCTGGCGCAAAAGGCTAAGAACGCTTGAAACGGAAGCTCTCAAAAACGGCAGCCACCGCCGGACCCAACCACAGACCTTTGGCACCGGCCCAGCCAGCCGGCCTTCGCCGGGGATCCCGGCGAGCGGGATCTACTTGCTCAGGGACGTACCAGCCGAGCGCAGGTCCTCGCAGGCCTCGATCACGCGCTTTGCCATACCGGCCTCGGCCAGCTTCCCCCAGGCCCGCGGGTCGTACGCCTTCTTGCTGCCCACCTCACCGTCGACCTTCAGTACGCCGTCGTAACTGGTGAACATGTGTCCCGCCACGGGCCGGGTGAACGCGTACTGAGTATCGGTGTCGATGTTCATCTTGACGACGCCATAGTCGACCGCCGACCTGATCTCTTCCAGCGTGGAACCTGATCCGCCATGGAAGACCAGATCGAACGGGCGCTCCTTGCCGATCTTGGAGCCGACCTCCTCCTGGATGTCCTTCAACACCTCAGGACGCAGCTTGACCGCACCAGGCTTGTACACGCCGTGCACGTTGCCGAAAGTCAGTGCGGTGATGTAGCGGCCCTTCTCGCCCGTACCGAGCACCTCGACCGTACGCAGGCCGTCCTCGACGGTCGTGTAGAGCTTCTCGTTGATCTCGGCGCTGACGCCGTCCTCCTCGCCGCCAACGACGCCGACCTCGATTTCCAAGATCACGTTTGCCGCTGACGTCTGCGCCAGCAACTCCTCGGCGATCGACAGGTTCTCCTCCAGCGGGACGGCTGAGCCGTCCCACATGTGCGATTGGAAGAGCGGCAGGCCGCCGCCCTTGACCCGCTCGGTCGAGAGCGCGAGCAGCGGGCGTACATAGCCGTCCAGCTTGTCCTTGGGACAGTGGTCGGTATGCAACGCCACGTTGACCGGGTAGTTCTTGGCAACCTGGTGCGCGTACTCCGCTAGTGCCACCGCACCCGCGACCATGTTCTTGATCGTCGGACCTGACAAATATTCCGCGCCTCCGGTGGAAACCTGGACGATGCCATCCGAGCCGGCTTCGGTGAAGCCCTGGAGGGCAGCGTTCAGCGTCTGCGAGGAACTGACGTTGATCGCTGGATAGGCAAAGGAGCCCTGCTTGGCCGCGTCCAGCATGGCGGCATAAACCTCAGGGGTGGCGATGGGCATGCTCAGCGAGCTCCTTTCGTACCTTCAGATCTTGATGATTTTGGCGATTGCACAGTCTGTCAAACGAATACAGGTGGGTGGTAACTGCCGTCTCCTGTCTCAGCTTTCACATGCAGTCTCAGCTTTCCAGTGCCGACAAGTCCACTCCGTGCCGCCCGGCAGAAAAGGCACGAACAGTGCTGTCCAGCGTGGCCGGAAACACGCTCACTTGATCGAGAGGCACAGTTGCTTGCCTGCCATCGGTGAGAGTGAGGCGAAGTCGCGGACCGCGATCAAGCCCACCCTTGATCGTGTCGATACCGGCAACCTCCCGCCAGGACGCGGCAAGGGCAGCTACCTGAATGCCGGGCGGTCCAATGCGAATGGCGATGCCGCTCCCAACGGTGCGCATTTCCCGCTTGGCCAGAAAAAACAAGATGACACTGGCCGCGAGCCACGCCAGGGAGGCCCCCAGCACAATGGCGAAAATGATGACGAATCCACTACTCACCAGCGCTTCGCCCTGCCAAACGTAGATCAACAACAGCAGTGCGACGGTGATGCCGAGACTAAGCAGCCGCGACCGTATCAGGCGGCCTCGCCGCCCCACTTTGTCGCTGAGCGGTCCGGGATCGTAGGGAACGACCAATTCTGAGATCGGGGCCGTGCTCATGAGACCACTATCTAGTTCTCCCGAGCGCCTCTGGGCGTGATCGCCATATGGATGCGATAACGATCAGCCCGATACCAGGAAGTCGACATCTCAATGGCCCGGTCACCCGCATAAGTCACCCGCTCCTGCACCAGCAGCGGCGCACGTTTCGCGATCCCCAGAACTCGTGCACGATGGGCATCTGCCGACTCGGCGCGCACCGTTTGCTCACCGCTGCTCACCACGACGCCGTACTCGATAGCGAACACGTCGTACAGCGATCCGAGCTCTCGTTGCAGCAGTCCCGGGAACAGCGCCGACGGGTAGTGACCGACCTCGTACGCCATGGGCGTGCCATCTGCGGTCCGGAGTCGTTCCACACGTACGACCGACTGGCCGGGGCGGATGCGTAGGGCGTAAGCCACAGTGTCATCGGCCGGCTGCTCGGCTGCCGAAAGCACGACCGTTGCCGGGACCAGGCCGCGAGACCGCATCTCACGTGAGAACGATGTCAGATGGAGTCGCGAGTCCACCTGCGGACCGGTGAGGTAGGTGCCCTTGCCATGTACGCGTTCCAGGACACCAGCCGCGACGAGGTCGGTAATTGCCTGGCGCACGGTGACCCGACTGACCCCGAGGCGCACGACCAGCGCCCGCTCTGAGGGAATCGCGTCGCCGGGGTTGAGCTCGGTCGCGATCAGCTGTTCGAGGATGCCGCGGACCTGTGCGCGTTTGGTGGTTGCCGAAGCTGGCTCGCGATCAAGCTCTACGTAAGGTCCAACGGCTGCGAGATCGACCCGACCATGGTCGTGCTGCAATGCGTCTCCTCACCGCCTGGTTCGATTCAGCTTAAGTTAGTTGGCCCAGCGCAGTGCCCAGTGGTACATCGCGATGGCGGCGGCCGCACCGGCGTTGAGGGAGCGGGTCGAGCCGTGTTGCGTGATCGCGACCAGATCCTTGCATCCCGCCACAAGCTCATCGGTGAGCCCAGGACCCTCCGAGCCGAATACCAAGCAGGTCCGCTGCGGCAGGTCATAGGACTCCAAAGGGATTGCGCCCTCGAGATTGTCGACGCCGATGATGACGTAGCGATTGGCCGTGACTACATCGGCAAACTCACTCACCGATGGATGGTGCGAAATTTTGAGGTAGCGATCGGTGACCATTGCCCCCCGCCGGTTCCAGCGCCGTCGACCGATGATGTGCACACCGGAGACATTGAAGGCGTTCGCGGTACGCACGATGGAGCCGATGTTGAAGTCGTGCTCCCAATTTTGGATGGCAATCTGCAGCGGATGACGCCTGGTCTCAAGGTCAGCAACGATTGCCGGCACTGTCCAATAGCGATACCGATCGACGACATTGCGACGATCGCCGTGCTCGAGCAGCTCTGCATCGAGCCTGCTGTCATCGGGCCAGGGGCGCGGATGCGGTCCGACACCGGGTCCCGCTGCCTCGGCCATCTGCTGCTCATTTAGGAAACTCACAGAGTGCGACGGTACCGTTTGCCGACGTGACCGCTCTCCAGGCCGCCTTCGCGCTGCTGCCCATGCTGCTGCCGTCTTGGATGAACCCGGACGAGCTGATCAGGTTCTTCGGGCCGTACGCGCTCTGGGGCGTCGCCTTGGTTGTCTTCGCTGAGTGCGGCATCTTCGCGATCTTGCCGGGCGACTCGCTGCTGTTCACTGTGGGACTGCTGACGGCGGCGGGTGTAATTCCCCACAACCTGGTGTTCGTCTGCATCGTGTTGACCGTTGCTGCCGTACTTGGCAATGTGAGCGGATATTGGATCGGACGCAAGGTCGGGCCGCCGCTGTTCCACCCTCGATCGGGGCTAGCCGGCAAGATCTTCAAGCAGTCCTACGTCGACAGAACCCACATCTTCTTTGAGCGCTACGGCAATCGTGCGCTCATCCTGGCACGCTTCGTGCCGATCGTGCGCACCTTTGTCACGTTGGTTGCCGGCGTCGGCAAGATGGACTTCCGGCGCTTCATCACCTACACCGCGATCGGCGGCGTGCTCTGGGCGTGCGGGGTCACCATCGCTGGATACTTCCTCGGCAACATCCCGATCATCAAGAACAACATCGAGGTGGTTCTGATCTTGATCGTGATCGCCTCGCTGGTCCCGATGGGCGTGGAGTATCTACTGCATCGGCGGCGCGGCAGGCAGGAATCCGCGAAGGTCTGACCGCCGACTTGCCAGAACTGAGTTGCTCTCAACACATCTGGCTTTTGACAGTTCAGCGGCGCGAATCGCTAAATAGCCGGCTTGGTGATCTCCAACAGCGCATCAAGATCATCTCCGCTTGGCACCCAGGCTCCGGCGGCGACGTTCTGCTTGACTTGCTCCGCCGAAGTGGCACCCGCGATCACCGAACCGACAGTCGGCATTGCCGCCAGTCCGCCGATTGCGACGTCTAGGAGGGAAATATCCCGCTCGGCGGCATACGCATCGAGGGCCTCGATCAGATCGAAGTTCGCACGGTCGAGCCGAACGCGGTTGCGAGCAAGCCGGGTGCCTGCCGGAGCGGACTCGCCACGGCGGTACTTGCCAGTGAGCAGCCCGGAGCCGAGCGGGAAGTACGGCAGCAAGCTCTGGCCCGTGTGCTCCAAGGCAGGCACCAGGTCTGTTTCCACGGAGCGGTTCAACCAGGAGTACTCATTTTGTGCCGAGATGAACGCCTCGTAACCGCTGGTCCGCGAGGTCCAGTCGGCGTCAATCACCTGCCAGCCCGCAAGATTCGACGAGCCGATATAGCGCACCTTGCCCTCAGCCACAATCTCGGTGAGAGCGGCCAGCGTCTCATCGATCGGAGTGTGAGGGTCAGCCTCATGCAGCTGGTAGAGGTCGATCCAGTCGGTTCCCAAGCGACGCAGGCTGTTCTCCACCGCAATCCTGATGTAACGGCGAGAGCCGCGAGCACCCCAATCCGGACCGTTTGCGCCGCGCATGTCCGAGCCGAACTTCGTCGCAACGATCACCTCGCTGCGGCGCGAACCCAGGGCCTTGCCGAGCAGGACCTCCGAGCCGCCTGCGTTGCCATAGACATCGGCGGTGTCGAACAGCGTGATGCCCGCATCTATCGCGGTGTTCACCACGGCCGGTACGTCCTCGTCGGGCATCCGGGCGCCGAAGTTGTTACAGCCGATGCCGATGGTGGAGACGGTCAGGCCGGACAGGCCAAGCTGCTGGTAGATCATTTCCGCGGGCACGTTCGACCCCCGGGGTCACTACTGCTGGTTTGGATTCTGTGCAGTTGGATTTTGGGGTCCAGCATCAGGCGGCGTGTAGCCGCCTGACTGCGGTGCCTGATAGCTACCACCCTGCTGCGGTGCCTGGTAGCTCTGTGGCGGCTGCTGGTACTCCTGCGGGTTGGGCAAGGAGTCGCTGGGCCGGTCGAACTGGATCGGGGGGGCCGACTGCTGCGGCGGGAGTTGCTGCTGCTCGGGATCGCCGCGGTAGGCGATTTCGCCGAAGCTTACATCCGGCGCCTGGCGTACGGCAGGCTCGTCTACCTGGAAGTAGGTCGCCTTCTCGAACTTGAACATATTCGCAATGATGTTCGACGGCACCGACTCGACCTTGGTGTTGTAGACCCGCACATTGGCGTTGTAGAAGCGGCGTCCCGCTGCGATCCGGTCTTCGGTCTCGGCGAGTTGCCGCTGCAGCTCCAGGAAGTTCTGGTTGCTCTTCAGATCGGGATATGCCTCGACGCTGACGATCAAGTTCCGCACCGCGCCCGAGAGCGCGGCCTCGACGTCGGCACGCTGCTGAGTGGGAAGCGAACCCTCCGACTGTGACAGCTGCTGAGCCTGGCTGCGGAGCCGAGTGATGTCCTCCAGGGTGTTGCGCTCATGTGCGGCGTACGCGCGGACCGTCTCGACCAGGTTCGGAATCAGCTCGTAGCGTCGGTTCAGCTCGACGTCGATCTGTCGCCAGGATTCCTGAATCAGGTTGCGAGACTTTACGAAGCCGTTGTACGAGCTCAAGCCGATGAGCGCGAGAATGACGACGATCACCAAGATGATGATGATCACGGTGATGGCGGTACCCATCAGCTCTCCTTAGCTTGCACGCACGCCCTGAGCCTGTCGAAGGGCGGGTTTCGACGAATTCCGTCCATTCACCCTAGCGGGTGAGTGGTATAGCGCCGCCGCGAGGCTTACTGCAAGCCGAGGTCGTGAGCAGCGACTGCCGCGCGATACGGGAGTCCGGCTGCCTCGACGGCCTCCGCGGCGCCAGTGTTGCGGTCGACGATCACTGCGACGCCGATCACGTCGGCTCCGGCCTCGCGTAGCGCGTCCACCGCTGTCAACACCGAGGCGCCCGTCGTGCTGGTGTCCTCCACTGCGAGCACCCGACGACCCGCCACAGCCGGGCCTTCGATGCGTTGCTGTAGCCCGTGTGCCTTGCCCTCCTTACGGACCACGAAGGCGTCGAGCCGCTCACCGGTAGCCGCGGCGGCATGCAGCATTGCTGTGGCCACCGGGTCGGCGCCCAGCGTGAGACCGCCGACCGCCTCGAAGTCCCAGTCTGCGACCAGCGCACGCATCACCCGGCCGATGACGGGAGCCACCGCGCCGGCGAGCGTGACCCGCCGCATGTCGACGTAGTAATCGGACGTACGCCCAGAGGACAAGGTGACTTGTCCGCGTACGATCGCCAGAGCCTTGATCTTCTCGATCAATTCCGCAGTGTCTTCGGCAACCGTCGGCCCGCTCATCGTGCTACTTACGCTCCCTTCGAACGAGGTGGCCGAACCCAACGGATCGTTTCGATGAATGGAACAGGTCCGGGCAGGTGGTCAAAGTGATCAGCGGTTGGGTCGGTTTGAGTTCTGGGTCGCCCGGTACAGGGCCGATCACCCATGTGTCGGTGTCCTCGACCGTCAGCTGCCTGGGAGACTCATCGAGGACGTAGGTGTACACGGCGTCCCGGGTCTCGACGATGATTTCGTCCCCGCGTTCCAACTTCAGGAGCCGGGCGAAGGGCTGGCCGTGCGTCACTCGATAGCCGGCGAGCGCGAAGTTGCCGATCTGTCCGGCCTGCGCGGTCGAGGAGTAGTGGCCGACCCCCTTGGCTAGCACGCCCAGCGCCGTGCCACTGCGGATGGGCACTTCGTAGGCCGCGCCTAGTGCGGGAATCCGCAACAAACCGATGGCATCGCCAGGTAGGGCAGGAGGTTGGTTGATCCCCCGCGGATCGGTTTTCTGCTGCTCGCTCCACGTCGCTCGCAGCCGGCTGGCCTCACCCCGGAACTCATGCTCAGCGACGAGGTTGGTGCCGAGGTACTGGTAGGCCACCCAGCCCAGACAGGACAGTCCCACGACCAGCAGCGCCACGCCCACCATCGTGAGCCGCCATCGACGCTTGGGTCGGGCCGCCTTTGTGTCAGTTCCGGCGTCGCGGGTGGAACTGCTCACCCGCGACATTGTGCCGCTGATCGATCAGCTGCAGAGGAGCTTCCACAAGTTTTTGATGCTGCTCGTGCATCGCGCGCATGCATCCGGCTACTTCGTCGTCGCTCGCAGAGGAAAAGCGCCTCTGGTCCCTCCTCTCAGCACGGCAGGCGCGCGATTTGCCGACGCTTGCAGCAGTGAGAAAGTCAATTGGCGAACGGGTTAGCTGTCAATGTGTACTTGGTGGATAGGTATTCGTGAATCCCTTCGAAGCCGCCCTCACGCCCGATTCCAGACTGTTTCACCCCGCCGAAGGGCGCTGCAGCGTTCGACACCACTCCGACATTGAGGCCTAGCATCCCGGTCTCCAGTGACTCGATGAGACGCTGGCCGCGCGCCAGATCCTTGGTGAAGGCATACCCGACCAGCCCGTACTCGGTGTCGTTGGCAATCCGCACGGCTTCAGCCTCATCGGCAAAGGTCACGATGCTCAATACCGGCCCGAAGATCTCCTCGCGCAGAATGTCGCTGCCCGGGCGTACGCCGGCGACAACGGTTGGCTCGTAGAAGGTGCCCGGCCGCTCAATCGCGTGACCGCCGACCAGCACTTTGGCACCGCGCTCGGTCGCGTCTCGCACCAGAGCGTCGGCTTTCTGCACCGCATCGTCATTGATCAGCGGGCCGATTTGGACGCCCTCTTCGGTGCCCCGTCCGACCTTGAAGGCCTGCACCCGCTCAGTGACACGGGCCGCAAACTCATCGGCAACGGCTTCATGCACGATAAAGCGGTTAGCAGCCGTGCAGGCCTGTCCGATGTTGCGGAACTTGGCAAGCATCGCGCCGTCAACAGCCGCACCAAGATCGGCATCATCGAAGATCAGGAACGGCGCGTTGCCGCCGAGCTCCATGGACGTACGCAGGATGCCCTCCGCGGCTTGTTGCAGCAGCCTGCGACCTACCTCGGTCGATCCAGTGAAGCTGAGCTTGCGCAACCGAGGATCGGCGATGATCGGCGCCGACACCGTTCCCGATGTCGACGTGGTGATCACATTGACCACACCAGGCGGCAGGCCGGCCTCGGCCAAGATCTTGACGAAATACAGCGTCGTCAACGGCGTGAGCTCCGGTGGCTTGATCACCACAGTGCAGCCGGCGGCGAGCGCAGGCGCCGTCTTGCGAGTCGCCATTGCCAGCGGGAAGTTCCATGGAGTGATCAAATAGCACGGCCCGACCGGGTGCTGGGAGACGATCATCCTTCCGGTGCCCTCGGGGTTGACTCCGTAGCGACCGAAGATTCGTACCGCCTCCTCGGAGAACCAGCGCAGAAACTCGCTGCCGTAAATGACCTCAGCCTTCGACTCTGCCAGCGGCTTGCCCATCTCGAGGGTCATCAGCAGCGCGACCTCATCCTGGCGCTCGCGGATGAGGTCGAAGGCTCGCCGCAGCAGCTCAGCGCGCTCCCGGGGTGGTGTCTTAGCCCAGTCGGCGGCGGTCCCAACTGCTGCATCCATGGCGGCCGCACCGTCCTCGATACCCGCGCTGGCGATTGCCTTGATCGCGTCGCCGGTCGCCGGATCGTACACCTCCAGCGTGGTACCGGATATGGCCGGAGACCATTCACCACCGATGAACAATCCGTCCGGTACCGAATCCAGCAACGCCGTTTCCGCTGCGTCCACCATCGATAACCTCCTGGCTCAAACGACACCGTCGTCCAGTCGAGCCTAACGCTGGGGCTGGGCCGGCCGGCTTGGGGAGGAACTAGGGTCACGGTATGGCCTCTGCCTGGAAAGCCGACCGAATCGGCTCGGCGACCACCACGATTTTCGCCGAGATGTCGGCGCTCGCCCTGGCAACGCAATCGATCAACCTGGGGCAAGGCTTCCCCGACACCGATGGCCCGGCGTTCATGCTCGAAGAGGCGCGGGCGGCAATTGCCGGCGGCATCAACCAGTACCCGCCCGGACGCGGCATTCTGCCGCTGCGGCAGGCCATCGCCGCGCACAGCAGCCGAACGTATGGGCTGAACTACGACCCCGAATCGGAAGTTGTGATCACGACGGGTGCCACCGAGGCACTCGCGGCGTCGATGCTCGCGTTCGTCAACCCAGGCGACGAAGTGATCGCTCTCGAGCCGTTCTTTGACTCCTACGCGGCGTCGATCGAGGTCGCCGGCGGACAACGCGTCGGGGTGAGCCTCTTCGGACCGAACTTCCGGCTCGACCATGCCGAGCTCGCTGCGGCATTCACGCCCAAGACCAAGGCGATGTTGATCAATTCACCGCACAACCCGACCGGTGTGGTGCTGGATCGCGCAGATCTCGCGACGATTGCTGAACTGGCGGTGCAGCACGACGTGCTGGTTATCTGTGACGAGGTCTATGAGCATCTGACGTTCGACGATGCCGAGCACTTGCCCCTGGCGACCTTCCCCGGAATGCGCGAGCGGACGGTGCGAATTTCCTCGGCCGGCAAGACGTTCTGGGCCACGGGCTGGAAGATCGGCTGGGCACTTGCTACGCCGGAGTTGATCTACGAGATCACCGCCGTCAAGCAGTATCTCAGCTACTCCTCCGGCGCGCCGTTCCAGCCAGCCATTGCTCGAGCGCTCAATGAGGGCGATGAGTGGGTGGAGAAGGCCAGGCTCGATCTGCAGGACCGGCGCGACCAATTCGCAGAGGGCTTGCGGTCGATCGGACTGGAGCCGATCCTGCCACGCGGCACCTACTTCATGACCACTGACGTGCGGCCACTGGGCTACGCGGACGGCATGGAGTTCTGCCGCGACCTGCCTACTCGCTGCGGCGTGGTCGCTATCCCCCATCAGGTCCTCTATGACCGCGTAGAGGCAGGCAAGCCGTACGTGCGGTGGGCCTTCTGCAAGCAGGAACGTGTATTGGACGAGGCCATCCGCAGACTGCAGGCGCTTCGAAAACCAAGCTGACTAGCCGAAGTGCCGCATGCCGCTCCCGGGCTCCGGAGACTCCTCAGCATCCGCGGCGCTGAACGGTGAAGAGTCGGCGAGCTGCCTCAGTCGCGCGCCGCGCAGCACCCGATACGGAAACGGCGCGCGTCCCACGCGCTGCGCGATCTCGTCGTACGGCGGCGACGCCGCAAGGCCGGCGATGATCACGTTGCCGAACCGGCGGCCCTTCAGTGTCGATGGCTCTACGCACAGCAGCACGTGCGGAAAGGCCAGGCGAACACCGGCCAACACCCGCCGCGCGTAGTCCAGCGGACCACGATCAGTGATGTTGATCAGGATCACCCCATGATCGGAAAGGGCTCGCCACGCATCAGCGAGGAAATCCGCGGTCGTCAGCTCGGCCGGCACCCGAGCGCCCACGAAGGCGTCGATGATCACCAGATCGGCGTAGCCGTCACGTAGCTCTGCGATGCCCCGACGGCCGTCGACACCTCGCACCTTAATCCCGCTGCGGGTAGGCAACGGCAGATGGCGCCGGACAAAGGCGGTGAGCTCGACGTCTGGTTCAAGCACGATCTGGGCCGAGCTCGGTCGCGTCGCGGCGATGTAGCGCGGCAGCGTCATTCCAGCGCCGCCGACATGCACTACGCGTAATCGCTTTCCGGGCTCGGCCACAGTGTCGAGAACATCGACCAGCCGCTGAACGTAGTCGAACTCCAATCGCAGCGGATCGTCGAGATCGACATATGACTGGTCCGTACGACCCACCCGGAGCGTGAAAGCTCGCGGATATGCCAGATCCGGCACCAGCATCGCCCCAGCACTTCCGGGTCGCAGTACCAACGTGTCCGATTTCACAGCTGCGCCTCGCAGCGGGGCGGATTTTCGGTCAAGCGCATCCCCTGGTGCCGTGGTGTAGAAACAAATTGGAAGGGAGACTCGCCATGAAGCTGCGCTGGATCGCCACCGATAGCGTGAGCAACCACGACTTGGCCGAGCTGCCGGCCCTCCGGCAACGCACCGATGGATTTCTCTGGCTCGACATTCCGGAATGGAGCGACGAAGCTGAGGCTCTGCTCGCGAAGGAGTTTCAGTTCCATCCGATGGCTATCAGCGAGAGCCGGAACCGCAACCACATTCCGCGAGTCCACGTGTATCCGCACCACGTCTTCATCGTCGTGCACGCACCCGAGATCGGCGCAGGTGGCCACGTTCACTATCTCGAGCTGGACCAATTCGTCGGGGAAACCTTCCTCGTCACCATCCACGGACCGGTGAGTCCCAAGGTGCCATTGGATGCAGCACTGAGGGAGACCGACGCAGTGGCAGCACGAATGGACAGTGGCCGGCTGCACCCCACCTCGCCGTTCGGACTCACGTACGCGATCGTCTCCTCGATCGCGCGCCGGGAAGCTGAAATGGTCGCCGAGATCGCGCGCGAGGTGGGCCTGATGGAGCAGCGCGTGATGGCTGACGTCAAGGAGGATCCACAGAATTTCCTGAGCGAACTCTTCGCGGCTCGACATGAGCTGCTGACCATCAAGACCATGGCCGTGCAGGGCAGCGAGATCTATCGGCGGGCCATCAAGCTAACGACCTTTGCCCCTCCTGAAGGCATGGCGCTGATGAAGGACGTACTGGACCAATACGAGACGGTTGCCCACATCAGCGATTCCCAGTTGGTGTTCCTAATGGGTGTCACGGAGTTCTACCGGGCGCGTACCGACACCAAGATGACCATTGCTGCGGAGCGGCTCGCTGTCATCGCGGCTATCACGCTGCCGATCACGGGCCTGTCCTCCGTTCTGGGCATGAATGTGATCGTCAACCAATCCACGCACTGGGTGGCTCTCACCGTGCTGCTGCTGATCATGGTTGTGATGTCGCTGATCTTGCTGCGCTGGGCGCACAAGCAGGGTTGGTGGGGATGACACACCGCCTCCCCTTACACCGACTTGTCAGAATCTCAGCACCATATTTGGTGCTGAGATTCTGACAAGTCGGTGGTTGGGGATGAACGCTCACGCGACGGCGGGCTGAGACTCCAAGATGATCAAGCCGTCGCTGCTCTCGTCGGCGTCGAAGGTGACTGTGTCGCCCTCACGTACCGTGCCAGACAGCACCCGTTGCGCCAGTTGATCTTCAATCGTGGTTTGGATGAGCCGGCGTAGCGGCCGGGCACCGAAGACCGGGTCGAAGCCAGTGAGCGCGAGCCATTCCTTGGCTGCTGGCGTGGCCTCGACGGTAATCCGCCGATCGGCGAGCCGCTTGTTGAGCCGTCCCAGGTTGATCTCCACGATCTTGGCCAGCTCCTCGGTGCCGAGAGCGTCAAAGAGCACGATTTCGTCCAGCCGGTTCAAGAACTCAGGCTTGAACGCCCCGCGCACTACGCCCATCACGGCATTCCGCTTGGTCTCAATGCTCAACGTCTGATCAGCGAGGAATTGTGATCCGAGGTTTGAGGTCAAGATCAAGATCGTGTTGCGGAAGTCGACCGTACGCCCCTGCCCGTCGGTCAGCCGCCCGTCGTCCAGCACCTGCAGCAAAATGTCGAAGACCTCACTGTGGGCCTTTTCCACCTCGTCCAGCAGCACCACCGAGTACGGACGCCGCCGCACGGCCTCGGTGAGCTGGCCGCCCTCTTCGTAGCCGATGTAACCAGGAGGCGCGCCAACCAGCCGTGCCACCGAGTGCTTCTCGGAGTATTCGCTCATATCGATCCTGATCATGGCTCGCTCGTCGTCGAAGAGAAACTCCGCAAGTGACTTGGCAAGCTCAGTCTTGCCGACACCAGTCGGACCGAGGAACAAGAACGAGCCGGTCGGCCGGTTGGGATCAGAGATGCCAGCGCGGGAGCGACGTACGGCATCCGAGACCGCGCGGACAGGCTTCAACTGACCAACCAGCCGCTCGCCGATCCGGGACTCCATGGACAACAGCTTCTCGGTCTCACCCTGCAGCAGCCGGCCGACCGGTACGCCGGTCCAGTTGGAGACGACCTCGGCAACATCGTTCGGGCCGACCTCCTCAGAGACCATGGAGGGCAGCTGACTCTCGGCCGTGGCGGCCTCCTCAAGCTCCTTCTCCAGGGCAGGAATCTCCCCGTAGTTGATCTCGCTGGCCTTGACCAGGTCGCCGTCACGAAGCGCCCGCTCGGACGCTCCGCGCAGTTCGTCGATCTGCTTCTTGAGCTCGCCTACGCGGTTGAGGCCTTGCTTTTCCGCCTCCCAGCGAGCCTCAAGGGATCGCAACTCCTCCTCGACGTTGGCCAGCTCCTCGGTCAACCGATGCAACCGCTCGACGCTGCCGGGATCTGACTCCTTCTCCAGCGCCAGCTTCTGCATCTTCATCCGCTCGACCGTGCGGCGCAGCGCGTCGATCTCAACGGGCGAGGAGTCGATCTCCATCCGCAGCCGGGACGCCGCCTCATCAACCAAGTCGATCGCCTTGTCGGGCAACCGTCGAGAGGTGATGTAGCGGTTCGACAATGTCGCTGCCGCCACCAGAGCAGCATCGGTGATCGCGACTTTGTGGTGAGCCTCGTAGCGCTCCCGCAGACCGCGCAGGATCGCGATCGTGTCCTCGACACTCGGTTCGTCCACGAACACCTGCTGGAAACGGCGCTCAAAGGCGGGGTCCTTCTCGATCCGCTCCCGATACTCATCCAATGTGGTAGCGCCGATCATGCGCAGCTCACCGCGCGCGAGCATCGGCTTGAGCATGTTGCCCGCATCCAACGAGGAGTCGCTCGTGGCGCCCGCGCCGACGACGGTATGCAGCTCATCGATAAACGTGATCACCTGGCCGGCGGCGTCCTTGATCTCGGTCAGGACGGCCTTGAGCCGCTCCTCGAACTCCCCACGAAACTTGGCCCCGGCCACCATCGACGGCAGGTCGAGCGCCACCAGGCGGCGGCTCTTAAGCGAGTCAGGCACATCGCCTGCAACCAACCGTTGGGCCAAACCCTCGACCACAGCGGTCTTGCCCACTCCGGGCTCACCGATCAATACCGGGTTGTTCTTGGTACGCCTGGCAAGCACCTGAACCACGCGACGGATCTCGACATCCCGCCCGATCACCGGGTCGAGCTTGCCCTCCCGAGCCATGGCCGTGAGATCAACACCGTATTGATCAAGTGCTGATGAAGTGCCCTCCGCCTCAGGGCTGGTCACCCGCTTGCTGCCACGGATCTCGTTGAAAGCACGGGTCAGGACATTGGGCCGGACGTTCAGCGCGGACAGGACCTTCTTGGCGTCGGAATCGACAGTCGCGAGTGAGATCAACAAATGCTCGGTGGCCACGTACGCGTCGCCGAGCTGCTCGGCACGGACCTCGGCGTCTGCGAGCACCCGAGCGAACGATCCAGACATGCTCGGCTGGCTAACTGAGGTGCCTTTCGCCGACGGCAGCTTGGAAATGGCACCCTGCGCGGCTGCTGCGACCACGGTTGGGTCCGCGCCGGCGGCAGACAGTAAGGGCGCGACCGTGTTGCCAGGTACCTGCAGCAGTGCGTGCAGCAGGTGGGACGGCTCGGCGTAGGGATTGCCCGCTGTCAGGGCGATACGCAGAGCAGCTGAGACGGCATCACGACTCTTGGTGGTGAGCTTGTTGGTGTCCATGTCTCCTCTGTGGTGGGTCAAACTTGAGTAAACCTCACTCAACTATGCGCCGGTCAAATCCACTTCGCAATGACAAAGTTGAGCGCAATACACTCAACTCTGCGCAACTTCAGGCTATTCCGGATGTTTTCCTGGGTGATCCAGATCTGGCACAGCATGGAGAGGCCGATCAGCCCGACCGCCAGCGGCTCTCCTGCTCCTCCCACGATGGTGGCGCGCCGGGGAGATCAGCAGCTCCGTCGGCGCGCAGGCCGTCGATCATGATCGCAAGCTGGCGCTGCTTGAGCTCGGCAGTTCGAGCAGTACCGCCGAGTTTGGTTCTGGCCAGCAGCTCCAACAGGAAGCCGACGTCGAGGAATGTCAGCCCAGGCCGTAGGGCACCGGTCCGCTGGACTCGCTCGAAGAGCTCGACGGTGCCCTTGATCATCCGCTCGGTCCGAGCCGCGTGACGCTCATCTGGTGTGAAGTGCCCGGCGAGATGAACGGTCAGTGCGTGCGTGTCTGCGGTCACGATGTCGCGCAGCCATTGGACGTACGCCGTCCAAGGGTCGTCGGGGGAGGCCAGGGCCTTCTCCACAAGCTCGATGTAGGTGTCTTGGCCATCGAGGCAGAGTTGGGCGAGCAGGGCGTTCTTGCTGGGATAGCGGTGGTACAGCGCAGCGATGCCGACGCCGGCCCTGACGGCGACCTCGGAGATGGGGGCCGCTGGGTTTGCGATGAAGACCTCCCGCGCAGCTTCGAGAATGCGCACGTTGTTGCGCTCGGCCTCCGCGTGACGCCCGCGCTTGCGTGGTTCGGTCGACATGACAAACAGCCTAGCGGGATCTGGAATGAGTCATTCTGTTTTGATAGTCTTTAACAGAACCAGTCATTCTGTTCAGGGAGTCAACAATGGCAGAGCACGCGATCACCCCCTTCACCGTCAGCATCGACAACGACGCCGTCACCGACCTGAAGGCCCGGCTTGTCGGTACCCGGTGGCCAGAACAGCTTCCAGGCCCGGCATGGCAGCGAGGCGTTCCGGTCGACTACCTGCGGCGCGTGGCCGAATACTGGGCCTCAGATTTCGACTGGCGGGCCCAGGAGAAGCGCATCAACAGCTACCCGCAGTTCGTCACTGAGATCGATGGCCAGCGGATCCATTTCGTGCACGTCAAGTCGGCAGTCGAAACCGCCACACCGCTGCTGCTTCTGCACGGTTGGCCTGGTTCATTCGTGGAGTTCCTGGACATGATCGACTCCCTCGTCGATCCGGTCGCGCACAGCGGCACTGCCGGCGACGCGTTCCACGTCGTCGTCCCGTCGCTGCCGGGTTTCGGCTTCTCGAACCCGTTGGCAGGCGAAGGATGGGGCAGCCGGCGGATGGCCGCGGCTCTGGCCGAGCTGATGGCTCGACTGGGATACGAGCGGTACGGCGCCCAGGGCGGCGACTTCGGGGCATTCGTCGCGCCAGATCTGGGCCGGGTGGACCCGGAACATCTGATCGCGGTCCATGTGAATGCAGCCACGATGGGATTCATCCCGTTCGGGGAGGTGTCGGAGGAGGACAAGGCATCACTGAGCGAGGTCGAGCGGGTGAGACTTGGGCGGATGGCCAACTTCCTGAGCGAAGGGAACGGTTACTTCGGCATCCAGTCGACTCGGCCGCAGACCCTGTCGTTCGCCCTCACGGACTCACCGATCGGCCAGCTTGCGTGGATCATCGAGAAGTTCAAGGAGTGGACCGGATCCGACCATGATCTGCCTGAGGAGGCTATCGGTCTCGACACCATCCTCACCGACGTCTGCCTCTATTGGTTCACCCGAACAGCCGGGTCGGCCGCGAACATGTACTACGAATCGATGCACGGGCACGACTGGCCGACCCCATCACCGGTGCCGACCGGTGTAGCGGTTTTCGCCGAGGACATAGCCGTCCGCCGCTATGCCGTGCAGAGCAACAACATCGTCCACTGGAGTGACATCGACGCAGGCGGCCACTTTGCCGCCCTCGAAACACCCGACCTGCTGGTGGCGGACGTTCGCACGTTCTTCGCAGGTGTGCGGCAAGCAGAGTAGGCGACGAGCTCGGCGGGAGGCGCCGCCGACGGCTATGACGTTCGCGGCGCTGATGGTCTCAGGGCAGCGGACGCCCTGGAAGCGCGAGCGGAGGTCTCCGCCCGCGCCGACCAAGATGCACGCCGCCGACCGGGTCGGCGGTGAAGACGCGTGACCCGGAGGATTCCTGAACGGCGGCAAGCACCGAGGTTAGCTGCTCGACCCGACTGCGGAGCTCATCGATGTCGTCCTGCATGGACAGGATGCGGCGGATGCCCTCGAGGTTGATGCCCTCATCCTGGGAGAGCCGCTGGATCAATCGGAGCCGTGCAATGTCGCGGGCTGAGTAGCGCCGACCTCGCTTGGCTGTACGCCGCGGCGAGACCAGGCCCATCCGGTCGTAGGTCCGCAATGTCTGCGGGTGCATTCCGGCGAGATGGGCGGCGACGGAGATGACGAATACCGGCGCGTCATGATCGATTCGCTGTGGCAGTTCTGAAGCAGACACGTCTCACCTCATCCAGCCGCGAACAGCTTCGCTCTCGGGTTCACCGAGCCGACCGCCTCCGCATAGGAGTTCAAAGCCGCTCGCGCCTCGTCGTTCAGCGCCGATGGCACCAGCACCTCGACAGTGACCAGCAGATCGCCCTTGTTTCCGTCACGTTTGCTGACGCCTTTGCCGCGTACGCGCAGCGTGCGGCCGTTGGGTGTCCCGGGGGACAACCGCAGCTTGACCGGCGCGCTGTTCAGAGTCGGTACCTCGATCTCGGCTCCGAGGGCGGCCTCTTGGAAGGTAACCGGCGCGGTCAGCGTCAAGTTGTCGCCCTTCCGGCCGAAGATCGGGTGGGAGCGTACGTGCACGCCGACGTAGAGATCGCCCGGAGCACCACCGTTCTCGCCGGCTCCACCACGACCCTTGAGCCGGATCCGCTGGCCGTCGGTAACGCCCGCCGGAATCCGAACCTGCATGGTCTTGGTTGATTTGCCACGGCCAGAGCCATGGCACACCGGGCATGGGTCGTCAACGACCATGCCACGACCGCGACACTCCCGGCAGGGCTCGGTCACTGCAAAAACACCGCCAGACGTCGAGGTTTGCATGCCGCTGCCCTCACAGGTGGGGCAGACGCGGGGAACCGTACCCGCTCGCGCACCAGTACCGCGACAGGCCTCGCATGCCGTGTCGGACACCATCTGCATCGCGACGGTTATGCCCTCGATCGCCTGGACGAAGTCAACGGTGACCTCGCCCTCGACGTCACTGCCCCGGCGTGGACCACGCGATGTGGAGTACCGCGTCGTCTGCGTGGTCGGACCGCCGTTGAACAAGCCGCCGAAGATGTCACCGAGCCCGCCTCCGGCGTTCCGGAACAGGTCGTCAACCGACGGGCCGCCCTGCCTGGCACCCGTTCCCGGAAAGCGGAAGCCGCCGCTGCCGAACAGCCGCCGGGCCTCGTCGTACTCCTTGCGCTTGTCCGGATTCGAGAGCACATCGTTGGCTTCTGAGATTTCCTTGAAGCGCTGCTCTGCCGCCGCATTGCCGGGGTTCTGATCGGGATGATTGTCGCGCGCAAGCTTGCGATATGCCTTCTTGATCTCTTCGGGCTTGGCGTCCTTGGAGACTCCCAGGACCTTGTAGTAATCCTTTTCGATCCAGTCCTTGGTACTCATCGACGCCTCCCTTCGCGATGATCAACTACCGA
>Ga0111538_10004751_pt1 | contig 18747 bp, 14 predicted proteins | sample SoiMethybrSBSTD1_FD_79669 | JGI IMG/M metagenome (GOLD analysis project Ga0111538, IMG submission 79669) | Bulk soil microbial communities from a Populus tree surrounding site in Tennessee, USA - Soil MetaG P. TD hybrid SBSTD1 (version 2)... | ecosystem: Environmental > Terrestrial > Soil >...
CGCGCAAAGCCGGCCCGTCGAAACCCGCGGCTTGATCGGGGCCGTATTTCTTGGCGGCGCGCCGCTGCACGAACAATCGCTTGACCGAGTAGAGCGGCGCCAGCGCGTCATGACACGACCGCAGCGCCCGCACCTCATGGGCGATGCCGAAGAGCTCGGCGATGAACGCGTCCAGCACCGGCGCGAGTTCGACGATGAGCTCCGATTCCGGCTTGCCGGCTGCCTGCTCGGGCGCCGCGCGCGCCGCCATCAGCCGGCCGTGCAGCTGCGGATCCTGGACCTTCAGAAAATCCACGAAGCAGCCGTCGAGGCGCACCAGGCCGTCGCGGTGGTAAAGGTCCGCGAACCGCAGTCCGAACGCGAGGGTGATGCCTTCTGTCATCAATCGGATGTCCTCACGGCCTGGACATGCGGCCAACGGTATCGGGCTGCCAGACCCGCGATCGGGAATTTGCTGCACGATCGAGAGTCCCTAGGGTCCGGCCCGAAACCGCTCGATCACGGCGGCGGGGATCGGAATTCCCTTCAATTTGACCGGATCGTTCGGATCCTGAGCGGCCCAAACCCGGGTTTCGTGGCCCTCGACCGCGAGCTGCCCGCCAATAGAGATATGGTGCGTGACGTCGAAACTCGACCGCCGGAACGCGCTCACTTCGGAGGCGATGTCGGCCACGTCGTTGAACTGTGCGGGCTTGAGAAAGCGGGCCTTGGCGTCGACCAGCGGAATGCCGACGATGCCGAAGGTCGGACCCAGGGCACTCGGTCGCACCCCGAGCGCCCGCTCGAACAGCAGCCAGGAGCTCCAGTCGAAGAATTCGAAGAAACGGCTGTTGAACACGATGCCGGCCGGGTCGCAGTGGCCCCATTCGACCGTGAATGTCCTGCGGTAGACGAGATTGCCCATGCCCGGGTCCGGTCCTTTCTGCGGCGGCAGAGAAACGCGCCCAAATCCCGGATGTCAATCGCCGGAGCGCCTCCCGCCGGCCCCAGAACGCCTCATTTTCGGCGGTAATTTCAAGGGATTAATTGCCCTGCGCGCACGGTCATGGAATCGACTGGCGGCGGGGGGCGGAACCTGCAATGTTTTCGCCACGGGGGCATTCTAAGCCAACTTGTATTGAAGTCCGGGTCGTGTCGATGCGCGTAGCGGTCAGCGTCTTGCGTGCGAAGGGGAGGCTGCGCGCCCGCGCGCCGCTTGCTCCCCTCTGCGGCACGCCGCGCGCGGCTCGCGCCATCCTCGTCGTCGCCGCCCTTCTCGCACTGCCGCCGGCCCCGGCGACGGCGGAGACGCTGCCGGAAGCGCTGGTGCGGACCTACCAGGGCAACCCGCAGCTCAACGCCGAGCGGGCGCGCCTGCGCGGAACCGACGAGACCATCCCGCAGGCGCTTTCCGGCTACCGACCGCAGATCATGGCCGTGCTGACGGGAGGGCTGCAGCAGGTCCGGGTGCTGTTCCCCGACAATACGCTCCAGACCGCCACGTTGCGCACCTGGACCATCGGGCTGACCGTCACGCAATCGATTTTCAACGGCTTCAAGACCGCCAACACCGTGCGCCAGTCCGAAGCCCAGGTGCAGTCCGGCCGCGAAGCGTTGCGCAATACCGGACAAGGCGTGCTGCTCGACGCGGTGATCGCCTATACCAACGTGCTCGCCAACCAGAGCCTGGTCGAAGCGCAGCGCGTGAACGTGACGTTTCTGCGCGAGACACTCGGCACCACCAAGAAGCGGCTCGACGCCGGCGACGTCACCCCGACGGACGTGGCGCAGGCCGAGGCCCGGCAGAGCCGTGGGCTCGCCGACCTCAACGCGGCCGAGGTCAACTACGCCATCAGCCAGGCAATCTACGCGCAGATCATCGGCGCGGCGCCCGGTCGGCTGGCGCCGGCCGATCCGATCGACCGGCTGCTGCCCAAGAGCCGGGAGGAGGCGCTGGCGATCAGCCGCAAGGAGCATCCCGCCATCATGGCGGCCATGTACGACACCGACGTCGCTCAGCTCGGCACCAAGATCGCGGAAAGCAGCCTGTGGCCCAATCTTTCGGTGCAAGGCAGCGTCCAGCGCCAGTGGGAAAATGACCCCACGCTCAGCGCCAAGGGCAACGATATCGCCTCGATCATCGGCCAGGCCAACGTGCCGATCTACGACGGCGGACTGGCGGCTTCGCAGATCCGCCAATCCAAGGAGATCGCGATGCAGGCCCGCATCGTGCTCGAACTCATTCGCAACCAGACCCAGACCGCGGTGATCGGCGCCTGGGTCAGCCACGAGGAGCGAAGGTCGCGCTGTCGGCGGCGGAATCCGAGGTGCGCGCGGCCAACGTGGCGCTCTCCGGCGTGCAGAAGGAAGCACAGGGCGGGCAACGCACGACGCTGGACGTGCTCAACGCGCAGCAGGACCTGATGGCCGCGCGCGCGCGGCTCATCGGGGCGCAACGCGACCGGGTGATCGCAGCCTATACGCTGCTTGGCGCCGCCGGCCGGCTCGACGTGAAGACGCTCGGCCTGCGTACGCCGGACTACGCCCCCGAGGTCCATTACCACCAGGTGCGCGATGCCTGGGGCGGCCTGCGCACCCCGTCGGGGCAATGAGCAATCACGAGGTCGCCATGACCATCGAAGTGAGGCTGGAAGGTTTCACGTTGGCTGTCGAGGACGTGAACAGATCGGTGGAATTCTACGGTGAGAAGTTGGGGCTGGTGGTCGAGGCGAACCGTGCTCCGACATTCGCCATGATCCGCGTGGGCGGTCCTTTGGGTGGCACGATCGGTCTGCTCTCCACCCGGCTTCCCGAGGCCGCGGCGGCAAGAACCATGACGCGCGAGCAGCGCGCAGCCATCCAGGTGGAGCTGAGCACCGACGAGCTCGACCTTCTGTATGAGCAGCTCACGGCGCGAGGCGTCAACTTTCACCGTCCGCCGCAGGATCACCCGTGGGAACGGTCCATGCAGACCTACGATCCGGACGGCTACACCGTTGAATTTGCGCAGGGTCGGCGAGGGCATAACAGGCCAGCCTAGCGCTCGCCCCAATCGTCCTGGCGCCTCGTATCCGCCTTCAATTCTGACGGGATCGCGACGCGATCGTCACGCCGGCGCCGGCACCGCGTCTTGCACCACCGCCCGCGGCGTGCGGCGCGAGAACATCAGAATGAGCACGGGCAGCGTGATCAGGATGATGATCGGCGCCAGCATCATGCCGCCGACCACCACCACGGCGAGCGGCTTTTGGACTTGCGAGCCAATGCCCGAGGACATCGCCGCCGGCAGCAAGCCGACGCCGGCAATGACGCAAGTCATCAGCACCGGGCGCATCTGCAGCTCGCCAGTGCGCAGGATCGCGGCGGTGCGATCGAGGCCCGCGTCGATCAGCTGATTGAATTGCGACAGGATGATGATCCCGTCCATGACCGAAATGCCGAACAGCGCGATGAACCCGATTGCGGCCGAGACGCTGAACGGGATGCGCATCAGGAACAACGCAAAGATTCCGCCGACCACCGCCATCGGGATGACGCTCATGGTCAGGAGCGTATCGGGCACGGAGCCGAAATTGACCCACAGCAGCAAGGCGATCAGGGCAAGGCTGAGCGGCACGACGATCTTGAGCCGGGCGATCGCGTCCTGCAGGTTGCCGAACTCGCCCACCCATTCCATGCGCGACCCGACCGGCAAGGGCACCTGCTGGGCGACCTTGCGTTGCGCCTCTTGAATTGCGCTGCCGAGATCACGGTCGCGCACGCTGAACTTGATCGGCAGATAACGTTCCTGGCCCTCGCGGTAGATGTAGGAGGCGCCCGAGACGAGCTTGACCGTTGCAACGTCGCTCAACGGGATCTGGGTGATTCCGTTCGGCCCCTGAACCCCGATCCGCAGGTTCTGGATGACCGCCGGATCCTGCCTGAACTGCGGCGCCAGCCTGACCACGATGGGGAAATGCCGATCGCTGCCGGGTTCGTACAGATCGCCGGCCGAGTCCCCGCCGATCGCCACCCGGATGGTGGCGTTGATGTCGCCCGGCGCAAGGCCGTAGCGCGCCGCCCGCGCACGGTCGATGTCGATCTGCACCGTCGGCTGGCCCAGCGAGGTGAAGACCGCGAGATCGGTAATGCCGGGCACGGTGGCCAGCACCGCCTTGATCTTGTTGGCGGTGTCGGAGAGCGCCTGCAAATCGTTGCCGAACAGCTTGATGGAATTCTCGCCTTTCACCCCCGACACCGCCTCGGCGACGTTGTCCTGGAGATATTGCGAGAAGTTGAACTCCACGCCGGGAAACTCGTTCTGCAGCTTGCTCAGCAGGTCCGCCGTGAGCGCGTCCTTGTCGACGCCCTTGGGCCACTGGCTGATCGGCTTCAGAGGGGCGAAGAATTCGGCGTTGAAGAACCCCGCCGCATCGGTTCCGTCGTCCGGCCGCCCATGCTGCGACACCACCGATTCCACCTCCGGGAAGCCGCGAATGACCTCGCGCATGCGATTGACGTATCCGTTGCCCTCCTCGAGCGAGATGGTGGAAGGCATGGTCGCCCGGATCCACAGGTTGCCTTCTTCGAGCTTGGGAAGGAATTCGAGCCCGAGCGAGCGGACGGCGAGACCCGCAAGGAGGAGGAGCGTCACGGCGCCGGCGATGGCGAGCAGCCTGTTCGCGACGGCGAAGTGCAGGGCCGGGGTATACAGGCGGTGCAACACCCGCACCACCCAGGTTTCGGTTTCGCGCACGTGCTCGGGGAGCAGGATGGCGCTGATCGCCGGCGTCACCGTGAAGGTGGCGAGCAGCCCCCCCGCCAGGGCATAGGCGTAGGTCTTCGCCATCGGCCCGAAGATATGCCCTTCGACGCCGCTGAGCGTGAACAGCGGCAGAAAGCCCGCGATGATGATTCCGGCCGCGAAGAAAATGGAACGGTTGACGTCCGACGCGGCGTAAAAGATCGCTGCCAGCTTGCCGGTCAGTCCTTCCGCCGCACTGGCCGGACCAGCAGCCGGCGCCATCACCTGGCCGAGGCGGCGGTAGATGCTTTCCACCATGATGACGGTGGCGTCGACGATGAGTCCGAAATCGATCGCCCCGACCGAGAGGAGGTTGGCCGATTCGCCCCGCAGCACGAGAATGCCGACGGCGAAGAACAGTGCGAACGGTATGGTGGCGGCAACGATCAGCGCGCTGCGCAGATTGCCCAGGAACATCCACTGCAAGAGAAAGATCAGCGCGATGCCGAACGCCATGTTGTGCAGCACCGTTCGGGTCGTGATGTCGATCAGGTCCTTGCGGTCATAGATGCGCTCGATGCGGACGCCCGGCGGGAGGATGTTCGAACCGTTGATGCGCTCGACCTCGCGCTCGACCCGCTTGATCGTGGGCATGCTCTGCTCGCCGCGGCGCATCAGCACGATGCCCTGGACGATGTCGTCATCCGCGTCGTGGCCGGCGATGCCCAGGCGCGGCTTTTGCCCGACCGTCACGGTCGCCACGTCCCGCACCAGGACCGGGTTGCCGCCGCTCTGGGTGAGCATCGTGTTGCGCAGGTCCTCGATCGAGCGGATGAGGCCTACGCCCCGCACCACCGCCGCCTGCGGGCCGATATTGACGGTGTTGCCGCCGACATTGATGTTGCTGTTGTTCAGCGCCTGCAGCATTTGCGGCAGCGTCAGCCCGTAAGCAATGAGCTTGTTGAAATCGACCTCGAGCTCGAACGTCTTGGTCTTGCCGCCCCAGCCGATGACATCGATCACGCCGGGTACCGCCCGGAACCGCCGCTGCAGCGCCCAATCCTGCAGCGTCTTGAGATCGAGCACGCTGTAACCGGGCGGGCCGACCAGACGGTAGCGGTAGATCTCGCCGATCGGGCTGACCGGTGAAATTTGCGGCTGCGCATTGTTCGGCAGAGGCGGGACTTGTGACAGCCGATTGAGCACCTGCTGCAGCGCCTGCTCATAGGTGAAATCGAAAGAGAACTGCAGCTTCACGTCCGAGAGGCCGTAAAGCGAAATGGTGCGGATCGAGGTGAGATTGCGCAGCCCGGAGGTCTGCGTCTCGATCGGGATGGTGATGTAGCGCTCGATCTCCTCGGCGGAGAGCCCCGGGGACTGCGTGATCACATCCACCATCGGCGGGGTGGGATCCGGGTAGGCCTCGATGTTGAGCTCGCGGAACGCCATGATGCCGCCCGTGAGCATCATCACGAACAGCACCACCATCAGGACGCGATGCTTCAGGGAAAAGGCGACGACCGCATTCATGTCAATGCCTCAGTCGCCCGGCGCGAGGTCTAGATTGGTTTCAGTTTTCGCGCAAATGGAAACGACCGACGTGTTTGCAATATTTACGTGTCTTATACGCGGGCTCCTGCCGCCCGAATGCAAATTAACTGCCTGTCGCTGCCGCCACCACCCGATCGATGAAGAGGCTGCCCTTGGTGATCACACGATCGCTGGGCCCCAGCCCTTCCACCACCTCCACCATGCTGCCATTGGCCATTCCAAGCTTGACCTGGCGCAGTTCGATCGAGGTGTCGTTCTCACGGGTGACCCACACGCGGGCGCTCTCGCCTTCGTGGATGATGGCGTCGCGCGGGACGGCCACCGCCTTTTCGCCTTCGCCGGTGAGGATCTTCACGCTGGCGAACATCTCCGGCTTCAGCAGCCCGGCGGCGTTGTCCACCGACGCTCGCACCAACAGCCGGCGCGTGGTGGGGTCGAGCGCGGTCGCCACGTAGGAGATGGTGGCGGGGAAAGGCCGGTCCGGATAGGCCAGGACGGTGAAATAGATCGGCTGACCGACACGCACCAGGGGCGCTTCGGTCTCGCGGATATAGGCCGCCACCCAGACCGTGGACAGGTCGCCGATCACGAACACCGGATCGCTCGCGCCACTCCCGACATACTGTCCCGGTCCGACCTTGCGCTGCACGATCGTCCCGGCAATCGGCGCATAGATCGCAGTGGCCGGATTGATCGTGCCCTTGGTCTGGAATTCGGTGATCTCGGCATCGGTCTTGCCGAGGATGCGCAATCGGTTGCGCGCCGCTTCCAGCGCGACTTCGGCGGAACGCACGTCGTTCTCGGCCGCGTCGAGCGTGCCCTGCGCCTGTTGCACTTCCTTGAGCGGAACCGCTTTTCCCTCATACAGCAGGCGCTGCCGCTTGTCGTTGATCTGGGCGAGGTTGAGCGTCGAGTGGGCCTTGTTCAACGCGGTCGAGGCGGTGATGAAGTCGTTCTGCGCCTGCACCATGTCGGTCGCTTCGACGGTGAACAATGTCTGGCCGACCGTCACGACGTCGCCGGGCTTGACGAACAGCTTGGTGACCCGGCCGGCATAGGGGGAGAAAATCGGCGTCGAGCGATCTTCGTCGACGGCAATCTTGCCCTCGGTCACGTGCTCGGAGCGGAACACCCGTTGCTGGACGGGTTCCACCGTCAGCGTCGCCCACTGGGCGGCGCTGGGATAGAACAAGCCCCGCGTCCGCTTCGACTGGCTCGAGATTGCGGTATCCATGTCCGCCGCTTTGCCGGTGGGCTGCGGCTTGATCGCCCAGACGACGGCGGCGCCGGCCACCACGAGCGACACAACAATGAGCGCCTGCGTGCGCGCCGATAAGGCGCGCACCCGGAGCTTGGAGCCATGCGGGTCGCCTGACACGTTCGATTCCACCCTCGGACGGCGCCTTGTCAGCGCTCATATGAGCAACATTAGGATATATATACAAAGCCTACATGAACGGCGCCAGAACAAGCCGACCATATTTCCCCCTGTCTGTGGCCGAATCACACCGCGGTCGCCAACCGCAAATAGTAAAGTCGCCTGTCTACATCCCGTTCCCACCATCGCCGTTCGTCAGCACGCCGTTGCCCAGCGGGATGGGGTCTGGCCCCTCGAGCGTTGCTCCGGCGCCACATTGCAGTTAAGTTTGTTGCAACTCGTTCGCAATTGCACCTATGTCCTATAAGGTGAGCAGGCTTTGGATTAACCAGAGATCGTGGGGACGGACGGTGGGGGCAACAGTGATCGCTCGAACAGCACGCGGGCTCGGCGCCGCTCTCTTCGCCGTCGGCCTGACCAACTCCGTCGACGCCGCCGATGTCGCCATCAGACTGCCGGTCAAAGCGCCCGCCAGCGTTCCGTATTACGATTGGAGCGGCCTCTATTTCGGCGGCCATGTCGGATACAGCCGGGGCAGTGCGCAAGTCGGGCTGGGCGACCCCGACCCGACCAGTTTCCACAGCTCATTCGGCAGCCTCAGCGCCGGCGTCCAGGCGGGATACAATCATGTTCTGCCATCGCGTGTTCTTCTGGGCGTCGAGGGCGATCTGTCGGTCTTGAATTATCTGTCGGCGGACGATCTCGCGTGGTTTCGCACCACCGCCGACACCGACCTTGCCGAGAAGATCGAGTTGATGGGAACGCTGCGCGGGCGCGTCGGCTACGCATTCGACCACTGGATGGTCTACGCCACGGGCGGTTTCGCCTGGTCGCTGGGACGCTTTCTGCAAACTCCCGGGGTCGACGACACCGACAGGGTTCTGCATCTCCACACCGGCTGGACCGCAGGTGCCGGAACGGAGGTCGCGATCGCACCAAGCTGGACGCTGCGGCTGGAATATCTCTATCTGAATTTCGGGAATGCCGACGTCGTGTTCCCCTCGGGCGCAACCGCCGGATCGTCGTACGACATCCACACCGCCCGTGCCGGGCTGAACTACAAGATCGGCGGCCCCAGCGGAAACGCCTGGACCGGCAACTTCGGCGGCGAGGCATCGCAAACTCACTTCGACAACTGGGAGATCCACGGGCAGACCACCTACATCCAGCAGGGCTACCCGGCATTCCGGTCGCCGTATGTCGGCGAGCACAGCTTCACGCCGTGGGCGCAAACGCGGCAGACCTGGACTACCAGTGCCTTTCTCGGCCTGCGGCTGTGGGAGGGCGGCGCGCTCTATTACAATCCGGAGCTGCTGCAGGGCTTCGGCCTGCATGACACCAGTGGCGCCGCCGGCTTTCCCAACGGCGAAGCCCAGAAGTCGAATTTTCCGTATCCGCGCTACAACACGTCGCGCCTGTTCCTCCGGCAGACGTTTGGATTTGGCGGCGAGCAGGAAACGGTCGCAAGCGCGTACGGCCAGCTGGGCCAGAAACCCGACGTATCGCGACTGACCGTTCAAGTCGGAAAATTCGCCGTCCATGACATCTTCGACAACAATGCCTATGCCATGGACTCGCGCGCCGATTTCATGAACTGGTCGATCTGGGCGGCCGGCGCCTTCGACTATCCCGCGGATAGGGTTGGCCTTACCTACGGCGCGGTCGTCGAGCTCAATCAGAAACACTGGGCCCTGCGCGTCGGCTATTTCCTGGCTGGAAACGAACCCAACGCAAACGAGTTCGACACGAAGCTGTTCGCGCGCGGCGCCTACGTCACCGAGCTGGAGACCCGCTACGCCTTGTTCTCCCGCCCCGGCAAGCTTCGCATGGGCGTCTGGGCCGACACTTATTTCTCCGGCAGCTACCGCGAGGCCATCGATCTCACCCTGATCAATCCGGGCCTCGATCCGAACGATGCCATCGTCCAGACCCGGCAGGCGCGAACCAAGTACGGCTACTACTTGAATGTCGAGCAGGCCCTCACCGACGACGTCGGGATCTTCGGACGCTGGAGCTGGAATAACGGCAAGAACGAGATCCAGGCGTTCACCGACATCGACGCCAGCCTCTCGTTCGGCACCTCCATCCGCGGAACGACTTGGGGACGGCCCGACGACAAGATCGGCCTTGCGGGCGCGATCAATGCCCTCTCGAGGGATCACCGCGATTTCCTCGCAATCGGCGGCCTCGGCATCCTGATCGGCGACGGCCAGATCAACTATCGTCCGGAGAAAATCATCGAGACCTTCTATGCCTACAACGTCAACAAGTGGTCGACGCTGACGTTCGACTACCAATTCATCGCCGATGTCGCCGACAACGCGGATCGCGGACCGGTATCGGTGTTCTCCGCGCGCCTGCATGCCGAATTTTGAGTGAAGCCGCGCGAGCCCGGTCCGGGCAACGCCGCATCACCGCCAATACGCGAACGCCATTCCGCTGCCGGTTCCGGCGGCGGAGCGATAGAGCGGCTGATAGTCGATGACGGTCATGTCGAGTCCCATCTCCTTCATGGCGCCAGCGACCGGGATCCAATTCTTCAGTTCCGAGGTCCCGGAGCGAAAGTTGTACGGCGGGATCGAGATCAGGGCATCGGCATCCTTGCGCTTCATGGCGTCGAGGAAGGTGCGGTCGAGCTCCTCGTCCACCACGAAATGCGACATGCCGCCCGAGCCGATGATGGCGACCCGCAGATCGGCGTCCCAGGCGGCGATCGCGTCGGCCAGGGCCCTGCCGAGCGAGAAGCAGCGGCGCACGCTGGGTTGGTTGGGCGGATAGAAGGTATTGATGAAAAACGGCACCGCGGGGACGAAATTCTCCTGCATGATGCGCCGATAGATGAAGCCATAGGCGTGCGGCAACCCTGAAATGTTGGACGAGGCGGATTGCGGCAGCCGCGCCGATGCGGCCACGTCGAAATCGCGCTGTACCAGCTTCTCGATCAGGTAGCGCCCGAGTTGCGGATGGCCGGGATAACTCTGCGCGGTCTTGCCGTGATGATTGGGTTCGGCGATTTCGATCCCCGGCGGCAGCCGCTTCTTCTGCTCGTCCGAGAACGGAATATTGTCGACGCTCTCGCCGAAGCAGACCATGAACGCCGGAATATTGGCGTCTTCGAACACCTCCATCTGGTCGTTGCCGACCAGCACCGCGACATCCGGCTTGACCTCCTTGAACACCCGCGCCATTTCCGCCATGGCGCGCTGGCACGCATCGTATCGCTTCTGTTTGATGGGAAGCTTGATCTGCTCCTCGAGCTGTTCTCCGGCGCGCAGCTTCGCCAGTTCCTCGAACTTGAACGTGCCGTCGCGATAGGCCAGGGCGGGATTGCGCCGATCGGCTTCCACGCGCTGATCCCATTGCTCCGGCGGCGTCGCCAGCAACGGGCCGTGCGAGGCGCCCATGCCCAATACGATCTTTGCCATGGTTCAGTCTCTACGTTGTCGGAGGCCGCCGGCCCTCGTCACGATCGTGACTCGCGGGCTGGCGCGCGCTCGTCGAGCCAGTCGAGGATGATGCCGGCGATCTCATCGCTGTTGTCTTCGAGCATCAGCATGTGGCCATTGCCGACAATACCGCGGTCGCCGAGAAAGCAGAAGTCGGCCTTGGCGCCGTGCCCATTGAGCCAGGTGACGATGGCGCCGTCGACCTCGCGCGCGTGGTCGAGGTCATCGGTGCCGGTGAGAACGAGGACGCGTTTGCCGGCGAGCTTGCCCGGATCGCTCACCCGCACCTGCCGGCCGTGCACGTTCTGCCGCTCGAGCAGAATGTTGGGCGGGATTGGGCGCAGGCTGGCCGCATAACCCGCAAGCAGCTCGCGCGGGAAATGCCGGCTGCCTCCGACCAGCTTACGCTCGACGAAATCGCGGGTTGGCACCACCGGCGCGCTCTTGTCGATGCGCACGCGCTGCCCCGATGTTTCGGTCTCGATCTCGCGCTCGGTTTCCGCGTAGACCGGCGCCTCCTTCTGGATATTGCCGGGGGGACCGGGCGCGACGCCGACCAGGGTATCGATCATGTCGCCGTGCAGCTCCAATAGCCGCCATCCATAGCAGCCCGACATGGAATGGGTGAGCAGGACAAGCGGCGCGCCGAGGGTGCGGATGAGGGCGCCGAGCCCCTCCACCACCGTGGCACCGTTGAGCTGATCGAGCGCGATGTAGCCGCTGCGGCCGGTCCCCGGCCAATCCGGCACCACGGTGCGATAGCCGCGTTGAGCGAAGAGATAGGCCCATCCGCGCCGGCCATCGGCGGTGCGTTGATAACAAGCGCCGGTATGCGCGCCGCCGTGCACCATGACGACGGTCGGGCGACCGGTCGCGGCCACGGGAGCGAAAGTCTCGAAATAGACCGGCACCGGCGAAGTGATCAGCCCGGTCTCATGGATCACGGACATGACGACAAAAACACGGCCGAACCAACCGCGTCGCGCGAACACACGCTAGTGTCCCGTTTCCGACGTTCGTATCATCTCGCAGCACCCGCTTTTACGAACGTCGGAAACAAAGGGACACTAGCAAGTGATGATCCTAGTGTGGCTTTGCATTTGACGTTCCTATGAAGGACTCGCGGCCAATACTGATAGGAACGTCAAATGCGCCGCACTAGGCGACCACGCGCGCGGTTGCGGCGTCCCGGCGCAACCCCGAGATCGCGGTGTCGGGACACGCTTCCTTGAGCCGCGGATAGACCTCGCGCGCAAAGGCCTTGATCCCGCGCACGGTCTCATCGTGCTCGAGAAATCCGGCCTGCCCCATGATCAGGAGATGCCCGAAGCCGCCGACATGGTCGTACATCCTCTTGATCTGGAGAAAGACCTGATCGGGCGTGCCGGCGAACATGAGACCGGCCTCGATCGCCTTGTCCACGGTCGCGTTCGCCTTGTTCGCAGCGTGCTGGTCGATGGCGGCTCCGCGCAGGATTTGCGCGTGCACCGGGGTCGGTACGTAGCCGGGCGGATAGCAAAAGTGCAGCGGCACCTTGTTCGCTGTCATGTACCAGAGCAGCTTCTCGGCACCGGCGCGGGCCTCCGCTTCGCTCTCGCCGACATAGACCAGGGCCGCATAGGCCAGGCGGTCGACGGGAACGTCCGCCCCGCGGCCCGCGTCACGCCAGCCCTTGCGGTAGGATTCGTAGATCGCAGGCGTGCCGGTAAAGCCGGTCAGGAAGGTTGCCTGCACGTAGCCGCGCGCGCCGACGCGGCCGGCGCCGCCCGGCGTGGTGGTGGATACCCAGATCGGCGGATGCGGCTGCTGGTAGGGACGCGGCCAGATGTTGATGTTGCGGTGATGGAAAAACCGTCCCTCATGGCTCACCGGCCCGTCATGGCTGGTCCACGCCTTGACGATGAGGTCCATGGCCTCCCATTGGCGCTCGTTCATGCGCACCGGGTTGCTGTTGGCCGGAAGCACCTCGTAGGGGACGCCGCGAACGAAGCCGCATTCAAGCCTGCCTTTCGAGAGCACGTCCACCATCGCCATCTCCTCGGCGACGCGCACGGGCTGGCGGCGGTTGGCGACCGGGTTTCCCAAAATCAACAGCCGCGCCTTCTTGGTCAGCCGCGCCAGGGCGGCGAGGACCAAGGGCGCCGCCGGATCGACGCAGGTCGCGGTCTGGTGGTGCTCATTGAGCATGATCTCCACGCCCTCGTCCTCCGCGATCAGCCATTCGTCGATATAGCGATCGTAGAGCGCGGCACCCTTTTTCGGATCGTAGAGGCGGCTGGGCAGCGAGACGCGGATCGACTCGTATTCGTCCGCCGGCGGCAGATAGGGATAGGCATTTTCGCTGAAGTGCCATGCTTTCATCGGCGTGCTCCGGATGTCGCGGCCTCCTTCTCGGCCTGCAGGAATTGCAGGACCGTCGCCGCCGTCGCCGCGGGCTGCTCGTGCTGCGGAAGATGTCCGGCCTGCGCAATGGTCTCGATCCGCGCGCCGGGGATGAGCGCGGCGTAGCGTGCGAGGTAGTCGGCCGAGACGATGCCGTCGCTGGCGCCGCGCAGAAGCAAGGTCGGCACGTTCACCCGATGGAGGCGGTGCTTGAGCTTGGGATTGTGCATGTACGGCTCCCAGGTCAGCAGCGCCAGCGTCTCGCTGTTGCGGGCAACGATATGGAGTTCGTCGTCGGGCATCGTCGCCAGTTCGGGCGCGTACCGGGCGGGATCATGGAAACGGAGCTGGTCGAGCTTCTCGCGCGGCATGGCGAAGACATCGGGGATGTCGAGCTTGTCGGGCGTGCCGGTTTTCACACCGACCGGACCGATGAGCACCAGGCGCTCGATTCGTTCCGGCACCTTGGTCGCCATCTCGGCGGCGATCCATCCGCCGATCGAGAAGCCGACGAGATCGATCCGGGTCAATTTCAGCCGGTCCATCAGCTCCAGGTAGACGTGGGCGATATCGTCCACATTGTCGAGCCAGTCCGGCAGCGATGACTTGCCAAAGCCGGGATGCGACGGGGCGATCACGCGCCGCTCTCGCGCGAGCGCGTCGATGAATGCAGCGTCGGGCCCGATGCCGGCGCCGCCATGCAGATACAGAATGGGCGTGCCCCGCCCGCGCTCGATCACGTCGAGCTCGATGCCAGCAATTGAAATCATGTCAGCAGAGCCCCACCGGATTTGCGGAACGTTTTGATGTTCTGAAGCGGCGGAAGGAGCAACCGGGTCACTGCGACTTCCGCTGATAGGGGCCGAGCGCGGCGCTCGCCTGCTGCGCAAACGACATGTCGATCACATCGCTCGCCTTGATCTGTCCGTTCACCCAGCCCTGCTTGAGAAAGAAGTCGAGGTCCTTCTGGATGCCGGCGGCATTCACGGCGCCGTTGACGTCCACGGCCTGCGAATACATCTCGCGCACGAGATTGGGATTCATATTGAAGCTCTTGGCCATGGTCGCGACGACCTCGTCCGATCCGGCAGCGGCGATCTTTCCGTCCTTGATCGCGTCGTTGTAGACGCGCGCGCCGCGCAACCAGGCGCGCATGAATCGCCCGGCGACATCCTTGCGCTGGGTCGCAAACTTTTCGCTGTAGAAGATCACCGATATCTGCTGGTAGGGATAGAACTCGTTGGTATCCATGAAGCGCACGCCGTAGCCGGCGTTGACCGCGACCGTCGCCTGCGGCTCGATCAGCATGGTGCCGTCGAGCGCCTTGTTCTGCAGCGCCGCGATCTGCTGCGGAAACGACAGATAGACCGGGGTGACGTCCTCGAACCTGATGCCCGCGAACTTCGTCGCTTCGTTGAGCAATGACAGCGAGGTCACGCCTTGGGCCGCAAAGCCCATCCGCATTCCCTTGAGGTCCTTGAGGCTCTTGAACTGGCCGCTGTCGATCAGGTCCTTGCGCATGAATACGGTTTGGTAGAGATAACCGGGCTCCGTATGCCCGCGGTCGGCGACGATGCGAAACTTCACGCCGCGGATGAGCGCGTTCCAGAAGCCGACCGAGAGGGCGCCGCTGCCGACGTCGAGCTCCCCGGTGCCGAGCGGGGCGATGACCTTCGCGCCGGAATCGAGCACGATGAGGTCGACATCCAGCCCCTCGTCTTTGAAGAAACCCTTGTCATAGGCGATGTAGAACGGCGCATCGCTGGCAGATCCGCCGGTGCCGACCGCAACCTTGTCCGCCGCGGCTGCCGGGCTGGCCGCCGTCGCCGCAAATGCGCCCACCAATGCGGCGCGCAGCACGGATCGCAAGCTCGGCGACATCGGCGTTCTCCCATATTGTTCTCTTTTGCCGCACCTTAGCCGATCCCGCGAAGATCGGTAAAGCCGCGCGCATGCATAGCTCGTGCTCTCACAGCTTGAACAGCGCCTGCGCGTTCCGGTAGCAAATCTTCTCCTTGTCGGCCTTTGCGATATCGAGCGAGTCGATGACCTTCATGGTCTCGCGGATATAGCTCGCCCCGCCCTCGGCGCCGAACGGGGCATCGGAGGCAAACAGCACGTGATCGGCGCCGTAGAATTCGAGCCCGCACACCGTTCCGATGCGGCCGCCGCACAGCGCCGTGTCGGCGTAAAAATCCTTGAAGCACGCCATCAGCGGCTTCCCTAGCATCGCAAGCACGCCGCTGTAGTCCTCGTCCGAAGTGCGGCTGCCGAGCGTCGCCCAGCCGGTGTCGAGCCGCGCGTCGAAGAAAGGAATCATCGCACCGAGGTGATGGATGAGAATTTTCAGATCGGGCAGCCGCGTGGTCACGCCCGAGAAGATCAGTCGGGCCATGGTGCAACTGGTTTCGTATGGCCAGCCCAGAATCGCCCAGATCTCGTATTTCGATTTCTTCTCGGCCGGGAAGTCGGGGACATTGGGCGTGCGCGCGGGGTGCAGCAGCACCGGCTTGCCCGACTTGGCCGCGATCTCGAAGATCGGAAAGAACCGCGGTTCGTCCAGGCAGGCGCCGTTGACGTTGGTGTGAAGCTGGAGCCCGTTCGCGTTGCCGTGGACGAGGATGCGCTCGGCCTCCTTCGCCGCGGCCTCCGGCGCGTTCATAGGCAGGGCACCGACGTAACCCGCGAAACGATCCGGATATTTCGCACACAGCCCGGCGAGGCCGTCATTGGCGACGCGAGCCAGTTCCGGCGTCCGGTCAGGGCCAGCCAACGCTTCGAGCGGAGGCAGCCCCAGCGACAGGATCTCCGAATAGTCGTCGAACTCGTCCATCATCTTCAGGCGCGCGTCGAGGTCGTGGATGGTGCGAACGCCCTGCATCCGCTTGCCGATGTCCTGGGTGCCGCCCGTTGTTTGCGACATTTTCTCGAACAGGCTTTGCGGAAAGAAATGGCAGAAGGCGTCGATGTGGCGCATGAGGCGGTTCTCCCGATGACGGTGTTGTCGTCATTGCCGGCTTGACCGGCAATCCATCCTTCTTCGCTGGAAGATGGATGCACCCGAACTCGGGTTTTACCCGAGTCTGGCGCGTTTATGTGCGCAAGTCGGATAAGTCCGACTTGCGTGGTCAAGCCCTTGCATGACGGTGCATGACGGCTTTTCTCAATTCCACAACTGCTTGCTCGCCAGCCGTGCGCCTTCCACCAGCGCCTCGAACTTCGCCCACATCACGGTGGGATGCACGCGCCGGTAAAAGGTGCCTTGGGCGAAGCCGCAATCGGTGCCGGCGATCACGTTCTCCCGCCCGAGCAGATTGGCGAAGCGCGAGATGCGCTCGGCGATCAGTTCCGGATGCTCGACCACGTTGGTGGCGTGGCTGATGACCCCGGGAATGAGCACCTTGCCCGGCGGCAGCTTGACGTTCTTCCACACCTGCCATTCATGCTCGTGGCGCGGATTGGCAGATTCGATCACATAGGCGCCGGCCCGCACCTTGAGAATGAGATCGACGATGTCCCGCAGCGCGACGTCGCTCACATGGGGGCCGGGCCAGCTTCCCCAGCAGACGTGGTAGCGCACGCGATCCTCGGGGATTCCCTCGAGCGCGTGGTTGAGCGATTCGACGAATTTGGCGAGCCAGCGCCGATACTCCTCGAAGGTGCCGGGAGGAACCATGCGGTCATACGCCGTGGCCGCGCGCGCATCGTCGATCTGCAGGATGAAGCCAGCGTCGACGATCGTCCGGTATTCGGTGCGCATCGCCGCGGTGACCGCGGCGAGCCACTCCTCCTCGCCCTTGTAGTATTCATCCTTGCGGTCCGGCAGCACGCTCGACGGTGCGACCACCGGCATGAAAGCCTCTTCCACCTTCACGTCCTTGAGCGCGGCTTTGAAGTTGGCGATGTCGCGCTGCAGGATCTCCTGCCCGATATATTTCACCGGGCCGACGCAGGCGACCATCTTGGCATTGGCCATCGGCTCGCGCACGTCGAGCTCGGCGTAGAACTCCTTGAAGCGCGTACGGTCGGCGCCGGGAATGCCGGGTCTATAGCCCGGCGGGATCGCGCGCAGCTCGAAGCCGCTCAGGCGCTCGACGACATACTGGTTCCAGCTGATCGCTTTGCCGAATTCGCCGTCGCTGACGACGTCCACGCCGATCTCCGCCTGGCGGCGGACTACGTCGGCGATGGATTGCTTCAGACAATTCTCGTAGGCGGCATGATCGTACGACTGACCGCCCTGCTTGGCGCGAAGGATGTCCTGCAGCGCCTGGGGACGGATCAGGCTTCCGACGTGGGTGGTAAGAATTCTGTCTGTGCTTCGTTTCATGATTTCCCTTTGGGTGCACTTTCGCTGTCATGCCCGCAACGCAACCGGGCGATCTCCGTTTCATCGTAGCCAAGCTCTGCGAGAATGGCGTCGGTGTGCTCTCCGAGCCTGGGCGCCGGCAAGGCCTGCTCGCTGCGTTCACCGTCGATCAGAACCGGGCGATGAATGGCGGTGATCTCGCCCTCGGTGGGATGGTGCTGCTTGTAAAAAGATTTCAGATGGCGCACCTGCGGATCGTCGAGCACGTCCTGGAGTCCCTGCACGGGCGCGAACGGCACATCGTTCGCCTCGAGCACATTCATCCAGTGGATGCGCGGCCTGGTCTGCACGATCTCGGCGAGCACTCGGTTGAGCTCGCCGTAGTTCTTGATCCGCAGATCGCGCGTCGCAAAGCGTTCATCCTGCACAAGGTCGGGACGTTCAAACGCCGCGGCAATCGCCTCGAAGAATTTCGGCTGCGACGAGAGGTGAACGGCCAGCAGCTTTCCGTCACCGCAACGAAAGGCAAATGATTGCGAGGCGGCGACCCTCGTCAGCCGATCGCTCACGATGCCTGCGCGGGTGTAGTTCGCGAACGGATCGGGAATGAATGCGATGCCGGCCTCCAGCATGTTGACATCGACACGATGGCCGCGACCGGTGCGCTCGCGCTCGTACAACGCGCCGAGGATCCCGTAACAAGCGAACATTCCCGTGGCATTGTCCGCGATCGTGGGCCCGCTCGATTGCGGGTGCTCGGGATCAAGCTGCAGGCCCAGGATGCCGCTCAACGCCACCGCAACGTTGTCATAAGCCGGTCGCGCGCTATAGGGCCCCGAGGCCCCAAATCCCGTGATCGAGCAATGGATCAGCCTGGGATTGGCGGCGGCGAGGACATCTTCGGTCAAGCCGAACTTCTGCATGATGCCGGGCCGATAATTCTCGAGCAGGATGTCGGCGCCGGCGAGGAGCTTCAGCA
>Ga0111538_10004752_pt1 | contig 18746 bp, 20 predicted proteins | sample SoiMethybrSBSTD1_FD_79669 | JGI IMG/M metagenome (GOLD analysis project Ga0111538, IMG submission 79669) | Bulk soil microbial communities from a Populus tree surrounding site in Tennessee, USA - Soil MetaG P. TD hybrid SBSTD1 (version 2)... | ecosystem: Environmental > Terrestrial > Soil >...
AACCCGCCACTGACTTTTCTTTCGCTCGTCCGCGAACGAGACTAACTGTCTTATTCCGAGACACGACTCTCACTTTCCCGTCAAAAAACGAAGAACCGCTGTTGCATTTCGTGACAGCGGCACCCTGCAAAACCACGGAAAACCAATGACTCGCTGCATTCGCCTCACGTCCACACGGCACTGGCAAACCACCTGCTAAAAACCGTGCACGCGGCTGAGCACGATGACAAACGAGCAACCAACTATCAGCAAGGTGAGTCCCTCGCCCACCGACTCCGCCGCCGACGCTTTCCACAAAGCCACTAACCCCGATCAGACTGAGGACCCTGTATGTTGAGCAAGAAGAGGCATTGCGCCCGCCGCGCAGTCGTTCGCCGCAAAACGGTGGTCGTCAAAGTAAACGGTGAATGGCCCGTGCGCCGCATCAAGCCTGGCAGCACCACCGAAGAGCAATTGGTCGAGAAATACATCCCGCTCGTTCGCACGGTCGTCGGCCGTCTCGCGATGACGCTGCCGCCGCACGTTGACGGCGAAGATCTTTACAGCGCCGGCCTCGGCGGATTGCTTAGCGCCGTGCGTCAATATAATCCCCGCGCGGGCACCGCTTTTGAGACCTACGCCCGGCTGCGCATCCGCGGCGCGGTCTTCGACGAACTGCGCCGCATGGATTGGGTGCCTCGCTCCGTCCACACCAAGGCGCGCAAGGTGCAGGCCGTGATGCAACAAATCGAGCAGAGCAAAGGCCGTATCGCCACGGAAGAAGAGATGGCCAAAGCGCTCAAGATTTCCGTCGACGAATACGGCCATTGGCTGGATGAAATTCGTCCCGCCACCTTCGTGTGCCTGGATGCGGCCTTCCAAAACGACTACGACGAGGGTGTTTCGCAATATGAAAGCCTTCCCGATCAGCGACAGGAGAATCCGATGGACGGTACCTTCCGGCGCGAGATCTCAAGGATGATCGCCGAACGCATCAATCAACTTCCCGAGATGCAACGCAAGGTGCTCGCGCTTTACTATTTTGAAGACATGCGGTTGCGCGAAATTGCCGACGTCTTCGGACTTACCGAATCGCGCATCTGCCAAATCCACGCCCAGGCGGTCCTGGCGATCAAGTCGCATCTGCAGAAACACGACCCTTACTTCGTGTAAGCGGAGCGCTCGCGTTCACGAAGCGTCCTGGAGTGCGCCGGTGCTCGAGCGCTTTCAACGTTTAACGAACCGCGGAACCTTTTGCCGCGAGTCTCCTTCCAAATGCCGGAACTCCTTGCAAATTCGCATCTTTTTCACTGGCATACCCATTGCTTGGAAAGCATCGATGAGCGGCAAGCTGTGACGCCCATTGCAGGTCGGAACCGAAGGCCCGGTCAGATTCGCGATGTGCTAGGGGGTGCTTGCCGCATGGTGACGTATCGCAATGACTGTTGTATTGCAAAAAGTGATCGAGAGCCTTCGGAACGAGTTGGAGCAGTACGGCGAAATGCTGGCCCTGCTCGAACAGCAACAGGAGGCTGCCGGTCTGGGCACGGATGACGTGATGCACTCCATCGCGGCCATTAATGCTCAGGGCGCCACAATCCAGGCCGCCCGCCACCAGCGCCAACAGCGCCAGCGCGACCTTGCGCAGAAACTCGCCCAGGCCGCCGATTCCAGTTTCGCCCATCTCATTCCACTGCTGCCGCAGAATTATCAGCCCTTGCTGACAGCGCTGGTCCAGGAGAACAACGAACTGCTCGTGCGCGTGCGTGAGCGCGCCCAGCAAAACCAGGCGCTGCTGCGCCGTTCCCTGGACTTTATGCAGCGCTTCATCAGCACGCTGAATCACGAAACGAAGCACCTGCACGCGTCGAACATTCTCACGATCGACACGACCCCGCCGGTGCTGGACGCCATCGCTTGATGCTATGCTCATCCTCTCACGCAAACTCAATGAAAGCATCATCATCGATGGTAAGATCATCGTGAAGGTGCTGCGCATCGACAAAGACACCGTCAAGCTGGGCATCCAGGCACCCGCCGAATTGCCGGTGCACCGCGAAGAAATTCATCAAGTCATCGAAAAGAACAAGGCCAACGGCATCAAACCGAACGGCCCTAAAACCAATGGCGGCGGTCCACCGACCGCGCCGCAGCCTTAAGCGCTCACTCCGACACTTCCTCCACCAGGGCCGGTGCTTTTCGCGCGCCCTTCGACTCCCGAATCTCCGGAATTAAGATCAGCGTGGCCGCAATGATCAGCACGCTCGCGATCACAGCCACCCCGACCAGCGGAAACACTGTCACCACATAGAAGGCGGCCATCGGCGCCAGTACGCCGCGCACGCCAGTCAGAAACGTGTGCACCGACATGTAATCCGCGACACGATCCGATGGCGCAAATTTCGTCACCCATAAGCTCCACGCCACGTCGCCGCCTGCGTTGGAAATCCCATAAATGATCGCGCCGATGACCATCCCCGTGAAACTGTTCGTCGTGAAAAACGACAAAATACCGATCGCAAATCCAACGTTTAGCGTCACTCGCAGCGCAAAAAAATTCATTCGATCGAACAAGTGCCCCCAGACCGGGCTGAGGCAAAGCCGGGCGAGGTTCGGAATCACGCCCGTCAACAACGCAATCGTCGCGGCGCTTAATTTCAATCCGTAGTGCGGATTACCCAAGTACTCAACCCGCAGCGGCAGCATCATCAGGTTCGCAAATCCCATGAGCATCCAGCAGATCAACGTGCGGCGGAACAACGCGTCCTGCTTCACAAATCGTAATGCGCGCAACGGATGGCCGCCGCCGTCGGAGACCAGCGGCCGCGTTGGGCAGCAATGCAAACAGTAGCTGCCGACCGCGAATGCGCTCGCGAAAATCACCAGCAGCCCGCGAAACCATTCGAGGTGGTTGGTGAGCAAATCTCCGGCGAACTTGGCAAACACGGCCGCCGTCGCGATGCGCACCATGACCGTGCGCGAGAAGCGTCGCCCCCGTTGCGCCTCCGGGTAGTTCTCCTGGTACATCTGCGTTAACAGCGGAATGATCGCAGCGGACGACGCCATCGAGATGACGCTGGCGATGACGAATAGCCCCTGAACAGGAACAGCTGCGGCTATGAGAAAGCCGATCGCGCCCACGGCAAGAATGCGCGACGCAGCCATGCTCACCGGCCAGCCTCGCGTGTTGACAAACGACACCACCACGGGCGAACAAAGCAGCCCCACACTCCCCGACGCCGCCACGATTGCCTTGGCCATTGCGCCCGCGTGAAACCAGCGCAGCGCAATCAACAGGAGAAACGTGCTGCCCGCGGTCTCGAGAATTCCCGCCGCGGCCGAACGCCACAATTCATAGCGAAACGTGATCGCGGTACGGTCCGGGTCCAGCACAAGGCGGGCAGAGTAAGGGCAGGGCCGAAACGCGGGCAAAAGAAATGTGAACGATTACACGGCTTCGCCTTTGGCGCTGCCGTTCAGTTGCGCGGGCAAGTACACCGTAAACACAGTTCCCTTCCCCGGCGTGGAGAGGACCTGCAATCCGCCGTTCGCCTCCTTCACCAGGCGTTGCACGATGCACAGCCCCAGGCCAGTGCCACCGCTGTGCGCCTGCGTCGTGAAATAAAGTTGGAAAAGTTTTGGCATGATGTCCCCCGCGATGCCCGGGCCGTCATCTTTTACCGACAAAGCCACCAGCGGCGCGGCGTTGCGAAAGCTCTCCGCATTAATGAATCTTTGATAGGGTGCGTCTTTAAAAACCTTCGCCTGCACTGCCTCACTCAGTATCTCTCCTCGGACTTCAACCTGATGTGCCGCCGACGTACATTTCAACGCGTTGTTCGTCAGGTTGAGCAGGATCTGGATCAGATCCGTTCGATTGATGGCGACCACTGCATCCTCCGGCAGGGGCGCAATCGTCAGCGTATTGTTTTTTAGATTCGGATGCGGTCGCAACAGTTCACCCAGGTCCTCAAGGACTTCATTGACCGCCGCACCGCTGTTTTCATTGGCGTTGTTGCGCAGAATGCCGAGATAGCGTCGCGAAATCTCAATGCACGCCGTCACCTGGCGCGTGATGCGCTTGAGCCGGTCTTTGATCTCGTCCAGTTCCTGGCCCGCGAGCCTCTCCGTGTCATCGCCGACCCGCTGATTGATCATTTGGATCAGTCCCGAGATCACCGTTAACGGGCTGTTGATATCGTGAATGATGCTGGCGTAAATCTCGCCCCGCGTGCGCGCCATTTCCTGTTCCAGCTTCTGCTGTTGCAGTTCGGCTTGAAGTGCATTGAGTTTCTCCGCGTTGTTCTTTACCTCGGCCGAAAGGGAGCGGCGCTTCATCGCCTTCGCCACCGCCTCGCGCATTTGGTTCAAATCGAACGGCTTGTTGAGGTAATCGCACGCGCTGAGTCGAAGCGCCTGGCGAATCGTGTCGGCTGTCTCGAAAGCCGTCATCATTACCACTTCGACGCACGAGTCGACCTCCTTCAACTTGCCCAGCAATTCGATCCCGGACATTCCGCCCATGCGGATATCAAGCACCGCCACGTCCACCGGCGACTTGCGCGCCAGTTCAATCGCCGCGCGGCCATCGCTGGCCAGTAGCACGTTGTAGTCGTCCTTGAAAACGACCCGCAACGACTGCCGCGGCCCTTCTTCGTCGTCCACGACGAGCAGCGTCGGCTTCAGCGCGGGGGGCACCGCCGGGCCATTCCTGGAACCGTCGTTAACGCCTTCTGAAACCATAGTCAGGCTCTGTTCGGAAGCATGCGGACTGTTTCGTTCATCGGTTCGCTCAAAGTTGTTGAAAAGGGCGCTTAAACGATCTCTGCGCACCAGCTATCATGCCAATTCTGGCATCAAACTTGATCCAGGGCGCTGACTCAAGCCGAATCAGCGATCATCCTCATTCAACCTCAACGCACCGATAGCCGCCATGATCTCATCGGCAATTTCTTGATAAACCTGTTTCAACCGCGGCTTGGCGCACGTTTTGGCCTCTTCCCGCAACACGCGAAACTCCATCGGCTGGCCGTACTTCACCGCCACCCTCCGCGGACACGGAAACTTCCGGTGCCGGCCCCACGCCTCGTACGTGCCAAACACGCGAACGGGAACCACTGGCGCGTTCGACTTGATCACCGTCAATCCGATGCCTGCGCGCGCGGGACGCAGCTGGCCGTCAGTGGACCGCGTACCCTCGGGGAAAAGAATGATGCCGCCGCCCGCAAGCAGGCGGTCGAGAATTGCCTTGAGACCGGCGCCCCCCCCGCCTTCGCGGTCCACAGGCACCGAATTCAGCGCACGCAACAACGCGCCGAGCCCCGGGTATTTGAAAAGCGTGTCCCGCGCAAGATAGTTGATCGCGCGGTCCAAACCCGAGCCGACCAGGGGCGGATCCAGAAAACTCGCATGATTCGCCGCCAGGATGACCGGGCCCGCAAGCGGCACCCGCTCAGCGTGATAAACCCTCCACCGGAAATATGTCGCAAAGATGAACCGGCATACCGACCATCCGATCCAATAAGTCACCCCCATGCGCGACGATTTCACAGCGCGTTGAAATCGGATATCGCGCCCAACGCTCGCGAAGCGTCCTGGAGTGCGCCGGTGCTCCGGTGCTTTTCACCTTTACCCCTCAACGTGCGCCGCCTTCCGCCGTTCACGCTCCTCCAATCCCTGCTTCACCTCCCTAATGATCATTCCGCTCGTCTGCTCCGGTGTCATCCCCGAGTTGTTGATGATCCGCGCTCCAAGCGCCACCATTAATGGCGCAGCTGCGCGCTGGCTGTCACGTTGATCGCGCGCGGCGAGATTCTCATGTACCCCCTCGGACACGCGCCGCTGCGTCCGCTCGTGGATGCACGCGTCGAGATAAAATTTGAAATCCGTTTCCGGAAAAACGTTCGTGCCGATGTCACGCCCCTCCATCACAAGGTTGCCGAAGCGCACGCACTCGCGCTGCTTCTTCTTCATCCAATCCCGGACCTTTGGCACCGCGGCGACATGTGGCACCGCAGCGCTCGTCTCAGCCGTTCGAATCTCCTTCTCCGGATAATATCCCTCCACGAGCAGGCGCACGTGGTTATCGACGCACACCAATTCCGTTTTCCACCGCCGGCAAAGGTTTGCCACAGCTTTTTCGTCATGCGGATCAACGCCCTTCTTCAGGCAGTACCAGGCTAATGTGCGGTACATCGCTCCGGTGTCGACATAGACATACCCCAGCGCGCGCGCCACCAGTTTCGCGTTTGTGCTTTTGCCGCTCGCGCTCGTGCCGTCTATGGCTATGACAACCGGTTGTTCCACAGCGATCATCACAGTTCGTCAAGGACAAGACGTTTTCCGCTTCCGGGCTCGATCAGCGTTGCGCCGAGGCCCCGGGGTGGAAGCGTTGCCAGCTTCTGGAAAAAGTTCGGAAACGTTTTGTTCACGCACGCAGGATTTTTGATCCTCACACCCGGCACTTTCAATCCCAATGTCGCAAAACACATCGCCATTCGATGGTCATCGTACGTCTCGATCTCCGCGCCGTGCAATTTTGAGGGGTAAACGGTCAACGTGTTGTCCTCCTCTTCCACGCGCGCGCCACAGCGCGTCAATTCCGTGCGCAGCGCCTTGACGCGTTCACACTCCTGCACGCGCAAGCGGCCCAGATCGGTAAAAACCACCGGCTGGCTCGCAAAGGGCGCGAGCACAATCGCAGTCATGATGCTGTCCCCCAAATGTTCCAGCCGCGAAAGCGGGCCGCGCACGGGAAGATATTTCGGAAATTGCGCATCGATTTGCCATCCCGACGCCGGCCAATGCGCGATGCTGACCTGGTGCCGCACAGGCGGCTCACCGCTGCCAAATTCATTCACCCCCCAAAAATAACTCGCGCTCGAAGCATCGGGCTCGATCCGAAACGATCCGCCCTGCTGATAAAAAATCGCCCGCAACTGCGCCGTCATCGCCACATATGGCGACTCCTCCGCGTTCTCGCCCGTCACTTCAATTCTCCACCCGCCGACGTTCGCGCAGAGCAGAAGAGCCGAAGCGAACTGTGAACTCTCCTCGATGCTCACTCGGCACTTTCCCGGCCGCGGACCGGCACCGTGAATGAGCGCGGGCAGGCGGTCATTCGGCGAGTCGATGTGGTAGCCCAGGTCCCGCAGTGCACCGAACAACGCCGCTTGCGGCCGTTCGTGCATCCTCGCCGTGCCGTGCAACCGATACATCCCTTCACCAAGACACAACACCGCTGTGAGAAATCGCGCCGCAGTCCCGGCGTTGCCGACAAACAGTTCGAGCGGTTGCACGGCCGTGCCGCCGCGCGGAACTGTGCCACTCCGCCCGTAAACCGTGATCGTCCGATTGCAAACCTCCTCAAGGTCGGATGCGACATTCACCATGAAGCCAAGATCCTGCAGGCACTCCACCATCACCTGCGTATCTTCGCTCCAAAGCGCGCCGTGCAATGTCATTTCTCCCGCTCCGAGCGCGGCCAGCACCAAAGCGCGGTTCGTGATACTCTTGGACCCAGGCACAGTGATCTCCGCCTGCACAGGCGCCTCCAACGGCACCACCTCGATGACATCCGGCAAAGCCATCATTTGATTCTGCGCGAACAAATGCCCGGGCAAACCTGGCGAAGCGTGGTGGAGTGCGCCAGTGCTCTGGCGCTTCCACTCTGCATTTTGCATTTTTCACTTTTCATTTTTCGTTTCCGACTACTCCGGCGAACTCCCCGCCCCTCCACACCATTTGTCCCGCCGCTCTTTCGCCTCCAGGAAAAACTCCTCCACTGCTTTCGCGTCACCGTTGCTCAATGCAATTTTAAATTCCTGCAAGTCCTCAATGAACACGCCCAGTACTCGCGCGAGATTCACCCGGTTCGCCAGGCAAATGTCCCGCCACATCTCCGGCGAACCCGACGCGATGCGCGTCGTGTCGCGAAACCCGTTCGCGCACAACATCGCCTGCTCCTTCGGATGCACAGGGCTCAAAACATAATTCGCCAACTCCGCCGCGACCACGTGCGGCAAGTGACTCGACCGGCTCACAAGGTCGTCATGCTTTTCCGCCGTCATCCGAATCGGCAGCGCCCCCACGCTGCGCCAAAAAACCTCCACGCGCTGCAACGCGCTCGCGCTCGTAGCGGTCGTCGGCGTCACCGCGCACACCGCGTTTTGAAACAATTCCGCGTTGGCCGCGCCCACCCCGGTCCTTTCCGCGCCCGCCATGGGATGGCTTCCCACAAAATACGCTCCCCCCTTCGCAAACAGCAGCTCAAGGTCATTGACCACACTTCCCTTCACGCTGCCAACGTCCGTCACCACCGCCTCGCGCCTAACCGCGGGCAGCATTCGTTCGGCGAGCTCGCGCATCTGCGCCAGCGGCGTGCAAAAAATGATCAAGTCCGACCCGCGCACCGCCGCTTCCAGGTCCAACTCCGCCTTGTCGCACGCGCCGAATTGCTCGCATTCAACCACGCTGGCCTGCCGGCGTACGAAGCCAATCACGCGACTCGCGAGGCGGCGCTTTTTTACGGCAAGTCCCAGCGAACCGCCCAGCAAACCGACCCCGACCAGCGTGATCTGCTGCCAGTGCATGGTTCAGTGTAAGCGTGGTGTTCAGCGCAAGGCAAGGCGGCGGCAGGCTTAACAACTTGCGGAATTCTCTCCATTTCGTCACACAAGGGCTGGGATGCTCTTTTCAAGCCTTAGATCGACTCTGGTAATCACAGCCATTGCACTTTCCTGTTGTGGTTGCGCTAATCATCACCCGCAAATGGTGTCCGCACATTTTGAATTGGATTACAGCACCCGGATTGATGCACCACTCCAGGCGAAGATCGAAGCCATTGATGCGGAATTGCGTTCGCGCCGCGGAATGACCACGGAGCACACCTCTGTCGGCCTTCTGGACCTAAAGCGGTTGCGGCTCGCGATGATCCATCCCGATCGCATCGAATACGCTGCCAGTGTCCCAAAGATCGGAATCTTACTGGCGTTCTTTCAATTGCATCCCCAGGCAACCCATAATCTCGATGCCCAAACGCAGCGCGAGCTTGGCCTGATGATCAAAGCTTCCAGCAACGAAATGGCCACGAAATATTCACGCCAACTCGGCCTTGCCGCAATTCAGCAGGCTCTCAATTCTTACGGCTTCTACGATCCCAACCACGGCGGCGGAATCTGGTTCGGCAAACACTACGGCAAAAGCGACGAACGAATTCCCGATCCTTTCGGCGGCCATTCCCACGCTGCGACTGTGCGTCAACTGCTGCGCTTTTATCTCCTCCTCGAACAAGGCAAGCTCGTCTCGCCCGCTGCGTCCAAAACGATGCGCGACATTTTCCGCTCGCCCGAAATCCCACACGACCAAATCAAATTCGTCAAAGCCCTGGCCGGAAGAGATGTCGAGATACTCCGCAAGTGGGGTTCATGGGAGAACTGGCTCCTCGATACCGCCGTCATCTCCGGCCACGGTCGGCATTACATCCTCGTCGCCCTCACTCGTCATCCAAAAGGAGACGACTACCTCGCCGACCTCGCTGCCGCGGTCGATGATCTAATGCTTCAGATAGGAATTAATTGAAGCAGCCGCGCGGCGAATGGGGGAAACCACGCCGCGCGACTGATGGGCTCTCTTGTCGGGGAGACCCGGTGTTATGCGTCTTGAAGAATCGGCGAATGGCTCCGCCGAAATTCGAAAATTCAACGCGCGCCACGGCAGCGCCAGGCCGCGCAAACTGGCTGGCCTGTCGTGCGCGCGGATTCGCTGGGACCTGTGGAGGTGAAATCGACCTCCGAAAAACCGCCACGCGCAGCGGCCGCGCCTCACGACATACGCGCCGCCCTGCTTCGCGATGCTGCTTCCAACAGGTGTCAGCTTCATGACGCCATGCCATCCGCAAGCGCCATGCCACAGTTAAACGTTGTTGCGAAGCTCTCGCGCAATAAAATGGCAAGTCGCGATGCCATCGGAAGTTGCGCCGGATTGCCTTTTCAGCCTCTACAACGACGATGGAAGTTCGCCACGTGAAGGCGCTGTCGATTTCAGTGCAGTTGCGTCAAAAGAAAGCACCCGCCGAAAATTGAAAGAAGCTGTCCTCAGGACGAACGAAGGGCGTTCAGTAAGGCTAATTCCCGTAAAACTCTTCGATAACCTGCCGGAAATTGTTTTCGCCGAGGTTGATAATGCCGATCTCCCGCTTCGCGTTCTCCACCGAATCGCTCGCGTGCGCCGCATTTACCATCACCGTCTGGCCGAATTCGCGCCGGATCGATCCCGGCGGCGCTTTTGATGGATCGGTCGGACCCAGGACATCGCGAATTTTCCGCACCGCTTCCACGCCTTCGTAAACAATAGCGATGCACTTCTCGCTCCCTGGCGCTTTCCATTGCCCGGGATCGGTCTCCGACGGCGCGCGCCCCGACATGAACTTCACGATGTTCTCGAATTGATTGTCTCCATAGACCGGTCCCAGCAAATCACCCAGTTGCTGCTGTTCGTTCGGCCCCAACTTGAAGGCAAATTCCTTTTCCAACGCCGCCTTGGCCCGCGACGAAACAACGTCTTTGAGCTTCGTGCGCAAAACATCCTTCACCGGCGCGTAGAATTCCGTCGCTTCGGCGACACTCATCCGATGCACCTTGATGCCGACGATGTAAAGGCCGGTGCGCGAAAAAAAATCGATCACATTGCCCGGGCGGCCCGTCGGAAAGCGAAAGTTATCGGGCTTGATCAGCACCAGCGTGCGCTGCGGCGTTTCGCCAGACTGGTAAGAGATCGTATTATCCAGCATCCCGCCGTCCGTGTCCGAATGCTTCGCCCAGAGCTTCAACTTCATCTGGGTCTCCTCGAAATTCGGCGCCGCCAACACCGCCGGTTCGAAGTAACGCACCTCGCCTCGCTCGTCCAAAATAATGTCCCCGTAGGTATCGCGAATCGTCTCACCACCGCGCCGGTCGGGGCTGATATTCCCGATTACCGACCGCACCTTCCGCACCGCGTCGTCCCCCTGGAACAAAAGCACCATCGTCCGCCGCCGGCGTTTCGTTTTCGGGTCCGGCGAAAGATTCTGCAAAATGTAATCCCGAATCAGCTCCTGAATGCGCCGGTCCTGGGGATCGTTGGCCGAAACAATCGCCTCCGAATACTTCTGCACCAACTCGAGGCTCGGCGCGAACATGCGTGCCCCCACCAGTTCCAGCCCGGTCCGCGTAATCAATCGTGCGAGAATCCCGCCGGTGCGCGACTTCGAAAGGGTATATGGCGTGATAATGACGTAAGCCAGTTGTTGCGACATAGCTTACTTACGTCTGCGGATTCGCAGGAGGACTGCTGGGCGCAGGTGTCGCAGGTGCAGCGGGCGTAGCCTTTCCACCGAGAATTTTAAACATCACCGTGCCGCACGTCGGGCACTTTCCCTTGATCGCCTTCCGGCCGTTCTTCATCACTTCTTCAACGGCGTCGACGATCTCTTTTTTGGCTTTGCACTTTACGCAATATCCTTCGGCCATAAGCAATCCCCTGCCCCTCCGCCCCACGCGATGGGTCAGTCGGTTCGATTACCTTACGGGCGGCGTAACAGGAGCGTCAACTGGGAAAACCCCGGCATACCTTTTTACCACCCTAAGCCCCTGCGACGCAATCACTTGTATTGAATTTCACTTCGCCTCGGGGTGCCCCTCGCCTCTCATTAACCCTCTCCCTTTCAGCAACGACGGGACCTAGGGCGTCCGCCACCCCGAAGCGGCTTTTAACCGTTTCCCTGGCCTCCACTCGCCTGCTGCCTCAGCGCCGTCTTCAAAATCTTCCCCGTCGCATTCCGTGGCAACGCCGCCATCACCACCACGCGCTTCGGAACCTTGTAATCCGCCAACTTCTCCCTCACAAACTGCAGCAGCGCCTTCTCCTCTACTTGCTTGCCTTCGGCAAGCGAGACAAATGCCAACGGTTGCTCCCCTCGCCGCGGGTCAGGCACCCCGATCACCGCCGCCTCCTTTATCCCCGGAAACTGATAAATAATCTCTTCGATCTCGCGCGGGTAAACATTGATCCCGTTCACCAGCAGCATGTCCTTCTTCCGGTCCGTAATATAAAAATATCCATCTTCATCCTTGTGCCCAATGTCCCCCGTGAGTAGCCACCCGTCGCGCAACGCCTGGGCCGTTTCATCGGGCCGGTTCCAATATCCCTGCATCACATTTCCGCCGCGCACGCAAATCTCACCCGTCTCTCCCTGCGGCAGAACGCGCCCGTCGTCGTCCTGCACCGAAACCTCCACATCGGGGATCGGCAGGCCTATCGAACCCGCCTTCCACGGCCCTTTGATCGGATTCAGACTCACGACCGGACTCGCCTCGCTCAACCCGTAACCTTCGATCAATGGAATCGGCATCTTCTCATTGAACTCCCGCAAAATTTCCCCGGGCAGCGGCGCTCCACCACTGATGCAAAGCCTCAACGGAAAATCCTTCGGCACTTGCGCGTTCGCCAGCGTCCGGAAAAACTGCGGGATCGCCGGCAGAATCGTCGCGCGATGTTGAATAATGTCCTGCAAAATATTCTTCGGTGGATGCAGCGACTTCACGAGCACCAGCGAACCGCCCACGATCGTCGGCAGCAACACCCCCACCGTCATCATGAAGCTGTGGAACATCGGCAGCAGCACCACGAACCGGTCCACGTCCACCGCCTGGAGCACCTGCCGGCAACTCTCCACGTTGCTCAGCAGGTTCCCGTGCGAAAGCATCGCCCCCTTGGGATGCCCCGTCGTCCCGGACGTATAAATAATCACCGCAAGCTCCTTCTCCGAAACCGACGTTGCAGGGGCGAGCTCCGTCGAGCCCCCATTTTTTAACCCACCAAACTCCTCCACATTCCACGAACGCAACTTCGGCACACTCGCCGACAACTTGCTCACGCCCTCCGCCATCGTCCCATCCGTGATGATCACATTCGCGTCGCAATCCCTCAGGATGTACGCCACCTCGTCCGGCTTCAGAAAATTATTGATCGGCACCACCGTCGCGCCCGCGCCAAGTATTCCGTACAGCGCCGGCACAAACTCAGGGCAATTCTTCAACCACAATGCCACCCGATCCCCGGGCCGCACCCCAAATTCCTTCGCCAGATGCGCCGACAACTTCCGCGCCTGCCCAATCAGCGTGTCATACGAAAATTCCTGCTCCCCCCAAAAAATCGCCGGCCGCTGCCGATGGCTCCGGGCCGCTTCCGCAAACGCAAGGGCAAGATTCATAAACAAAAGCTACGGATGCTCCCAGCAACGGTAAAGGCCGAACGTACGGATTCGCGTCGGAGTTCCGCGTTTACGCGGCCAAAAAATCCTGCACAATCATTTCAACCGCGATGAAAACTCCTGCCAATTCCGACGACGTCTCCTCGGAACGCGGAGAAACACTCGACGCGTACCTTCACAAGACGTTCCGCAAGCAGTGGCGCCGGCATCGTAAGGCTTTCAAACGATGCAAGGACGATTTCTCTGAGAATTCCGTCCATGAACTCCGCGTCGAAATCCGCCGTATGCTGGCCCTGGTCACGCTCTTCCACGCCCTTTGGTGGAATGAAAAGCTGGCCGAAATTGAGCACTGCCTTAAGCGGTTCTTCAAACGCTTCTCTCGCCTTCGCGACACCCATGTCCAGCTCATGTTCGTCGAAGAAGCTCAGGAGCGTTTCCCCGAACTGGCGCGATTCCACAAGATGCTCGCCAAACGCGAAGCCTGCCTCACCCGCCGGCTCGGCAAGGACGTCGTTCGATTTCCCCTCAAACGCCTTCGCAAGCTCGTCCGGCGCGTCCAGCAAAAGTGCCGAAGTCGCCGCAAAGCCTCCAGCCATGGCAGCGATTGGTCCCGCCTCCTCCATCACGTTGATGAGGCCTTCGCCAGCGTCCTCAAGTTGCGCGATCGCGTCGATCCGCAAGACGCGGCCACCATCCACCGCGTGCGCATCGCCTTCAAGAGATTCCGTTATTTAGTGGAACTTCTGCGCCCGCTCATTCCCGGCGTCACCTCCCGCCAGATCGAAGCGATGCACGAGTACCAGACGATGATGGGTGAAATCCAGGACGTCGAAACGCTGCAAGAGGCCCTTGACGATTTTGTTTCAGAGAAAAAGTCGCGCCAGGGGAAACATCTCAGTTTTCGCGATTACCTCCGCAAGCGGCGCAGTGCGCTCGTGCGCACCTACCTTCATCAGGCCAGTCGTCTCGACGCGTTTTGGCCGCCTCACTCGAATGCCGCCAGGGGGCGCGGGAAATCATCCAAACGCATTCGTCAGCTCAATTCGAACGCGCATCCAAATGCTCCTCGCGAGTTGCGCATCCATTCCAAACACCCATAGCCTCGCTCGATGATGCTGCCACTCGTGTTGCTCGGGCGAGTCCTGCTGAGCGTTGGCGCGAGCACCTTGCAAAAGCAACTCACTCGACGCGCCGTCGGCAGCGCGGCCCTCTGGCGCGCCACCTATGCATGGATGACCCTTCCAGCATGTCTGATTCTCGCGTTGGCATTTCGCCCAGGACTCACCCGTGAATTTTGGTGGAACGCAGTTGCAGCCGGCGTCCTTGATGCGCTTGGCAATCTTGCCATGGTCGCTGCCCTCCGTCGCACCGACCTCTCCATCTTCGGGCCGCTCAACGGATTCCGACCCGTGCTCGCGCTTCTCTTTGGCTGGCTGTTCCTCCGCGAAGCGCCAACACTCCTGGGCGCCATTGGAGTTGTCACCACCGTCTTCGGAACGACACTGCTCCTGCGTGACGAAGAATCCGAAACCAGTGGCAGCGCCGCGTGGCACTCGTTCGCGTTGCGAATGGCTGGTCTGGCCCTGTCCACTTTCGCTTCAGTTTTTCTGAAACGCGCCACGCTGGCCGGAGGCCCGGAATTGACACTCGCCGTTTGGATTCTCTGCGGCCTGCCCGTCTTCTGGCTGTGGTCAGCGCGACAACACGAGACCGCGTCCGATCAGCGCCATTGGCTCACGCTCCACGCCGCGACCTTCTTCATTATGCAATGGCTCACACTCCACGTCTTCGCCGTCACGCTGCTCGCGTATTCCTTTGCCTTCTTTCAGCTCGGCATGGTTCTGCAAGTGATTGTGGGACGGTGGATGTTCAACGAACCCCATTTTCGAAAGCGCTTCGCCTGCTGCGCCATCATTTGCGTCGGGGCGGCGCTGCTTGCAAACGCACGTTAGCAGTTCGCGTGCGCGATGCCACTGTGCAGAGAGAGACCCTTAGGTCAGCAATTGCCGAAGCTCCTCGCGCGCGGGCATCCGCTTTTCCTCTTCCTCGCGCGTGCGAACGAGATCTTCCTGCAGTTCCTTGCGAAGCTGCGCGTGCACGCGATCTTCGACGACTCCGATTTCGCGCCGCCGCCTCGATGTCGGTTGGTAATATTTTCGGGCCATGTCAGTGCTCCTGTTGGTGAATAAAAAAGGAGGTGTGCGGGGAAAGGAACGCCCGCACACCATTACCCCATCAACGCGAGCCGTTTGGCTCGCTCCCCGATTGAGAGTTGCTGTTTTGCGCGCCCGAGGTGCCGTTCTGCGGCGTCGCTGTGTCCGGAGCCTGCTGCGGCGTCGGGCTCGTCCCGTTCTGCGTTTCGTTCGTCGTCGGGCTCGTCCCCTGGATCGTCGTGTTCGTCCCGTTGGTGGACGTCGTGCTCGAATCGATCGTGGATGTTCCGCTTACCGTCCCCGAATCCACGCCCGACGAACCCATCTCCTCAGGACTCGTGTGACAACCCGCCACAAATGCCGCCAGCGCCAATGCCCCCCAAAATTGTTTCATAGTCTCCTTTGTTTGTGTTTCAACTCTGCGCGAACAACATCCCGCCATCCCAATCCAATTCAACTGGGGCACATTCCTCACATCCCCACCCCCACAACCCCACCACGTCCTCGTCCGCAGCAACGTAAGAACTTCACCTCCCCACTTTCTCACCTGCCTGCCTGCTTACCCACTCACCGGCTCACCCGCCCCCCTTTGCGCCTTCCCGCCTTCGCGTCTTTGCGTTAACCTGCCTCCGTTCAATGAAAATCGCCCAAATCATCTGCCAGATTCTCCGCGTCCGCTCCGTTGAGAAAAAGACCGCCAGTTCCCAGGACGTTGTCCTCCTCCGCGTCCGCACCGATGACGGCCTCGAAGGCATCGGCGAAGCCGACGCCTCACCCGAAGTCGTCAAAGCCATCGTCGACGCCCCTTACAGCCACAACATCGCCTGCGGCCTTCGCGAAATTCTCATCGGCGAAAACCCGCTCGAGAACGAGCGGCTCTGGCAAAAGATGTATCGCCGCACCCAATACTTCGGCCGCACCTCCGTCACCATCGCTGCCATGAGCGCCGTCGACATGGCTTTGTGGGACCTCAAAGGCAAACTCTTCAACCAACCCATTCATGCCCTCCTCGGCGGCAAACATCACGACCGCATCCTCGCTTACGCCTCCATTCTCTTTGGCCGCGATGGCAACGCCACGCGCGATCTCGCCCGCAAATGGACCAAAGCCGGCTACAAAGCCGTGAAATTCGGCTGGGAACCGATGGGCCAAAGCGAAACTCTGGACCTCGAACTCGTGCAGGGCGCCCGCGAAGGCCTCGGCCCCGAGAACACCTTGCTCGTCGACGCCGGTTGCGTGTGGGACGCGCGCACCGCCCTCAAGCGCGCCCACAGCTTCGCCCAATTCAACATCGGCTGGCTCGAAGAACCGCTGCGCGCCAACGACATCGACGGCTACGTCTGGCTGCGCGACCGTTCCCCCGTTCCCATCGCTGCGGGCGAAGCCGAATGCGGCCGCGAATCCTTCCGCCCCCTCATCGACCGTCACGCCCTCGACGTTTACCAGGTCGACCTCTCCCGCTGCGGCTTCACCGATGCGGCCTACATTCGCGCGCGCGTGGAGGAAATCGGCGCGCGCCTTTGCAACCACTGCTACACCAGCCCCATCACCGTCGCCGCGTGTCTCCACTGGCTCAGCACCTGCCGCGACGCCTTCATCTTTGAAGACTGCGTCGACGACTCCCCCATGCGCCACCAACTCACCAAACAAAAAGTCCAGGCGATAAACGGCTGGATCGAACTCCCCAAAGGCCCCGGCCTCGGCGTCACTCTGGACGAAGACTTCGTCCGCGAATACCTCGTCTCCGAATCCGGCGCGTAAACAAGTAGCGCAGCTTTCAACTCTGTAACCACCGACGTAAGGAGGTGGCTTCTCGTTGTTGCGCACGGCTACCACCAAATCCTTTCCGCGGACGCAGCCTGGCCCGTTCGTCTCAATTTGCATTTCCCTTCCAGTCGCGAAGCGTCGTGGAGTGCGCCAGTGCTCTGGCGCTTTCGAACTACCGATCGCTCTCATCGCAAAAAGCCGCGTCCGAGTTCCGCATTCATCACCAAATCCTTTCCGCGTAGCCTGGGCCGTTCGCTCAATTTGCATTTTAAAATTTTCATTTTTCAATTTGCATTTCCCTTCCAGTCGCGACGCCATAGTATTCCGCCAAGGTGACGAACATCATCCGCGCCGCCACATTCCTGCTAGGCGGCTGTTGCTGGCTCGGCGCAGGCCTGATTTGCCTGGTCGTTTTATGGACGTACGCCAGTGGCGGCGCCGGCCTTCAAGTCATACCGCTATTTTCCTCTGGCAGCATCCTCATTGGTCTGGTCCACGTCGTCGGCTTCACCAGTGGCGCTATCATTTGCTTTGCGTTCGGCATCGGCCTGTGCGCATCCGCCTTGGTTCTACGGACACGAAATTGACGCGGAGAGCGTTACGGCTAGAATGCGGCACGGGTCACGAAAGGTCGGTGACGCAATTCGTACGTGGCAGCCGCATAAACCGTAGAACTATACGTCAAATATGAAGCAGACTATCGGTTAGGCCGCCCACACGTCATGAGACCCATTCACTTCACTCTGTTTGCGATTGCCGCGAGCTTTATCGCAGGATGCGGCAAGACGAATCCCGGTTACGTCGTCGGTGGCGTGTATTCGATGCAGGAGATGGCGTCGCCGATTGCGATGTATAGCATCGGCAAGGTCATTGACGTGAGGAAGGACGAGTTGGTCGTGGCTTTTCCAGCCGACTTCGTTCAGCAGCGCCCCACATCGGTGGCTTCGTTCCCAACCAACAAAGAAACGATTTATTTCTACCCGTCATTGCGCGACTTCAAACGGAAGCGACCGGTATTCATTGGAACGCTTCCCTTGACAGAGCGTGACAAAGAGGAGTTGGCAAAGAAATGACAACGCAGCCTAACACGGCGCGCTGCAGCGAACCCGGCGGGAGCGTCGCGGTGGCCATTGTTGCGTCCCGTGCGCCGGGTCGCTGAGCTTGGGTCGTTAGGCCGCGCAACGCATGAGCAACCTCAAATATTGTTGGAGAGTGGATGGTTCCGACCATTCGATCGTAATGACCTATGTCGAAGGCACCAACGGTCGCCCATTCTTGTTCGGAGAAGGACACGACAAGCGAGCCATCGAGATTTCAGATTTCTTCATGGCAACCGTTCCAGTCACCCAGGCGCTGTGGACTCATGTCATGGGAGTCGGCAGCAATCCATCGCACTTTCGCGGTGACTGGAGGCCCGTGGAAAACGTATCGTGGCACGATGTCGCAGGTCCCGACGGGTTTCTTTGTCGAGTCAACGCCAGCGACATTATTGCGGAAATGGAGCGTGAGGTGCGCGGCAGTGCAGGAGTCAGCTTTCGATTGCCTTCAGAAACCGAATGGGATTATGCCGCTAGTGGCGGGCCGCGCTGGGCCGACGG
>Ga0111538_10004754_pt1 | contig 18744 bp, 17 predicted proteins | sample SoiMethybrSBSTD1_FD_79669 | JGI IMG/M metagenome (GOLD analysis project Ga0111538, IMG submission 79669) | Bulk soil microbial communities from a Populus tree surrounding site in Tennessee, USA - Soil MetaG P. TD hybrid SBSTD1 (version 2)... | ecosystem: Environmental > Terrestrial > Soil >...
AAGCAAGAGGTCGTCGACCTCCTCCGCAAGGAGGGCAAGAACGAACACGTCCAGAAGGCGCTTCAGGAGTTGCCCGACAAGATCGATCACGAGCAGCACGCGCAGATGATTCAGCAGAAGTTCGGCATCGACCCCGGCAAGCTTGCCGAGAAGGCGATCGAGAAGGAACTGCGCTGAGGGAGAGATCGACTCGGGAAGGGAGGTGACGAGATGTCAAGTGCAGCGGACGATCTGTGGGAGGAGATGGACAGGGAATCGGACGGAGCCGAGGCGGAGGACAGGAACGAGCCGGACCCCGACGAGCCGTGGGCGAAGACATCCAGCGGAGACGCCGACAAGGCGACCAGCGACTAGCGATCCACGCCGCGACGCCTGCGGCCCCGCAATTCGAGAAAAACGCCGAGTCCGAGTCCGATCGCGATGATCAGGAGCGTCCACCAGCCGTAGCGAGTCCACCCGACCACGCTTGCAAACCCCGCTGCCGGGAGCCATGCCCAGTGGACCCGCCAGCCTCGAACCCTCACGGTTCCTCCGGCGCCGAGAGGGCGCGGAGTCGTTACAGCCCCGACGGGCCCCAGTTGTAGCTCGACGGGATCTTCGCGGGCGGCTTGCCGTACGCGATCGCGAATTCCTGGTGGTTCTTGAGCACGATGTTGTTCGGGTCGCCGATGTAGCGCTTGCCGTTCACGAAGAACCGGAGCGGATTCGTGGCCGTCGCGCAGTAGCCGCCGATGCAGCTCTGGGACAGCCGCACCCCCCACGTACCGAAGAACTGACCAAGCGTGAATGCGCCGTCCTTCGGCGACTCCAGATGCATGATTCCGCTGGCGTCGTGGGTGTGCAACTCGACGAAGAAGCCGCCGTTGCTCGGGTCGCCGTTGGCGTAGATCCCGATCAGCGCCGGCACGGTCACGTGCTTTCCGTTGACGAAGATGTCCAGGTGCTGGTGGATGTGGAGCTTCGTGCCCTCCGCACCTAGCGAGGTGAGCTTGAGCGGGGCGAGCCGGTCGGGAAGCGACGCATACTCGGGCGGCCAGGGCGCCTTGCCTTTCTGGAGCCCCGGCAGAGCTGCATAGTCGATCGTCGGCGCGGAGCCCGTGACCGTCGTATTGCTGTTCGAGTTACCCCGGCCGAGGAAGATGACGAGCACGACGACGAGGAGCGCGAGCGGCCCGAGTGCCGCGAACCCGTACAGCAACCAGGGCCGCTGCGACTGGGTCCCGACGGCCGGGACTCGCTTCGGTTTGCCGTCGCGTCGCTGCGGTGCCTGGACAGGCCGCGGCGGCGCAGGGGTGCGCGCTTTCTTCGCCAAGGTCGTTGGATGGTAGCCAGAGTTTCAGCGGGTCGACACGCGCCGGTGGCGTTTTCCCGCCCGATCTTCGATACTCCCTGCTCGGCGACCAAGGAGGGGAAGATGGGATTCTGGGACAAGCTGATGGGCCGCGGCAAGAAGACGGCCGGTGACGCCATGGGCGACAGCTCGATGCGCGCCGAGGGCATGCACCAAGAGCAGCAGGGAATGGCGGAGGAGCGCGCAGAAAGCGCCGAGCAGATGGCGCAGGAAGAGCGTGAGCGTGCCGCCGAGCACCAGGTAGAGCGCGACAACATGTGACTGAGGGCGGCTTCGGCCGCCCTTTTCTTCGGGGCCGTGTCGTCCGCTGCGGCGTCGCTTGCGACGCCGCTTGGGAGGCCGCGGTGACATGCACGCCGCGCCCGTTAGACCAGGTTCCAGTGACAGTTACTCGACGGAGTGTGCGGATGCCGTCCGACACCGCCTCTAGCGTTCGTGGGCCATGCTCACGATCGTCGTCACGCTCGTCCTGCTCGCCGCCCTTGGCGCCCTCGCCGTTTGGCTGGCGAAGACGCTCGATGCGTTCCGCACGCAGACGGAGTCCGGATTCGACGCCCGCAACGCCGACGTCGAACGGCGACTGCAAGGGATCACCGAGACGATGGACCGCCGCCTCGGGCTGCTCGACGAGAAGGTCGACCGGCGGCTCGAGCACGCCTCGAAGCAGACGAACGCGATTCACGAGAAGCTCGGCGACGTAGGACGGGCCACGACGACGCTGGCCGAGCACGCCAAGGAGCTCGCGCAGCTTCAGCAGGTCCTGCGGCCGCCGAAGGCGCGCGGCGGCTTCGGCGAGCTGCTGCTCGGCAACCTCCTGCGCGACCGCCTGCCGGCCGATGCGTATCAGCTTCAGTACGGCTTCAAGAGCGGCGAGCGCGTGGACGCCGTGATCAAGGTCGATCGGCTGGCGCCCATCGACGCGAAGTTCCCGCTCGACAACTTCGAGCGGCTCGTCGACGCCGAGGACGACGCCCAGCGCGAGCTCTACGAGAAGGCGTTCGCGCGCGACGTCAAGGGCCACATCGACGCGATCGCCGGGAAGTACATTCGGCCCGACGAAGGGACCTACGATTTCGCCTTCATGTACCTCCCGTCGGAGGCGATCTACTACGAGCTCGTCTGCGGCAAGACCGGCGCACTGCTCACCTACGCCCATGAGAAGCGGGTGCTGCCCGTGTCGCCGACGACACTGACGGCCTATCTTCAGGTCGTGCTGCTCGGTCTCAAGGGGCTTCAGATCGAGCAGCACGCACACGAAGTGATGGCGTACTGCGCGCAGCTCCAGAAAGACTTCGGCCGCTTCAAGGACGACTTCGACCTCGTCGGCAAGCACCTCGGCAACGCGCAGAACAAGTTCACCGACGCCGAGAAACGCCTCGACAAGTTCGAGACGAAGCTCGAGCGCGCCAGCGAGTCGCGGGAGGTCGAGGCCGAGGTGGTCGCCGAGCTGCCGCGCGCTGCCGACGCGGCGTAGCGAAGTTACAGGGACCGCCTGGTCGTTCGAGATCTCTTCGCCGCCCAGTGATTTCGCTGGCTGAGGCGGGCTTCGCCCGCCGGAGCCGCAACTGCGCGGGACGCGCGTCAACATAACGAGGGGACACATGGGGAAACCGGATTTCCCCTATGAAGCGAGCGCGGCGCAGGCGCGCTAGGCGGGGGCGGGCTGCTGCTCTCTGAGGTAGCGGATCAGCCCGCCCGCAACCACGATCTCCCGCTCGCGCGGCAGGAAGTCGTGCGTGACGGTGAACGTGTCTCCGCCTTCGATCTCGACCTCGAGGTCGTCTTCGCCCTCCGCGATCGCGTGGAGGCGAGCGATGTGCCAGGTCTGGCCGAGCTCCGCGCGCTCGTAATCGCTCTGCTCCTTGAAGAGAAGCGGGACGATCCCCTGAGCGATCAGATTACGGCGGTGGATCCGCGCGAAGCTCTTCGCGATCACGGCCCGGACGCCGAGCTGGGCCGGCGCGAGCGCGGCGTGTTCGCGGCTCGAGCCCTGGCCGTAGTTGTCCCCGGCAACAATGAAGCCTCCGCCCCACTCGTGTGCACGCTTCGCGAATTCCTTGTCGCGGTGCTGGAACGTGAACTCGGCGATCGCCGGCACGTTCGAGCGGTACGCCATCACGGTCGCACCGTCGGGTGAGAGGTCGCCCGTCGAGATGTCGTCCGGCGCGACGATCAGGACGCGGCCGACGAGCGTGTCCGGCAGCGGCTTCTGTGCCGGCGGCGGCTTGATGTTGGGGCCGAGCGGGATTTCGATCGACGCGGACTCGTCCTCCGGCACCGGGGCGAGGATGTGCTTCTGGACGACCTCAGGGCGGGCCAGCGGACGATCCGGCAGCTCCGGCGGCTCCAGCTCGCGAGGGTCGGAGATCACCCCGGCCAGCATCGACGCGGCCGCGACCGCAGGCGAGCACAGGTAGACCTGGTCGTCCGCAGTCCCGCTCCGGCCCGGGAAGTTGCGGTTGAACGTCCGGAGCGAGTTCGCACCCGAGGGCGGCGCTTGGCCCATGCCGACGCACGGCCCGCAGGCCGGTTCGAGCATCCGCACGCCCGCCATCAGCAGATCGACGTACGTCCCGGAACGCGTGATCTGGTCGAGGATCTGCCGCGAGCCGGGCGTCGCGGTCGCCGAAACGAGGTCCTCGGACAGCCTCTGGCCGCGCATTACCGCGCCGCAGAGCGCGAGATCCTCGTACGAGGAGTTGACCGAGGAGCCGATGCAGACCTGCTGGATCGCCGTTCCGACGAGCTCGTCGACCGGCACGACGTTGCCGGGGCTCGAAGGCTTGGCGACCAGAGGCATGAGCGCTGCCAGATCTATGTGCTCCTCATCATCGAAGTCGCCGGTGTCCCCCGTGGCCATCGCGACGAAGTCGTCGCCCCGCTGTTGCTCGTCGAGCCAAGCCTTCGTCGCGTCGTCCGCGGGGAAGACCGCACCGGTGGCGCCGAGCTCGGCGATCATGTTCGCGATCGTGCCGCGTTCGGTGTAGCTCAGCGCGCCGACGCCGGCCCCGGTGAACTCGAACACGCAGCCGCGCCCGCCGCGCACGCCCCGCCGGCGGAGCAGCTCCAGAATCACGTCCTTGGCCTGAATCCACGGCCGCTGGAGGTCGTTCTCGAGGAAGACCCCGACGATCTTCGGCGCCGGCAACTCGAACGGGTGTCCGGCCATGCAGACGGCCACGTCCAGACCGCCCGCGCCGATCGCGATCATCGCGCAGGATCCCGACTGAGTCGTATGAGAATCCGCGCCGATGAGCGTCTGGCCCGGCTTCGCGAAACGCTCGCAGTGCACGTAGTGGCAGATCCCGTTCCCAGGGCGCGAGAACCAGGCTCCGTACTTGGCGGCCATCGCCTGCAGGAAGCGGTGGTCGTCCGGGTTCTTGAAATCGATCTGGAGGATGTTGTGGTCGACGTACACGACGGCCGTCTCGACGCGGACGCGGTCTTCGCCGAACAGCTCGAACTGCATCATCGCCATCGTTCCGGTGGCGTCCTGCGCGAGCGTCTGGTCGACGCGAAGCGCGATCTCGCTGCCGGGAGTCAGGTCGCCGCGCTCGAGGTGCTCTTCGAGGATCGTCCGGGCGAGGGAGGCCATCCGCGGAGAAGCTTAGTCGTCAGCCGTCCGTCGGCAGGCGCGACCAGACCTCGAAGTCGTCCCGCATCCCCTGCTTGAAGTGGAAGGAGCGCAGCGTCCCCTCGTAGCGATAGCCCGCATTCGTGGCGACGCGCTTCGACGGCTCATTCTCGGCCGAGATCCAGAGCGCGATCCGCAAGGCGTCGAGCTCGGTGAATGCCCAGTCGGTGAGAAGCGCGAGCGTGCGCGTCGCGACGCCGCGGCCGCGCGCGTGCGGCGAGACGACGTAGCCGAGCTCGAGCTGGCGCCCCTCGCGGTCGATGTCGAACGCCAGCCCAAGCCCCAGGAACGAGCCGTCGTCGGCGTCGACGACCGCGAACGCCTCGCGGGTCCCGGCGCGGCGCCCGTCTTCGTAGAACCCGAGCCACTCGCGCTCCCAGCCGGTCGGCACGGGATCCGGGATGCGCGTGTAGCGCAGCACGTCCTCGTCCTCGAACATCATCGCGACGTCGGCGAGGTGCGCCTCGCCGAGCAGTTCGAGCCTGATGCCGGTCATAGGCGGAGTTTTACGGAGGGACTGACCCGCACGGGTCTGTGGCAGTAGGGACTGACCCCGCAGGGTCTGTCCCATTAGGCGGTGGCGGCCCTAGAACGGTTGTTGGGACAGTCCCCGTTCGGGGACAGTCCCTTCCCGTCGCCTGGACGGCGACGGCTTCTTAGTTGACGGCGACGGCTTCTTCGTTGACGGGGACGGCTTCTTAGTAGCGCAGCAGCGCGCCGATGCCCTCTACCGGCTCCAGGTCGTGTTGATGGCGCAACGCGAGCGCGCTGCCACCGTGCGCGAGCGTCTGATGGACGGCGAGATTGATGCCGTCGGGCCGTTGCTCCATCTGTGTCCCGTCGAGCGGACATGGTCCGCCTTCGGCACTGACGCGCCCGTCGCGCGGGCACTGCCAGACCGAACGGTCTGCACCCTCCTCGAACAACAGAAGCTCGACCCGCGCGTCGGAGGCAGCCTCGAGAGTCGCGGGCCAACCCGCCGTCGCCCGAGCGGCGCGTCCTTCCTCCTCGCGCCAGCGCTCCACGGCGTCGCGCTCTTGCTTCGCATGCCACTCCTCGAGGATCGGCCGGGCGGTATCGAGCAGCTCGGCAGGCGTCGCATGCGCCTCGGCCTGAGCCCAGCCGACGATCGCGTTCTTGACCTCGTGGGAGACAACCTCCTCGAACTCCGCGCGCGTCTCTTCGGTCGTGACGATCACGATCCGCGGGCTCTGCAGGCGTCGCACCTGCCGTTCGAGCTGCTCGCCGACGCGGCGTAGATGGTCAGCCGTCAGCTTCTCGATGTGGCGCTGGTAACGGGCCTGCGACCAGCCGCCTTGGTCGTGCCGGCCCGGTGTCTCGTCGAACTGGTCGACGAGCTCTTCGAGCTTGCCGGCGCGCAGGATGTAAACGGTCCCGCGCTCGCGGCCCACGACGGCGATCAGCGCGCCGTCCCCGCGCCCGACGAGCGGGACGAGCGGCGCCAGGTAGAACTCGCGGCCGACCGCGATCTTGTCCTCGACCGGATCGGCGAGCGGCAGCGTTCGCCAGGCGTTGTCGAGACCGGCCACGAACACGGCCGCGCCGCGCGAGCCGTCGCGGTCGAAGTCGCGGGTGAAGAAATCGCGGATCCGCCCGAGATCGTTGCGCAGTGACTCGCGTTGCCCATGCGTGAGCTCCTGAGCGGTCTCCGCCTGGACTTCGCCCTCGTGGATCAGCGAGTTCACTCGACTCGCCGCATCACCGGCGGTCGGCGCGACGCTCGGGTCGAGATCGACGTAGACGCTGATCGCGCAGCCGTTCTCCGCGCGGAACCCCGCCAGCTCGCGGAGCCCGTCCCAGCTCACCGTTGCAGCCACAGCGCCTCCCTTACCGGAAAGCGGCGATTGTATGCCTGCCGTGCTGCGCCGTATCGGCCGGTTTCGGCTGGTTCGGAAAAGCCCTGCAAGAGAGCGGAGTCCGCAATCGGCGATGCGACTCGGTGCCGTTCCGTTATGCGGCGTTCGTTAGCACGGCGTCTCAGGCACAGCCTTCCTGACCAGGATGCAACGCCGACCGCCAAGCGAAGTAGCGTGGCGGCGCGATGGGCGATCACTCGTCGACGTCCTCGACTCCTGGCAGGTCGAGCCCGGCCTCAGGCTATGTCTCGAGCTTGCCCTCGCCTAGTCGCTTTTTCGGCCATGGCCCGGAGCGCCTGCGCCGCCTCCTCGCCGTTCCGGGAGGCGTCGCCGAACAGACGGAGGGCTGATCCGAAGACCAGCCCTCCCTAACCCTGGCTAACTGCCGCAGCTAGTGATCCCGATTGTGAGCATTGGGGAGCACTGATCTGGCGTGTTCCCCGAGATGGACCCCGTCCAGTTCGACGCGAGAACCGTCGACAGTGGGCGGTTGCTAATTCCGCCGCCCTGCTCCGCCTGGTTCCCCGTGATCGTCGTTGTTCCACTGAGGGTGAGCGTGGCTTGAGACGCCACGGCGCCGGTGGAGTTGAGCGCGGACTGGTTGCGGATGCCGCCGCCCCTGGCCAGAGTTGGCGACGGGTTGCTCGCACTGTTTCCGCTGATCTGCGAGTTGTTCAAGGTCACGGTGCCGCCGAAGTTCCAGATCCCGCCCGCAGAGCCGTTCGTGACCGTGTTCCCGCTGACAGTGGAACCGGTGAGCGTGATCGTTCCGAAGTCCGTATCGATGCCACCGGATCCCGCCACCGCCGTGTTCGCGCTCACCGTGGAGTTGACGAGAGCGAGAGTGCCGTCGTCGACGTCGATACCGCCGCCGAAGAGGCTGGCCGAGTTGCCGGTCACGAGAGAGTTGAGCACGCTGGCCCCGGCCGTGTCACCGCTCACGGCGATGCCACCGCCGACGCAGCAATCCCCGCCGTTTTCGGGCGAAGAAACGTCAGCTGCCCCGTTCGTGACTTTCAGTCCGTCGACCGTTGTGGTGCCGTTTGTGATGTGCAGGACCGTTCCGGTTCCACCGCCGTCCAAGGTCGGCGTTCCGGGAAAGGGCTTGTTGGTGATGCCCTTGAGCGTGATGTTCTTGTCCACTGATGTGTTGCCGACGCACTTTCCCTTGACCTCCAACGTGTCGCCGGCCTTGGCGGGGCCGACAGCATTTTGGAGCGAGCTGTAGTCCTTGTGTGTCCTCGCATTCGATATCGCGCACGAGGGCGGGCCGCTGGCGCTTGCCCCGAAGGGCACGACGACTAGCGCGAGCAGCACAAGCGCAGGCAGAAGTAGCCAAAACGAACGTCTCAACAGAGATTCCTTTCTTAAGCCGCAGCCTTTAAGCCGCAGTCCCGAAGCCCGGGCCGAACCGGTCCCCAGTCGGGAGCCGCCACCCCACCCTGTCAGGTGCTGCGAGGGAAGTCAATTTGTGAAAGCGGTGACGCCTCGCCTCCCGGCTCGAGACCGTTTCTTCGCGTGCCGACACGGACGTCTCTCCCCTGGCGGCTAGCGGCCTCCCGCAGTCGGGTTCGCCCGTCGCCGCCGAGCTCGGGCGTCCGATCTACCCGACGAAGCTGACGCGGGCGTTCACGCGCCACCGGAAGGCGGCCGGCGTCACGACCGGAAGCCTGCACATCCTCAGGCATACACACGCGACGTTGGCGCTGACCAACGGAGTCCCGCTCCACGTCCTCGCAGCCAGGATCGGCGACCGTGCCGAGACCGTGCTCGCGAACTACGCCCACCTACTCCCCACGTCGGACGCTGAGACGGCCGAGCAGGTAGCCGCGCTGGTGCCCGTTAGCAGTTCGTTTGCAAAGGAGGCGCCAAACATGCATGGTTGCGAGCGTTTCCTAGAAGCGGCGATTCTATGCGCGTGCGCGTGTTCACAATCGGTCACGGCATGCGGCCGGCAGAAGAACTCACGGACATGCTTCGCACGGCCGGCGTCGAGACGCTCGTGGACGTCCGAAGGTTTCCCGGCTCGCGCCGAAATCCGCAGTTCAACCAGGCGGCGCTCGCCGAGACGCTCGGCGCGGTCGGAATCGCCTACCTGCACGCGGAGGCGCTCGGGGGCCGGCGGTCGAACGAGCCCGGCGAGGAGCGATTCCCGTGCATCCGAGTCGCGGCCTTTCGCAGCTACGCGGCGCGGATGGGGACCGAAGCGTGGCAGCACGCGCTGGAAACCTCGCTTGCGGAGCCCTCTCCGTGCTTCATGTGCGCCGAAACGCCATGGTGGCGCTGTCACCGGCGGCTGGTTGCGGAGCTCCTGGCTGCGCGCGGCCACCAGGTGATTCACCTGATCAGGCCCGGCGAGAGCCAGCCGCACCGCATGTACGACGAGAGCATGGTGCGCGAAGGCAGGCTGTATCTCTGTGGTGAAGCGGTTGCGTAAGCCGCCGCGCGGGAACGTTCAGGAGGTCCGATCCGTTGAATATGGTGAGGGCCGGGCAACCCGGCCCACCTGATTTGGAGGAAGGTTGAACGACAACAGAGTTCGCGAGCTCATCATCATCGGCGGCGGCCCCGCCGGCTATACGGCGGCGCTCTACAGCGCCCGCGCGAACCTCGACCCGCTCGTGATCGAGGGTTTCCAGTGGGGCGGTCAGCTGATGATCACGAGCGATGTGGAGAACTACCCCGGTTTTGCCGAGGGGATCATGGGCCCGCAGCTGATGGGCGAGTTCCGGCGCCAGGCCGAGCGCTTCGGCGCGGAGTTCGTCGCCGACGACGTCAGCCGAGTCGACTTCTCGGAGCGTCCGTTCCGCGTCTGGGTCGGCGACGACGAGTACCGGGCGGAATCCGTGATCGTCTCGACCGGCGCGAGCGCGCGCCAGCTCGGCCTCGAGTCCGAGCGCGCACTGCACGGACGCGGCGTCACGTACTGCGCGGTCTGCGACGCGGCCTTCTACCGCGACAAGGACGTCGTCGTCGTCGGCGGCGGCGACTCAGCGATGGAGGAAGCGATCTTCCTCACGAAGTTCGCTTCGAAGGTGACAGTCGTGCACCGTCGTGACGAGTTCCGTGCATCGCCGATCATGTTCGATCGCGCGCGCGCGAACGACAAGATCGAGTTCTTGGTCCCCTTCGTCGTCGAGGAGGCACTCGGCGCCGAAGACGGCAAGCTCACCGGCGTTCGCCTGCGCAACACGAAGACGGACGAGGCCCTCGATGTTCCTGCGGACGGTCTTTTCGTCGCGATCGGCCATGACCCGACGACGAAGCTCTTCGTCGACCAGCTCGACCACGACGAGGCCGGCTACCTCGTGACCCAGCCGGGCTCGACTGCGACCAACGTCGAGGGCGTGTTCGCAGCGGGTGACGTGGTCGACCACACGTACCGACAGGCCGTTACCGCGGCCGGCATGGGTTGTATGGCCGCGCTCGACGCCGAGCGCTGGCTCGCGGCGCGCGAGGGCCACATGCACGCAGCCCTCAGCGCTCCGCGCGCCTAGCCGGGCCTCCACCAGCCGAGGCCGAAGCTACCCTCGGCCGGTGGCCGAGTGGATCGACCTTCTCGACCCGAGCGAGGCCCAGATCCGCGGAGCTCTCCCCCGGGCTGTCCATGAGACGGCGCTCGAGCTCCTGCTGGCGCCGAGCCGCCACGACGACGAGCCTCGGCCGCGCCTGGAAGGCCACGACCACTACGTGTTCGGGGTGTTCCTGATCCCGATCGCGGTCCGCGAGGAAAATCGCATCTACTACCAGGAGGTCGATCTTGTCGCGACGCGCGAGCGTGTCCTCACTGTGCGGAAGACGCCCGAACGAGGCGACGCCTGCGACCTTGGACCGGTCGCCGACTTCCTCGACCAGGAGCCGGGCGAGCGTGCCGGGCACATCGTCTACCGGGTCGTCGACCTGATCGCGGAAGACTTCCTCGACCTCGTCGACGCGCTCAACGACGAGATCGACGAGCTGGAGGACGGCATCGATCACTGGACCTCGCAGCAGGTGCGAAGACGGATCTCCGACCTGCGTCACGACCTGCTGCACGTCCGTCGCACGCTCGCCCCGACGCGGGATGCGGTCCGCCGAGTGGTCGACCGAAGGATCGACGTCGGCGAGGGGCCGGAGCTCCTCCCGCGCGACATCGAGATCTCTTTCGGCGACGCCTACGACAAGCTATTGCGCGCGCTCGACGGCCTCGACTTGTCGCGAGACCTGCTCTCCAGTGCACGCGACTACAGCCAGGCGAAGATCGCGAACGATCAGAACGAGGTGACGAAGCGGTTGACCGTGATCGCCTCGGTGCTGCTGGTACCGACCTTCATCGTCGGGCTGTACGGACAGAACTTCAGGAACATCCCCGAGCTCCGATGGGGCTTTGGGTATGCATGGAGCTGGGGGTGGATCATCCTCACCACCGCGCTGCAGCTCGCGTTCTTCCGCTGGCTCGGCTGGATCGGCGGCCCGCCGCTCGGCCGGCCGAGGCTACCGCCTTTGCGGGCGCTCGACCCGCGTTCGCTGCGCGGCCGCCGTCGGCGCGGGACGGCCGCCTGACTCGCCGTCCGCGTCGCTACCTTCACCGGATGCCCAAGAGGCCGCGCCGACACGCGCGGCGCGGCCGTTAAATCCGGCTTGGGCGAAGCCGCCGTCGCTACCTTCTCCGTCGTGCCGTATTTCATCTGCCCGAACTGCAAGGAGCGGTCGATCGACCACGACCGCAAGGAAGGCCTGAGCCAGGAGGCCGTGGCATGCCACCGCTGCGGCTTCGGCTTTCTCTTCGAGCTGATGGACGACTACTACCCGGCGCCCGGCACGGGATTCGTCGTCTGCGACCAGCAGGGGCGAATCCTCGCTTCGGGCCGTGGCATCTTCGAGCTCACGGGCTACCGTGAGGACGAGCTGATGGGCCGCGAGGTGATGGAGAGCCTCGCATTGACGGGGTACGAGGACGGGCGGAACCCAGCCGTGCTCTCGCTCGAATGGGGCGTCCGCCGGCTCGGAGAGCACCTGCAGCTTCGGACGCGCGCCGGCAAGGAGAAGGCCATCACGGCCGACTTCTTCCCCGCCTACGACGAAGACGGCGGGCTCTTGGTGGCGCTCACCCCACGCTCGTAGGCGCGTCCGTACTGCGCGCCTTTTCGGTCTCGGGTTTAGACGGATGCCCCGGCAAAGCCTGCGCCTAGCCCACGTTCGTAGCCGCTAGCTCGGCCTCGACCCACGCTTGCAGCTCCCCGAGCGCGCTGAGGGATTCCTCGAGCTCGCGGAGCTCGGCATGCGCGGCGCGCTCGTCGGTGCCGCCGAGGAGTCCGAGAGTCTCCAGGCGGTCGACGATCGCCGGCGTGAGGTCGTTGCGGGCCCGGCGTTCAATCTTGGCCTGGCGTAGCCGGGAGCGGATTCGCTCGGCGCGTGCCGACAAGGCTGCCGACTCACCGGCGAGCCCGTCCGCGTAGACAGCGAGGTCGATCTCGCGCACACCGTCGAGCCTACGGCCGAGATGTGACTGGGATCAGACGTCTTTGCGCCGATCCAGTGGAAACGCCGTGTGGCGGCGCCAGCCGGCCGGCGTGTTCTCGACGAGCCAACCGCGCTCGACCCGCGCCCTCACCGGGAGTTGCGACACGAGCTCTCGCTCGATGGCGGCCAGGACCTCGTCGTCTGTCTGCGCGACGGTGACGTGCGGGACGATCTCGTCGAATGCGCCGGCATAGGGAGGAAACGCCGGGAAGGCCGACTCCAAAGCCTCGGTCATCGCGATGAACGGTTCCTCTGGTTCGGGCCGGAGGTAGAGCAGGCCTGGAAACCGCGCCGTCTCCGAGACAGCAACGTCGAACGGGGCGAACCCGCCGAGTTCCCGAGCGAGCGGGCCGAGCCGGTCGTCGAGATCGGCACTGTCCGCGAACGGGATGATCAGCGTCACGTGCGGAGGCATCCCGCGGGCCCCGTCGCCCGTGTACCGCCGCCGCCAACCGCCGATCAGCGGCTCCAGCTCGGGCAGCAGGACGACGAGGGCGGTTTCGGCCATGGTGAAGCCGTAACGAACGCGTGACTCTTCGTCCACACCCGTCCGGTGCCGGCAGTTCGACGTGAAGCGGAATCAGACCCGGCTCGAAGGGCAGAGGTCGTTGACGACGCAGTCCTCGCAACGCGGTGCGCGGGCGATGCAGACGCGCCGGCCGTGCCAGATCAGCAGGTGCGGGAAGAGACCCCACGACGCTCGGGGCACGAGCCGCTGAAGGTCGCGCTCGATCTTGACTGGATCCTCGTTCCTCGTCAGCCCAAGCCGCTGTGACAGCCGCCGCACGTGCGTGTCGACAACGATCCCCTGCGGGCTCCCGAGCTCGGCGGCGACGACGTTCGCGGTCTTGCGCGCGACGCCGGGCAGGCGGACGAGGTCCTCCAGCCGGCGCGGAACACGCCTGTCGAACTCCTCGATCAACATCGCCATCGTTCCGCGAAGAGCCCGCGCCTTCTGGCGATAGAACCCGGTCGCGTAGATGTCGCGCTCGAGCTCCTCGAGCGGCACCGCGAGGTAGTCCTCCGGCCGCCTGTACTTCTTGAACAGCCGCTCGGTCACGTTGTTGACGTTCACGTCCGTGGTCTGCGCCGAGAGCATCACCGAGACGAGCAGTTCGAGGTCGTTCCGAAACCGGAGCGCGATCGTCGCCTCCGGGTACTCCGCGGCGAGCCGCTCGATGATCGGCACGATCCGCACCCGCTTCGGGCCGACGCGCCGCCGCGCCTCGTGGACGTACGAGCGCGGCATCAAGCGAATGCGCCCTCGTCCCGCCCGGCGTCTCCGTAACGGATGTCGACGATCCGCCGAACGACGAGGAACGAGAGCCACGAGAGTTGCGCCGCCGCAGGCGAGACGAACGCGATCGGGATCGAAATGCCGAAGACGACGACCGGGATCGCAGCCCGGGCGGCGAGGTATCGCGCCCGCCGTAGGCCGACGTCGGCGAGCCTGGCCTGCCACGCGTACAGCCAAAGCGCCGTCGAGGCGACACCGGCGAGAGCAAGGCTCCCCGCATACAAGACGACCGCCGAGCGATGACCGCCGTAGCGACCGAGGACGGCGGTCGGGAACGGCAGAAACGCGATCAACCCAAGGAACGCGAGGTTGAGCAGGATCAGACGGTGGTCGAACCGGCGGATGTGCCCAAAGAAGCGGTGATGGCCGATCCAGTAGAGACCGATGACGCCGAAGCTGACTGCGTAGGACAGGACGCGCGGCCACTCGTCGAGCAAGCGTCGCGAGAGCTCGCTGTTCGCAACGTGCGACGGTAACGCCGGGACACGAAGCCCGATCACGAGCAGCGTGATCGCGATCGCGAAGACGCCGTCGCTAAAGAAGATGATCCGGTCGAGCTCGGTAGTCCGCTCGGCCTCAGCGGCCATGCAGCGACGCTAACCGACTGCGAACTCTGCGGGTTCCATGTCTGCGTGATGCTGCCGGAGGCGCGGGCCGGCGCAGACGACATCTAGCACCGGGCAGCCGGCGCAGATGAACTCGCTCGGCGTCGGTTCGAACTCGCCCGCGTTGATCCGCGCGATCGCCTCGGAGAGCTCCGCTTCCAGCGCCGGGAGCTGCGAGCGGTCGAAGCTTGCAATCACGGCCGGGTCGGGGCGCTCCAGGAACTGGTAGACGACCTCGACCTCCTTCGCACCAGCCCTGAAGCACGCGAGCGCGTAGACGAGGCGCTGAAGCCGGTAATCGCGCTCGACCAGCTCCTCGGGAGACGCCTCCTCGAGGACGTTCGTCTTGTAATCGACGACGAGCGCCCGTGAGCCGTCGCGCTGAAGCACATCGAGCCGGCCGTGCAGGAGCACGCCGTCGTGCTCGAACGCGAACGGCCGCTCGGCCGCCGCGCCGTCGAGCGAGGCGATCGTCGCCGCCAGCTCGGAGTCGCAATAGGCGCGCACGAGGCGTGCAATTCGCTCGAGCTCCTCTTCGGTCGCGGCGGGATACCGCGCCCGCACGGCCTGGGCGAGCTCCGCAGGCTCGGGCACACGCGGCTCGCGCAGGTCGAGGCCCTCGAGCAGAAAATGGACGCTGTCGCCGATCTCCGTCGCCGCGAGGCCCTCGTGGCCGGGGACGAAGCCGGCCGCGCGGCCCGGCCGCATCCCGGCTACCCGTTCGGCGTAGTAGCGATACGAGCAGGACTCGAAGAGCGCGAGCGCGCTGTACGAAAGCGTGCGCACGCGGTGCAGAGGCGCGTCGGGCACCGGTTCGAGCGCGGGAAGCTTGGGCGCCGGAACCGGCAGTACGGCGCCGCCGTCTCCGTTCGGCTCGAAGAGCGCGAGCTGTCCCGGCTCCTCGGCGACGGGCGGCTCCACGGCCGGCTCGGGCCGGTGACGGTCGAGCCGGAGCAGGATCCGCGCCCCGTCGCGCTCGAGCTCGACAGGCCCATTGGAGACCTCGTCGAAGCCCGGAATCTCGAGCCGCTCGAGCACCCAGCCGATCGGCGTCCGTTCGTCCGAGGCTTTCTCAGGATCGATCGAGCCAGCCACGACCAGCCGGTCGACCGCCCGCGTCATCGCGACGTAGTAGAGACGGCGCCGCTCCGCCTCCGCCTCCTCCTTGCTGGCGGCTCGCACTTCCTCGTACGCAGTCGTCGGCTTGCGAAGGCCCGTGGCCGGATCGGCGACGCGAAAGCCGAATCGTCCGTCAGGCAGCGCCAGGATCTCGTCTGTTCCGGGCGCGGCGCGGTCGCGACCGGCGTCGGCGACGACCACGACCTTGAACTCGAGCCCCTTGGCCGCGTGGATCGTCAGCAGGCGGATGACGTCCGCGTCCTCCTCCTCGGCGACCGCCTCGAGCTCCCTCGCGCCCGCCTCATCCTGCTCGCGGACGAAGCGGACGAAGCCCTCGATGTCGGCGCCGCGGAGCTCTTCGTAAGATCGCGCAAGCCGCGCCAGCTTGCGCAGGTTCGCGTAGCGGCGGCGGCCGTCCCACCGCGCGAGAACGGCGAGGTCGTAGTCGTGCGCCGCGACGATCTCCTCGCAAAGACGCTCCAGCGAGAGCGTTCCGGACGCGGCGACCAGGCGGTCGTACCGCTGGCGGAACGCCTGGAACAGACGCCCGTCGCGCGCGTCCAACCCCTCGGGAAGCGTCCGCTCCAGCCCCTTGAACAGCGGCCGCTTCGACGCCGCTCTCCGGAGCAGCACGAGCGCGTCGTTCGAGACGCCCACGAGCGGTGACGCGAGAACGGTCACGAGCGCTTCGTCGTCGTAGCGGTTGTGCAGCAGCCGCAAGTAGGCGAGCAGATCGGCGACCTGCTGCTGGCCGAAGTATCCGCGGCCGGTCGCTCGGTACGTCGGCAGGCCGAGCTCGCGCAGCTCCTGCTCGTACCACTCGGCGTCCGTGCCGGCGGCGAAGAGCAGCACGATCTCGCCCGGCTTTGCGGCTCCGGTGTCGACGAGCTCCTTGACCCGTTGCGCGACCGCACGCGCCTCGCCCCGGCGCCAGTGCGTGCCGGTGCCGGTATAGCTCGGCTTGTCGGTGACCAGCAGCTCGACCGGCGTTCCGAAAACCGGATCCGGGAACTCGCCGGAGGCCGCGAGCGGCTGGAACTCGTGGCCGAAGTCGGAGCCGAACAGGTAGTTGACTGCGGCGAGAACCTCCGGCCGCGAGCGGTAGTTGAGAGTCAGCGGCAGCAGCGACTCCGCCTCCTCGCGCCGCTCGCGGAACACGCTGACGTCGGCGTGCCGGAACCCGTAGATCGACTGGAACTCGTCGCCGACGAAGAACAGCTCTTCCCCCGCGATCAAGTCGATCAGCTCGCACTGGAGCCGGTTCGTGTCCTGGAACTCGTCGACCATGACCGCGCGGAAGCGCCACGCCTCGCGCTGCTTGATCTCCTCGTGCCCGCGAAGCAGGTCACGCGCCGTCAGCTGGAGGTCTTCGAAGTCGACGCCGGACTCGCGTTCCTTGGCAGCGGCGTACGCACGCGCGAAGCCCTCGAGCAACTCCTGGAGCAGGTCGCGGTCACGGACTGCGAGCTCGTCGAGGGCCGCCTGCTCGACGGCCTTGCGCGCCGCCTCGTAGCTCGCGAACCGCTCCCGGGGGCCGCCGCGGGTCGCGAGCTCCGACAGGTCGAGCAGGTCCTCGGCCGAACGGTCGCGCTCGAGGAGCTCGAGCATCCTCGCGGCCTGGGCGCGCTGCTCGTCGTGACCCTCCTCGCCGACGAGGCAGCGGGCGGCTTCGCGCAGCGCATCGACGCGTTGCTCCAGCGCCGAGCCCTCGCCGAGCCGCAGCTCGAGCGGCCGTCCCGCGGCGCGGAGCGTCTCGTACACGCCGGTCAGCATCCGGCGGAGGCCGCCTGCACCGTAGGTCGCGAGCAACCGAAGGCGGCGGGGATCCTCGCCCGCGCAGAACTCGGCGAGCGCCTGATCGAACGCCTCCCCGCGAAGCACGCGTGCCTGGCTGTCGTCGAGCACCCGGAAGCGCGGGTCGAGACCCGCCGCGAACGGATACGTCCTCAGCAGCCGATGGCAGAAGCCGTGGATCGTCGAGATCCAGGCGCCGTCGAGCTCCCGTGCGAGGTCGTCGCGCCCGCGCTCGAGCAATTCGCGGCGGATCCGCCCGCGCAGCTCGCCTGCCGCGCGCTCGGTGTAGGTGATCACCAGGATGGAGCCGACGTCGAGCCCCTCGTCGCAGACGGCGTTCGCGAAGCGCTCGACGAGCACGAGCGTCTTCCCGGTGCCGGCGCCGGCCGAGACGAAGACGTGGCCGCGGGCGTCGATCGCCGCGCGCTGTTCCGGATTCGGCTCGCGGCGGCTCATGCGCGTCTCACCCGGCAGATTCGCCAGAGCTCGCACCAAGGCGGGCAGTCGCCGCCCTTGGGGTCGTGCCGAACATCGCCGGCGCGGATGCGGGCGACGAAGCCCCGCGCGAGCTCGCCGGCACGGTCGACCTGGCCCCAGAAGGCATCCTCGTCCAGGTAGTCGTTGCGCGAGAAGCCGGGGACACCGTCCTCCTTCGCCTCGGCGCGCAGCAGCCCGCGCGCGTCGCGCTTTCCGGAGAGCGCCCGGTAGATCCCGCCGAGGGGCTCGACGCCGACGAGGTCACGCAGGACGAGCATGTACAACGGGATCTGCAACTTGAGCTCCGACTCGATCTGCGCGGCCGAGTGCGCGGTTTTCCCCGACTTGTAGTCCTGGACGATCCCGCGCGCGCTGAACGGGTCGAGGTCGATCCGGTCGATCTTGCCGGAGAGCGTGAAGGTGTCGAGATCGAGCCCTCGCTGCAGCTCCGGAGACGACCGCTCCGACCCGAACGACACCTCGAACCGTCGCGGGACGAGCTCCAGCTCCGAGGTCGCCTCGTCCCGCACGAAGGCCTCGAGATCGCGGAGCAGGCCCTGCTCGAGCTCGCGCCGCTGCAGGTCGGTCAGCTCCATCCGGACTCCGGCCATCGCCTCCGCGAGGCACTGGCGCAGGAACTCGAGCGCGTCGTCGAGCTGCTCCGGACCGAGCTTCTCGACCCCGAGCCGCTTCGGCAGCCCGGCGAAGAACTTATGCAGGGCCGTATGGGCAACCTGGCCGCGCAGGCGTGCGTCGACCTGCTGGTCGATCGTGCGCGGACCGACGACGCGGTCGACGAACCAGATCGACGAGCAGTCGGCGAACGACTCCAGCTCGGTGACGCCGAAGCTCATCCGCGCGCCCAGCTCCTCGAGCACCAGCGGATGGGTCAGGCGGGTGGGCCGGTCGAAGGCGCCGAGTGCCCGTTCGAGCCGGCGCTCCCAGCCGTTCGCCTGCGCCAGTGAGCCCGCGGCGTCTCGTTCGGACGGGACGAGCGCGGCGACCGCCCGCAGGCGCTCGCGCTCCGTCGGGGCCTGCTCGACCGGCCACGTGAGCGCGGACAGCGCGCGGCGAGTGGTGGCCCGCCG
>Ga0111538_10004756_pt1 | contig 18742 bp, 15 predicted proteins | sample SoiMethybrSBSTD1_FD_79669 | JGI IMG/M metagenome (GOLD analysis project Ga0111538, IMG submission 79669) | Bulk soil microbial communities from a Populus tree surrounding site in Tennessee, USA - Soil MetaG P. TD hybrid SBSTD1 (version 2)... | ecosystem: Environmental > Terrestrial > Soil >...
AATGCTGGTCTTCTCTGCGGCGGACTTCGAAGACTTTCTGGTTCCACGTCCGGACATGCTCCCGGTCATGGAAAGTGAGCTGAAGGCGGTGATCCGGCATCTGGTGGAGCATCGCTGGCCGTTTCGTCTGCATGCGACATACAACGAGACGATCGAACGAGCGTTGAATGTCTACGAAGAGGTGAATCGCGAGATTCCGTTCGACGGGCTGCACTGGTTCTTCGATCACTGCGAAACGATCACCGATCGCAACATTGAACGCGTAAAGGCGTTGGGCGGCGGCATCGCGGTACAGAACCGGATGGCGTTCCAGGGCGAGTATTTCGTCGAGCGATACGGCTCGCAGCAGGCCGCGCGCACTCCCCCGATCCGGCGCATGCTCGAGATGGGCGTGCCGGTCGGCGCTGGTACGGACGCGACGCGGGTCTCGAGTTACAACCCCTACCTCTCACTCTATTGGCTGGTCACTGGCAAGACCATCGGCGGTCTCAGGCTCTATCCGGAAGAGAACCGGCTCGATCGAGGCGAAGCCCTCAAGCTGTACACAATGGGGAGCAGTTGGTTTTCGACGGAAGACGGGAAGAAGGGAACGCTGGCTCCTGGCCAGCTGGCTGATGTGACCGTTCTCTCGGCGGATTACTTCTCCATTCCGGAGGAGGAGATCAAGCAGCTCGAATCGGTTCTCACGATCGTGGGTGGAAAAGTCGTCTATGCCACGGCCGAATTCTCACGACTCGCGCCGCCGGATCTGCCGGTGAGCCCAAGCTGGTCACCGGTGAGAAATTATGGAGGTTACGCGAAGGGCTCACACCAGGAGGCTGGCGTGTCACATTCCTCTTCCTGCTCGCACCTCGAGAAGTCGGCAAGTGGCCGGACGCGATCTCATCTCCAGGTGCTGGGCGACTTTGGTACATGGGGCCTGGGTTGCGACTGTTTCGCGTTCTGAGGCTGGAGCACATGGACATGAAGAGTTTGCTTTTGTCGTTGCTCGTCGGTCTTGGCGTGGGCGTCCTCTACGGGCTTCTCCGCGTAAAGAGTCCGGCACCGCCAATCATCGCCTTACTTGGCCTATTGGGCATGGTGCTGGGGGAACACCTCGCGGTGTGGATGCAGACGAAACAGGTCGATGTTGCACGCGCCGCCCCGGTGCGTCTTGTCGGCGAGTCGCACGACCGGCAACATCCATCCGAGGCGCCTTAACGTGTGTCACCCGTCTGGTAACCGGCAACTTGTGAGAGAACAAATGCGCCTGAACAGAACTCTCGGTGCGAGTGCAATTGCGATAGTTGTGACGCTTGGCGTCGCGAGCGAATTGCCATACTTCCGAGCTTCGGCCCAAAGTGCACACGTCGCTGAAACGGTGAACGTGGCTGTCGGTCCGCAGTACGACACCACTCATGTCTACATAGCTCCTCAGGATTTCGACCGTTTCGTCGCGAGCGTGATCGCGACATTTGGCGGCACCTTGGCGCAAGCGGGCGTGGCCACGGTCACGCCGACGCCCAGTAGCACCAGGATGCAGTTGGTCCTCACGCCCGCCGGATCGTTGTCCGTGTTCGGTTTCAACACGCCGATCCCGTATCCATTTGGATTGGAGCGTACAGGGTATCTGGTCACGGACCTGGACGAAGCGATCCGCGCCGCGAAGGCAACCGGGGCTGACGTCCTCGTCGTCCCCTTCAACGATCCGATTGGTCGAGACGCCGTCATTCAATGGCCGGGCGGCGTGAACACACAACTGTACTGGCACACGACTGCGCCATCGTATCCAGTGCTGCGGACGATTCCGGAAAATCGGGTCTATGTCTCATCGGACAGGGCTTGGGCGTTCGCGCGGAGCTTTCTCGACTTCTCTCACGGACGGGTTCTCTCTGACGAACCGCAGGCTCCAGGTGTTGAGATTGGTCGGCCAGGACACACCTATCGGCGAATCAGGATCGAATCACAGTTCGGCAAGCTGACCGCGCTAGTGACGGACGGTCACCTTCCCTACCCCTACGGCAGGGAAATGATGGGATATGAGGTGATGGATCTGGCGGACACACTGGCGAAAGCCAAAGCGGCTGGTGTGGAGGTGCTCGTCCCGCCATATAAGACCGACGAGCGTGAAGCCGCGGTTGTGCAGTTTCCTGGAGGGTACATCGCCGAGATCCATTCCAGCGCCCAGAGATAGAGCCGGGAACGACATGCGAACTGTTGCGCCCCTGGTTGTCCTGTGTCTATGGTGTCCACCGCTCGCGCACGGCCAATCGAATACGACTGACACCGACGCGGCCGCGGCACGAAAGTATCACTTGCTTCGCGAGGACGATGACTGGCGGTTTCTCGCGGACCGTAGCCAGCAGCAGGAGTTCTGGGACCCAATCAAATACATTCCTCTGCGAGAGGGACAGAACGACTGGTTCCTGTCCATGGGTGGCGAAGCTCGCGGGACGTGGGAACGGATCACAAACGACAACTGGGGGCAGCAGCCTTTCACCAACAGCTTCGTCAACCAACGATACATGTTTCATGTCGATGCCCACTACGGCGAGCACGTTCGGTCGTTCGTGGAACTGAAAAGCGGTCTGAATGCTGACCGCAGGGGTGGCCCGAGACCGATCGACAAAAAGCGGCTGGATTTTCAGGCGGCATTCGTCGAAGTCGGAACCGGGAACGATCGGACTGGGATCAAAGTCAGAGTCGGTAGACACGAGATGGAATACGGCTCGGGGCGCCTCATCGATGTTCGCGAGGGGCCCAACGTTCGATTGAGCTTTGACGGCGTCAAGGTCAAGAGCCGCGCCGGTCCCTGGCAGATTGACGGCTTCGCATTGCGGCCGGTCCTGGACAAGCCAGGAATATTCGACGACTCGTCAAACGGGAGAGTTGGATTCTGGGGTGTCTACGGGGTCCGACCGATCACACACAACGTGATCCTGGACGTCTATTACCTCGGCCTCGATCGAAAGGCCGCCGCATTCAACCGCGGTATCGGCCACGAAGAACGACACAGCGTCGGCGCGCGGATCTCCCGTCCTGTCGCGCAAACGACCCCCGGATGGGATTTCGATTATGAAGCATTGTGGCAATTCGGAAGCTTCGGATCGGCAAATCTCCGGGCGTGGACTGCCGCCTCAGAAACCGGGTACCGGTTGCCGACGGTGCCGCTGAAACCGCGATTCAGCGCCAAGGCTGATATCTCCAGTGGCGACGAGGGGGGGACACATGCGCTCGGCACGTTCAATCCCCTGTTTCCGAAAGGCAACTATTTCGGCGTCCTCGCCACCACTGGCCCAGGCCCGATCAACTTCATCGACGCACATCCTCGCGTTGAAGCGGCGCTGCCGCGCGACGTGACTGTGTCCTTCGATTGGATCTTCCAGTGGCGGGAGAGCGTGCGAGACGGAGTGTATTCCGTTCCAGGATTCCTGATCGTTCCCGCGGGCAAGAGCGACGCGCGTTTCGTCGGGCATCGTCCGGGCACGGAAGTGCGCTGGCAGGCGAATCGGCACCTGTGGTTTCAAGCCGACTACGGAATTTTTTACGCCGGAAGATTCGTAAAAGAAAGTCAGCCAGCTCGCAACCTGAAATACGGCGCGCTCTGGGCTGGGTACAAATTCTAGGAGGTTGCGAGTGGCTGCAACCGACACACGTTTGAAATCCGGGGTTATGGCCAGTAACCAGGCGGCGGAGGCAATCGCTCCTTACGTATTCCTGGGAATGACGGCGGTCACCGGCCTGGTGGACGCCGTCAGCTATCTCTCGCTCGGGCGGGTCTTCACGGCAAACATGACGGGGAATGTCGTGCTGCTCGCCTTTGCGACGGCAGCCGTACCCGGGCTGTCCATCACACGGTCGTTAACCGCACTTATGTCGTTTCTTATAGGCGCATTGATAGGCGGGCGGATCATGGCGGGGGCGAGCGGCGATTCGCATTTCCGATTCGCGGCACAGGTATTCCTGCTGGAAGTTGTTGTTCTGACCGCCGCGTCGTTGTGCGCGATTGGATACACAGGCAATGTGGTGGAGCCTTCTGTTCAACCGCTTGCCCTGATCGCGTTGACGGCAATCGCCATGGGTTCCAGAAATGCAGCCGTCCGGAAGCTCGCGATTCCAGACCTGACCACAACCGTGCTGACACTGACGCTCACAGGGATCGCTGCGGACTCGTCGCTCGCCAAGGGCACTAACGTGCGATTAGCAAGAAGGATTGGCTCGGTCCTGGCGATGTTTGCAGGCGCAGCGGTGGGTGCGGTCGTCATCCGCTACTCAATTGCCGCGGCGTTGGGGCTTGCGGCGGCAATCTCCGCCCTGTGCAATGCGGCATTGTATCGGTCACTGCGCACGTCCGATGGGCGCTGACGGCGCATGAGCGCGTCTCCTCCGGAGCGCCAGGCGGTGTTTCGCGAATGCGTACGTCAACACGAGAATGCCGAGCGCGATCGCGACGAGAAGGAAGTGGGCCTGCAATAGAAGTGTCGCATGTTCCCAGCGGTGTGCGGCGCCGGCGTAGTACCCGAGTGCGACGAACGTGCTGGACCACAATGCGGCGCCCGGATACGCGTAGATGCAGAACGTTCGGAACTCGACCCGTGCCGCGCCGGCCGCAAATGGGGTTATGTGCCGAATGCCCGGAACGACACAGCCGAACACTAGCAGCCAGTTGCCCCAACGGTCGAACAAGAGCCGCGCGCGGTTCAGCGCACCGTTTCCGATACCAGGCAGATACCGGCGCACACGCGCGCCGCCGCGGCCCAGCGCATAGCTGAACGTCATACCGACGATGCTGCCGGAAGTTGCGGCCGCCAATGTTGCAGGCGCCGAGAGGCTGCCGCTGCGCACAAGGCCGCCGGCGAGCGTCAGGAGAACTTCGTCCGGGATCGGCAGACCGACGACCCCGAACATCTGCGCGCCAAACAACACCCAGACGCCGTGCCGAGCCAACAGTTCGAAACAATGCTGCTCCATCGAAGCGGTTGCATGTTCTTCTCGCAAAGACAGCGCCGTGCGGAGGTCGCGGCCATGACAGGCGCACGTGCCGGCGCCACAGCGGATGGCGCACACAGGTGCACATGTGGTCGCCAGCAGCGTATGGCTTCTGACCGCAGCGAGCCATACTGGCCGTCAACCATGCGGCCCTCGCGGCATGGAGACGCGCATCACCACGCGTGATCGGGTCTCGAACGTTCGAGTCGACAACCTGCGATCATCTCCTCGTCGATCTTGTCAACGGGACCGACCGGGTCCGGAAAGCGGTGCTGAGACGCACGATTACGGCAGCAAGGGGCCACGAGTAGCCGTTGGAAGTTGCTGAACGGCGGAGAGATCGTCCGATTTTGAACAGTGCCCGGACGTTCCGGATGGCACACTTGATCCTCGATGACGATTGAACCGCTCATCCATGCACCGCTCGTCGTGCAAGCGCACGTGGTGACAGTCGTCCCCGGATTTGTGCTCGGCGCGTGGCTCTTGCTGTTCAGCCGGAAGGGCTCGCGTTGGCATCGGGCGCTCGGCGTAATGTTCCTGGCGCTCATGGTCATTACTGCCATCATTTCGCTCTTCATCCATCGACGCATGCCGGAGAGTGCTGTGTTCGGCATGAGCTCTACGCATCTGTTCGTCCCGTTTGTCCTGTTTGCCACCTGGCGGGCGATCAATGGAGCATTGAAGGGCAACATCAAGCAGCACCAACGGTGGGTGATGGGCCTTTTCTTCGGCGCGCTGGTGATAAACGGCGTGAACAATATCTTCTTCTTACCAGGAATCACACATAACGTGTTCTTCGGTCCGTAACAGCCCGATCTGTGGGCGCGTGGAAAGGCCGGCTTTACCGTGGCGGACCGAGAAACACTTCGAGATCACCCGTTCTACCGTTATGTTCCCAGAGTTTGTGATACACGCGCACGAGGCTGTCACGCGTGACAACCCGCATGGCGATCTGGTTCGCGAGTCGCTCGGTCTGGACATACGGATAATGCGTGAACACCCAGACGTGCCCGAGCTCGTGAGCCACGGCGGCATCGAGCTCCTCATCATTCAGGCGTGCAAGAAACCGGTCCTCAATCGCGAGTCGAAACGGCTCGCCCCGTTTAATCGGCGCTTCGACGAAGGCGACGAGTGCCACCTGCGGTTGAATGGACACATCGACGCTCGCATGAATGCCGAGTCGCCCGCGCAATCGCTCCACGACGAGCTGAACTCGATCGACGATCACGACGGCGGGCTCTGCAGCCGTCACAACAGCCGCACAGCGGAGAAACATGAAGACGATGCACAGACTCATCGCCGACACCGCGATCGATGTGAGTGTTCGAAAGGTTCGAGTTCTCGACGGCAAATCGGGTCCTGCCTTGAATGATGTGTTGAATTATCTGGAGCTGGATCTGTACCGAGCGCTCGCCATCGACAGAATTCCGGCGCCCACAAGATGCCGGCACCAGAATTCTGCCGCTGGCCGCGTCGTCCATCGACCTGTTTACTGCTGCACGATCCCCTTGTTCTGCAGGATCGTCACGACCACACGGCGATTTTCCGCCTGGCCCTTACGCGTCGCGTTGTTCCCGACCTGATCGGTGGTGCCCATCGCCGACGGGACGAAGAGGTTCGTCGACGGGATGCCGCCCTGCTGCTGCAGAATCTCGGTGACCGCCTCAGCCCGGCGGTGGCTCAGGGCTTCGTTGAGGGCGTGGCGCCCCACGGCGGATGCGTAGCCGTACACCTGCACCATGTAACCCGGGACCACCTTTGCCTTGGCCGCGAGGTCCGCGAGCTGCGGCAGATACGCTGCCGGCACTTCCGCCCGGTCGTTCTTGAAGTACACCGTCAAGGTCTCGATGGCCTCGTAGTCGGCGAGATGGCCGATGCGCGCGTCGGTGGCCGCCAACGCTCCGGCAGTCCCGACGATCTTGCTGGTGTTGTCCGCGACCCTCGCGTCGAGCCCACCGATTTCGCGCCCTTGCGCGGTGATGGCCTGCCCTTGCGTAGCCATGGTCTGCCCCTGTCGGACGATGTCGGCGGTATTCCTCTGCACCTGCTCGTCGGTCGGCTTCAGGCCTGCCCGGATGGTCTGGGCCAGCCTGCGGTCCGCTTTGGTGAAGGCGATCTTGTGCGCGACCAGCGTCCCTGCGTCATCGAACTTTCCTTCCACTTTCACGTTGAGGCCAGGTATGAGGTCGGAAGGCTTCCACTTGTGTTTGGCGTCAGGGATGGAGACCGTCACGGAGGCTCCATTCTGTCGCTGCATGATGAAACCGTTCTCGAGACTTTCGGTAATCGTGCCGTGGATCTTTTCCGCGGCCATCGCACCCTGTGCGCCTCCAACCAGGAGAGCGGCGGTCAGTGTGGCGAGGCCGAAGAAACGCGCGATGCGTCGTGTGTGTGCTCCCATGATTCGTCCTTTCGTCAAACCGTGCGGGTCCCGAGCTCGCGGCCGCAACGGAGTGGCCGCTCCCGGTATGCCCACTACGCTCTGCAAAACAGCAACGTCCGTGCCCGAACGTCGTCGGCATGCGATCGGGGTTCATTTCCGGCTTGCTCGATTCCATCGCGACGTCGCGCGCCGCGACGAACGTCGCGGCTTACGCGCGATGGGTCCGCACGCGATTGTGCGTGCATACGATCGTGCTGGCCGTCAGCCGCTGGCGTGTGCTGACACTGCGTCACGTGCGCGACCAGGTCCTCGGGACATCCCACACAGCGGACGGTCAGGGACAGACGTCGACGGCAAGGCAGACGTTGACAGCTGCACACATGTGCTTCAGGAGTGCGCACGCGTAATCACTGCAACGGACAACACGCACGAGCCCGTGCAGTCCCGTTCTCGTGTCGGATTGATCTGAACAAATCCGTGATGCGCGCTCGGCGGCATCTCTCTTGCGACACCCTTGACGGCAAGGCGACCGGCTCGTCGGCGAGTGGACAGTTGCCGGTGCCGACGGCGAACTCTTCACCGAAACGTTGACGAAAGTGTCACCGTCGCCGCCAGAGCCGCGTCGGCGCGACAAGCCGAGATCGATAGCGAACACCCGCACGCTGTGACCGCGTCACTCGCGTCACGCCTGTACGGCCACTGTAGCGGGGAGCCTGACATAAAAGGTCGCACCACGGTCTGCGTTCGACATCGCCCAGAGCCGGCCGCCATGCGATTCGATGATCGATCGGCTAATCGCCAGTCCCATGCCAGTGCCGTCCGGCTTCGTCGTGTAGAAGGCATTGAAGATCTCGTCGCGATTGGCTGGGAGGCCAACGCCGGTATCGGCGACCGACACCAGCAGCTGATCACCGCCGTCGCGCGCCGATTTCAGCGTGAGCTCACGCTCCCCGTCCACGTTCTTCATCGCCTCGATCCCGTTGATCATCAGGTTCAGGAGCACTTGCTGTAGCTGTATGCGATCACCACTCACGACAGGGAGATCTGCCGCCAGCTCGGTCCGGATCGCCACACGGTGGCGCATCGCCTCACTGCGGACGAGCGTGACGATTTCTGAGATGAGCTCGTTGGCGGTCACCATTTCAGGTACCGGTCCGCTTTTCGTGAACAGCCGACGCATCTGGCGAATGATGTCCGCGGCCCGCATCGCGTCCTTGACAGTTCTCGCCGCCGCCTCGCGTGCCTCTTCGACGTCGGGGTGTTCGCGCCTCAGCCAACGCAAACACGTATTCGCATCCGTCACGGCGGCGGCAATGGGCTGGTTGACCTCGTGCGCAAGCGACGCCGTCAACTCGCCCATCGTCGTCACCCGGTTCACGTGTGCAAGATTCGCCTCGAGCTGTCGGAGTCGCTCGCGCTCCTCTTCGGCGTGCTTGCGTTCCGTGACATCCACCGTGGTGGCCAAGTACTCGCCGGCCTCTCCAAATGGGTGTCCGATGACTCGCACATGTCTGAGGCTACCGTCGGGACGGAGAATCCGGAAGTCCACGTCAAAGTCTGTCCCGGTGCGAATCGCATTCTCGAGCGTTGCCCGCACGACCGGCTCGTCTTCCGGGTGAGTGGCGTTGTAAAAGCGCTCGAATGAAGTCCTGTCTTGGGTGGGATCGAAGCCATAGATGCGAGCGCTTTCATCGGACGTGTGAAGAAGCTGCTGCGTGATGAAATTGCACGCCCAACTGCCCATGCGCGTCATCCGCTGCGCCTCTTTAAGGTATTCCTCACTGCGGCGCAGAGCCGCTTCGTCACGTTGTCGTTGACTCACGTCCATCACAGCGCCGATGAACTCCGTCTCGCCAGCTGCGTCATCGTGGGTGGCACGGGCGACAATATGTAAGTGCTTCACACCGCCACCAGGCATCAAGAGCCGATGTTCAAGGTCCCAGTCCCTTCCTTCCCTTGTCGCACGAGCGATGAGTTGCTGGACCGACTCTCGGTCCTCGGGATGCGTCCTTGACACGATGAACTCGATCGTGGGCTTCGTCGTACGGGCAAGATCAAAGATCCGGTGAGTCTCTTCGGACCACACGATCTCGCCAGTCGCCGGTTTCCACCCAAAGCTGCCGGTCTGGCTGAGTCGTTGCGCTTCGGCAAGATAGGCTTCGCTGCGCCGCAGTGTCTGAGTCAGTTGCTCCTGCTCGGTCACATCGATCGCTGTCCCGACGAACCCCCGGGAGATCCCGCCGCTTGTCGCCGGCGTGCCGACGCACCGTACATGACGAATCGATCCGTCGGGACGCACGATCCGTTTCGTGAAGTCGAATTCGCGATGCTCCGCCAGCATCGTCTGAATTTCCTGCGCGACGAACTCCCGATCGTCTGGATGTACGAGCGCGATGTATTCGTGGATGCTCGGCGGTTTGCTGTCCGGATCGAGGCCATGAATCGCAAACAACTCGGGAGACCAGTGCTCGAAACCGGCGGCGTTGAACGCCCAGCTGCCCGTGTGCGCGAGCCGCTGTCCCTCTGCCAGATAGCACTCGCTTCGTCGCAGGGCCTGTTCTGAACGGCGGAGTTCTGCTCTCTCCCTGGCTTCGCGCAGGGCGCGCTGCACCGAGGGCACGATCCGAGACAGCCGGGATTTCAAGACGTAATCGGTCGCTCCGATCGTGAGCGCTTCAATCGCGACTTCTTCGCCGAGGCTTTCCGAGACGAAGATAAACGGCACGTCCGGACATTGCTGCCGGGCGATTCTCAATGCCGACAGGCCGTCGAACGAGGGTACCGTGCAATCCGACAGGATGAGATCGAATCCACTGTGTTGCAGCGCCGCGCGGAATTCGGGTTCCGTCTCGACACGGCTCACGACCGAGGCAATCTGGTCCCTGGCGAGTGTGTCCCGCACTAACGTCACGTGGGTGACGTCGTCTTCCAGATAGAGAATGCGTAACGCAGCACTCATCGCTGATTCCGCGCGTACGCGAGATTGTATCTGTCTTAAGCCGCCAGGATCAGCTCAGCGTTTTACGACTGGCGCCACCCTTCAGTCCTCATGACGCGCAGTTGCGCTCGACCTTGCCGTCAATCCGCCAGCCAGGTGTTTCGTGACCGCAGTCGGCACACTGGAGAAAGATCCGGGCGTCGCCAAGGCGAAGCAAGTAGTCATGGCCGCTCACCGCGCAGATCGCCTGATGGGCGTAGACGAGGATTCGGAGCGATACCAATGACACTGCCCACCGTCAATCGTGCTCACGGTTCTCGATCCCATAGCGCCGCAAACGTCCGTACAGTTGAGTCCGCGAGAGCCCCAGGAGTCTTGCCGTCTTCGCTTTGTTCCAATCCGTACGCTGCAGCGCGCTTTCGATCGCCCTGCGCTCCATCGCGGCAAGGTCGTGCGGCGAGGCCGGCTCCGCTGTCTTGGACCGCAGCGACAGATGCCGCGGCTCGATGACGCCTTCGTCGGCGAGAATTGCGGCGGCCTCGAGCACATTACGCAGCTCGCGAATGTTGCCCGGCCACTCGTGCGCCATCAACGCGTCGCGTGCGTCATCGGATAAACGTGACGGACGCTCGTGGACCGTCTCGGCCAACTCAGCGAGGAAGTACTCGGCGAGTAAGGGGATATCGTTGATGCGTTCCCGGAGTGTCGGCAGGTGGATCTCGAAGACTTGCAGACGATAGAAGAGATCCTCTCGAAACGTCCCACGCTCCACCGCCTGGCGCAAGTCTCGATTGCTGGCCGCGATCACGCGCACGTTGGCTTTCTGCATGCGCGTCCCGCCGAGGCGATGGAATTCGCGCTCCTGCAGGAATCGCAGAAACTTGGCCTGCGCGATCAAACTCATCTCGCTGACTTCGTCGAGGAACAGCACGCCGCGCGCAGCCAGCTCGATGTGCCCCGCCTTGGCCTGATGCGCACCAGTGAACGCCCCGCGCTCGTACCCGAACAGCTCCGATTCGAGCAGCTGCTCCGGTAACGCGGCGCAGTTGATGGCGACAAATGGGCCACCGTTTCGTGGTGAGGCCTGATGAATGAAGCGGGCCACCACCTCTTTACCGGTGCCTGATTCACCCTGCAGGAAGACCGTCGTATCGGTCGACGCCACCCGAAGAGCGCGCCTGAGTACGCGTTGCCAGGCATCCGACTGCCCCACCATCCGGCCGCGCGCCAGCACTTCTCCCTTGTCCGCCATGGCACGCACGCGCGCCTCGACGCGCTCGGACCGTCCGCGGGCGTCCCCGCGATGTCGCTCCTCAACGGCCAGCTGCTTCTCGATCGTCCGCATTGCCGTGGAAGCATCGGCCGCAGACGGATTGCCTGATGTTGGTCCCAGGTGACGCACATTCCACGGACGATCCTCGTGTGCCGCCAATTCCACATCCCCCCGATCGATCACAAGATCTGCATTCATGGCTCTTGTCCCGTCCTGGGTCGATGAGAGAGCACGAGGCGTTCCACTTCTGTGTGGCGTCCTCGCTTCCCGCACAAACACTTTGAATCGGGCGGGTTATAGCGACCATCAGCGCCGGCCACAGTTGCTCACGAACGCGCGAATCAGATGACCGCGCGTCCGCATGTGGACAGCCCGTCAGCGAGCGAACACCTCATCAGGTCTTTTTTCTGCGCTATGCTGGTCCGATCATCGAGGTCAGCTTCATGGCACAGTCGGCGAGCGCCGCCACGGTCTTTATCATCGATGACGATGCCAACATGCGCGCGTCGATCGCAGGCTTGCTGAAATCAGTCGGCTTGGGTTCCGAGGCGTTCGCCAGCGCGCAGGAGTTCCTGCACCGCGGCCGTCCCGCAGGACCGAGCTGCCTTGTGCTGGACGTCCGTCTTCCGGGGATGAACGGTCTCGACGTTCAGCGCGAGCTCGCGGCTGCCGGCGTGTCGACTCCGATTATCTTCATCACCGGCTACGGCGACATTCCAATGAGCGTGAAAGCCATGAAGTCCGGCGCGGTGGAATTTCTCACCAAGCCATTCAAGGATCAGGACCTGCTGGATGCGATTTATCAAGCGCTCGATCGCGATCAGATCAGCCGGCAGCAGCAGCAGGAGGTCTCGACCCTGCAACGACGATACGAGACGTTGACCGCCCGCGAGCGCGAAGTGATGGGTCTCGTGGTCTCTGGTCTGCTCAACAAGCAGGTTGCGTCAGAGCTTGGAACCAGCGAAATCACTGTGAAGATCCATCGCGGCCATGTGATGCGGAAGATGCAGGCCGACTCGCTCGCCGATCTGGTCAGGATGGCAACGACACTCGAGCGTTCCGGGAAGTAAGTCGCTTCAACGGCCACTCAACAGGCACCGACGGGTATGGGGCTCCTCATACCAAGAGATGATTGCGGCCGCTCGCCAGCCTGTAGATACTTCGACCCATGGCCAGCGAGAGGAATTCCCACATGATCGCGATCGTGGACGACGACGATTTGATGCGCGATGCTCTGCGCGGCCTTCTGAAAGAGGCGGGGTTTCCGGCACGCGCGTTCGCGTCGGCCGAGGAATTCCTCCAATCGGGCCAGCAGCACGACTCCGCCTGTCTGATCGCGGATATTCGCATGCCCGGGATGTCTGGGCTCGACCTGCAGGCGAAGCTGAACAGCGACGGGATCACCATTCCGATCATCTTCATTACTGCCCACGGCGACGAGCGTTTGCGTATGCAGGCGTTGCGTTGCGGCGCTGCAGAATTTCTGGCAAAGCCGTTCGACAACGCTGCCCTGCTGGAGAATGTGCGAGCAGCGGTAGACCGTTGACTTCGAATGGAGCGCCTGCGGCCAGAGGAGGTCGCTGTGGAAGCTTTCGAAAGACCTGCGGACGGTACTGCACGTAACGACGAGCTTCGATTTGAGCAAGTCATCGGCAAGAGCCCAGCGCTCGAGGCCGCCCTGGCGCTGGTAGAACGCGTCGCGTCGACGGATTCCACCGTTCTGGTTCACGGTGAAACCGGAACCGGAAAAGAGCTCATCGCTCGAGCCATTCATTCCCTCAGCGCCCGGTGCGGGCGCGCGTTCGTCAAGCTGAATTGCGCGGCCATCCCGCTCGACCTGCTGGAGAGCGAGCTGTTCGGCCACGAGAAAGGCGCGTTCACCGGGGCGATCGCGCAAAAGATTGGACGGTTCGAGCTCGCCCACAAAGGGACGCTCTTCCTCGATGAAGTCGGCGACATCCCACCGCAACTGCAGCCGAAACTGCTGCGCGTCCTTCAGGAGCAGGAGTTCGAACGGCTTGGCGGCACCCACACCCATCATGTCGACGTACGCCTGGTGGCGGCCACCAACCGAGACTTGGACGCGATGGTCAAGCGGACCGAGTTTCGGGCCGATCTCTACTACCGCCTCAACGTGTTCCCGATCTCGGTGCCACCCCTGCGTGAGCGTCGGGACGACATTCCCTCCCTGGTGAAGCACTTCATCGACAAATTCTCGCGGCGCATGAACAGGCGCATCGACGTGGTCCCGATGGAGACGATGTCGGCGCTCATGGCCTTCGACTGGCCGGGGAACATTCGCGAGCTGCAGAACCTGATCGAACGAGCCGTCATCCTGGCCGACGATGGCGTCCTGCCGAATCCGCTGCCCGCACCAGATACGCAGCTACCCCAGCCCCAGGTCACGCCTCCAAGTTCGGGGACGACGTTGAAGGATTCCGAGCGCACGTTGATTCTCAACACGCTGCAATCGGCGGGGTGGAAGGTCGGCGGCACTCACGGGGCGGCCGCCAAACTCGGATTGCACCGGACCACACTGATCAACAAAATGAAGCGGCTCGGCATCTCGCGACAGAGGCACCCGGAAGCGGCGTTCGACCCCGACGAATCCGATGTTGCCGCGCCGTCGTCGTTCTGAAGCCTTGGCGCAGCGTTCATGCGTACGCATACCAATGGATGATTGCGCGTGCCGCCGACGCCACTGATATATTGACTTTATGGCTATCCAGGGCAATTCCAGATTCGTGGCCATCGTCGACGACGACGAGGCGATGCTCGATGCCCTCAAAGGATTGCTGAAAGAGGTGAGATTTCCGGCACGCGCCTTTGCGTCGGCCGAAGAATTCCTCGACTCGGGCGAACAACAACACACGGGCTGCCTCATCGCCGACATTCGCATGCCAGGGATGTCAGGTCTCGACCTGCAGGCCCGACTCAAGGCCGACAACATCGACATTCCGGTCATCTTCATCACCGCGCACGGCGACGAGCACATGCGCATGCAGGCGCTGCGATCAGGGGCTGTTCAGTTTCTCGCCAAGCCGTTCGATGACGAAGTCCTGATCGAGAGCGTTCGAGCGGCCTTGGATCGCTGATCGCCGAGCGCGATCCGCCCTTCACTCCTCGTCTCAGTAGCCTCGCCGCGCTCGTCTCCAATTCGCCCGCCACTGCGATGTTTTTCTCATCACCACAAAAGGTAAGACGCGTCATACCAATGGATGATTGCGCGTGCCGCCGAGACCACTGATATATTGACGCCATGGCTATCCAGGGCAATTCCAGATTCGTGGCCATCGTGGACGACGACGAGGCGATGCTCGATGCCCTCAAGGGATTGCTGAAAGAGGCGGGATTTCCGGCACGCGCCTTTGCGTCGGCCGAAGAATTCCTCGACTCTGCCGAACACCAGCACACGGGCTGCCTCATCGCCGACATTCGCATGCCAGGGATGTCAGGTCTCGACCTGCAGACCCGACTCAAGGCCGACAACATCGACATTCCGATCATCTTCATCACCGCGCACGGCGACGAGCACCTGCGCATGCAGGCGCTGCGATCAGGTGCTGTGGAGTTTCTCGCCAAGCCGTTCGATGACGAAGTCCTGCTCGAAAGCGTACGAGCGGCCTTGGATCGCTGATTAGACCGTCAACCACGGCGGCTTTCCGGGGGAGGCAACTCGTCCCGTCGGTCGCTCCGATAGACGTGACGCTCGCCTGGGCGCGTTCCTGTTGCCAGGGTCCAGTTGCTGACGGGAACCTGCGGCAATGTGTTGTGCTCGTTCTCCATGACCACTCCTCGATGGCTGGCCGCCATCTCTCGGGTCAGGGCAAGGATGGTGCCTTCCGCACCCAACGAACGGCCGCACGAGGAGAACCCTCCCGCCTCGACGCCTGTCACTGCACGAACCAAGCTGCGCATCCGCGGACACCTCTGGACACGCCCGGTCAGCGCCCGCTCTAGCGCCAATAGCCTCGAACGCGAATCTATTGGACCTGGCGATCTATACCTAAGTATGGGGAGACAGATAGAGGAAACCGTTGTCAAATCACAACGTGCTTTAGGTGCTGTTGGCGCTGAAGCGGTTGAGGCTCGAGGTGCTCATGAGCCAGGCGATTGCGTTGTTCCTGTTGCTATCATCCGCATCCACTGTTCTCGCCCAGTCCACACACGCTTCTCTCGCGGGCCGCGTCACCGATCCCTCCAACGCCGTCATCGTCAGCGCCACGATCGCGGCCATCAACACCGACACACGTGTTCGTCACGAGACGACGACGAACGACTCGGGTCACTACCTCCTCACCAATCTCCCTCCCGGCCCGTATCGGATCGAAGTCGAGAAGCAGGGTTTTCGAACGTTGATCAAACCCGACGTGACGCTTCACGTCCAGGATGCGCTCACGATCGACGTGGACATGTCGCTTGGCGACGTGTCCGAGACCATCACCGTGGAAGCTGGCGCACCGATCGTGGATACCAGGTCGGGTACGGTCAGCACCGTGATCGACCGCGCGTTCGTCGACAACCTTCCGCTCAACGGCCGGAGCTTCCAGACCTTGATCATGCTGACGCCGGGCACTGTCGTGACGCCGACGACGTTCAGCGAGCAGGGACAGTTCAGCGTGAACGGCCAGCGCACCGATGCGAACTACTTCTCCGTGGACGGCGTCAGCGCCAACTTCGGCGTCACCGGCTACTTTCCCATGATGCAGACGGCCGGCGGCGCGCTGCCAGCGCTGAGTGCGTCGGGCGGCACGAACAGCCTGGTGTCGGTGGACGCGATGCAGGAGTTCCGCATCCAGACGTCCTCGTTTGCGCCCGAGTTCGGGCGCACGCCCGGCGGACAGATCTCGATCGTGACTCGCTCGGGAACCAATGCGTTTCGCGGTTCGCTGTTCGAGTACTTCCGATCGGACGCGCTCGACGCGAAAGACTGGTTCGTCAACGCGAACCATCTGCCTAAACCCGAGCAGCATCTGCACGATTTTGGCGGCGTGCTCGGCGGTCCCGTTCGCGCCAACAAGACGTTCTTTTTCTTCTCCCACGAGGCGCTACGGCTGCATCAGCCATCGAGCATGCAGACCGCGGTTCCGAACGTGGAATCCCGCCAACAGGCTCCAACGGCGACCCGGCCGTTCCTGAACGCGTACCCGCTTCCCAACGGCGCTGAGCTCGGCGCCGGCCTGGCACAGTTCAATGCGAGCTTCTCGAATCCGTCCACGCTCGATGCCTACAGCGGGCGCATCGACCACGTGGTCAGCTCGAACGCGAACGCGTTTGGCCGATATAACTACTCGCCATCGAGCTTCGATCAACGCGGCGGCACCTTCTCCACGCGCGTGCTCAGCACGACGAGCTCGGTCTCGTCTTCAGTGCAGACGCTGACGGCCGGGCTCACGCAACTCCTCACTCCAGGAATCGCCAACGAGCTGAGAGCGAACTACAGCTACCATCGAGTCGGCATCACCTACGCGATGGACGACTTCGGAGGAGCGGTGCCGCTTCAGGATTCACTATTGTTTCCCACCGGATATTCCTCTGAAGACAGCGGGTACCTTTTCCTCATCAATGGGGCAGGACAGTACGCGCAGGGCAAGATCGGGACCGACACGCAGCGCCAGGTCAACATCGTCGACAACCTGTCGGTGATCAGGAGCAGTCATCAATTCAAGTTCGGCATCGACTACCGCTGGCTTGGCCCCAACAGCAGTCCGTTCGCCTACCGGGTATTCGTCCAATTCGCGGGCGTCACCGCGGCGCCCGGCGGAGCGCTGTCGGGATCGGCGCTGTTCGTCCAGCCGGGTGCATTCCAAGAGAACTCGCTGCGCTCGCAGAATCTCTCGATCTTTGGGCAGGACACCTGGAACGCTACGCCACGTTTGACGGTGACGTACGGCGCACGGTGGGACGTGAATCCGCCACTGAAAGGAATGGACGCGGCGAACGACCCCTTCACGGTCACCGGCCTCGACAATCCGGCGACGGTCGCGCTGGCGCCGCGCGGCACGCCGCTCTACAGCACCGACTATGGCAACGTAGCCCCCAGAGTGGGAGTCGCGTATCGACTCGGCGGACGGCGAGAGTGGGACGCGACGGTTCGCGCGGGCGTTGGCGTCTTCTACGACCTGGGACAGGGTTCGCTCGGTGGCGTCACCAGCTATTTTCCGTACGGCGCCACCAAGATCATCCAGCCGTCGCCGACCCCGTTCCCGTTGAGCGCGCAGGACGCGGCTCCTCCCGCGTTCACGGTCACTCCGCCGGTGAACACCATCCTGGTCGCGGACGCGAATCTGAAGGTACCGCGGAGCTATCAGTGGAATGTCGCGTTGGAGCAGTCGCTGGGGCGCAGCCAGAGTCTCTCGGCCACGTACCTCGCGGCGATCGGGCGCGACTTGCTCCGGGTGACGCAGATGCTCAACCCGAATCCAGATTTTCAATTCATCGGCGTGGTCGACAATTCAGCCACCTCGAACTACCACGCGCTGCAGCTCAAGTTCCAGCGGCGACTCTCGCACGGCTTGCAGACGCTCGCGTCGTATACGTTGTCGCACTCGATCGACGACGCCTCAACCGATGCGGTTACGTATCGCAGCACCTCGGGCGCGAGCGGTGCAGAATTGGATCGAGGCGACTCCGACTTCGACATCCGCCACTCGTTCACGACCGGCGCCACCTACTTTCTGCCGTCGCCCACCTCGCGCGGGATTGCGCAAGCGATCGTGCGCGACTGGTCGCTGAACGCGTTCGTGCTGGCGAGATCGGCACCCCCCGTCGACGTGACGGGCCCGATTACTTTCACGGCCAGTGCCGCCCTTCGTTCACGTCCGAACCTCAACCCGGGTGTGCCGCTCGAAGTCCACGGCGATCAATATCCAGGCGGCAAGATCTTCAACGCCGCCGCTTTTACCGCGGTGCTTCCGGGCCAGCAGGGGAATCTCAGACGCAACGTGCTGCGCGGCTTCGGCGCGACGCAGGCCGATCTCGCGTTGCAGCGGCAGTTCCGCGTGACGGAGAAGGTCGCCCTGCGTTTCCGCGTCGAGTGTTTCAACGTCTTCAACCAGCCAAACTTCGGCAGCCCCCTGTTCGATCTGAGCAGTCCGCTGTTCGGCCGATCGACACAGACGCTGGCGAACAGCCTGGGGTCCGGTGGCGCCAACGGAGGGTTCAGCCCGCTCTACCAGAT
>Ga0111538_10004759_pt1 | contig 18737 bp, 13 predicted proteins | sample SoiMethybrSBSTD1_FD_79669 | JGI IMG/M metagenome (GOLD analysis project Ga0111538, IMG submission 79669) | Bulk soil microbial communities from a Populus tree surrounding site in Tennessee, USA - Soil MetaG P. TD hybrid SBSTD1 (version 2)... | ecosystem: Environmental > Terrestrial > Soil >...
TAACCCCAGTGCACGCCATTCCATTGGACGATCGTGTAGTCATACCGGCCGGCCAGCCAGACATCTGCCCAAGCGACGACGCTTCCATTCATCGTGGTGATGTCGATGGGTGTGCCCAAGTTCCAGCTCAAATCCGCTTTGGCCGGCGTCGATCCGTTTCGGGGCCGCGTAATCAACAACTCGTTCGCGTGGGGAGTCACGGAAACGCCGAGGAGGCCGAAGTTCGCCGTCACCCCGAAATCGACGACTGCGTAGTCGACATGGGCGGTCATGCTCGCCCCGAGGTAGGCGCCGGCTGACAAGCTGCTCGCTGGGTTCCCCATGAAATAACCGGAGCGGCCGATGAACGGCTGGCCGTACCCTCTGCCCGATGCGCTCGCATTGAGACTGCCGTAGACATCAGCTTCTACCGTGAGGGGCACAGGTCCAAGCCAGAAGGTTTGATTGCCATGAAAGAGCGTCTTCGAGATGCTCTTGTTCAAGTCGGCGCAATAGGTATTGCTCTGGCACCACGAGTAAGTAGGCGTCGCGATAGCATCTCCATTAACGGAAAAACTAGCGCTCGCGTTCCGCGTATACGTGTAGGGCGCGGTGGTCATGTCCCCATCGCCAAAGGATGTCGCCGAGATGACCTCATGCTCGTAGCCGAACAAATAGACGTAATCGAAGAAATCGCTCTCTGCGAGGGCGTGCGATCTCTGATCGTACGGGGTCCCGGTCGGCGTCCAGCTGGAATACGTCCGGTTGAACAGGATGTGATAGTTGCCGATATCACCGTTGCCTTCGGAGTCCTCGTAGTCTTCGATAGAAGAGTGGGTCCCATTGACCAAGATGCTGTCGGCCGAGGCCGTGCTACCGATGAACGCCGCGGCCGCGGCGGTCAACACGCCGATGGCCGTTCGATGAACACGTGTTTTCATGGACTAACCTCCGAGTGAATGTCGTTTTGTGAGTGATGTCGTCTTGCACACAGCAGTGAGAGCCGTCGCGTTCCTGCGAGGCACTTCACGCAGTTCGCGCTCGTCTCTTGCAAGCTGGAGGCCCCGCCGAAAAGGAGGTGCCGACTCGGATCGCCGCGGCCGGAGGCGATCTGCAGCCGGATTCCGCGAGGAGCTGAGTCGTGCAGGACACAGGCTTGCGCAGTGCGCCACACAGCTGCGCGTCGGGCCGCTACGTTCGATGACTCCCCGACACCGCTGGGTGTCGGGGAGTGTTGCACCTTCGAACTAGTGGTCGCCGGCCACGTCGCGAGGAACCGTGACCGGAGTCGATGCGTGACGGCCTCTTTTGTCAATTGATCGCGGCATCGCCTTCATCGATTGACAATCTTCCAACCAGTACTGTCCGCAACATTGATATTGAAATCAGCAAAGGCGTTCGTCGGACGGACGGCGCCGTTCATGTACCAAACCTGCGAGGCGCCCGTCCCTCCATTGTGCCAAAGGAGGTCCGGCTTGCCATCCCGATTGAAATCGTCGGTCCCGACAAGCTTCCATCCGGTACTGTCGGCAACCGTGATGTTGACATCGGCAAAGGCGTTCGCGGGACGGTTGGCGCCGTTCATGTACCAAATTTGAATGACGCCGGTCGTTCCATTGTGCCAAACGAGGTCCGGCTTGCCATCCTGATTGAAGTCGTTGGTCCCGGCGAGGCGCCAGCCAGTGCTGTCGGCAACGTTGATATTGACCTGATCATAGTCGTTCGCGCCGCGGGTCGTGCCGTTTGGACCGCTCATGTACCAAATCTGCGTGACGCCGGTCGCCCCGTTGTGCCAAAGGATGTCCGGCGCGCCATCCTGATTGAAGTCAGCAGTCCCGGAGATGCGCCAACCCGTGCTGTCAGCAACGGATAGATTGACATCAGCGTAGGAGTTCTGGCCACGGGTAGTGTTATTCATGAACCAAACCTGCATGGCGCCGGTCGCCCCGTTGTGCCAAAGAACGTCGGGCCTGCCATCTTGATTGAAGTCGTTGATTCCGTCGATGCGCCAACCGGTGCTTTCGTCAAGGTTGATGTTGAAATCACCATAGTCGCTCGGGCCGCGGGTAGCGCCGCTCATGAACCAAACCTGCGTCTGACCTGTCGCCCCATTGTGCCAGACAACGTCCTCTTGCCCGTCAAGATTGAAATCGACGATCGGCATGGCGCGGAACATCGAATACGTCGAATCGACTCGATCGCTCTGACCAGCCGTAAACTCAAACATACAAGCATCGTTGCTGTAATCCATATAGTTGTGAATAGGATCAACTCCGAGGGTCGGGCACGTGTCAGGATTGAGAGGTGGGCAAACAAAGCCTGCATCCCTCGCCGCCTCGTCAGGCGTGTCGCCGATCGCATCCCCGCCGGTGCAACCTCCCTCGAATGTGTGCCACAGACCCAACCAATGACCCACCTCGTGCGTGAGCGTGTAACCCAGGTTGGCGTCGGGCTCGTTGCCGAGCGGTAGTGTCGAAAGCTTGATGACGACCCCATCAGCCGACGGATTGGCTACAAAATCCCACGGGAACGTTGCCCATCCCAGAGCCGAGGCAGTGTTGGTGGTATAGACGTTCAGCACATTTTGACCGCCTACGTGCAGCGCACTCTTCGCGGCCGCCTCTGCCGCCGAACCCATGGTCATCGTATACCAGGCGCTGTTCGTGTCACGCGTCGTTCCTGCTTTGACGAACCGGAACGGGGTATTGGCGCCATTAAAGAGATTGCCGAACGTGGCGTTGAGCACGCCAATCTGAAGGTCGAGCGTTGAGTCGAGGACGTCTCCGTTGCTAACACCGGATCCCTGTCTGATGACGTGGAAATAGACCGGTATCGTAACTGTCCCTGCAACGCGCGCGGCGCTGCCGCTCGCGATATGCTGGTCGATGAGCAAGCCCTGTGCGGGCGGTCGGCCTGGTGTCGCGCAGCGAGCTGTTGTCAGAGCACTGGCATTGCTGGCTGGCGCAGGTGCGGGATCCTTGCCGACGGGATCGGCATCCACCGAACTGCAGGCAGCTAACAAGCCCGAGGCAAAAAGCGATAGGGATGAAACGAGGGCACGTGTTCTCATGAGTTATTCATCTCCATTGCGAAGGAATCTGTTTGCAGTGGCAAATGAATGACCTTCCGTGCGGCGGCCGCGAGGTGACTTGAGTGTCAGCGGCTCGCATGAACGACGGATCAAGCCACACCGAGGTCCTTCATTCGTCCCGACGGGGACGTCGCGCGTCGAGCAATCCGTGTGCCGAATCACAGGGCAGTGCGAACGGACCTCGTGCGCAGCCGCGCCGTCGCCTTAAGCGCCCCGACGCTCCCCAGCCGCATGTTGCACGGCGTTGGAGATGAAGGTGTCGCGTGTCACGGGTAACGCGTCACATGCCACGCGCTGTGTCGACCGACCCCGTTCGTGGCACGGGCCGATATCATTGTCGGCGGACGACGCAGCTGTTAGGCGAACAGTCTTGAAGGCGTGCCCCCGATCTGCCTAGGTTTCTATCTACCCGTTGTCCCTCCCAGGTAGTAACCGCACGACCGTGACGAGCTCCAATTGGCAGCGCCATGACCGTATTCGTTGAACCGGCGTTTCGTCACGAAACGCGGGCCACGGTGTTGATGTCCGGCGCAATCGACAGACGCGATCGTGTGCGCGCTTTCGAGTGCCCTCGATTCATCGTTCGCGCACGTAGGGGCATCATCTTGCACGGGGTCGTTCATCTCTTCGGAGTGCTCTCTTGTCTTTCCGCCACTGCTTGCATCGTGCTCAAGGACGGCGGCAGGAACGGTGACACGACGGACGCGTCCGTCCCGGCAGACGGTGCACGCGGAGTCGAGGACGGGTCGGAGTCGGAGAGTGAGCTCCCGGAGGGGGGGCGGCTCGATGCCGTAGACGTGCCCGCCGACGCGGCAAAGGATCCGCCTCTCCGCGACGAGGGATCCGAGAACGCGGACATCGCAGCTTACGACGCCGACGTCTTCTCTGGCGATATGGTCGACGCAAGTAACGACCGATCCATCGACGGCGGCCCGGATTTGCAAGACGTCGCGAGCGAAGCAGTTGGCTCGCAGGACGGGCCTTCCGATGTCCCCTTCGACGAGTCGGACGATTCGCCGGACGACGCCTACGAATCGGGCGAGTCCGACATCGCAGTCGACCAAGGGCGGAGCGGACCAGGCACGCCGGATGTTTGCATTCCCAATTGTCCCAAGCTGGGAGATTTTCGCTGCGAGTCTGCGCCGGATGCCGGCGACGCGGCCATCCCGCGAAACGTGCAGGTCTGCTCGCTCGCTCGCGGGTGTCTCGAGTGGCTCGATACGGCCAGGTGCAATGACAACGAGATTTGTTGCTCGGGAGCCTGTCGGAGCCGAGAGTCCACGGTGAGCTGCGAAAATCGTGCAAACAATTTTCTCGTTCACAATTCGACGTCTGGCGCTCTAGAGGCGTGGTTCATGTCTGGAGCGGAACGAACTGGTTGGGGTAGTCTCGTGGACCAGACGGTACCGGGCCCGGTCGTCGTTCCTGAACCTTGGTACGTCGGTGCGGTGGGGCATTTCAATCGCGATGACACCGGCGATCTGGTCTGGCAAGACGTCAGCACCGGTGCGCTTCAGATTTGGATCATGAAGGGCACGGAGCGCGTCGCCTGGGTTACACCCACCGATTACCCGACGGGCTCGCGGCTGGATGCGGGAAGCTCCTGGCGACTGTCTGGCTCGGCGGATTTCAACCGTGATGGCGACACCGACCTTATTTTCTACGATACGCAATCGGGCCAACTCCAGGTCTGGTTCATGAACGCGACGGTTCGCAGGAGCTACGCGACGATCAAAGATCAAGCGACAACGCGCGAAATTGCCGTGGAACCGCCTTGGCGCCTTGGCGCCGTGGGAGACTTCGACGCCGATCAGCAGCCCGACATGGTTTTTCAGAACACCATGACCGGCGACCTTCAGATTTGGTTCATGAGTGCAACCGACCGGGTCGACCTCAAGAGCGTGAAGGACCAAGCCACCCAAGCGGTACTGCAGGCGCCTTCACCTTGGTCGCTGAGGAAAACGGCACACATCAATACGGATGGCCGCACCGATCTCGTGTTTCACAATAGCTCGAGCGGCGAGATCCAGGTCTGGTTCATGAATGGCACGGACCGGAATGCGTTAGCTACCGTGAAGGACCAGGCGACAGGAAGCATTCTCAGCGCCCCGAGCCCCTGGGTGCTCGCGGGTGATTAGGAAAGACTCCCAGCGCAGCGATTACAACTTGCCATGGATGCCAACGCTTGCGCCGGCACCGACCTGTAGCCAAGGCTCGACGCCCGTTGTCTTCGTACCTCCCGGTTTCAAGAGGAACAAGATCGCCGCCCCAAGGCCGAACGCGCCGGCTGCGACAAATCCCACGGTAGCGACGGTCTGAGCAGTCTCGGCCTGCCCGCGGTACACCCCGCAGCGTTCGTCACGCGAAAGATCGCCATACATACATTGCGCGTCGTCATTGTATTTCGTCGCTCGATCCGCGCCCACGACTTGCGCGGCGATGGCGCCGCCCAAAAAAATGCCCGCAGTTCCGAGCGAACCCCAAGCGAAGACGCGGCGCATTTCGTCAGCAGACGACCCTGCGGCGGGTCGCGGGGTAATCTCTGGCGTGTGATGAAGCGCCGGGGCGCCGGCTTCGCGGCCCGCAGCGCCACTGTCAGGCTCCAGCGCAGCAGGGGGTGGCGACTTTTCGAGCTCGGTCAGGCGCAGCTCCTCCGACACGACCGCCCCGGCGCCAACTTGGATGATGCGAACAGCGGGGTGATACCCAGGGGATACTACCTCGATGCGCAGGCTTCCCGAAGGCACTCGCACGGACGTCAGTGGAAGCTCGCCCACCTTTACACCGTTCAACGAGACGACGCCGGTCGCGCTGTTCGCTTTCACGGTGAGCGTCCCGAGATGGTTCCCGAGAGTGTCGAGCTCTTCGGTCAGCGCGGCGCGGTGATTCGCGATCCAGTCATCGTCCACGGCATTGAGAGCGGTACGTAGATCGCGTTCGGCTTCCACCCATTGTCCGAGAGCCTGTTCAGCGAGCGCGATCTGGGCCAGCGCTCGGGGCGTGGGATTCGCCGAATGAGCTCGGCGGAAGATCGCGAGTGCTTCGGCGTCGCGATGCTCGCGGCGAAGTTGAATGCCCTTTTCCATCAAAGACGCTTCGCCGCCCTCGCCGCGAGCGCTCGGGCTCGTGAGAGATGCGACAAGCAGCGCCAGCCCAACACATGCCATCCGTCGCATGGGGCTCACTCACTCGACGATGAGGGCGCCATTGCTCCCCCTCATGGCCGGTCGAGGTTCGACAGACGCTGCAGGTGGTACTGCGCTCGCCACGCTGCCCGACGGTCGCGGAGACTCCGTCGATCTCACCCTGGAGGGGCGGAGAGTCGGGACACTGATGGGGCGCGAGCTCGCCGGCCCGTCGATGGCAGTCGGAGATTGCCGTTCACCATCTGTGTAGACAAGCGAACTTGTGCCAACAGGTTCGGCGCCGCTCGACGTCGTGGTCGCCGGAGGCGGTGCAGGGACGGGACTCATCACGACCTCAGAGGGGGTTCCCCAGGGTTTGCGCCACGCAAGGAGCGTCATCAACAGGGCATAGAGGCCGAGCGCGGCGAGCATCCAAGGCGAATGCCGTCCGCCGGGCGCCGGTGGGTTCAACGTCACCGCATTCTCGTGTCCTCGGGGCGGCAGACGACTGTCGGGAAGGGTCCGCTGGGCGCTCGAAACGTCGCTGGCGCGCGACTGAACCATGAACTCCGACTTCCATAACTTCCAAGCGGTCCGATCGCCGAACGAAAGCAGCGCGCTCCCGAGCTCGCTGACGGAAGGAAATCGTTCCGCCGGATTGCGTCGCATCGCCTTCTCGACGAGCGCGTCGAACTCGGCCGGAATCCCCGGCCGAACGGCGCTCGGCGGCGGTACGGGGGCGGTTACGATGGCGTGCATCAATTCGTATTGACCATTTCCGGTGAAAGGACGCCGACCGGTCGCGCATTCGTAGAGCATCAAGCCGAGCGCATATTGATCGCTCGAAGCTGTCGCGAATTTCGCGCCACGCGTTAGCTCGGGTGCCATGTAGTGCAGCGTTCCCAAGAGCGAGTCCGAGCGAGTGAAGGTTGTTTCGTGCTCGCGGTTCGCGATCTTGGAAATTCCAAAGTCGAGAAGGACGGGATGGGCGACGTGAGGAGGGCGGTGCGTGATCATCACATTGGCAGGTTTGAGATCGCGGTGGACGATCCCTGCTGCGTGCGCCCTTGCCATGGCCGAGATAACGGGAAGAAAGAGGTCCACGATGGTGCCGATGGGTAACGCCCCTTTCTCGTCGAGCCACGTGGCTAGATCGACCCCCTCGAGCAACTCCATGACGATGAACGGGAGGCCGTCTTGGCATCCAATGTCGAACACCTGAACGACGTTGGGATGCCGGAGTTTCGAGGCCGTTTTTGCTTCCTGAAGAAAACGCGCTGCGGCCAGCCGCTCTGCGGCCAACACGCGCTGCATGACCTTGAGCGCAACACGGCTGCCAAGCTCTACGTGCCGGCCCTCGAAGACCCGCGCCATTCCCCCCCTGCCGAGCTCGCGAACAACCTCGTAGCGCCCGAATTGAGACGGCGTGTCGTCGTTCTCCGCCACCGATTCATACATCGTCGGCGCCATTGTCAGCTCGACAGGTTCGGGTGCGCGACCTTCTTGACCGATTCATTCATTCGGCCAATGTCATGGTCAGCACGACGTTTGGAGGCGTGGCCCCTTGCACCGATTCGGAAAGCGCCATCGTCCGTTGACAGTTTCGGGGGCGTGACCTCCTTCTTGAAGAGGCACTCTATCCGAGTAGGCTAGGCAGGCAATCCCCTTCCACATTACACGCGGCATATTGTCCACAACGCGGGGGCATCGTTGTTCGCCGGCAAACCGCGGTTCGATCGCGCTTCCGCCCCATACGATGACGAAGCAAGACATCGACACCCTGGAAGACTCGCCGGCGTCGCGCCGCGGGCAGCCGACGCCACTTCGGCCGTACCTGTTCATTGTGCTCGAATGTGATCGCCCTACTGCCGGCGGCGCCCGTTACGCTCTGACCGGAATTGACGAAATCATCATTGGTCGCGGTGCGGACCGCGAGGCAACTCGGCACCCGAGCGGGAGCCACATCAAGTTGAGGGTGTGTGTTCCCGGGCGGTCCATCTCATCGACGCACGCGCGGCTCCGCCGAACGGGCGAAGGTTGGCTGCTGGAGGACGCGGGCTCGACCAATGGGACATTGGTGAACGGTTCACCCGTTCAACGGGTGCTCGTTCGTGACGGCGATGTGATCGAGCTAGGGCACACTCTGTTTCTGCTTCGCGACGCGCTCGCGTCACCTCAAGGGATTGCACCCGATCTCGAAAGCCTCCACAGCGGCTCCGCGCCGCCTGGATTCTTAAGCCTGATCCCAGCAAATGCACCTCGCCTCGAAGCCTTGACGCGCATCGCCAAGTCGCCGCTCCCCATCCTCCTCTTGGGCGAAACGGGCACGGGCAAAGAGGTCATTGCTCGAAGCATTCATCAGATCTCCGGTCGCCCCGGGCCCTTCATTGCGGTCAATTGCGGCGCGATACCATCCAATCTGGTCGAGAGCCATTTATTCGGTCATGAAAAGGGTGCCTTCTCCGGCGCCATACGGGCGGAGCTCGGGGCCGTGCGAGCTGCCGACCGCGGCACGCTCTTGCTCGATGAAATCGGCGATCTTCCCGTCGCGGCACAACCTGCATTTCTTCGCTTCCTCCAAGACAGCGAGGTTTCGCCGGTCGGCAGCGCGCAAGCCTCCAGGATCGACGTGCGCATCGTAGCAGCCACGCACCATAAGCTGGCAGAGCCTTCCGCCCGAACCGGGTTTCGTTCGGATTTGTTCGCGCGTCTGAGCGGCTACACCTACCTGTTGCAGCCGCTCTGCGAACGCCGCGAGGACCTGGGCGTATTCGTGGCCGCAATTCTCGCCAAGAATGCCAAGGTTGCCGCGCCCAACATCGAAGTCACGATGAGCCCAGCCGTCGGACGTTACCTCCTAAGCAATGATTGGCCTTCCAATATTCGTGAACTCGAACACGTACTCGTTCGAGGCCTCATCCTGGCCGAAGAGGGACGCATCGAGCTCGTGCATTTGCTGGACGGCGCTTCGGAAGAATCGGTTGTGGGTGTGCCATCATCCGTTTTCCGCCTTCCTCCTTTGTCCAAGGAACAACTGCAGCTGCGTGCCGAGCTCATTGCGCAACTCGAACGACACAACGGTAGCGTGACGAATGTCGCCAAAGCACTCGGCAAGGCACGAACGCAGGTTCATCGCTGGATAAAGCGTTTTGAAATCGACCACCGCTCTTTTCGCGGCTTCACCCAGCATTGACAGCCACGCCGAATCCTGTCGGCAATTACGGCCTCTTGCGGCGGCAAGAGTTCACGGGCCCGGCCGCCTCTGCGCCACACCGCCGTTCGACAAGAGCGTTGCTGCAGCGTCCTTGCGACTAACTTCCTATGTGAATCGGCGTGAATCGTGCTTGTTCGAGGGACGTACGGCGCGCCCCAGCCCGACCGCAACCGCATGAGTCACACGAGTTGCGCGCGCTCGTTTCATCAAGGAAAGGAGGAGCTCGCTATGAGATCTCGCCTTCGGCACAGCGCAGACCCAACCATTGATCGCGTCCCGCTGATTCGACCGACGTGGATGACCTGGTTGTGGTTGGCTTTCATCGTAGCTGTCATCGCATTCACGATCATCGGATTCTGGGGCAACACCATCCGGTAGTCTTCCGCAGACACGCCTGCACGAGTCCCGCCGGTTATTGCGCGACGAACCATGCCGCCGCCGCGTCGGCGGACGGACCGATCAACTTTGGATCGTCGTAAAAGTCGATCTGGCCCTGCGACTTCAGCCATAGCTCTTTTTTTGGCGCCGCGAGCTTGGCGTGGAACTGTTTCGCGAGATCCGGCAGGAGGGCGCGCTCGGAATGGACGATCAAAAACGGCGCCTTCATCTCGCTCGCCGCGCCCATGGCGTCGAAAGGCAACAAGTAGGCGCGTGACTGTACCGCGAACCCGTTGACGTAGTTGGCAATCGCCCCCCGCGGGGTTCCGTAAAATTCGTAAGCTTCGCGGAGCGGCATGGCGACGTTGCCGCCGTCGGGCGCAACGGCAGGAATCGTGTCCGCCTGACCGGTCTCCTGGAACTTGCGTTCCGCAGCGCGCGCGCCGTCGACCAGAGCCTCGTAGTTGCCGCCGACCGATGCACGCGTCTTGGCGGCATCGGTGTAGACCCCTGCAATACCGGCCATGCGGCGGAAACGACCGTCTCCCGCGGCTGCACGCGCCATCGGACCGGCGCCGAAACAGATGCCGATACCGAACACCGGCAAATCTTGGAAGCGCCTGTCGGCAAGAAGAGCCGTAGCCGCGTTCCGGATGTCTTCGATCTTGGCGGCCGGCTTTTCGAACTGGCGCGGCTTGCCGCCGCTCTCGCCGAAGTACCGGTGGTCGAACGCAAGCGCCGCGAACCCGCGTTCGGCCATCGCCTTGGCATAAGCACCGGCGGCTTGTTCCTTCACGGAAGTTAGTGGGCCCGACGTAACGACGAGACCCAGCGGCTGAGCGTTGGGTACGAATAGATTGCCGACGATCGTGTCGCCGCCGCTCTCGAACGTGAACCGTTCCTGCATGACTGGACCTCCCTTTCGATGATTTTACCTCGCATCGACGCCGCCGCGCGTGAAGCTTCAGTCTACTTCCGCAGTCCTTCGTGGAGCTCGACCGGATTGCCGATGGCGGCCATTCGCGACCCATGAGCCGAAGAGTGATCACCGGACGAAGGCAAACCATCGGTTCTGGTACGAGGCCCTTCGAGCACGATAGTTTATCGTATACGCTCGGGTGAAATGCTCACTCCGCACCCTCCGTCGGGCATCGAGCTTCGCTTGTGCTTCATGCTGGTTGTGGTACTCGCCGGCGGTCACGGATGCGGCAGCGACCGTGCGGCAACGTCGGCCGACTCGGGTGGTACTGACAATCGGCCGCGCGAAACGTTATCCGCCGGGTACGACTACAACTGCATGATCAGGACCGACGGCACCGTCGCCTGCTGGGGCGACAACGGCGTCGGCCAGAGCACGCCGCCCGCCGGTACGTTCGTGCAGCTGAGCGCCGGAGGCGGGCACGATGGTCCTTTCGTCTGCGGAGTGAAGACCGACGGCACCGTCGCCTGCTGGGGCGACAATCGTTTCCAGCAAAGCCGCCCGCCCGCCGGCACCTTTCGGCAAGTCAGCGCTGGCCTACAACACACGTGTGGGATCAAAGCTGACCGAACGGTCGCATGCTGGGGCAACAACGCCAACGGCGAGAGTACGCCGCCCGACGGCACGTTCGCGCAAATCGGCGCCGGCGGTGTTCAGTCCCTCGCCAGCTATACGTGTGGGATCAAAACCGATGGCACCCTCGCATGTTGGGGCGACCAGCTCGGCGGCACGAAACCGCCGCCCGTTGGTACTTTCGTGGACATCAGTGCGGGTGGTTTCGCGGGCACCTGCGCCATCCGGATCGATGGATCGGTGACTTGCTGGGATGGTTCGGGCGAACCAAGCCGGCCGACTCCTCCCGCTGGCGCCTTCGCGCAGGTCAGCGTCGGTGACCAGCAGGCCTGCGGAATCATGGCCGACGGAAGCGTCGCCTGTTGGGGCAACAGTTTGGATGGCGAAGGCACCCCACCGGCAGGGACGTTTACCCGAATCAACGCAGGCTACCGGCATAGGTGCGGCATCACGACCGACGGACGGGTGGTCTGCTGGGGCTCCAACACGGCAGGGCAAAGCACGCCCCCGGATGCGACGTTTACACAAGTATCTACTTGGGAAAGCTCGACATGCGCCATCCAAACGGATGGCACCGTCGTTTGCTGGGGCTACCGCACGGGTCAGAACGCGCCTCCCGCCGGACCTTTCGTTGCCGTGAGCGCAGGGCCGCGCAACGCGTGTGGCATCGAAGCCGACGCCACTGCCGCCTGTTGGGAACACCCCAATCCCGGCTCCGATCCAATTGGCGCGCCTCCCGAGGGAACCTTCACCCAGCTCAGCGCGGGCTCCGTTTGGGAGGCGTGCGGGATCAAGACCGACCAGAGCATCGCTTGCTGGGGCGCACGTCGTCACGCGCCTCCCGATGGGTCCTTCGTGGAAGTCAGTGTCACCGCCGGCGCTCCCCTGGATCCAGGCCACGCGTGCGCGCTCAGGACCGATGGAACCATCGCGTGCTGGGGAGATAACTCCAGCGGCCAGAGCACGCCGCCATCGGGTGCCTTCATTCAAGTCAGCGTGGCAACCAGTAGAAGCTGCGCGCTCAGGACCGATGGAACCATCGCGTGCTGGGGCCAACTCGAACAAGTCGCGCCGCCCCCCGGCACTTTCGTTCAAATCAGCACGCGCAGCGCCTGTGGGATCACCACCGAGCACCAAATTCTCTGCTGGGGATCGAACCTCGGTCCGCAGCTTGCGCCCCCGGCCGGGACCTTCAGCCAACTCGGCGGAACATGCGCAATTGCATCGGGTGAAGGACGCGCGGGAAAAATGTGGTGCTGGGGCGGCCTGGCGCGCCAACCATTGTAGGAGCGTTAAGCTGGGCCCGCGACGCGGCCGCCGCGGCCGGTGATTAGAGCTGTTTTGCCCGCGAGATCGATGTTCATGGGGCGACCTCGCCACAACGTCGGGACGCTCGCCACGGACGAAAGGTCCGGTCAAGAACTGCGATTACCGCCGTCGGTTCGACCTGCTGGTCCGGTTGCGCCGGCGGGGGCGCGGGACTAATTGTCGCGCGAGATCATGTCGCTGAAAGTCGCCGTCGGACACCTCGCGAGAGGGGACTGGGAGAAAGCGCATGCCATCGTCCAAGACGACGAGTCCGCGCTCGGATGCTGGGCTCACGGCATCGTGCACCTCCAAGAGGGCGACATGGACAACGCCGCTTATTGGTACGGGCGAGCGGGCCGGCCATTTCCGAAGAAGGTCGATCTAAAAAGTGAGATAGCCGCGCTCGCAACGGCGTGCGGCTCGTAACGTCGATGCTCTTCGACAAACGTCTTCACGACGGGATCCGACGCGGCGACATCACCTGCAGCGTGCGCATCTGGATCCAACCTCGTGTGAAGGTCGGCGGCCGCTACAAGCTCGGCGACGGCGGAATCGAGGTCGACGGCATTCAAGCGATGAGCCTCGAGGACATCACGCCCGCCGTTGCTCGCCGCTCTGGTTTTTCAAGCGTCGCCGATCTGTTGAAGGTCGCCCAGCACGGCCGCGGCGAGAACATCTACTTCGTGACGTTTCACTACGTCGACGCGCAAGGGAAGTCGCTCAAGAGGACCGCACGGTAACCGCTCCGAGCGTCGCAAGTCGAGATACAGTGCTCGAGAGGAGAGACGTCATGGAGAACATCAAACGCGCGTTCGAAAGCATCGCGAGCGCCCTCAAAGCAGATCCGGCCGTCGGCCGAGGCACGGGCACGACCATCGCCCGCGTCAGCAACGGCCTGCTGTGTGAAATAGAGGCGGGTCCCTGGCGATTCGTGGCGGACATGCCGAAGACCTCAGGCGGCACCGCGTCGGGCCCAACGCCAGGCATGTACGGACGTGCCGCACTCGGCAGTTGTCTCGCCATCGGTTATGCCATGCGCGCAGCGAAGCTCGGCGTCCCCATCGCTCGGATCGAGGTCGAGGTCCAGGCCGACTTCAATGACGCTGCCTTCTTCGGGGTGAGCGACGAACCGCCTGGGTACTCCGAGGTTCGTTACCTGGTGACCGTCACGACCAACGCGCCTGAGCGGACGTTATCCGCGTGCTCGACGAAGCCGACGTCCACAGTCCCTACCTCGACATCTTCCGCCGCGCTCAACGCTGCACGCGAAGTGTACGGTTCGACCGCGCGACGTAACACAGGTACAACCTCACTGCGCTTTCAAGTGCGCTATTGGGGGGGCATCATGCCGAGCTGGGTCAAAAGCTCACGGGAATTCGCGTACTGCCACTGTTTGGCGATCTTGCCGTCCTCGAAGTGCATGATGGTGATCCCGTGCAGCGTGACGCGCTTGTTCGAAGGCTTGTCCCTGAAGATCGCAATCTCGTCGGTTTCGGTGATGACGTCGTCTCCGGCGGCGAAGTTGACGGGCTTGGAAGCGACCTTGAACTCGCTAAGCGCCTCCAAGAATCGGGCAACGAGCTGCGTGGTTTCATCTTTCGACAAAGCCGCCGGTCCAGCATAGTCATCGTAAACGTAGTCATCCGTCATCGGGGCCATCGCGTTCTCGACACTGTGCGCTTCGAGAGCGGCCCACATGCTATTGGCGACCTCCAGGTTGCGCGCCTCGGTCGGTGTACCTTTGGACTCGAGCACCTTGCTGCCCGCGAGGCTCGCAATCGTCACCGCGCGGACCTTGGTCCCGGCGAGCAAGCGCTCGGGGTCGGTCTGCCCGAGGTATGTGGCCAGGTCGACGTACACGCGCTGTGATCGTACGAGGCCTGCCGCATCGAAGGTTACCGCACATGCCCCGACGAAGCCGAAGGGTCGCTCGGGGACCCTCTTTCGCCCAACATCGCGGGCGGAGCGGATGCCGCTGAAATCGAACTCGATGACCGACACGGTCTCGCTTACCCAGACACGCCCGATGGAAAGCGATGGGCGTGCGTGCGCCTCGAAAAGCTCGCCCAAGAGCTTCTCGATCGCATCGCGTCCACGCGAATCGTGCGACTCACCCACGAGCGAAAGGGAGGCATTGTCGGCAAAGAGCGCTCCGATCGCCTTGAAATCGCGCGCGCCAAAAGACGCAGTCGCCATCCGGACGAAGCGGGTCGTCACGTCGGTGGAGGTCGTTGCCGCCTTGGCTCCGATTGCGCTCGCGGAGGATGCTGGTGAGTCGAGTGTGATTTTCGGCGGCCTCTGGCATGCCGCAGCAGCGAGCACGCCGAGCACAGCAGTCGTCCTGCGCATGGGAGACTTATACCGCGTTCGACTCGCGCGCAGAGTCTGCGCGCGAGTCGACTTCCTTGCGTGAAGGTGCGTCGACGGGTCGCTGGGCGCGACGCCGACACCAGCCGAGCGCGCCCATGGCCGCGGCATGGCAGATGCAGAAGGGCGTGCATACCCCCTGATCGCATCCCCAGGAGCGAACCCATGAAACGCGCGAGCAAGACACCCCCATTCCTCGGCCCCGACGGCGAAGTCGTCCCCGGCAGCATCGCTGAGGCCGGCTACATCCAGCTCGGCGAGCTCGAACAGTGGGTGATGATCCGCGGCGAGAACATCGCCAATCCGGTGCTCATCGTGCTGCACGGCGGGCCGGGCTTTAGCGACACCGCTTTCCTCCGCTACCACACGCCGGAGCTCGAGAAGAGTTTCACCGTCGTTTATTGGGACCAGCGCGGCACGGGTCGATCCTACAGCCCCAACATCCCGCGATCGTCGATGACGGTTGCGCAGTTCATGGTCGATCTCGACGAGCTCGTTGAACTCGTGCGAAGTCGCTTCGACAAAGATAAGGTCGCCATCCTCGGTCACTCCTGGGGCTCGGCGCTCGGCATGTTCTATACGGCGCGCTTTCCCGAGAAGGTGGCGGTCTACGTCGGCGCCGCGCAGGTCGGCGATTGGGCGTCGAACGAAGTTGCATCGTACGCGAAGGCGCTTGCCGAAGCCGAGCGTCAGGGCCACCGTGCGGTGCTGAAAAAACTCCGCGCCATCGGTCCGCCGCCGCACACCGTCGACAGCGTGTTCATAGAACGGACGTGTGCTGAGCGCCTGCGTGGAGGTTTGAGGCCGAAAGCTTTGTGGGATACGACGCGCATGGTCCTCGGCGCGCCCGAGTCGTCGCTCCTCGAGCTGCGCTCCACGTGGCGTGCCTTCCGCTTCTGCATGGAGAGCATGTGGGCCGAAGTATCCCGATTGAACCTCATCGAAGCCGTGCCGGCGCTCGAGGTACCGGTCGTCTTCATGGTCGGCCGGCGCGATCCGTGGATCCCCGCGGAGACCAGCGCTGCCTACTTCGACGTGCTCCGCGCTCCATCGAAGAAGATGGTCTGGTTCGACGAGTCCGGGCACGAGCCGTTCGTCGACGAGCCGTCCAAGTTCGTTGCGGTGATGAACGATCTCGTTCGCCCGTTGTGCGGGCCTTCACCCGAAGTTCGCTCTGATGTTAGCAAGGTGACGCGGCCGAGTTTGCCCGGAGACGATCTCTTGCCGGACGCGCGGGCCGAGGTCACCCACGACGTCGATATCGAGACGCCGCCGGAGAAGCTGTGGCCATGGCTCGTCCAAATGGGGCGTCGGCGCGGCGGCTGGTACAGCTGGGACCTGCTCGACAACGGCGGGGTGCCGAGCGCCGATCGTATCGTCCCCGAGCTCCAGAAGCTTGCGGTGGGCGACATCCTGCCCATCAAGGCGAAAGGCTCCGATGGGTTTGCGGTGCTCCTCCTCGATCCGCCGCGAGCCCTCGTGCTCGGCGATCCTTCTCTGTTGCCGGGCCGCACGAGAAGTGATCCCCACGCGCCGCGCGCCACGTGGGCGTTCGCGCTCGAACCGCAAGGCCCCGCTGCGACGCGTCTCCGTGTCCGTGTTCGCGCCGAATACGAGCGAAGCCTGGCCGCGTCGCTCCTTCGGCCGCTCGTCGTCGCGCTGCACGAGGTGATGGAGCGAAAGCAGCTCCGCACGCTCAAGGAGCGCGTCGAGGCGCAATCGCCGTCGCCGTACGCGCACTTTGTTCGCTGACGCCGCGCTTCTTCGCGACCTCCGCGATCGGCGACTTATCCGCTTCTCGAAGAATGCTGACCATCTGTTCGTCGGTGAATCGGCTCTTGCGCATCGGGCTCTCCAGGCGGGCTGGAGAGGCATCTTCTCATGACTCCCGTGGGCCCGAAGAACGCCGGGCAGGTCAGTAGCTCCTCGTCTTCCTCTCGTCCGCGCTCGGCAACGCGTGCGCGAATCCGCTCCGCGGCCCCGCCGCGCCGCGACGCACGGGCGCCGGCTCGAGCGCGACGCGCGGGCGACGCGCGGCACGACGGCTCGGGCGGCGACGCGCGGGAAACGACGCCGTAAGTTCCTCGTCGACGGGGCCAGCGTCGAAACGTACGATGGGCCGAAGGTTTCACGATGAGCAAGCGCGTCGTTGCAAAAAGCGGTGCCGAGCCCGTGCTTTCGTTCGCGCGCGCGACGGAGTGGCGCGACTGGCTGGCGTCTCGCCATGCGACGTCATCGGGCGTTCTTTTACGAATTCCGAAGAAGGGGGATTCTCGAGCGATCACCTACGCCGAAGCAGTCGAAGTCGCGCTCGCTTGGGGTTGGATCGACAGCCAAAAGCGGGCTCTCGACGCCACCGCATGGCTCCAGCGCTTCACACCTCGAACTGCGAAGAGCCCGTGGTCCAAGATCAACCGGGCCAAGGCCGAAGCCATGATCACCGCAGGCTCGATGCACGCGCCGGGTCTCGCGGAAGTCGAGCGGGCCAAGCGCGACGGTCGATGGGAACGTGCCTACGACGGTGCTCGCTCGTCGACCCTCCCCGCCGACCTCGCCGCGGCGATGGATCGAAACCCGCGCGCGCGAGCGTTCTTCGAAGCGCTCGACGGCGCGAATCGCTACGCGATCCTTCATCGCGTCCAGACGGCGGCAAAACCGGAGACTCGCGTCGAACGCATCGCGCGCTTCGTCGCCATGTGCGCGCGCGGCGAGACGATTCACCCGCCGCGGCCGGCGCGCCGAAAACCCTAATCCGTAGTTCGTCTGTGACGAATCTGCGGGACCGTCGGCGCGCGAATCGAGCTTGCGCGTCGACCTCGATGCTCCAGCGAAGTCGGGGTCGATCGGGCAGCTCGGCGACAACATGGGCGGGCAACTTGGGCATGGCAAACCCCCAATACGGTCTCTGCCATCGCTGCCCGGCTGCCTCTACACGCCGTTCGTGGGGGATTACCGTTCGCCGGTCGACCGTTCCACGACGCACAAAAAAACCGAAGCCCCGTTCCTTGCGAAACGGGGCTTCTAGGAGGGCATTAAGCCTTCAAAAAAAATCCCGGCAGCGTCCTACTCTCCCACATGGCTTCCCATGCAGTACCATCGGCTCCGAAGAGCTTAACTTCCGAGTTCGGGAAGGGATCGGGTGTAGCCTCTTCGATATCACCACCGGAAACGACGGATTGCGCGTCCAACTGCTAGCGTCGAGAGCGCCGCGGCTCCGGCCCCGTTTTGTTAGGGGAGGGGAGACCGCGATTCGCAATCCCAATCCCGGGTGCGAGCGCTTCATATCGACTTCTCAACTACTGTTCGATGCTGCCTTAGAGATATGGTCAAGCCGCACGACCGATTAGTACCAGTTAGCTCCACAGATTGCTCTGCTTCCACACCTGGCCTATCAACCACGTAGTCTACATGGGGTCTTTAGTGCCTTGCGGCAGGGATACCTTGTCTTGAGGCCGGCTTCCCGCTTAGATGCTTTCAGCGGTTATCCGTTCCGTACATGGCTACCCGGCTATGCCATAGGCATGACAACCGGATCACCAGGGGTACGTCCACCCAGGTCCTCTCGTACTATGGGTAGCTCCTCTCAAGTATCCTTCGCTGACGGCAGATAGGGACCAAACTGTCTCACGACGTTTTAAACCCAGCTCGCGTACCGCTTTAATCGGCGAACAGCCGAACCCTTGGGACCTGCTCCAGCCCCAGGATGCGATGGGCCGACATCGA
>Ga0111538_10004761_pt1 | contig 18735 bp, 19 predicted proteins | sample SoiMethybrSBSTD1_FD_79669 | JGI IMG/M metagenome (GOLD analysis project Ga0111538, IMG submission 79669) | Bulk soil microbial communities from a Populus tree surrounding site in Tennessee, USA - Soil MetaG P. TD hybrid SBSTD1 (version 2)... | ecosystem: Environmental > Terrestrial > Soil >...
ATTTGAGCGCCGAGCCGTCGAGCCCCGCCGCCGCCAGCATCCGTTCCGCGGCTGCGATATGGCCCGGCTCGCCGCCGTGCGACGCGCAGGCGAGCGCCAGTTCCTCGGCGCCCAACCGAAAGCGGTCGGCGGCGCCGCTTTCGATCAGCGGTAGTGCCTGCAACGCCTTGATCGCGGAGCGCGGGTAGATCGGCCGCTCGACCTCGCCGATCGCCAACACGGTGCGTCCATCGGCATCCATCACGGCGACAGCGCCGGAATGCCGGCTCTCCACCAGCGCGCCGCGGACCACCTCGACAAGAACCGGATTACCCATTGTTAATGGACTGCGTCAGAACCTTGCCTTAGTTCAGGCGAGAACCATCTATACTCGAATTTCCATGGACACCGCGGTCTCATCCCAGCTCCGACCCAGATTCGGCCTACGCCTGATGCTCACCTTTATTGCGCTGTTTCTGCTGCCCGCCATGGCCAGTGCGGCCCTGATCGCCTATCGCGGCGGGCCGAAAAGCTGGCGCGACTATGACGGCTCGGCGCGCTCGAGCCTGCCGGCCGCCGCCGTTCACCCGGAAGCCCGGGTGCTGGTGATGGCCGGCCGCACCCGCGGCTGGAAGGGCGCGGTGGCGCTGCACTCCTGGATCGTGATCAAGCCTGCCAATGCCAATTCGTGGCGGCGCTACGACGTGGTCGGCTGGGGCGGCAGTCCGGTGCGCACCAATTACTGGGGTCCCGACATCTGGTTCGGCGAGCGGCCCGAGGTCGTGCTCGACCTCAAGGGTGCGAGCGCCGAGGCTCTGATCCCGCGCATCGAAGCGGCCATCAAGGATTATCGCTACGCCAATGACGGCGACTACCGGATGTGGCCTGGCCCGAACAGCAACACCTTTATCGCCGCGGTGCTGCGCGCCGTGCCGGAGATCGGCGTGACGTTACCGTCCAACGCCATCGGCCGCGATTACCGGCCGCTGCCCTATGTCGGCTTCACCGACAGCGGCACCGGCATCGAGGCGAGCCTCTGGGGCCTGCTCGGTATCAAGCTCGGCTGGGTCGAGGGCGTGGAACTGAATTTCCTCGGTTTGGTCGCAGGCTTCGACCTGCGCCAGCCGGGCGTGAAATTGCCCGGATTTGGCACGCTGGCGCCGGCCGGCCGTACCGCGACCGCGGCGACGCTTCCCAATAATTAGTCGCCGGCTCACGGCGAAGTGTGACGGCGAGCCGTTGGCTTAAGGTGACGCGCGCGCCCGGCTCTGTCAGATTGCCGGCATGCATGACACGCTGCCGCTTCTGAGAAAAATCCGCTTCCCGGCGATCCGCCGTTCCCGCCTCGACACCCTGCAGGTCAACGTCGGCTATCGCTGCAACCAGTCCTGCGTGCACTGCCATGTCGGAGCGAGCCCGCACCGCACCGAAGAGATGAGCGGCGAGGTTGTCGACGTCGTGCTCAGCTTTCTCGAGCGCCGACGCGTTGCGACGCTCGATATCACAGGCGGCGCGCCCGAGCTCAATCCGCACTTCCGGCGGCTGGTGACAAGCGCGCGCGATCTCGGCGTCCGCGTGATGGATCGTTGCAACCTCACCATTCTGGAGGTGCCGGGCCAGGAAAATCTGGCGGAATTCCTCGCCGCGCAGCAGGTCGAGATCGTCGCCTCGATGCCGTGCTATCTCGAAGGCAATGTCGACCGCCAACGCGGCAAAGGCGTGTTCGATGGCTCGGTTCGCGGCCTCAAGCGGCTCAACGCGCTGGGCTACGGCCGCGAGGGCACTGGCCTGAACGTCCATCTGGTCTACAACCCGCAGGGTCCGTCGCTGCCGCCGCCCCAGCAGACGCTTGAAGCCGACTACAAACGCGTCCTTGGCGAGCAATATGGCATTACCTTCAACCGGCTCTACACGCTTGCCAACATGCCGATCCAACGGTTCGGCTCGATGCTGATCTCCAAGGGCGAGTTCGACCATTATCTCGACCTGCTGCAGCACGCCCATCTCGACGCCAATCTCGACGGCGTGATGTGCCGCAACCTCATCTCGGTCGATTGGCGCGGCTTGGTCTACGATTGCGACTTCAACCAGATGCTCGATCTGCCGCTGACGCGTCCCGGCCGTGACCGCGTTCACCTGGCGGACCTGATTGACGCCGAGCTCGCCGGCAACGCCATTCGCGTCGCCGGCCATTGCTTTGGCTGCACCGCCGGCCAGGGCTCGAGCTGCGGCGGCGCCCTGCAGGAGGCGGCCGAGTAGCACGCGTCGTCATGACGTCGCTCGCGATTATTGTCCCGGTGCTCGACGAGGCTGACGGCATCGTCGCGGCGTTGAATGCGCTTCAGCCGTTCCGCCAGCGCGGCGCCGAAACGATCGTGGTCGATGGCGGCAGCCGTGACGACACGATCGCGCTGGCTCGCCTCCTCGCCGACCAAGTGATCTCAGCGCCGCGCGGCCGCGCCTCGCAGATGAACGCCGGCGCGCGCGCCACGGCGGCCGACCTGCTGCTGTTTCTGCACGCCGATTGCACGCTGCCGCCGCGGGCTGATGATCTCGTCCGCGATGGCGTCGGGGCCGGCCCCAGGCAATGGGGCCGATTTGACATCCGGATCGCCGGCCGTCATCGGCTGTTGGGCATGGTCGGCGCCATGATGAACTGGCGTTCGCAACTGACCGGGATTGCGACCGGCGATCAGGCTATATTCATGACACGGAACGCCTTTACCCAGGTGGGTGGCTTTCCGGAACTGCCGCTGATGGAAGACATTGCCATGTCAAAGCTGCTGCGGCGTCTCAGCCGCCCGCTCTGCCTTGCCGGCCCGGTGATCGCCTCGGGACGACGCTGGGAGCGTGGCGGCGTGCTGCGCACCATGCTGCTGATGTGGCGGCTGCGGCTGGCCTATTTCCTTGGCGCCGAACCCGCCAGGCTCGCCCGCCGCTATGGCTATGGACCGCGCGATGGCTAAATCAGTGTCGATCGCGATCCTCGCCAAGGCGCCTGAGCCGGGTCTGGCCAAGACCCGGCTGATCGCCGCGCTCGGCGCCGAGGGTGCCGCGGCGTTGCAGGCGCGTTTGCTCGCACGCACGGTCGCAACCGCCAGTGCGGCTGGAGTCGGGTCGCTGACGGTCTGGGCGACCCCCGACGACAAGCATCCGGCATTCCAGGATTTGCGTCGAAAGTTCAAATTTTCGGTCGCACAGCAGAACGACGGCGATCTCGGCGCCCGCATGCTGGCCGCGGTCACGGCGGCGCGCGGCCCCGTGCTGGTGATCGGCACCGACTGCCCCGGCCTCACCGCGGAGCATCTGCGGGATGCCGCCGAGGTGCTGGGCAGCTATGACGCCGTGCTGATCCCGGCCGAAGATGGCGGCTATGTGCTGATCGGGCTGCGCAAGCCGCAGCCGGTGCTGTTCTCCGATGTCGACTGGGGCACGCCCACCGTGATGGCGGAGACGCGCTTTCTGCTCTCCGCGCACAAACTGACCTGGCGCGAATTGCCGCCGCTGTGGGACGTCGACACGCCGGAGGATCTCGAGCGGCTGCGTCAGAGCGGCCTGTCGGATTTGCTTTAGGCGATCCGGATCAGCACCAGCCCGGCAACGATCATCAGCGCCGCACCAACGCGGCTCCCTCGCAGCGGTTCACCGAGGAAAGCCACCGCGATGATGGCCCCGAACAGCACGCTGGTCTCGCGCAGTGCCGTCACGATCGCGATCGGCGCCACCGTCATGGCCCAGATCGCGATCGAATAGGACACCACCGCGAGCGCGCCGCCGCCGAGGCCGATCTTCCAGTACGGCGCCATATCGGCGATCAGCCGGCGGCCGGAGCGCGCAAATCCATAGGCCGCAACCACCGGCGCGATCAAAATGAACAGCCACACCGAATATGAGTTGGCATTGCCGGGTCCGGCGAGCCTCGCGCCGACGCCGTCGACCACCGAATAGGCGCAGATCGTCACCGCCGTGAACAGCGCAGCGCCGACCGCGCGCTTGTCGAGTCGCGCCAGATCGCGGCCGCCGCGCAGCGACAGCAGCAGCACCCCGCTGGCCAGCAGCACGATGCCGAGCCAGCCCGAGAGGCTCAGCGGCTCGTTGACGAAGAGTGTCGTCATGGTCGCGGTCATCAGCGGCGCCGAGCCGCGCGCGATCGGATAGACCTGGCCAAGGTCGCCGGCGCGATAGCTCTCGATCAGACCGGCGAAATAGAACAGATGGATGATCACCGAAGCGATCAGCCAGGGCCAGGCGGCCGGCGCGGGCAATCCGGTGAACGGAATGCCGGGGATCGCCGCGATGCCGGCGCCGATCGCGATCAGCACCGTGGTCGCCATCGGATCGAGCGTGCGCTTGATCGCGGCGTTCCAGGTGGCATGACACGCGGCGGCGAATAGCACGGCGACAAAGACGAAGGTGTCCATCAGCGTCGGCCGCCACGCTCCGCCAGCTTGCGGTCGAACTCCAAAACTGCCTGCAGCAGCACTTGGGCCCCCGCCGCGCATTGCTCCTTGGAGGAGAACTCCGCCTCGTTGTGGCTGACCCCGTCGCGGCAGGGTACGAAGATCATCGCGGTCGGCGCGACCCGCGACACGTAGGCCGCGTCGTGACCGGCGCCCGACACGATATCGCGGGTCGAGCAGCCCGAAAGCTCGGCGCCGCGGCGCACCGCGGCGACGCAATCCGGATCGAACCGCACTGCCGGCTGGTCCCAGATCTTCTCGAACACCACGCCGAGGCCCAACGGTTGACAGATTTCGGTCAGCGCCGCGGTGAAATCCGACTCCATCGAATTGAGCACCGTGCCGTCGGGATGGCGCAGGTCGATGCAGAAAAACACCTCGCCCGGCACCACGTTGCGCGAATTCGGCCGGTTCTCGATCAGGCCGACGGTGCCGACCGCCGCCGGGCCGTGCGCCCGCGCGATCGCCTCGACCCGCTCGATCATGCGGGCGGCGCCGAGCAGCGCATTTTTGCGCAGATGCATCGGGGTGGCGCCGGTGTGAGCGTCCCGCCCGGTCAGCGTCGCCTCGTACCAGCGCATCGCCTGGACGCCGGTGACGATGCCGATGTCCTTGCTCTCGGCTTCGAGGATCGGGCCCTGCTCGATATGCAACTCGAAGAAGGCCGCGAGCGGATGCGAACCACAGCGCTCAGGCCCGCGATAGCCGATCGCCTCCAGCGCCGCGCCGAAGCTCTCGCCAGCCCGGTCGGTCCGGCCATGCGCCCAGTCGCGTGCGAACACTCCGGCGAATACGCCCGAGGCCACCATTGCGGGTGCGAACCGCGAACCCTCCTCGTTGGTCCAGTTCACCACCTCGATCGGCGCATAGGTCTCGTAGCCGGCCTCGACCAGCGTACGCAGCGCCTCCAGCGCGGCGAGCACGCCAAGCACGCCGTCAAACTTGCCGCCGGTCGGCTGGGTGTCGAGATGGCTGCCGAACGCGATCGGCGGCACCTTCGCGCTGCCCTCACGGCGCGCAAACATCGCGCCCATATCGTCGATGGTGACGCGGCAACCCAGCGCCTCGGCGCGCGCCTTGAACCAGTCGCGCACCTGCCGGTCGAGATCGGTCAGCGTCAGCCGGCAGATGCCGCCTTTGGCGGTGCCGCCGATCGCGGCGGTCTCCATCAGCTCGCCCCACAGCCGCTCGGCGTTGATGGCGAGGTTGCGCATCAGCGCATGGTCCTGAAAAGTGGAAACCGGTTTTCGGACAAGATCATGCGCAAAGCATAAGGGTTCAGGATGCTCGCCGCTGCGCCGCCGGCGCCCAGAGCTTCGGCCCGACGCGCAGATATTGCTGGGTCCGCGGCACCTCGGCGCCGAGGGTTTGCGCCGCATGCCAGGCCCAGCGCGGATCGTCCAGCATGGCGCGGCCGAGGCAGATCATGTCGGCCTTGCCGCCCGCGACGATGTCCTCGGCCTGCTCGGCCTTGATGATCATGCCGACCACCCGTGTCGGCAGGCCGACCTCGCGCTTGACGCGCTCGGCGATCGGCACGTTGTAGCCCGGATCCTGCGGGGTCCGGGTTTCGGCCGTGATGCCGCCCGATGAACAGTCGATGAAGTCGACGCCCTCCCCCTTGAGCGCCTTGCAGTAGGTGACGATCTCGGCATCGGTGATGCCGCCCTCCTTCCACTCCACCGCCGACAGCCGCACCCCGAGCGGCACCGATTTTGGCACCACGGCACGCACCGCGCGCGCGGTCTCGATGCCGAAGCGCATGCGGTTCTCGAGCGAGCCGCCGTAGCGGTCGGTGCGCTGGTTGGCGATCGGCGACAAAAACGAATGCGCCAGGTAGCCGTGCGCGTAATGCAGTTCGATCAGGTCGAAACCGATGCGCAGCGCCCGTTTGGCGGCGTTGACGAAGGCCTCGCGCACGCGGGCGACGTCGTCTTCGGTCGCGGCGCGCGGCGTGTGCCAGTTCGGTCCGAACGGGACCGCCGACGGCGCGATGGTCGGCCACGGGTCCTGGCCGTCCTTGAGCGGGGCGCCGCCCTCCCAGGGCCGCTGCGAGGAGGCCTTGCGGCCAGCATGCGCCAGCTGGATGCCGAGCTTGGCGGTGCCGCTGCGGCGACAATGCGCGATGACACGACGCAGCGCGTCTTCGTTGTGGTCGGAATAGAGCCCGAGGCAGCCGTGGGTGATGCGGCCATGCCGCTCGACATGGGTCGCCTCGACCACCACCAGAGCGGCGCCGGAATTCGCCAGCATGCCGAGGTGCTGGATATGCCAATCGGTCGCTGAGCCGTCGTCGGCGCTGTACTGGCACATCGGCGCCACCACGATGCGGTTGGACAGTTCAAGGTCGGCAAGACGGATCGAGGAGAACAGGCTGGACATACGCTTTCCTGAGTTAAGGCGAGGCGAAGGGATTTTACGGACGACGCCCGATGCGGCAAGCGGCCCGCGCGCAGATCAGCGCAGCCGCAGGATCGCCAGCGCCAGCGCCTTGGCGCGGGGCACCAGCGTCTCGACCTCCATGAATTCCTCGGGCGAGTGGGCGCGGCCGCCGACCGGTCCGACCGCACAGATGGTCGGCGTTCCGGTCGCCGACGCAAAGCCGGAATCCGCGCAACCGCCGGTGAAAATGGCCTTCGGCTCGTAGCCGAGCTCGCTCAGGCAGGAGCCGTAATGCTCGAACAGCTCCTTGTTGTCGGCGGTCTCGACCAGCGGCAGGAATTCACCGGTGATCTCAAGCTTGGCGCTGGTGCCGGCCACGTAGCTCTTGGCCACGATCGCCTCGACCTTGGCCATGGTGGCGGCGCGGTCGGCCGGCGTGATAAAGCGCAGATCGACCTCGGCCTTGGCCCAGGGCGCGACCGTGTTGACGGTCTGGCCGCCCGATACGACGCCGACGTTCAAGGTAATGCCCTTGGGCGGATCGCTGAGCGCGGCGAGCGCCAGCGTCTTGTGCGCCAGCTCATTGATGGCGCTGATGCCGACTTCGAAATTGGCGCCTGAATGCGCCGCCTTGCCGAGGATCTCCAGACGCATGAAGACGCCGCCCTTGCGTCCGGTCACGGCGGCGCCGGGGCCGCGGCCCGGCTCGGAATTGAACACCACACGCGCGCCGCGGGCGTGGTGCTCGATCACCGGGCGCGAGAACGGCGAACCGATCTCCTCGTCGCCGGTGAACAGCGCCGTGACCGGCGCCGGCGCGCCGCCGAATTTCTTGATCGCGGCGAGCACGAAGCAGTTCATCACCAGCCCGGCTTTCATGTCGGACACGCCGGGGCCGTAGGCACGTTCACCCTCGATGCGGAACGGCCGCCGGGCTGGCTCGCCCTTGGGGAACACGGTGTCGCGGTGGCCCATCAGCAGGATCGGGCGATTGCCGAACGGTGGCGTTTTTTGGCCGACGGTGGCGCTGATGGCGTCGCCGAACTTCCCGTCCGGCGTCACCTCGCTGGCAATGTCCTGGCTGTCGAGGAACTGACGGATGTGGACCCCGACGGCGTCGACGCCGGCCTTGTCGTAGGAGCCGCCATCGGTGTTCACCAGCGTCTCAAGCAACTCCAGCATGGCGCCGCGCTGCCCGCCAAGCCAGTCGAGCACCAATTGTTCTGCACCATCGGCAACCATGCCCTGCCTCACGCAATGCCAGCACCATCAATGGCATAGCGCGACGTTGACCGCGAGGGGTGTCTAGCCGGCCTTACGCTGGGGGACTTCGGGGCGAGGAGCGATCTTGGCCCAGCGCTCGGCGATCGCGATCGCCTGGCGCATTTCGAAGGCGAAGCGATCCGCGGTGTAATAGTGCTTCCAGCGCCCGGTCTGATAGAGCTCGACGAAATGGGCGCGGCGCCGTTCGGCCAGATCGCGCCACTTGAGCGCTGCTGGAGCCATCGCGTGCGGATAAGGCGCAGCGGGCACGCACTTCCCCCCGAATCAGGAGTGCAGAGGAATCAATCGTCATGCGGCAACATTGTGCACGCAACGGCGCACGCGGCAGGCAACAACGCCTACAGGGCTTGTACACAGAGTTCTTCACAATGAATTGGCGCGCCGAAGCGCCACGCTCGGCGCGAACGCGCCGAGCGTGGTTGGTGATTCGTGTGGCGCAAGAAAGGCGAAGGCCGCGGATCAACCTTTGATCGAGAAAATGCCCTCGATTTCCACCGAAATCTGTCCCGGCAGCGAGCCCATTCCGACCGCCGAGCGGGCGTGCTTGCCGGCATCGCCGAACACTTCGACAAACAGGTCGGACATGCCGTTGGCGACCTTGGGGTGATCCTTGAAGTCGGGCACCGCGTTCACCATGCAGAGCATCTTGAGCACCGTGTCGACCCGGTCGAGCGATCCGAGCGCCTGGCGGGTCGCGGCCAGCAGCTGCAGCCCGATGATGCGGGCGCGCTTGTAGCCCTCGTCGACCGAGACCTCGCCGCCGACCTTGCCGGTCAGCAGGGCTCCGGTCTTCTCGTCACGAGGTCCCTGCCCGGCCAGGAACAGCAAATTGCCCGCGACCCGATAGGGCAAGTAATTCGCAACCGGCGCCGGCACGTTGGGCAGCGTGATGCCGAGCTGTTTCAAACGGGCCTCTGCACTCATGATGGTTCCTCCCTGACGACAGTTGTTGGAATTAGAGCCTGATGCGCAGATCCTCGGTCTCGAGAATGGTTTCGGCCATACGCAACTGATTCCCACGGCCCGCGCCGGTCATCGTCAGGCACGTCGGATCGCATTTAGGGCGACCGCAATGCGGCCGTCCAGACCTCCGAAAGTCGCGCTCGTCCGCGAACGCAAAAATGAACCCGCCCGGACGAGGGGACGTCCGGGCGGGCCTTTTAGATCGACGCGTGGGGAAGGCGGGGGCGTGCGCGCCGATCCGAACCTTCAGTCTCAGTAGTAGAGCTTGCAGACCTTCACGGTGCCGAGATAGTTGCCGAAGCCGTCGAACTGGCGCTGCCAGAAGCACCGGCGGACACCGCCGACATACACGGGCTGGGCGTAGGAGTTGGCGATCGCAGCGCCGACCACCGCACCGGTGGCGAGGCCGATCCCGAGGCCGAGGCCCCAGCGGCGGGCCTGCGCTTCGCTCGACGGCAGCGCGAGCGTAGTCGCGACAGTCAGCGCGGTCAGGGCGGCGGCAAACTTGATCTTGGTGTTCATGGCGGTTCTCCCTCTGGGATTTGTACGAGCCGGTATGGCTCTCATGCGCATTGGTCGGGGGTGGAACCGAAAAGGTTCAAACCCCGGGGAGCCGGGAAATCGGGCATTTTGCGTGGTTTATGGAGGGTAGCCGGCTTCGCCGGTCCCAAATCAGCGCTTGCCGCCGAGCAGACTGCCCAACAGGCCCCGAACCAGGGCCTTGCCGACCTGACTGCCGACCTGGGATGCGACCGACCGCGCCACCTGCTTAACCACGATTTCGGTGGTGGTCATGCGGCCGCTCGGCCGGCCCGGCGACCGGCCGCCGAGCACCCCGCCCAGCACGTCGCCCAGCCCTCCGCCGGGCGCTGGCGCCGGCTGCGGCGGTACCGAAGTCGTGTCACCGCGCCGCCGCGGCGCGGGCGCCGGTTGCGGCTCGGCCTGAGCCTCCTGCAACCGACGCTGCAGGATTTCGTAGGCGGATTCCGGATCGAGCGCCTGATCGTATTTGCCCTTGATCGGGCTGCGCCCGACCACAGCCTTGCGCTCGGCCGGCGAAACCGGCCCGACCCGGCCCGCCGGCGGGCGAACCAGGCAGCGGCTGACCATCGAAGGCGTGCCGTTGCCTTCGAGAAACGACACCAAGGCTTCGCCTTTGCCGAGTTCGGTGATGACCTTCGCGGTATTGAGCTTGGGGTTGGGACGAAAGGTCTCGGCCGCGGCGCGCACCGCCTTCTGGTCGCGCGGCGTGAACGCGCGCAGCGCGTGCTGGACCCGGTTGCCGAGCTGCGCCAGCACCTTCTCGGGCACGTCGAGCGGGTTCTGGGTGACGAAATAGATGCCCACCCCCTTGGAGCGGATCAGCCGGACCACCTGCTCGATCTTCTCCAACAGCGCCTTCGGGGCGTCGTTGAACAGCAGGTGCGCCTCGTCGAAGAAGAACACCAGCTTCGGCTTCTCGAGATCGCCGACTTCGGGCAGCTTCTCGAACAGCTCGGACATCAGCCACAGCAGGAACGTCGCATAAAGCCGGGGGCTCTCCAGGAGCTTGTCGGCCGCCAGGATGTTGACGATGCCGCGCCCGTCGCGGTCGGTGCGCATCAGGTCTTCGATCGCGAGCGCCGGTTCGCCAAAGAACCTGGCGCCGCCCTGATTTTCCAGAACCAGCAGCTGCCGCTGCACCGAGCCGACGGTGGCGCCGGCGACGTTGCCGTATTTGGCGGCGACCTGCTTGGAATTCTTCGACAGGTGGCTCAACAGCTCGCGCAGATCCTTGAGATCGACCAGGCCGTTCGACTCCGCCTCGCCCAGCTGCGGATCGTCGTCGGCAAACCGAAACGCGATGTTGATGACGCCTTCCTGCACGTCGTTGAGGTCGAGCATCCGCGACAGCAGCAACGGCCCCATCTCGAGCACGCTGGCGCGGATCGGATGGCCCTGCTCGCCGAACAGATCCCAGAACACCACCGGAAACTGATCGGGCTCATAGGTGATGCCGACGTCCTTGGCGCGCTGGACGAAAACGTCCTTGGCCTCGCCAGCCGCCGCGATCCCCGACAGATCACCCTTGATGTCGGCGGCGAACACCGGGACGCCGGCGTTGGAGAAGCCTTCGGCCAGAACCTGCAGCGTCACGGTCTTGCCGGTTCCGGTTGCGCCGGTGACCAGGCCGTGGCGATTGGCCAGATGCAGCGCGAGGCTTTCGGGCTTGGTGCCTTTGCCGACGAAAATGAGGTTGTCCTGGTCAGATTTGGCCATGATCCCGCTACTCCGGCATGGACCGGCGAGCGCCGGTCATGACGCAGCTACAGTACCAAACTCTCGCCGATGTCGCGATGCAGAGCGGATTCCAATGCCGAGAGCGCGCCGAGGCAGCGCATCAGTCACATATAGCAGCGCGTGGAAAATAAGAGGGCGGCGCTAACGCGCCGCCGCATTCGTTTCCGTTGCCGGCGCCACGATGGCGCTGGGCTCAACCGCCAGGATCGCACGATGGGCATCGGCGAGGCCCGCGCCGAACAGCGGGTCGCGGCCCGGGTCGCCGAGGTCGCGCGCGCTGGCGAGCAGGATCTTGCGCACCGCGTCCGGCGTCAGCCCGGCCTGCCGCGACAGGATCAGCGCGGCAACGCCGCTGACATGGGCGGCCGCAAACGAGGTGCCCGACGCCATCCAGTAATTGGACTGCGCGCCCGGCAGCAGGATGTCGACGCCCGGCGCCGCGATGGCGACATGGGCGCCCCGGTTGGCGGCAACGAACAGCTTGTCCTCGGCGTCGGTCGCCGTGACCGCGATCACGTAGGGATCGGATGCCGGATACTGCGGTGGCGACTTGGCGCCGAAATTGCCACTCGCCGCGATCAGCACGGCGCCGTTGGCATAGGCGGCCGCCAGATGGCGCGCGAGAGCCGGATCGTGGGGGCCCGCAAAGCTCATGTTGATGACGCGGGCGCGCTGGGCGGTGGCGTATTCGACGCTCTTGAGGATCGCGAAGCTGGTGGCTTCGGCGCTGGTCTTGGTCGCGCCGAACGCCCGGATCGCCAGAATGCGCGCCGCCGGCGCAATGCCGAGCAGCCGCGAATGCGCCGCGATCGCGCCCGCGACCGCGGTGCCATGGTTATGCGGCCGCTCGGCGGTGCCCAGCGCGTCATAGCTGCCGGCCACCACGCCGGCGAGCTCGGGATGGCCGAGATCGATGCCGGAATCGATCACCGCGACCACGACATTGCTGCCAAGGGCCAGATTGTGCGCGGCGGCGAGATTAAGCTTGACGAGCGTGTACTGGGCGGGATCGCCCCGCAGCGGCAACGCCGCTGCCGCCGCCGCAACCGGGGTCGGCGCCGGCATCGCCGCCGGGCGCGGCGTGAAATCTGGCGTGGTCGACAGCGGTACCACGCCGTCGGCGGGCGTCCGGGCCTCCGAGGTGCTGAACAGATAATTGGGCTGGCCGGATTGCAGCAGTTGCACCTCGCTGGCGAGCCCGCGCAACACGGTGCGCACGGGGCGGCCATCGGTAATGCGGACCCGCAGCATCGTGGTGCCGGTCAGCGCCAGTGTCTGCTGTTCCAGCGCGACCAGCCGGTGCCGCGCCAGAAGCTGCGTCATGGCGGCCGGCGGGAAGTTGCCGGCGACCTCGAGCACGACCTCGTTCTTGACGAAGCGGTTTTCGTTCGGCGGCGGAATGTTGATGCCGGCGGCCGGACCGCGCGGCCCCTGCGGGCCACCGGGCGGACCGAATGCGCCGGGCGGCGGCGAGATCGGAGCCGCGCTGGCAGGACCGGCCGGACCCACCGGGAAGATCGGCGCGACAACGCCGGTGCCAATGACCACGCCGGGGCCGATGACCGGCCCGCCAGGACGCGGGCGGTCGGGGCGCTCGGGATTCGGCGGGTTGTTGCCGGGCGGACGGCCATCATTGCCGGGGTTGTTGGTGCCGGGCGTGGTCGGGGTGCCGACGACGCGGCCCGGCGGCTTGCCGGTGTCGCCAGCCGTCCCGGTCGGTCCGGTCGGCGCGTTCGGGTTGACCCTGCCGATATTGGTCCCGGGCTTCGGATCGACCGGCTTGACGCCACCCGGCTTCTTGCCGATCTGCAGTCCGGTGTCGCCCACCGTATTGAGCCGGCGCTGCGGGGTGACGAGCCTGTTCAGATTGGTCGACGGCTTGATCAGCTTGTTGGTGCGCGGCACCACCATCTTCTGGAATTTCGGCGTAACCATCGGCCGGACGACCGGCGCGCGCGGTGCCGAAAACGAGCGGAACGACGCCGCCGACACGTCGGCAACGCCGACCAACGCCAGCGTCGCAACGCCAGCGAACAGCATCATCGAGCGGCGAACACGTTCAAGACGCGAACACATGGCGAAGCCTCCGTTGGGACGGACGAAGAGCGTCTGCCGTCAAAAGTGCCCTTGCGGGCGCGAGTTCTTAGGGCTGCGCGGACGGTACCGTCAAGCCGACCACCGGATCCTGCGCCAGGCGCTTGACGATCGCGCCAAGCTCGGCCTGGGGCAGCGCCTTGTCGGCGACGCGCAGCCGATACATGCCGCTGCCAACCGCCGGGCCACCGACCACGATGGCCTTGTTGTCCTGCAGGAACCTGGTGATGTCGGAGACGCTCGCCTGCGGATTGAACCGGATCAGGACGAACGAGCCGCCGCTGAGGCTGTCCTGCTGCTCGTAGGAGGCGAGCTGCGGACCAGCCTGCTGCTCCTTGATGAAGACGCCCGCAATCAGGCCGGCCTGCAACACGATCGCCAGCGCGGCGGCGGTCGCACCATAGGCCAGCGTGCGCGGTGACAGGCTGGCGACGAAGTCGCCGACCCAGGCGCTCAGGCTGAACGACATCCGCGGCTTGCGCACCGGCTCGGCGTCGATCTTGGCGAACAGCGTCTCCATCGCGCGCGCCGAGGGCGCACCGAGCGATTCATTGAGACGGATCGCCTCGCCCAGCTCTTCGCGGACCAGCTCGTAGCGGGCGGCAAGTTCGTTGTCGTTGGCGAGCGCCTGCTCGACACGCTGCGTATCGCGGCGGCTTAGCGTGCCGGCGGCATGCCACGGCAAAAGGAGTTCGATGTCCTCTCGCGTCTCTTTGTTGTTCTTCGCGTTCATGGCCAACCTCGTTCGATTCCCTGAGCTTTCAACAGCTCAGCTAACTTTTTCCTCGCGTAGAACATCCGGGTTTTGACCGTCGCCTCCGGTATTCCCACGATCTCGGCCACCTCTTCGACCGACTTCTCGTGGTAGTAGACCAGATCGATAATCTCCCGGTGTTCTGCTGACAGCGAAGTCATGCATTTGCGCAGGATCTCGCTCTTGTCCTTCTTCTCCAGGGCGACCTCGGGGGTATCGGACGTGTCCTCGATCGCTTCTGCCATCTCCTCGTCCAACTCTTGTTCCGGCTTGCGCCGCAACTCGGACAAGGCCTTGAACCGGGCGATCGCGAGAAGCCAGGTCGACACTTGCGACCTTCCCTCGAACTTGTTGGCTTGTCGCCAAACGTCGAGGAACACCTCGCTGATCAAGTCCTCCGCCGTCGACTCGTTACGAACCAGGCGAAGCACGAACCGGTAAACACGCACATGATGCCGGGCGAACAGCACCTGCATCGCGAGCCGATCGCCGTTGGCGATCCGACCGATCAGGACCTCGTCCGTAGTGGCTGGGTTCGCGGACAACGGTCGGCTCTCGTGAGGTTAGTCGCGGGGACGGGCGATTGGGTTCAATTGGACCCAATTTCCACCTAAACCCTTTGATCCGCAAGCGAAATTTGACTTCGGAACCGCCTCTACGGGGCGTTAACCAAAGCTTTCCAGGCGCCGCCTGGGGGTTCCGGGCCGGGGGCGATTTCGCCGCCGGCCCAAGCCTTTGTCGCGCCGCCGCCCGAACGGTTCGAAGCTCGTCGGGCGCCGACGCGCCATGCCTTTCGGGAACCCGGCGTTGCCGTCGCCCAGCCGGGACGATACCACTGGGCCGACACTCGCAGTCGAAAGGACCCGAGCCCGTGATCGATCTCTACACCTGGACCACGCCCAACGGCCGCAAGATCTCCATCGCACTGGAAGAGATGGGCCTGCCCTATACGGCCCATGCCGTCGACATCGGCAAGGACGAGCAGTTCAAGCCGGAGTTTCTGAAGATCAGCCCCAACAACCGGATCCCGGCGATCGTCGACCGCGACAACGGGTTGTCGCTGATGGAATCGGGGGCGATCCTGACCTACCTCGGCGACAAGACCGGCAAGCTGTTGCCGAAGTCGGGCGAGAAGCGCTGGCGCACCTTGGAATGGCTGAACTGGCAGATGGGTGGCCCCGGCCCGATGCTCGGCCAGGTGCACCACTTCGTGAAATACAACAAGGGCAAGGCGCCATACGCCGAGGAACGTTACCTCAAGGAAGCCCACCGCCTCTACGGCGTGCTCAACAAGCGGCTCGAGGGCCGGCCCTATGTGGCCGACGACTACTCGATCGCCGATATCGCGATCTGGCCGTGGATCAGCCGCTACGAGTGGCAGACCATCGACATGAAGCAGTACCCCAACGTTTATCGCTGGTACGTCGACATCGCCAAGAAGCCCGCCACGCAGAAGGGCTACAAGGTGCCGAAGGACGTCGGCGAGGTGCCGATCCCATAGCAATCTTGATCGGAGCGAAGACCGGAACGCGGACGCGAGCGGGCGCACGCCCCCAAATTTTCATTTCTTCCGTGGGATGCAGTTGAACTGCCGCCCCCGCCGCGGCGTTCCGGGCAGTTCCTTCTCGTTCAGGCAGCTGCCGGTGACCTCCAGAATTTGACCCGCCGGACAAGTCTGGTCTTCGACCAACACCTTCTGTCCGCAGACAAGTTGATCCGCTGCCGGCTCTTTCTTCAGGGTCCGCAGCGGTGCGCCAGCGGGCGCAACTTGGGCAAGGCTCGCGCCCCAGGTGACTGCGAACACGGCGACGGCGATCGACAGCGCAATCGAACGAACATTCACGGCTTGCTCAATCCGCATGGTTTGCTCAGACCGTGTGACCTCGATGCGCACCCAACCGGCTGTTTTGGAAGTGCAGAGCACACTAGGCTCATTCAAGATACAGTGACACCGGATACTTGAGACGCCCGCCAAGATACGGGCTACCAAGTTGAACCGGTAGGAAGATACAGGACGAGCCATGCCCGCCTTCATCTGCAATACCTGCGGCACTCAATACGAGCCGAGCGAGAAGCCGCCGACCGGCTGCCCGATCTGCGACGACGAGCGGCAGTATGTCACGCCGCAGGGCCAGAGCTGGACCACCCTCGAAGGCCTGCGCGGGCGCGCCTACAACGCCTGGCGGGAGCTCGAACCGAATTTGATCTCGATCGTCACCTTCCCGGCGTTCGGCATCGGCCAGCGCGCCCAGCTGCTGCGCACGCCGCACGGCAATGTCCTGTGGGACTGCATCGCGCTGATTGACAACGCCACCGTCGAGCTGATCAAGGCGATGGGTGGGATCAAAGGCATCGCGATCTCGCATCCGCACTACTACACGACCATGGTCGAGTGGGGAAAAACGTTCGGCGTGCCGGTGCATCTCCATGCCGCCGACCGCAAGTGGATCATGCGCAATGATCCGGTCATTCAGTTGTGGCAGGGCGAAACCAAGGAGCTGTTGCCGGGCGTGACGCTGATCTGCGCCGGCGGCCATTATCCGGGCGGCACCGTGCTGCACTGGGCCGGCGGCGCCGGCGGCAAGGGCGCGCTGCTCTCGGGCGACATCGTCCAGGTGGTGCAGGACAACAAGTCGGTGAGCTTCATGTGGAGCTTCCCGAACTTCATCCCGCTGTCAGGACCGCGGGTCGAAGGCGTCGTCAAGGCGATCAAGCCGTACCGGTTCGACCGCGTGCATGGCGCGTTCATGGACCGTACCATCTGGTCGGACGGCAAGGGCGTGGTCGAGCGTTCGGCCGAACGCTACCTCAAGATCATCCGTGGTGACGGCAGCTACGAGCTGCAGTAGATGCGCTGTTACGGAGGCCGCGTCATGAACGCAATGGTCCGCGCCGTTTTCACATTCGCGCTGGTGGCCGGGCTCGGATCGGTCGCACCGGTCCGCGCGCAACCAACGCCTGGTGCGGCTGACTATCCCAATCGCACAGTCCGCCTGATCGTGCCATTCGCCGCCGGTGGCGGCGTCGACATTCTGGCCCGGCTCATTGGCCAGCAGCTGAGCGTGCTGTTCGGCAAGCCGGTGGTGGTCGAGAACCACACCGGCGCGACCGGGCTGATTGCCGCCCAACTCGTCGGCGCTGCGGCCGCCGATGGCTACACGCTGCTGGTCGGCACGCCGTCGACCATGACGGTGCTGCCGGCGCTCAAGGGCGGCCTGCCATTCAACAACCTCGGCGACTTCATGCCGATCACGTTGCTCGGCACCGCACCGTTCGTGCTGGTGGTCAATCCCAAGGTCGAGGCCAAGACCGTCAAGGAATTGATCGCGCTCGCCAAGGCAAACCCCGGCAGGTTCAATTTCGGCAACGCCGGCACCGGCGGCATGCCGCATCTCGCCTCGCTGATGTTCCAGCAGATGGCCGGCGTCGAGCTGGTGCATGTGCCGTTCCGCGGCACCGCGCCGGCGATGACGGCCGTGGTCGCGGCTCAGGTCGACGGGATGATCGACTCCATGATCTCGCAGCTTCCCGCCATCCGAGACGGCCGGCTGCGCGCGCTCGGCGTCGGCAGCCAGCAACGCACGCCGCTGTTGCCGGAGGTGCCACCGATTGCCGAAACGCTGCCCGACTACGACGCCATCGGCTGGGTCAGCCTGCACGCGCCGCCCGGCACGCCGGCCGCGATCGTCCAGAAGCTGCAGGCCTCGGTCGCTCAGGCGTTGCAGGATACCGAGCTGCGGCAACGGCTGGCTGCCGTCGCCACCACGCCAGGCGGCCAGTCAGTGGAAGAGTTCACCGCCTTCATGCGCCGCGACACCGAACGCTGGCGGCGCGTCGGACAGACCGCCAAGGTGATGCTGGAGTAATCAGCACATCAGCGGGTCGGATCAGTCGGCCTTGATGTTGCCGGCCTTGATGATCGGAGCCCAGTCCCCCTCTTCGATTTCCGGGCCGGCGTGACCGCGCCGACGCTATCGCATCGCCTCCAGCGCCGCATCGATCGCGAAATTCAAGAACCCGTCGACGTAGCTCGCCTGGTCGGGCACCACCACGATCTTGTGCGCCGGCGCGAGCGCGGCGACGAAGTGATACGAGTGCCAATGCCCCTGGGGCGGCAGCAACGGCAATTTCGGAATGACCGGCTCGGGATACATCGACAGATAGAAATAGGGCTCGTCGCAGTAGTCGTCGCCCGGCGACCAGCCAAGCCCCATAGTGCGACCCTTGCCGAGCGGGACGAGCGAATCGAAATCGAAATGATGCGGCCAGCAGCGCACTTCGGGCGCCTTGAGCTTGCGCGCGACCATCTTGTCGCGGACGCGATCGAGCGCGCCGCAGCCATTCGGAAACCACAACGACAGCATCGCGAGCTGTTCGGTCAATTCCTCGATCGAATACCGCGCCCCATGGGCCAGCACATGGTGTGGCATGTCGTAGGGCGACGGTGTGTCGAGCTTGGCGGGACCGAAACCCCGCGCCGAAAGTTGGGCGCCGAGCCAGGCGCGCACCTCGGGGTCGGCGCGGCCGTCGAGCTGCAGC
>Ga0111538_10004762_pt1 | contig 18731 bp, 10 predicted proteins | sample SoiMethybrSBSTD1_FD_79669 | JGI IMG/M metagenome (GOLD analysis project Ga0111538, IMG submission 79669) | Bulk soil microbial communities from a Populus tree surrounding site in Tennessee, USA - Soil MetaG P. TD hybrid SBSTD1 (version 2)... | ecosystem: Environmental > Terrestrial > Soil >...
CTCGATCCCCAAGGACCTCGAGACCATCTGTCACAAGGCGCTGGAGAAGCTGCCGGAGCAGCGCTACCAGAGCGCGGCCCACATGGCTGCCGACGTGCGCTGCTGGCTGAGCGGCCGGCCCATCCTGGCGCGCCCGCCGGGCGCGTGGCGCAGCACGTGGCGCTGGGTGCGCGTGCACCGCGCCGCGGCGCTGATCGCTCTGGTGGCGCTGCTGGCGGCCGCCGTCGCCGGATTGCTGCGCTATGAACAGGTGCAATCGCGCAATCGCTGGCAGGCCGAGCGCGTGCACGTGACCCTTGCGTCCGATCCCCCCGCGGCGCCGGGAACGCCCGGGGCGCGCCTCTTCGTGCGCCGCGTCGATCCCGAGACATTCGAGATCGGGCCGGCGGAATTCGTCGGGCGCCTGCCCGTGAGCGATCACTGGCTGCTTCCGGGCGAGTATCGCTTCGAAGCCATCGCTGATGACGGGATCTTCGCCGAGATCGACGAGTTCCTGCCGCGGGCGGGCGAATCGGTCGACATGCGCTTTCCCATCAACGCACCGGAGGATTTGCAGACGGAGATGATCCGGATACCGGGCGGCGCGTACGTTTTCGGCGTGCCGGACAGCGCGGGGTTCGAGAAGGCGCGCTCTGTGACGCTGCCGACGTACTACATCGACCGCAACGAGGTCTCCAACGCGCAGTATCAGCGGTTTCTGACGGCGACCGGCCACGCGCCGCCTCCCCACTGGAACCTGCTGCGAGAGGATCGCACGATGGATGACCGGCCGGTGGTGGGCATCACCTGGCCGGACATGCAGGCGTATGCGCGCTGGGCGGGCAAGCGGCTGCCGACGGTGATCGAGTGGGAGTGCGCCGCCCGCGCGCCCGATGGCCGTCTCTATCCGTGGGGCAACGATCCGGCGGGCGTGGCCTGGCCGTATGCGCCGACGCAGGATCATCGCGATGATCTTGGCCGCGTGACGCTCGAGAGCGGCTTCCGCGTCTATCGCGATCTTTCGCACTCGGTGATGGCGGACGAGGCCTTGCGCACAGCGCTGGGGGCGTATCAGATGTTCGGCAACGCCTGGGAAGCGACCAGCAGCATCCTGCAGCGAGGCAATAACGTGATCATCAAAGGCGGGTCGTGGATGGATCGACCCGCTTCGTTTACCCTCAACCGCAACGCGGGGCGGCCCCTGTACAACCCCGCCTCCGCGCCCGCGTTCAGCGCGTCCATGACTCTCGGGTTTCGCTGCGCCCGCAGCGAGGCGCCCGCGGGCACGATCATTCAGGAGCACACGCCATGACGACCAAGAAATACCTCTGCAGCATGTGGCTTGAAGTTGGCGTCCCCGACACCGACGACAACGCCGCCGCCAAGGCTGCCTTCGACAAGATCTGGCCGGGCAAGATCGGATCGCGCTGGCACAACATGCTGGTCGAGGCGAAGGACGATGTCGAGTTTCTCAAGAAGATCAACAACGAGTTCGTCAATCGCGCGAAGATTCTCAAGAGCAGCCCAAAGGGGCTGATGGATCCGTACGTGCGCTCTCCAAGCGACGTTTGGGTCTTCAACCCGCGAATGGGCTACTGGGAGGAGAAGGCGGAAGTGAGCTTCCTGAAGAACGGAATGGCCGGGGTATGGCAGATCAACATTGGCGACCAGCGCAAGGCCGCGATCTGGCTGTGCATGTCCGCCTCGCTGCTGCACACGATCGGCGAGGATCCGGCCGCGAAGCCCAGACGCCGCAGGAAGCCGGTGCGGTAGCGGCGACGCGGGTGCTGACTCCATTCTCCCGGCGACACCTTCATTGCGAGACCAGCCATGCCCACGGTGTTCAGATACAGACCCGGTCGGCCGCCGCCGCGGAGCGTCGGCATGCAGTTGATGTTCGATTTCACGCGCTCGGTCATCTTTGACCCGGTTCGCATCGAGGTGGGCGTGCCAAATCATCCTGAGGATCCCTTTGTAAAGATCTCGGTTGACGCCGAGTATCCCTGGTTGGTGAGCGCGGGTTGGCAACTGGGCGAGCCAAGACTGCAGGAATTCGAAGAGCCGACGCTGACGATGGAGTTCGTCGGCGAGCCGCTTCAGCCGATTGGTCACGTCTGGACCTCTCTGGATGACATGCGGCAACTGCGGAACGCGATCGATCCGAACAAGGAAATCACTGAATGGATCAAGTGTCGGACAACGGGCGCGAAGAACGATCCGGCGAAGAAAATGTTTCTCGAGATCGACAAGGCGTCGCTTCCGAACCTGATGCCAGGTCTCAAGGCCGCCGCACGGGCCAAGCGTCAACAGCAGTTGAATGCGGTGATGCCGGAGCTGCAGAGGCGCCTGGGGCTGCGGAAGCGCTCGGCGGGGCTTATCCCGCCGACCCATATGAAGAGTGACATGGAGGCGGCGTCGATGCTGGTTCGACGCGCCATCGAGAAATCGTTCAAGATCAAGGGCAAGGGTGGTCCGAGCAAGAAAAAGCCGGTGAAGATCGATCTGGCCGCGACCCAGTCGGCGTTCGATCGCTTCGCTGCCGGTTTGCTGCGCCAACAGTGCGCCGTCTCGCATGTCGATCTGCAGAACCGCACGCGCCTGGCCTGCGACGCCGACTCGGCCTTCGTGTTCATGTTCGCTGAACTGGCCCTGACGCTGATCGACCTGGGCAGCAAGGAGGCGAAGTTCTGGAAGCCGCTGCTCAACTCGCTGGTGCGCATGCAGCGGATCTACGTGCTGAGGCACAATCCGGACCCCGCGTGCTTCAAGGATTATGGCAAGGTGCCGCCGCCTGTCATGAGCCTAGCCGACATGAACATTATCGTCGCCCAATACGAGAATCTGTCCGAGCAGTCGCTGATGAACAAGGTACGGGAACATGCCACCCACGTGCACACCGCCGCTGCCTGCTTCGGGCCGTGACCGAGCGTTCGAAGATTCTGGCTTGGGAGGAGATCGTGGGCGGCGGCGGCAGGCCGGGCGCTGGCGCGACCTCGCCGGTTACGCCGATTCCGAAGCCGGACGAGCCGTGAGGCCGGAACGAGGCTCGGCGACTCCAGTCACGTCAATGAAAACAGGCATGCGCTTTCGGACCGTAGCGTCCGTGGACTTGCAGATGATGCAGCCCGGCAGCGCAGCCCAGGTTCGCTGTCTTTGCTCCATTGTGGGGCCTTGAGCACGTTTTCCAGCTTGTGCCGCATACGCTGGTGGCCCCGAGGCGGCTATGCTGCATGCTGATCAATGGGAGAAAGTATGCACATGCGTTTCATCCGGTGGTTTTCTGGCTCGCATCGTCTGGCGTTCGGTCTTTTCGCCGCTGCGATCGCCGGCCTGTTCATGGGCGGCCTCCTGCTGCCCACGGTGCAATTCGTCGATGAGACCGCCACGCGCTTTCCCGGCGGCTTGGCCGGCGTCCTCGAATACACCAATCAACTGACCGTGGGCGACCTCGATGGCGACGGCGACCTGGACCTGGTCTTCGCCAACGGCGGCGGCTTCTCCACCGCCTCCGCGCCGCTCAAACTCCGCGTGTGGATCAACACCGGCGTGAACTCCGGCGTCTTCGCCGACGAAACCGATGCCCGCACCGGCGGCCTGACGTTCATCGCGCGCGGCTGCGAGCTGGGCGATGTCGAGCGCGATGGCGACCTTGACATCATCATCGCCCAGGATTTCAACCGCCAGCCGACGCTGCTGATCAACAACGGCTCCGGCGTCTTCGCCAACGAGACCGCGACGCGGCTGCCCGTCGGCACGTTCTCATCCACGCGGGCCCAGTTCGGCGACGTGGACAACGACGGCGACCTCGACATCTACATCAACAACGCCGGTGCGACCAACCGCTTCGGCTCCGGCCGCGGCAAACTCTGGCTCAACAACGGATCGGGCGTCTTCGCCGATGTGACTGCGACCAACACCGTCAACGAGACCGTCGGTCAGCCCATGGACGCCATCTTCGGCGACATCGACGGCGATTTCGACCTGGATGTGCACGTGGGTTCGCGCAGCGGCACCAGCAAACTCTACCGCAACAACGGCGCGGGAGTCTTCTCCTCGACGCCGATCACCGGCGGCGCGACGGCCTATTCCTACGACTTCGGCGACATGGACAGCGATGGCGATCTCGACCTCGTCGGCGCCAACGCCGGTGCGGGGAATACGGAACTGTCGCTGCTCAACGATGGAACTGGGACGTACAGCACCGGCCCGTTCACCGGATCGAGCATCGATGACAACGACTCCAAGTTCTTCGACATCGATGACGACGGCGACTACGACATCCTCATCGCCGCCATCGGCGGGCCGGAGCGTATCTACGTGAACGGCGGCGGCGGAAGCTACGTGCTCAACTCCCGCCTGATCACGCAGGTCAACGATTCATCGCTGGATGTCAAGGTCGCCGACTTCAACAACGACGCCCGATACGACATCGTGACGGCGCAGGGCGAGTCGGGGTCGTTTCTCGATCGCATCTACATGAACACCGGCGCGGCTGATACGCGCCCGCCCACCATTGCGCGAACCGAGCAATTGCCGAATACGGCGAATGTCGGCCCGTTCGTCGTGAGGATGGAAGCGTGGGACGCACACACGTCCGATCGCGGCTTCCACGACAAGGGCATCACGCTGTACTGGCGTCGCGGCGGAGTCGGCGCGTTCGCGCCTGTGGACATGAAATGGAGCGGCAACGCACTTTGGCGCGGCGTGATCCCGGCCCAGTCCAACTCGGGCTTGATGGAGTACTACGTCACCGCCCGCGACTTCGCCAACAACCTCGCCACCGGGCCGACGAAGAGTTTCACCCTGACGCTGCCATGCCCGTCCGACATCGCTGGCGGCGATGGCCAGGTCGATGTCAACGATCTGCTCGCGGTGATCACAACGTGGGGCTCGTGCCCCGGTTGCCCGCCCGCGCATTGCGCAGCCGACATCGCGCCCCTCGGCCCGCCACAGGGCGATTGCCAGATCGACGTGAATGACCTGCTGGCGGTGATCACGACCTGGGGCGCGTGCCCGTAGCGGGCAGGTAACGAGCGTCGCAGGCGGCAGAAACAGGCTGCTTGACGCGCATCGGACCGAGCGATGACCCTGAGGGTTCAGGGTTGCTGGGATGGGTGGGAGGCCCCGGGAGACGGCGGGAGGGCATTGCTGCAGCGGCGCGGGTGCGGTTTTGCCCCAATCGCGATTGCATTCACGCAGCAATCAGGTACATCTGATGGTCCACTTCCATTCTGCAAACAGGCGAGATTTCTCCATGACCCAACCAGCGTTTGTTCACCGCGCCTCCCGCATCGCCGCTCCCGCCGTGGCCCTGATGTGCTCGATGCCAGCCATGGCGGTCGACCTTACGGTTTCCGCCGTCCAGATCAATCAGGGCGTGCAGTTTGGCGCGACGTCCCTGGTCGCAAACAACACCACCATCGTTCGTGTCACGGTCAGCACCAACGGCGGCGGCGCGATCGCCGGTGTCGATGCCGCGCTTCGCATGTCCGTGAACAACGTGCCAGTCGCCGGTCCGCCGATCTTCTCCATCAACGGCCCCATCACGGCGCCCGCCGCGCCCAACCTGGCAAACCAGAACGACACGCTGAACTTCATGATCCTTGCGCCGGTGAGCAACGATGTCGACTTCACTGTCGAGGTCAATCCCAACCGCAACGTCGTAGAGACCGACTACGCCAACAACACGTTCACAGTCACGAATCGCGTGTTCCTGTGCAAGGAGATCATTGAACTGCCGTATGTTCCCATCAACTACACGTTTAGCGGCGCCGGTCTGCCGGCGGAAAACCTGATGGAGCCGGGCATCGGCGACGGGTTCCTGCGCGGCATCTACACCACCGAGTGGAACTATCACAAGATCGCCACGCCGCCGCTGACATGGTCGCAGGACATCAACAGCTCCACCAGCGCGTTGCACAACACGCTCAACAGCACGCGCTTCGCGATGTCGCCCGTGCCGCCGTTCATCTACGGCTGGCTCCCCGGCAACCCCTACAGCGGCAACGGCCAGGCCGGCGGCATCCCCGGCACCACCGCCTTTGGCAACACCGAACTCACGCGCTTTCAGCGCACCTTCGCCCACGAGTTCGGCCACTGCATCGGCCTGCAGCACAACAACGTCACGGTTGGGACGGTTGGCTTCGACGAGGAATATCACCTCAAGGACACGCAGAACCTGCCGCAGCTTCACCCCTCCACACAAAGCGACATCATGGTCGCCGGCCTGCTCACCAACCAGGCGTGGGTGGCCAGCGGCTCGTACAACCAGCTGCTCAATCACGCAGCGGCGCAGTGTGCCACTGGCGATGATGAAGGCGATGGCACCGTGCCCATGCCCATGCTGGCTATCTCCGGCGTGATCATGCACGATACCCGCGCCGTGACGCTCGATCCTGTCACGCGCTTCCGCCGCGGCATCCTGACCGAGAACAACCCCAACGGCGACATTCGCATTGACGCTGTCAACGCCGCTGGCAACACCATCTGGTCCCGCGCGTTCCGCACGGATACCGCGCGCGAATCCTGCGAACCTGACGCCAGAGGCAACCCGGTGCTCTCCGAGCACGGCCCGTTCTTCGTCATGTTCCCCGAGACTGTCGCAGGCGAAGCCGTGCACGAGATCCGCGTCATTGACGTTGCCACCGGCAACCTCCTCTCCAGCCGCGTGCGCTCCGCCAATGTTCCGCAGGTGGCGATCACCGCCATCGAACCTCTGAAGCGCCAGCCGCAAAACGATGGCGGTGCGAAGAGCGATCGCATCGCCGGCCGCGTGCGCATCAACTGGTCCGCCTCCGATGCCGATGGCGACACCCTTACCCACACCCTCACGTACACGCCCGACAATGGCGCAACGTGGTCGGCGGTCGTGGTCAACACCAACGCCACATCCGTTGAGTTCGATACCGCGGACCTGCCCACCAGCAGCGGCGCCAGCGGGCGCTTCTCGCTCGTCTCTACCGACGGCCTGAACACCTCCGAGTCAGATGAAGGCGGCATCGCGCTGGGCGAAGCCAATCCGCCTCGCACCTTCCTCCTGACGCCCAACAACACAAACGTCTTCCCGCGATACGCCCCCATCGCCTTCCACGGCACCAGCTGGGACCCCGAAGATCGCTTGCTCAACGGCGCGAGCATGGTTTGGACGTCCAGCCTCGATGGCCAGATCGGCTCCGGCCGGCTGTTCATCAAGAGCGACCTCTCGGTCGGCACGCACGTCATCACGCTTACCGGCACCGACTCGGCCAACATGAGTTCGTTCCGGCAGATCACCATCACCATCTCGCCACGCACGGTCATCAGCCCCGACTGCAACAACAACTTCGTCCTCGATCTCGTGGATATCCAGAACGGAACCAGCCAGGACCTCAACGGCAACGGCATTCCCGATGAATGCGAAAGCACGCCGTGCCCGTCTGACATCGCCGGCGGCGATGGCCAGGTCGACGTCAACGACCTGCTCGCGGTGATCACCACGTGGGGCTCGTGCCCCGGCTGCCCGCCCGCGCATTGCGCCGCCGACATCGTGCCATTGGGTCCGCCGCAGGGCGATTGCCAGATCGACGTCAACGATCTGCTCGCGGTAATCTCGACCTGGGGCGCATGCCCGTAACGAGGGGTCTCAGCGGCACAAACGGGCTGCTTGACTGCGCATCGGGCCGACCGCGATATGATCATGGCGCCGACCCGACGGCGCGCGGATGCTTGCACGAATCGCCCGCGCCAGCAAGCTGTGCGGTCGTGGCCTCCGCGGCCCGCCCTCGCGCGCCGTCCGTCTCGCACGACCAATTCGCAGGAGAATCGCCATGTCCATCAGGTCATCGGCCGCGGCGCTTGTGACGCTCGCGTTGTCCACAGCGCTGTGCAGCGCCGCCGTCGTGTACAACAACACGACGTCATCGCTCAATCAGATCAACCCGCTGCTGGCGCAGGGGCAGGTCAACAGCCTCGAGCACGGCAACCAGATCACGCTCGCCGGCCACGAGCGCATCGTCACCAGCTTCAACATGCGCATGCGCGTCACCGGCGCTGGCGCCTGCACGTTTCAGATGCGCGTGCGGTTTATGGCCAACGATGGACCCGGCGGCGCGCCGGGCACGCAGTTGTGGAACAGCGGCTACATGCCGCGCGTTATCGACTCCGGCGCCGACTTCACCTACTCGCTGCCGGTCCCCAACGTGCGCGCGCCGCAGACCTTCACCTGGAGCGTGCAGGTGATCGACCGCGCCGTCAACATGGCGCCAATGGGCCCGGCCGAATACTCGCCGCCGACCGTCGGCAGCGCGATGCTGGGCTACTGGCGCAACAGCGGCCTGCCGATCCCGGACTGGACGCTCGTGAACGCAGGCGTCGAGCCGCCGTTCTCGGCGACGGTGAATGCCGAGACGATTCCCGGCGACATCGATCACAACGGCGCCGTTGACGTTTCGGATCTGCTGGCGGTGATCACGACCTGGGGAGCGTGCCCGATGCCGTGCCCGCCGGCATGCGCAGCGGATGTCTCGCCGCCCGGCGGCAATTGCGCCGTCGATGTGAATGACCTGCTGACGATCATCGTCAATTGGGGCTGAGCGCCGCATTGCCGATGGTGTCATGCTCGGCGAATCCCGAACCGATTGTTCGGGTGATGTAAGCAACGACGTCTTGGGCCTTGCCGGCGGTGGTGGAAACTTTGCCCGTGAACCGGCCGGTTCGGGCGTAGTCAATTGCCCAAATGCGAATCTCATGCCGCACATGAAAGGAAGGCCTGCATGCGCCCAGCCAACATCATCATCAGATCTGCCATGTTGAGTTCACTCATCGTGACCGCCGCACACGGCGCTCAGGTCACCTATCGCTTCACGACGACGGTCGCCGCGATCAACCCCGCGGCTCCCGGCTTCCCTGCCAGCCTCAGCGGCGTGGTCGTCGGCGACGCCATCATCGGCACCATCAGTTACAGCGATACGTCGCCACCCGCGCCCAATGTCTTTCCCGCACCGTACTCGCTGGCAACGTACTACGTCCTCAACAGCGCGTCGATCCGGTTGAACATTGATGGCGCCCTGTTCACCGGTCTTTCCGGCCCGCGCAGCGCATTCGTCTGGAACGACGATCCGATCGGTGGCGGCGGCTCGAACGACGGATTGATCTTCCTCAACGTCCCCAGTCCCGGAGCCGTGCAGGTGGGTATCGGCAACCTCAGCCTGGCGACGTCGATGTTCGCCAGCGAGGCGCTGCCCAACACCACCCTCCGCAGCGCGTATGGCCTGCAGATGGTCACGGCCGGCGGTGCGTCGTGGCTCACGTCAGCCGGATGGTCGGACCTCACGCGCGTCACCAATTGCTCCGGCGACGTCAATGGCGATGTGCAGGTGAATGTCAATGACCTGCTGGCGGTCATTACCTCGTGGGGTCCGTGCGTGACCCCGTGCACAACGGCCCAGTGCCTTACGGACATCGCGCCACCTGCCGGCGATTGCCAGATCGATGTGAATGACCTGCTGGCGGTGATCTCGTCTTGGGGCGCGTGTCCGTAATCGCACGGAGTGCGCCGTCAATCACGAGGCTCGGACATCAATTCGCGCACGCCGGGATGGTCTTGCAGAGCGGCGGCGCGGGCCCGCCAGACATTCGCATCCGCAGCAGGGACCAGCGCCTCAAGCGCCTCGCAGCAGTGCAGGGCATCGACGCGGACGCGGCCATTGTCCGGATCGAGTTCGGCCAGTGGCAGCAGCGCCTGCGCGGCCCGTTCGAATGACTGGCGCACGCTGTCGGGCGCTTCGCCGCTGCCTTGCGCGACCTCGGCGGCGTGCATCCAGCACCATGCCTGCAGATACATGGCGTCGAAATTCGCGGAGTCGGCGGCCGCGAGGCGATCGGCGTGCGCCTGCGCGGCGGCGATATGCTCGTGCGCTTGATCCCTTTCGCCGCGTCCAGCAAGTGTGACGCTCAGCAGCGCGTGCGCGCGGGCCGCGGCTATGCTCTCGAAGACGTTGGCATTGCCGACCGTCGCCAGCAGCGCCTCGGCCTGCCGCAGCGACTCCTGATACGCCTCGATCGCGCGACCGGCGTCTCCCGAAGCGATCAGCGCCTCGCCATACACGCGCAGAGCCGTGCTGCGCGTGCGCAGGACCGTCATCTGATCCGGTTCGATGTCGAGCGCCTGGTCGAAGAGCGCGAAGGCGCGCTCGAAGGCGTCGATGCTCTCGGGCACGCGCCCGGCGAGCAACTCTGACTCGCCCAGCCGCCGCCAGGCCAGGCCGACGTACACCACGCGGTTGATGAGGCTGTCTTCGCCGCGCAAGGCGATGGCCTCCAGCACGCGCAGGGCCTCGCGATGGTGGGCGGTCGCGTCACCGACGCGGCCCATGACCAACAGCGGCTCGGCGATCTTCCAGTGCCCGACCGCGAGCGTGCGCGGATAGTCGACGACGTCAGCCTTCTCCCCGGCAAGCACGATGCGCAGATCGAGCGCGCGCTGCTGATTCGCCAGGGCGAGCGCACTGTGGCCGCGGGCCAGTTGCGCTTCACCCACGCGCTGATGCGCGTAGCCCAGCAACTGGCGCATCCCGGGATCGACCGTTCCTTCAGCGGCGACCTGCGCCTCGGCGCGCTGCAACCGCTCCAGGGCCGCCAGCGCCATCGACTCGCGCGGCCGCGAGCCGCCGGGCATGCCGGCGAGTTCGGTGTCGGCGATGTCGAGCATGGCGCTGGCGTCGCGCAGCGCCTCCTGCAAGCGCTGCTTGGCGAGTTTCTCGGCCTTCTCGGCCCGGGTTCTTGCCGCCTCAGCCGAATCGCGCTGCGCGGCCGTCTGCCGCCATTGCCATGTCGTGGCGATCACGCCCAGCGCCAAGGCCGCGAACACCGCGCACACGCCGCCCACGAACACACGATTGCGCCGCGCGAACTTCTTCAGTTGATACAGCCGGCTGGCCCGCCGCGCCGCGATCGGCTCGTGCGATTGCCAGCGCCGCAGATCATCCGCCAAGTGCGATGCCGAGAGATATCGGCGGTCGGGCTCCTTCTCCAGCGCCTTGGCGACGATCGTCTCCAGATCGCCGCGGCAGATGCGCGACAGCGAGCCCAGCGGCTGCGGTTCGCGTTCAGCGATCAGCCGCGCGGCCTGAGCCAGGCTCGCCGTGGTCAGGTCGTGCGGCGTGCGGCCGCCCAGCAGTTCATACGCGATGACGCCCAGCGAGTAGACATCGCTGCGGATGTCGATTCGACCCGCGTCGCCGGCGATCTGCTCGGGACTCATGTACGCGAGCGTGCCGAGGATCTGACCGGCGGTGGTGCGCGAGGCGGAGATGGTGGCGCGCTGGTGCGCATCGACTGCGCGCGCGATGCCGAAGTCGAGGATCTTCGGCATTGACGATTGATGATTGACGATTGACGATTTCTTCGTGGCAGGCGCGGCGCTGGCCGAATCGTCAATCGTCAATCGTGGATCGTCAATCACCATGATGTTCGCCGGCTTCAGATCGCGATGAATCACGCCGCGGCTGTGGGCGTGCTCGACGCCCTCGCAGACCTTGATGAGCAGTTCCACGAGCTGCCGCAGGTCAGGTCCACACTCATGTGCGAACTGCGTCAGGGGCTGGCCCTGAACCAGTTCCATCGCAAAGAACGGCCGGCCGGCTCCTCCACTGCCAACGGCGCCCGCAGCGTCGTCGGTGAGCACACCCGACTCGTAGATCGCTGCGATCGCCGGATGCTGCAGGCGCGCCAGCGTCTGGGCTTCGAACTCGAAGCGCCGCAGCGCGTCAGGAGATGCCAGCGCCGCGCTGAGCACCTTGAGCGCCACGCGCCGCGGGGGATGCTGCTGCTGGGCCTCGTACACGGTGCCCATGCCGCCGGCGGCGATGACGCGCAGCACATGGAAGTCGCCGATGCGCCGCCCCACCAGCGACAGGCCAGCATCGACGACGGTGGCGATGCCGCTGGCCGGCAGGGCACCATGGTCGAGCACGCCGGCGTCATCGTCCGAGGCGAGCATGTCCCGCAGGCGCCGGCGCAAATCATCGTCGCTGCCGCAGTGCTGATCGACGAAGCGCCGCCGCTCTGCGGGCGCGAGCGCCACGGCCTGCTCGAACAACGATTCGAGTTTCAGCCAGCGTTCAGTCGTCGCGCCCATCGTGACCACCTTGTTCCATTTCGCTGTGCAGCCAGGCGCGGGCAAAGCGCCATTCATTCTTCACCGTCGCCGGCGAAAGGTCCATGGCGGCGGAGGTCTGCTCGATGCTCAGGCCGGCGAAGAAGCGCAGCAGGACGATCTGGGCCTTGCGGGCGTCGCGCTCCTCGAGGCGGTGCAGCGCGCCATCGAGCAGCACCAGTTGCTCGCGCTGATCATCCACCGCGATCTCATGTTCATGTGCGTGGTCGGCGCCGGCGGCTCCGCACTCGCTGGTGCCCAGCGCGTCGCGATCGAGCAGATCGAAATCGAGTCGTGCTCCGCCCCCGCCATGCTTGACCGATTGCACGCGCCGGGCCCGTTCGATAAGGATGCGCCGCATCGCGTGGGCCGCCGCGGCGAAGAAATGGCCGCGGCTGTTCCATTGCACATGGGAGTCGCCCATGATGCGCATGTACGCCTCATGCACCAGGGCCGTGGGCTGCAGCGTCAACCCCGGGCCCTCGCGCGACAAGCGCTGTCGGGCCAGTTGCCGCAGCTCCTCGTACACCTGCGGCAGGAGCGATTCCGCATCGCCGGCATCATTCGATGCAGTCGCCGGATGCGCAGACGAGGATTCAGCGGGAGGCGTCACGTAAAGGAGGCAGGGTTGCGGAGGGTGGCGCGACAGTCGCGCGCGGCGACAAGCATGCTTGCCGCCCCGACCTTTCCGAATCTTTAGCCAGCCACCGGGCATTATCGCACTGGGGGGTGGGGCGAACAAGGCTCGTGCCCGCCGATTGGCCGATCTCCGCGGCCAAGGAGGACTTCATGCGAATACCGACGACATTTCCGACGATGGCGGTGGCGTTGTACTGCGCAAGCGCGGCCGTAGCGCACGCCGGAGACGTTTGGGACGGCGGCAGCACCGCCAACGACTTCTGGACCAACGGCAACAACTGGAATCCCAGCACCGGATTCCAATTCCCGCCAGCCAACAACGGCACCGCCAATCTCTCGTTCCCCTGCTTCGGCGGAATCGTGCATCAGCCGCTGGTCGATGTGCCTTACAGCATCAACTCGATGACCTTCGGCTCGGGCAGCGGCCGCTACGTCATCCTCGGCGGGGCCGAACTCACCATCGGCGCCGGCGGCATCGTCAACAACGACGCCGACATGCAATCGGTCATCGGCCCGGTGAAGTTGAACGCCGATCAGACCTGGAATGCTGCGGCCGGTCCGCTGCAGATGGACGCCATCAACCTCAACGGCTTCGCCCTCAACTGCACGGGCAACTTTCCCATCCTGCTGCCGTCGCTGATTGTCGGCAATGGATCCTTGAACGTGGCCGGCGGCATTGACGTGACGATGTCGAGCGGCGTCAGCAACAGTTACACGGGCAACACCAATGTCAACAACGGGACGCTGGTGCTGCAGAAGACCGGCGGCGCGCTCGCCGTGGCGGGCAACCTGCTGATCAATGAGGTGGAGGCTGCCACTCCCGCCACGGTGCGTCTGGCGGGCAACGAGCAGATCTCGCAGGCGTTCAACCGCACCGTGCACGTGTATCCCGGCGGCCTGCTGGATGTGAACACGCGCACCGAAACGCTCGACACGCTGTGGCTCGACGGCGGCGACGCGGTCACCACCGGCGCGGGGAAACTGACCGCTCGCAGCGCCACGGTCAGCGGCGCCACCGCGTCCTGGAGCAACGGCGGCACTTTGTACATCGGCGACGCGGGTTACGGATCGCTGAACATCCTGAATGGCGGCGATGTCACAAACGCAGACGGCTACGTCGGTTCACTCGCCGGGTCCAACGGGCAGGTCGCCGTCATTGGCGCGGGATCGACATGGAACAACTCGGGCCGACTCTACGTCGGCAATCTTGGGACCGGTGCGCTGAGTGTCAGCTCCGACGGCGCCCTCAGTGTCAGCCAGATGTTCATCGGAAACCAGGCCGGCTCCGCTGGCAGCGTGATGATCAGCGGCGCCGGCTCCACTTTCACCAGCAGTGATTTTTATCCCGGGTATGCCGGCACCGGCACGTTCGCAGTCACCGGCGGTGCGCACGCGACGTGCGCCAGTGCCAGCGTTGGCTGGGTGAATGGTTCGAACGGCGATCTGGATGTGACCGGGGCTGGCTCGATCCTCGACCTCACGTTTAGTTTCAGAGTCGGCGCCAGCGGCAGCACCGCATCAATGGATATCACCAATGGCGGCAGAGTGAACGTGATCACCACCAACAACGAATCAATCATCAGGCTCGGCGGCCAGGTGCACGTCAGCGACGCCACGCTGGATATGAACAACGCCTTGGACATGGTCGGCGGATCGCTCACCGCCGAATCGAACGCGACCGTCGACCTGCCCTCGGCCGTCATCACCGGCAATGCTGTGGTGAACGTGCAGACGGGCGCAACGTTCACCTTTACCGGTACGCTGGACGTTTCGAGCATCGCCACGCTGAACGTGAATTCGGGCGCCTCGTTCGGCGGAGGCTTCACCCGTGTCGGTGTTTCGGGCGGGACAGCGCATCTGAACGTCGACGGGACGGGAACTCTGGTCACGGCGCCGTGCTGCATCGATGTCGGTTACGGCGGGACAGGCGAGATGACCATCACCGGCGGCGCGCATGTGCAGACCAGCACGGGCGCGGTCGGCAGCTTTGGCACCAATTCCATCGGCACGGTCACGCTTGATGGGACGGATGCGTCGGGCAACCCTTCAGCGTGGATGGCGGGCTCCGGACCAAACATGGGGCTGGATGCGACCGCGCAGGGAACGATTCACATTCTCAATGGAGCGCTGCTGCAGTCGGGCGGCATGAACGTGGGAGTTCCCGGCAGCGGCAGCATCTTCATCAACGGAAGCAGCCCCTCGGGCAACCCATCCCTGCTGAATGGAGGCGACCTGATGCTGGCGACTGCTCCCGGCGCGAATGCCACCATCGACGCGTCCCTCGGCGGACATGTCCAATGCGCCAACCTCTGGCTGGCGATCAATGGCGGCTCCGCGGCGATTGCCCTGAGCGGCGCGGGTTCGAGCCTGGTTCAGAGCGGCTCTTCAGTAACCACCATCGGCCATCCCAGCATCGGATCGGCCTCGATCACCTGCCAGAACAACGCGACCTTCACCAGCGGCACGGGCGCGATCACGCTCAATCCCACCGGCCAGATCAACCTCAACTCCGGCGGCGTCTTCGATGCGCGCGGGCCGATCAACATGAACGGCGGGGCGATCAATCTTTTGGGCGGCACGCTCAAGGCTCACGCGGTCACCGGCAGCCTGCTCAACCAGGCCGGCACGCTCGCGCCCGGCCACTCGCCTGGCACGCTCGGCATTTCGGGCAACTACACCCAGCAGTCCGGCGCGACGCTGCAGATCGAGATCGGCGGCATCTTCCCCGGCGAGTGGGATGTGGTCGCGGTGCAGGGCAACGCGCTGGTCGATGGCACGCTGCACGTCGTGCTCATCGACGGCTTCCAGCCGGTGATCGGCAACACCTTCACGATCCTGACGACCAACGTCGGCAACGTCGCGGGCACATTCGATGCGTTGATCGCGCCCTCGGGCATGCAGGTCACCTACGCGCCGCACGCCATCATGCTGACGGTTACCGCACTGCCATGCCCGGCCGACATTTCGCCAGGCCCCCCCACTGGCGGCGACGGCCTGGTGAATGTCAACGACCTGCTGGCGGTGATCAGCGCCTGGGGCGCGTGTCCGATTCCATGTCCGCCGCGCTGCACCGCCGACATCGCGCCGATTCCCTCGGGAGACTGCTCGGTGAACGTCAACGACCTGCTGGCGGTGATCAGCAGCTGGGGAGCGTGCCCGTGAGTTCCGCATTCAAGCCAAGGACACAACTGAACATGAATCAACTCCGCCTGATCGTTGTCGCGACCGTCATGATGACGGTGTGCGGCCGGCATGCCTCAGCTCAGTTCGCCTGGGACGGCGACTGCGGCTTCAACTGGTACGACTGCTGCAACTACGGCACCGAACAGAATCCCGAATTCCGCAACAACTGGACCATCGCGCCCAACACCACCACCTGCCCGAACTTTCCCGGCATCAACGATGACGTGTTCGCCAGCACCACGGTCCTTCTCCAGCAGTCCTATCCAACGTCCGTGAACAGTCTCTCGGTCACCGGGACGTTCTTGCTCCGCTCGTCGTTGGACATCGAGACCTCCCTGTCGATCACAGGCACCCCAACCGAGCCGACCAGCTTTCTGATCCAGAACGGTAATGCGGATTCGGTGCACATGCACAATGCGGACGCCAGCATCACGATTTCGCCCTTCGCGACGCTCGAGTTCCAGTTCGACGGCCAGGTCGTTGGCTCCGCGGGCTCGCTGCTGCACAACGATGGCCTGATCTGGAAGTCAATCGGAGGCGAGGACAACGGGTGGGGCGAAGTGCTGTCCGCCCTGAACATCCCCTGGGAGAACGACGGCACGATCAAGGCGACGGACGGCAGGCTGGTTTTTTTTCAGAACAGCGTCAACAACGGAATCATCGAGGCCCTTGGCGAAGCCGAGATCCGGTTCCAAGGCCCGGCCGTGATCGATGGTGAAGTGCGCGGCGATGGATTGATCCGCTTCGTGTACTCCCAGGCCACCGTCACGGGCAACTATCACCCCACCAACACGCTCATCGCCGGCGGCGGCGCAAACGTGAACTTCGACGTCGACACATCCGTCGAGAACCTCACGCTCGGCAACTCCAGTGTCATAAGCGGCACGGGCGACCTGACCATCGACGATCTGGTCTGGAACGGCGGCTACTCGACGTTCGCACCGGGCGGAACCACCATCGTTCAAGACACTATGCTCATTCAGCACGACGCCTTCGCCGGCGGATATTTCGCGATCAACCGTGAAATGGAGTTGCACGGTGATTCCGTCATCCAGGGCGGCGCAACCGTGTACATCGACGAAGGCGAACTGCGCAACTACGGCGAACTGCAACTGCTCGGAGCGTCAAGTCTCCTGCAACCCTGCTGCGTGCCTGATGCGCTCATCCAGAACTTCGGCACATGGCGCAAGTCCAGCGGCGCGCCGAGCGTGATCAATGTGGAGTTCTTCAACCTCGGCGAGGTGACGGTCGAAACCGGGACGCTGGAGTTCGGCAAGATGATCAATGATGCGGCGATTACCGTGAACACCGGCGCGACGCTGGTGATGGCCCATCCGCAGCAAACCAATCTCACGTTGGGCAGCATCACCGGCGCCGGCACGGTCGCGTTCTACAACGACCAGTGGAACCCGCCGGTGGTCGATGACATCGACGGCGAGTACGACGTCGGCGCGACGACCATCAGCGGCGCGCAGGTCGAGTTCCACAACGCCGCCGCCACAGGGACGCTGAACCTGACGGGAGGCCAGCTTCTCGGCGATGACGATTTCCTCATTACCAATCAACTCAACTGGAGCGCCGGCGAGATGACCGGCACGGGCACGACGTTCGTGCACGGTCCGATGACGCTTCCTTACATCGGCTACTGGGTGAATCTCAACCGCACGCTTGAACTCAACGTCGATTCGCCCATCGGCCCGCAACCGCCGACCTCGACGCTGGCGATCAACCCGCAGGGAACGCTGCGGTGCAGAGACGTCACCATTGACGGACACGTCAACAACGGCGGCGTCATTTCGCCCGGCACCCCCACCGCGCCCGTCGGCCACCTGCACCTGACCGGCGGATACATGCAGACGACGAACGGCGCGCTCACGCTCAACCGGCTTGGTCCCGTGCACGATCATCTGCAGGTCGACGGCGTGGCCACGCTCGGCGGGACGCTGAACGCGAGCGGATACCCCACCGGCGGAGGACAAACGTTCACCCTGCTCACCGCGGCTTCGGTGCAGGGGACCTTCGCCCAGATCAACGTGCCCAGCGGCGCGCAGGTGATGTACACGGCGACGTCGGTGATGCTGCAAATGCCCGGCACACCCTGTCCGGCCGACGTTTCGCCCCTGCCAGACGGCGATGACTCGGTCAACGTCAACGATCTGCTCGCGGTGATCACGTCGTGGGGCGCATGTCCGGTTCCGTGTCCGCCGCGCTGCGCCGCCGACATCGCGCCGATTCCCGCCGGCGACTGCGCGGTGAACGTCAACGACCTGCTGGCGGTGATCACATCCTGGGGCGCGTGTCCGTAACTCGCCGCGCGCGCAATCTTTAGCCACAGCGGCGCGTTTCTCGCACTCTGCTGCATGCGGTCGGAAGAGCCCGCTGAGGAGATTATCCATGCCACACCTTCATATCACCACGGCCGCCGTTGTCGTGACATGCGCAGCGCTGAATTCGCCACAGGCTGGCGCACAGACTCCGTCATTCACGTGGTTCGGGCCGGATTCGACCGAGGCCTACGGAGTATCAGCCGACGGCCAGTTCGCAACCGGTCGCCACTATCCGGGCCCGGGCGGCTCGCGTGCCTTTCGAAGAACCAACACAGGCATCGTCCAGAATCTTGGCTTGCTCTACGGCAACCACGACTTCGGCCACGGAAACGGGATCTCCGGTGACGGGTCAGTGGTCGTCGGCGTCAGCGGGCAGGGCGGCACGCCCGGCGCTGGAACGGTGCGCGGCTTCCGCTGGTCGGCCGGCGGCATGTCGGAACTTTCGCCATTGGCCGGTCACAACTACAGCA
>Ga0111538_10004763_pt1 | contig 18730 bp, 16 predicted proteins | sample SoiMethybrSBSTD1_FD_79669 | JGI IMG/M metagenome (GOLD analysis project Ga0111538, IMG submission 79669) | Bulk soil microbial communities from a Populus tree surrounding site in Tennessee, USA - Soil MetaG P. TD hybrid SBSTD1 (version 2)... | ecosystem: Environmental > Terrestrial > Soil >...
AAGTAGATGTCGCATGCCTCACGTTCCTCCGTCACACATCCTGTGTCTTCAGCGTAGAGGCATCGCCGACGCACGAATCAGCTCCAGTGCCGCCTGGCCATCGTCCCAGCCGAGTATGCGGCCTCCTTGTTTTCGAGCACGGTCACTGCCAGGAAGAATTGCTCGATCTCTTGGCGAACGCGCGCGGCCAACGGCATCTCTCGTCGAGCGGCGACCGGCACCGCTAGAACTCGATCGTTCCGGAGGCGGCCAAAGCCGTCAGCTCGGTTCTGTTCGACGCGCACAACGGCGAGGGGGCGACACGGGATGACGACGCCCGGATACGTGGTCACGTCCCACCAGACAGCGGCATCGATCGCGTCCCCGTCCGGACCCCGTGTCGACGGCACGAAACCCCAGTCGCACGGATAGGTCACCCCGAGCACGAGCGGGCGGGAAATCGACATCGCCCCGAGCTCGGGCGAGTACTTCAGTTTGACGTCGGCTCCACGGGGCGACTCCACGACAACGTGAAACACCCCTTCTCCGGCGAAAGTCTCGAGCTTGTGGAGATCGCGCACACGAATCCTCAGCTGATAAGTGGCAAGGGTTCCCCGCGCGTCCACGAGCTTGTCCAGTGCCGGTCAGAGATTCAATAGGAACAAGTCGTCGCGAAGAGTGATCGCGTAAGGCCCGTTGACGGCAATCGCCGCGGTTCCCAGCTCGGTGTCATCAGCGCGAGGGACCGCCGACGATGACCGCCGGACCGGTGGTCCCGCTACCCCATCGCGAACCGACCTCGGGCGTCATGCCGAAGCCGGATGAACTGTCGCAGCTCGAAGACACGAGCGCGGCGACGAGCACCGCAGACAGGATGACGATGCGCGAGACGAGGTGTGCTGTCATGATCGTCCGACTCAAAACGGAAACTTCTGCAGCGCAAGCGGCGCGCCGCCTGGGTCGGCAATGACGACGAGGGAGTTGTTCCGCCGTTCAGGCGCGGCCGGCAGGAGCACGCGACCGCCCAGACTGTCGACGCGCGCGGCGAGGGCGGCCGGATCGGACGCCAGCACATAGGGCAGCCAGTTCGGTTCCACGCCCGTGGCGGTCGCCGGCAACTGGAAGAGGCCGGCGCGTGCGCGCGTCGTGCGCAGGATGTGGTACTCGATGCCGAGCCGTGAATCCGAAATCGCTGATTCGTACGCCCCGAGACGCTTGTAAAAGTCGAGCGCCTTGCCGGCGTCGCGGGCGAGATACTCGTCCCAGAAAAAATGACCCGGCAACGGATCCGCCGCTTCGGGGATACGCTGCCGGACCTGTGCCAGCCCCAGCGGAGCGCCTTGCGGATCGGCGATCACCGCTGCGCGTGCATTCGGGAAATTCGCGGCTTCGACAAGCACCTTCCCGCCGTCCGTTCGGACTTGGGCTACGCTCCGATCGACGTCAGCCACCGACATGTAACTGAGCCACTGTGGTCCGGTCGTCGCGTTCGCGGAGACGTCGACCATGCCGGCGACCAGCGTCGAACCCGATCGCGCGAGGACGTAGGGTCGTTCGCCGCGTTTGGTATCCTCGAAGCGCCAGCCGAACAACCCTCCGTAGAATCGTTTAGCGGCGCCAAGGTCCTTGGTGAGCAGGTCGTGCCAGACGAACCGGCCTGGATCGACCGGATCCGCGGCATCAGCCGAGTCCGGCGCGATTGCTGTGGCAAACGCGGCGGCGATAACCAGCGCCGACAGCGTCGTGATCCATTTGCGGGTCATGTGCTCGACTCGCCAATACTACAACAGCATTTCCAGAAAACCGCCGATGCAGCCATGCGACGCGAGCCAGGCTTCGCTGAAGCACCAGACACTCGAGGGGTCAACGCGGCGGTATAGTGACGTCCGGGACAGATCTGACCGGGAGAGCCTAATGCCGATCGTGGAAATCGTCGCTGTCGCGCTGCTCGCCGCGGCGCCATCGACGCTGCCGCCCCAGTCGCAGGAACCAAAGTCCACTGTTCGTGAGCTCGTCACGGTGTCCGGCACCGTAGAGCGTACCGACCGATTCACGCGCACCTTGACGCTGCGGACGAGCCCCAGCACGACACGGGCGATTACCGTCGCACCGGAAGTGGCGCTGTTCGACGAGCTCCAGAAAGGCGACAGGATCACCGTGCGTCTGTCCGAGGAGGTCATCGTCGCGGTGCGTCCCGGCACGAAACCGAGCCTGCCGGTCGATACCACGGCGAGCGCGACGTCGCGCGATCCGTCGGGAGGGAGCGAAGTGCTCAAGCAGGTCAGGGCGGCGGTCACCCTCGAGAGCGTGGACCGGAGCCGAAGCGTGGTCGTCTACAGAACGGCGGACGATCGGCGCGTGACGCGGGCCATCGTCGAGCCGCGCCTGCTCGACGGCCTGAAGCCGGGCGACGTCATCGAGATTACCTACACGCGCGAGCAGGCCGTGGACGTGCAACGCGCGCGCTGAGCTGGCAAGCGGACCCTTCGGACGCGCTCACGATTCCCGCGCTACTCCCGCCTGCGCTAAGCTCACGGCGTGCGCGCGCTCGTCCTCGAAAGCGGCCGGTTGTCCCTGCAGGAGCGCGACAAACCTCGTCCCGCCGGTGAATGCCTGATCCGCGTGACGGCCGCCGGCATCTGCGGCACCGACCTCGAGCTCCAGCGCGGCTACGCGCAGTTCTCCGGCGTCCCCGGTCACGAGTTCGTTGGCATCGTCGAGAACGCGCCCGACGCGGACGCGCATTGGATCGGACGTCGCGTCGTCGGTGAGATCACCGTCGGCTGCGGCCGCTGTCATGGGTGCCGTACCGCCGGACGCGGGCACTGCGACGTGCGCAGCGTCCTGGGCATCATTGGCCGCGACGGCGCGTTTGCCGAGTATCTCGCGCTGCCAGCCGTCAACCTGCACGCCGTGCCGGACTCGCTCGACGACCTGGCGGCGGTGTTCGTCGAGCCCACGGCCGCTGCCTATCGCGTCGTCGAACAGGTGAAAATCGACGACCACACGTGCGCGGCCGTCGTGGGCGCCGGCCGTCTGGGGGTTCTCGTCGCGCAGGCACTCCGCGAACGGGGTGCGAAGACCATGGTCTTCGTGCGAACGGCCCGGCGCCGATCGCTTTGCGTGCAACTCGCCCTGGAGGCCGCCGACATCGACTCAGTAGACTCTCTGGCACGGCAGTTCGATGTCGTCGTGGACGCGACCGGCGCGCCAGATGGATTCGCCCGCGCGCGGACGCTGGTCCGGCCGCGCGGGACGCTGGTTCTGAAATCCACCTTCCACGGCGAAACGCCGCTGGCTTTTTCACCGCTGGTCGTGGATGAGATCACGCTCGTCGGCTCGCGGTGCGGCCCGTTCGAAACGGCGATCGAGGCGCTCAGCGGCGGCCTCATCGAGGTCAAACCGCTCGTCGACGGGGTCTACCCGCTCGAGCGCTTTGCCGAGGCGTGGGAAGGTGCTCGTGGAGGTTTGAAGCAATTCCTCACGCCACAGGCCAAGGGCCGTTGACCCTGCGAATGTGCCGTGTCAGACCATTCGAAGGCTGGCTGGGCGTCCGGCCGGCCGAGTGAAGGCAGGAAAGATCATGCGCAGACGAATCTGGATCGGAGCACTGTGTCTGGGGTTTATCGTCGCCAGCGTCCGTGAAGGCCGGCAGGTCTCGGCGGCAGCGGCAGACCTGAAGGTCACGCCCGGAGAACTGGTGGTCGACCACCCGACGCTGATCAATCTCGGATTCGAGTGGTTGATCGACGGCGATGCCAATCGCAATGCGAACGTAGAAGTGTCGTATCGCAAGGTCGGTTCGACGGCATGGGCGCGCGGCCTGCCGCTGCTGCGGCTGCAAGGCGAGCGGATCGTGCAACCCAACTCGTGGAACCTGGTCGCGCCGAACATGTTCGCCGGCAGCATTCTCGATCTCGAGCCGGGTACGGCGTACGAGGCGCGGTTCGTGATGACCGATCCGGACGGGGTGTCCGGGCGCGCCGCCGCGACCAAGACCGTCCAGGTGCGCACCCGGCCGGAACCAGCGCCGGCGGCGGGCGGCAGCGTGTATCACGTGTATCCGGCGACGTACAAGGGCCAGAAGGCAGAGCCGGCGTTCGAAGGGATCATGTGCGCCTACTACTACACCTGCGGTGGCGGCGATACCACGACGACGGCGCGGCCGCGGGTCAAACCTGGTGACACGATCCTGGTTCACGCCGGTACGTATGCGTATCACCCGGAGTTCTACGGACCGGATCGCTCGGTCAACGTCACGAGCCCGTACGAAGGCACCTACTATCTGTCGGCGAGCGGGACGCCGGACAAGCCGATCGCCATCCGCGCCGCCGGCGACGGCGACGTGATTCTGGACGGCCGCGGCAACTTCAATCTGTTCAACGTGCAGGCGGCGAACTACAACTATTTCGAGGGGCTGACGTTCCGCAACACCGGCATCGCCATGTGGGCTGGCCGCCAGTTCATCGCCGGCTCGAAGGGACTGACGGTCAAGCGGTGCCGGTTCGAGGACGTCGGCATCGGCGTGTTCTCCAACTTCTCCGGCTCGGCCGACTTCTACATCGCCGACAGCTGGTTCTACGGGCGCGACGACAGCGAGCATCTGCTCGGGTGGAACGGCGACTTCTGGCGTCAGGTGGCCGGGGCTGCCGGCCAGGCCTTTCCGCCGGTGATGGCGTCATACGTCGCGGTCAAACTATACGGGCCGGGGCACGTCGTCGCGCACAACTACATCGCCAATTTCCACGACGGCATCGACATCGAGACCTACGGCAATCCGGACGGTTCCCATGCCATCGATGGGCCGCCGTACCCGCCGCGGGAATTCTGGGATCGTCGTCCGGTGGCGATCGACTTCTACAACAACTACCTGACCAACTTTCACGACAACGCAATCGAGATCGACGGCAGCCTGCACAACGTCCGCGTGATGCGCAACATGATGCTGAACTCGGCGTCCCATCCGATGTGCAACCAGCCGGCAGCGGGCGGACCGGTGTACTGGATCCGGAACATCGCCTACCACGCGCCGGGGGGATCGACGCGGATGACGAGCGGTGCAGCCGGCGTGCTCTTCTACAACAACACGATCCTGACCGAGACGGCCGCTGGATCGTCTGCCAACGCGCACTGGCGCAACAACCTGTTCCTGGGTGAGAACGCCGCGGCGGCGATCTTCAGCGTATCGACGAACACGAATTACAGTTCGTCGGACTACAACGGTTTCCGCCCCAATCCCGGTGCGGCCCCGGCATTTCAATGGAACTCGCCGCCAGGGTCGGTTGTCGCCGACTACGGTCCGCAGGCGGGAAGTGCGCCGGGCGCAGCGGAGGGCGACGGCGTCAATCGATCGCTCGAAACCCGACGCTTTGCAACCTTCGCAGAGTACGTCGCCGGGACCCACCAGGATCAGCACAGCGTCGTGCTCGACTACGACGTCTTCGTCAAGGTGCCGCGGCTGGATGCGAAAGACATGAGCACCGTCCAGCGCCTCTACAAGGCGGACGACGTCGATTTCGGATTGAGACCGGGATCGGCGGCTCTCGATCGCGGGGTCGTGCTGCCGAACGTAACTGATGGATTCGGCGGGGCCGCCCCCGACCTGGGCGCGCTCGAGTTCGGACAGACACCGCCAGTGTACGGCCCACGGCGCTGACGCCAGGGCCGTGAAATCATTGGCGTAGCTGCCACGCCAGGTTGACGATCGCCAGGAGCCGGAACGAGTAGCCGATATCTCGCTCCACCCGGTGCAGCCGCCCGGATGCCTCGACATCGACGCCGGGCGCGGGACGAAACAGCTTCGTCAGGCCAGATTCGCTGTAGTCGCGCGTGCCACGGTAGCGGGCGCCGGTCGCGTCATGCGATTGATAGTGTGCGTCGCCATCCTCGTGGTTGAAGTCGTCTCCTCGCCAGACGATGACATGCCCGCGCCAGCCGTTCTTCTCTGCGGCCGCACGAAGAAAAAAACCTGCCCCGCTTATCGTCCGCTTCCGTGGAACCGCACGATCCGGACGGTCGTGAGCCGCGAGCCCGAACACCTCGACTGAGAGCGCGTCGAGCGCACCCACGGCGCCCCGGACTACGAGCCCAGGACCGTACGCAAAGCTGTCGGACACCGACCCGTTCTCGTAGAGCTCGCCGCCGTGGTGAACCAGGTGGAGCTGATACGCAGCGGCGACCGGGCCGTGAATCCGGAAGTGGCCCGTCGCGCCGGCGTCGAACAGCTCACGATGCTCCGGTGTATTCAGCTTCTGGTGGTTGTACCAGAGCTCGTTCGCGACGTTCACGGTGTGGACCTGCCATTGAACGCCGACTTCGTAAGCCCGTGTGAACCACAGCGTTTCACGCGCCAGCGGCGGCAACAGCCCGTGCGGCGTCGTGCGATCCGGCCCGAAGTCGACGCGGTCGGTGGACAAGGTTCCCAGCGTGAGGTGCTGGGTCGGCGAGTGGATCCGGAGGCTGATGACCGGGAGCGCCCGGTCGATTGGCGAATCCGATCCGGCCCGCTCGATGGCGTAAACGCCGAACCGGAGCGCGGCATGATCCCCGGCCTCGATTTCGGCAATAATCCGCTGGTTCGATCCGAGGATCGATTCGCCGGCCCGGAACGGATTCGACAGCTCGGTGTCGTCACCGAAGAAGACCGCGGCGACCCGTAAGCTGATCGGCGATTGCGCGGCGCACGGTGACGCCGCCGCGAAAAAAACGATCGCCAACGCCAGGACAGTCCGCCACCGGCTTGCCTGCCGAGTCAAGAGCGCGTCGCGCATCGCGCAGAAGGAAGAATCCCGCATCTCCGTGCCGGAACGCAAATCACGTCCCTCGTGCATCGGGATGCTCGCCCTGTGCCTGGTCTCCTTGTCGAGCCACGCGGTTGCGCAGTCAGCCCGACAAGGAGCTGAACCGACTGTTAGCGGAGGTGTTGAGACGGGTCAGACCGGCGGTGGCTCGCCGGCGCTGGAGCTGGGCGGCCTGTACCTCGTCGAGGCGTGGGACTTGAACGGGACACCGCGAGATCGTCTCGCCGGGGTGACTACGGGCGTGTCGCTGCCGATTGGCGAGAGCTGGTCAGCGGTGATCGAGCTGCTCGGGACGCATGTCGTCCGGCAGACACCGCCAGACGCCACGCTCGTGGGCCTCTCGGCATTGTTGCGGAAGCGGCTGACCGAAGGTCGGCATCTGTCATTCGTCATCGAAGGAGGAATCGGCGCATCGTACGCCAGCATCGCGGTGCCGGACCGGGGCACACGATTCAACTACCTGCTCGAAGCGGGCGCGGGCGTCGCGCGGCCTGTCGGGCAGCGCACCAGCCTGCTGCTCAAGATCCGCCTGCTTCATATCTCCAACAACAGTCTGAACGGGCCTGACCACAACCCCGACATCCAGGCGCTCGGCGCGCACGCCGGCATTGCCGTTAGGTTTTGATCGAGGTCCGAAGTCGATTGACACCGTTCGTCGACGTCGTCGATGCCAACGACGGCCATCAGTAGATCGCAATCCGAGCGTCGCCGGTCTTGTCCGGCATCGCCGATGCCACGACCGACCGGCGGCGCGACTCAGGTCAGTTCTTCTCGTCGTCTCGCGAGCGATCCTTGAAGAGACTCTTCGGAATCTTCGCCGACACGAGCTGATGGTAGTCGACGACTTCGGCGACATGGAAGTCGACGGCGATGCTGGCCAGCGAGAATGCCTTGGCCTCGGTGAGTCCCTTCTCCTCCACTAGAAACTTCACGACCTCCATCATGGCGTTCAGCATCGCCCGGTTGAGATCCGGATCGGTGCCCAACATGATGTAGTGCGTTTTCGTTTCGACGCGCGGGAAGTCCAGGTGCCGCCCCTTGTGCACGATGAACCTGAAGATGCCCGACAGTGAATGCTCGATGGCCGTGCCGCTGACCTCACCATCGCCTTGAGCCGAGTGAGAGTCTCCGGTGAAGAATTGGGCGCCGTACTGAAAGACCGGGAGGAAGAGCCTGGTTCCGGCGGTGAGATCCTTGAGATCCATGTTGCCGCCAAAAGGCCCGGGAGGCCACGAGCTCTGGACACCGAAGACGTTCGGGTCGGTTGGAAATGAATCTACGAACACGCCCGTGGCGGGCGCGACGCCGATCGTCCCCATGAACGGCGCCGCCGGCACCTGAATGGTGTCGGAGAACGGAAACACCTCGCGGCCCCTGACCCTGGCAACCCGATAGAGGTGCTGCCGTACGTCGGGAATCGTTCCTGTCGGTGGGATAGTGGGCAGCCCCGGATCGCCCGGCCGGAACCCGGGGTAAGTCGTGCTCAGCACGCCGCCCATCGGGCTCGTGTTGTTGACTCCGTACGGCACGCGCAGGTTGATATCGAGGATCTGCACTTCGAGCGTGTCGCCGGGTGCGGCGCCTGCGACGTAAACCGGGCCCGTCAGGATGTGCGGTCCGTACCTCTGCCTCGTGCCGCCACCATTGGGGATCGTCCTCCAGAACGCGTCAAGATCAGGCAGGACCTCTGCCGCCGGGATGCCGAACTGCGCGAAGAATTCGGTCGGGCTGATCGTTCCCGTCGCACCGGATTGCGACAGGGCGTCGATGCGAACAGTCTCTCCCGACTGCGTCGTCAACACTGGCGGAAGGCCGATCGGAAACCCGCCCCACACCACGTGGTCTGGGGTTGACGAGACGAAATGATCCGGCCGCCGCCTGCCGCGCGCGCCAGACCAATCCCGATCGTCATCATCTCGACTGTTCTGATCTTGATTGCCAACGGTGGCGCCGGTTGCCGTCTGCCCGGCGCCACCGAGCTCGCCGTCTCTGGCCAACGCCATGAGAGTGAAGGCGCCGACGAGCACGCCGGTGCCGAGAAGGACAATCGATCCGCGGTTGAGCTTTCTGACACTCATCGGCATATGTCCGCCTCTCTTGGGATGACGGGATGACTGCTACGCCTGAAGGTGTGTCGAGTGAGTGAGGTCGAGTGCGAATCTAGGCTTGCGGTCGCGGCATGTCAAGCAAGCGAACAGACAAATTGCAGTGGACTGGCGGCGGCTCGGCTTTAGAAAATTCTGAATCCGGCGCGCATCCCGATGGTCGGAATGAACACGCGCTTCTGGTTGTAGAAATCTCCCTGGTTGTTTGAATCGACGATGCCGAATCGCATGACCCGCACGCCGGCAAGCCATTCGACCATGATGCCGCCTCTGGCGAGCCGCCGCCTGAGCGAGACAGATGCTTCCGGGTAGAAGAGCGCCGAATCAGTGACGAGGTCCGCCGCTTCGGCGAGGACTTTCGGCACGTCGGTGTTCCTGACCGGAAAAATGTGCGTGTAGTCGAATCCCGACTCGCCCCGTGGTTCGCCGCGGGTTCTGTCGAGCGTCGTTCCCGGAACTCCATAGAGGATCGCGAACGACGGGCCGATCGACCACCCGCCGTCCATTTCGAAGGTCCGGTATAGCCGCAACAGCAAATACGTGCCTTCGTCCCATCGGTGAACTCCCTTGGTGGTCCCCAGGCCGGAGAATCCATAGATGAGCTCGCGCCTGACGCCGATGGAAAACCCCGAGAGCACGACCTTGTTCGTCTTGAACTCGTTATCGAGCTCGACCTCGAACCCCTGCCAGCCCAGGCCAACATTGTTGAACGCGCCTTCGACGGTGGTGTGGTTGAAATCGATGCGACCGCTGATTCTGCCGTCTGAATAGGCGTGCTTCGGAATGAGCATGATCAGCGCCGCGAGCACCGCCGCGGTTTTAGTCATGGCTCACCTGCGAGGGCCTTGAACAGCGAGCGCTCGACGGCGGGACCGCTTTCAACATGATCAAGCAGACCAAAACCATTGTCGGCGGCAGCGCCGTCGCCGGTCCACAAGGCATACCAGCAGATCATTTCTGGATGGACCGAGTTCATCACTCGAGGATAGAACTCCTGCACCCACGCGAGGTGGTTGTCCGGATTGACGCTGCCAGTCTCCGTGACCCAGATCCGCTTGCCAGCCAGCCGGGCAGCATATCGATCGATGACGGCCACATAACTGGCCAGAGCGGCGTTGCTATAGACATTGATGGCGACGACGACATCCATGTCGAGCAGCCCGAGTTCGAAGAACCGTTCTAATTCAGCTGATCCCGAGTTTCCGGTGCCGAACGTCGGCGCGCTCGTCAGCGTCACCCCTGGGTATCGTGTTCTGACATAGTCGTAGAACGGCCTGAACCGTGACATGTAGTAATCAGGCGTGACCGGGACGCGATTAATGCCCGGGTTGCTGATCTCCCCCGCGATCTGCCAGATATCGCTTGGGTAGGTCGCATTGAGCCTGTCGAATGCGCTTTCCCACCCGGCGCTCTCGAGATCGTCCAGGTGCACGATCGAAAGGATCCTGAGGCCCATCCGCCGAGCCGCGAGGTGATACTCGAGGCCGGTCGAGTCGAGATGCGTATTGAGGCGGAGCCACGTCAGTTTCCCGGCCCGTTGAAGCGTTCTCACCGCGTCGATTTGAATGGTGAACGGCGTGCCGCCCGGGCTCTGGACGACGACGCAGGGCGACCAGGCACTGGTGTTCTGGAGCGCAACGCCGCCGCCGCCGCCGGCGGGCGACGAAGGAGACGACGGTGCGATCTGGCATCCGCCGTACAGGGGTATACAAAGCGCCAGAATCAGAACGAATCTGATCGGCATGTCCCAGTTATCAACAAGGGTGATGACAAGGATGATGACACATACAGACGAGCAGCGGCGAATAAACGTCGAACGGCTGGGCTGAGCCGCGCTCCAGCAACCCAGCACACCGCCGGTCGATGACGTTCGCGTGCGGCGTCTGGTGCCGCCGATTACTTCTCGTTGAGAATTTGCGTGAGCAGCGGGATCTCCTTCGCTGCCGGCGAGCGTGGAAGCGTCTGCAGGTAGGCGAAGATGTCGGCCAGGTTTGCGTCAGGGACGGCCTTGGCCGTGTAGGGCGGCATCTGTCTCGGATTGCGGACGTAGGCGGTAAAGCCGGGAAGGTTCATGCGCGGCGGGACGAGCCGAGCGCCCGGGCCATTTTGTCCTGAGTATCCGTGGCAGGCGTAGCACTTGTAGTTGAGATAAAAGTCTTTCCCTCTCCTGGCGTCGCCCGCCGTCGCAGCGCTCTGAGATACCGCACCTGGCGCCTGCGCGGTGACCAGTGTCTCAACGGACAACCACAAGGCAGCCGGGAGGAAGACTGCCGCCGCGAATCTTTTCATGAGTGCCTCACCTCACCTCGGCTGCGTGATGACGTCGATGAGGGCCGGCTCGCCACGCCGGACTCGCTCGAGACCGCGCGCGATCGCCGGCGCGAGTTCCTTAGGATCCGAGATGGGCCCTTCGCCAGACATGCCGTACGCCTGCGCCATCTTCGCGTAGTCAATGTTCGGCTCGGTCAGCGTCGTCCCGATGTGGACGCGATCCACTCCGCGGCTGCGCTCGCTGGCGACCCGCTGGACCAGCATGACTTCCTGATGGTACGCGCGGTTGTTGTGCATGATGGTCAGCAGCGGAATTCGATGATGGACCGCCGTCCACAGCACGCCTGGCGCGTAGTTGAGGTCCCCGTCGGTCTGGATGTTCACCGAGAGCCGACCGTGCTTGCGGTTGGCGAGCGCGGCACCAACCGCGGCCGGTGCACCATATCCCAGTGCGCCGGCTCCTTGTCCACCGATGTAGTGGTACTGCTTGTCGATGTTCCACAGCCGGCCCGGCCAGCCGCTGATGAACCCCTGCCACGAAACGAGCGACCAGTCGTCGTTCTTGATTTGGGCCCACAGTTCTGCCGAGAGCCGCGCGAGACTGATTGGGCTCGCGTCCCAGCCGTACGCCGCCGCCTCGATCGCCTGGGCGCGAGCTTTCCGGTGCGCCTCGGCCAACCTGGCTCCCCGCTCCTGAAGCACGCGCCGGCGATCCGCGGTGAGTTGACGTTTGATCTCCTCGATGAGCGCCGGCAACGTGGCCTCGGCATCGGCCGCGACGGCGAGGTCGACCTCGGGCATGTGCTGGAAATCCTGAAGATTGCTCTTGATGAAGAGATCGGCCGCGGTGATGGTGATCCTCTTCGTCGGCGAGCCTCCGGTCGAACGCGGTCCCCCCTGGACTTCGAGATCCAGAATCACGTCAGGCTGGCCAAGCGCATCACCGGCCAGCGCGTGTCTCGACGGGAAGTTCACGCGGTCGCCGCCGCCGTTGACGGGGGCCTGCAAGACCTCAGCGAGCTCGACGAGCAGATTGATGCCGTTGGGCGTCCGGGCGGCGCGGCCGGCGTTGATCTGGGGATTCTCCGCGGCGATCAGCAGCCGGGCGACTTCCCGCACGGCGCCGGTATCGCCGGAGGGAAACGAGGGCATCGTGAGGCGTGGAGCGCGCAGGTTCGTGTCGGTGCGCGGCCGCTCCTGCATGTCGTGGTCGACCACCAGCACGACGGGCGCCATCGGCGGCGTCATCGCAATCTTGTAGGCACGCACGGCGGATTCAGCGAAGTGGCCGAGCGAGGCCGGGTCGTCGTCCCACTTCACGAAGTCGCGGACCATCGCAGCCATGTCCTGCGCGCTGTGGTACGAGTTGACGCCGTTCGCACGCGTCGCCGCGTCGCGCCAATTGCCAACGATCATGTACACCGGCACGCGGTCGGCGTAGGCGTTATAGATGGCCATCGACGCATGTTGCAGTCCGATGGTGCCGTGCAGAAACGCCAGCATCGGCTTGCCTTCGATCTTCGCGTAGCCGTGCGCCATGGCGACGGCCGACTCTTCATGGCAGCAGGTCAACAACTCGGGCATCTGATTGTTGCCGTAGTTGATGACCGATTCGTGCAGCCCCTCGAAGCTCGAGCCGGGATTCGCGGCGACGTACTCGAAGCCGAGCGTCTTGAGAACGTCGACCATGAAATCGGAGCCGGGACGCTCGATGATGCGCGACGAAATGGCCGGTGGTTCCCCGGTGTCTGCCGCCAACTGCGCCGCCGACGGCAGCGTTGCGTTCGACCTGGTGGGTGCGGATTGTGCCGGTTCCGCTGCCACTGAGGGGGCGGTGACGATTGCCGCCGCGCCGGCAGCGGCTCCCTTGAGAAAACCACGACGATCGACCTGCGGGCTCTGGGACTTCGCCATCGTCGGCCTCCGAAATCACGTGGTCCCGACGTGAGGTGATCTGCGGTCGCGCTCTTTTAGATGTGGCTCATGCTAGCATTTCGCGACGCAGCCGGTCAGGAGATGTTCCATGCGACTGAAGCCAGCTGTTCTGATCAGTTTTCTGGCAACCCTGACGATCGCCGGAGCGGCGCTGGCGCAATACGGGCATCCCCTGAAGGGAACGTGGAGCGGCGACTGGGGCACGAGCCGGGACAACCGCCATCGGGTGCTGCTCGACCTGCATTGGGACGGGACGGCCATTACGGGCACGATCAACCCCGGCGCAGACGCGGTACCGCTCACATCCGTGACACTGGATCCCGCGAAGTGGACCGTGAAGCTCGAAGCCGACGGCAAATCCGGCCAGGGAGGCTCAGTCCGTTACGTCATCGAGGGCAAGCTGGAGAACATCGGATCGTACTACCGGGTGCTGTCGGGCACGTGGATCCAGGGCTCGGAGAAGGGCGACTTCAAGCTCACGAGAAATTGAGCTCGAGATCTATCGCCCCCCATCGCAGATGGCGACGACGCAGATGGACTCGATCGTGCGATCGGACGGCGGTACCGGCATGCCGCGGGCGGTCATCAGTTGCCGGATGAGAGCGGCCGTTTCGGGCCTCGGCACCGCCGATTGGACGCCGACGCGCACCAGGCCGTCAGCGTAGTCGACGGCCTGCCAGGTATGCCCAGCCAGCACCGACACGACCGTGTCGGTGTCGCGGCTTCCTTTGTCATGCGTCTCGAGGCGCGCGCCACGGTCGACGAGCAGTTGCACGACCTGGTTCCGGCCCTTGAGGGCGGCGCCCATCAGCGGCGTGCGGCCATCATTGTTGGCCGCATTCGGATCGAGTCCGAGATCCAGCAGCATCCGGACCGCGTCGAGGTTGTCCTGCGCCGACCGCTCGTAAGTCACTCCTTCAACCCAGCCGATGCCTGCCGAGGCCGTGAGCGCCGTGTCGCCGTAGTCGGTCGGAATCTTCGGATCGGCGGCGTGCGTCAGCAGCAAACTCATGAGCGCGGTGTCACTGGACTGTGCCGCCCGGACGAAGGCCGTCGCGCCCGATTCGAAGAACCACTGCATCGTGAAGATCGTCCGGCTCAAGGTATCGTCCTTGATTCGGGCATTTGGGCTGGCGCCTTTGTCGAGCAGGATTCTGATGAACTCGAGGTGATCCATGTCCGGCTTTGGCACCGGATAGTCGCCGCCTTCGATGTTGCGGTTGTCCGTCGCCAGATAGAGCGGCGTCCACCCGCCCTTGTTGGCGAGGTTCACGTCCGCGCCGCGTTCGACGAGCAGCGCGCCCAGCTTGTAGTGGCGGTTGTTGGTCGCGGTCAGGAGCGGCGTCCAGCCGTACGCGGTGGTCTGATTCACGTCGGCGCCCGCATCGAGCAGCAGTCGAGCCGATTGCAGATCGCCTTCTCGCGCCGCAAACACCAGGGCGGTCAGGCCGCCGCCTCCCGATCCCACGAGGCCGGCGACGATGATGTCGTCGTCCTGATCCGGCGGCTGACCCGGAGTGACGCCTGGCGTGGCACCACGTTGAGGGCCAGCCGGAACGGATCCTCGTCCACCGGTGTTGACGCCGCTTTTCCGCTCGAACTCGAGCTGTTCCTGATAGGTCCGTCCGGCGGCCGCAGCGTCGAGCCGGCGCTTACGCGCCGCTTCGACGTTTCCCGCCAGCACCTTCATCGCCATGTAGTTTCGTGGCAGACCCGCAGGGCCTGAGCGCGCGCGAAAATCTGCGCCGGCGGCGAGCAGCACCCTGACCGCCTCCGGATGCCTCTCCTCTGCTGCCCACATGAGCGCGGTCGTTCCGCGCAGATCCTCGGCGGCATTGACGTCCGCTCCCGCGCCGACCAGCAGGCGAATCGCGGCAGGATCGCCGTTGCGCGCGGCGTACATGATCGGTCGTTCACCATTCGGGCCGTGCTCGTTCGGATCGGCTCCCGCTTTCAGGAGGCGTTCGATCATCGGCACATGCCCGTAGAGAGACGCCATCGCCAGCGGCGTGACGCCGGTGCGATTGGCCGCCGTCACGCGGGCGCCGGCGCGAATGAGCAGGTCCGCCGATTCGAGATCGTCGCGATACACGGCCCAATGAAGCGCCGTCGCGCCGTCGATCTGCGGCAGATTGACATCCGCCTTCCGCGCGAGCAGGGCGCGCAGCGCCACCTTGTCGCCCCTCATCACCGCATCGGCGGCGTCGCTGGGGCCCGCGCCCAGGATGATCCCGGCCGCCACGGTCAGCAGTAACCCCGCGACGCAGCCAGCGAGAACGTGACCTCGCGCGTTTGCGGTCTTGTTCACAGGCCAACCAGTTTCGAACCGCCGTCGCCCTGCGCGTCTCGATGGATGTCGAACAGGTCCATCACACTGAGCAGAAGGCTTCCCGTCGTCACCGACTTCCGTGGCAACGCCAGGTGCCGTCCGCCGTGCAGCTGACCGCCGGCACCACCGACGAGGATGTGCGGCACGTCGAAATGCTGATGCTGGTTCGAGTTGCCCATGTTCGAGCCGTAGAGGACCAGCGAATGATCGAGCAGCGTGCCGTCGCCGTCGGGCGTCGCTTTGAGCTTCTCGGCCAGATACGCCAGCGTCGACACGTGATACCGGTTGAGACGCGCGTACTGCCGGATCTGAACCGGATCCTCCTGATGGTGCGAGCCGCCGTGAAAGCTCACGCTCGATCCGCCATCGGGGAACAGGTCGCTCTTCGGGAAGGGATAGATGCGACTCGTCAGATCGCGGGCGCCGAGTAGCGTCACGACGCGCGTGATGTCGGCCCGGAACGCCAGCGCCACGAGGTCGGAATGCAGCTTGATGTGATCGTCGAACTGCTCCGGGATTCCCGGCGGCAGACCGAGGTCGGGCACCTCGGTCGAGGCTTTGGCCGCCAGTTGAATCCGCCGCTCGATCTCGCGGATATCGTCGGTGTACTGCGTGATCGTTCGTCGGTCTCCCGCGCCGAGATTGGCGCTCAAGGACGCCAGCTCGCCGCGGACGGAATCCAGAATGCTGCGGCTCTGCTTCATCCGCGCGGCTCGCACTTCCGGCGTCGCCCCGCTGCCGAAGAGCCGCTCGAACACCACCTGGGGGTTCAGCTCCATCGGGAGCGGGCTCGTCGGCCTGAGCGGCTGGGCCGGATCGGCCGCGGCGAGCTCGATCCACGAGATGGAGTTCGTATAGGAACAGCTATAGCCTTCGCCGCAATTGTTCGAGCTCGTGTTCGGATCCTCCACCGACAGCTGAAGCGACGGCAGGAGCGTTTCCTGGCCAATCTTCGCCGCAATGATCTGATCGATCGTCGCGCTGCCGACGGTCGCGTCCGAGCCGGCGGTCTTTCTCGGTTTGATTCCCGTCAGAAACGCCGCGGCGACCCAGTGGTCAGAACCGGTCGTGCCTTCGGGGGGCTCGGCCGATTTCGACCACAAGCCGCTGAGGATCACGGTCTGGTCTCTGACCTTCTCGAGCGATTCCATGATGTACGGGAGCTTGGCCGGCAGCGCTCCCTCGGTTGCGGGCTCCCAGTAGCCAGGTGCCATGCCGTGCGGGTAGAAGATGCCGACGAAACGGCTCTTCGGGCGCGCCGCGGTCTGCGCCAGCAGCGTGGCGGCAGGAATCATGGCCTCGAGCAGCGGCAGCGCCAGAGTCGCGCCCGCGCCTCGAAGGAACGTGCGACGCGGGAGGTGCTTTCTGGTGATGAACATTGAGGATCCGTCAGCGGGAAGCGTCGGTCGCTTTCGAGGCGTCGATGCCCTCGCCTACCTTGGCGTTCATTTGGAACGACTTACTCTTGACGACGCCGACAACCAGCGCAGAAAAGCGGTTGCCGCCAGCCGCAGCGTCACGGGCAATCGAGCGGACCAGCGGCATGTCCTGGTATTCCACGCCGCGCCCGAGCGCGTAGGTCAGAAGCTTCTCGATGGTCACCGAGACGAATTGATCGGAGTATCCGGTCAGCCAGTTCCGCAAGGCCACTGGTCCGTCAACCTTCGTGTTGTCGAAGACCTCGGCCGACGCGTCGATCGGCACGTTCTCGTCCTGGCTGCGCCAGGCGGCAATCGCGTCGAAATTCTCCAGCGCGAAGCCGATTGGATCCATCAGCCGGTGACACTGGACGCAATCCGCGCGCACCCGATGCTCCAGCATCTTCTGCCGCATCGTCTGATCGCTGGTGTTGCCGGTTGCATCCGCCGCGCGCGGCTTGAGGGGCGGCACGTCCGCCGGCGGATCCGGGGGACTCATCCCGAGCACGTTGGTCATGATCCATTTGCCCCGCGTGACCGGTGAGGTTCGGTCCGGCTTCGACGTCGTCGTCAGAATCGCACCCTTCCCGAGCAAACCGCGGCGGATGTCCATGTCTGGACCGAGCGCCACGCGCTGGAACCGGCTGCCGTAGATGTGCGGGATGCCGTAGTGCCGCGCCAGCCGCTCGTTGACGAACGTGTAGTCAGCGTTCAGTAGATCCACGACATTGCGGTCTTCGCGAACGATGCTGTCGAACAGCAACTCGACTTCGCGCCGCATCGCCTGTCGGAGTGGATCGTCGAAGTCCGGATAGAGCATCGGCAGGGGACCAACGCTCTGGAGCCCGCGCAGGTTGAACCACTGTCCGGCGAAATTGACCGCCAGTGCTTCTGAGCGGGCATCGCGCAGCATCCGTCTCGTCTGCTGCTCCAGCACCTGCGGATCTCTCAGCCGTCCCTGAACCGCGAGCCGCATCAACTGATCGTCGGGCGCGGTGCTCCACAGAAAAAACGACAACCGCGAGGCCAGATCGATGTCGGTGATGCGATACACGTCCCCGGATTTGACGGTCGACGGCTCTTCTTCTATCCGATACACGAACTGCGGCGACGCAAGAACGCGGGCGAGAGCCAGTTCGATCCCCTGGTCGAACGTGCCGCCAAGGCGACCCGACCGGTAGAAGTCCATCAACATCTCGGTCTCAGAAGTCCGGATCGGGCGTCTGAAGGCCCGCGTCGCGAGACGTGAAACGATCTGCCTCGCGCATGGCTCCTCGCTGGCCATGTTCGTGGGCCGGCAAACGAAAATCCGGCGGCGGCTCGCTGAATCGCTGGCAGCGGTGGCCTCGTACGGACCTTCGAGCCGCACAGTGCCGATGTGTGGGAAAAACGTGTAGCCCGGCGTCGGACCGGTCTGCACCGTGGAGCGGGCGAAATGCTGGTCCAGATCGAGAATCGGCGCCAGGTTGGTCTGCAGGAACGTGGCGCCCAGCGTATGAAGGCCCGCCGTCGTCTTGAAGCGCACGCGCATGGGCGTGCCGCCACGGCCGCCAAAGAATGCTTCGGGACCTTCCTGCCCGCTTCGACCGGGACCCTGCCGGAGTCCCCGGCAGTTGGCCGCCGGAGCGCGACCGCCTCCCTGCCAATCGAGCAACTGCAGCCGCGCTCCGTCGAGCACGATCTCAATCTGCTCGCAGGGGACCGACCCGAAGCCGGCCGGCGACATGTTGTCGCCGAAGATCGGCGTCACCGTCACCGTATACTCGCCGTCGGACGGGAAAAGATGGTCGACGAGGACGCCGCCTCGCGTTCCAAACGGCAACCCTTCGACGTGGTAGTCCTGCGAGGTATCCGCCGGCGCGCGGAAGACGTTCAGCGTTGGCGGCTCGGCGA
>Ga0111538_10004764_pt1 | contig 18723 bp, 15 predicted proteins | sample SoiMethybrSBSTD1_FD_79669 | JGI IMG/M metagenome (GOLD analysis project Ga0111538, IMG submission 79669) | Bulk soil microbial communities from a Populus tree surrounding site in Tennessee, USA - Soil MetaG P. TD hybrid SBSTD1 (version 2)... | ecosystem: Environmental > Terrestrial > Soil >...
GGCCCAGATCCGCGATCCCCGCAACCACCGGTTCACGACGCCCTCCGGCAAGATCGAGATCTATTCGATGACGCTGGCGGAAAAGCCCGATCCTTATGGCCTCGGGCCCATATCGGCCATTCCGACCTGGACCTCACCGTTCGCGGCGGACACGCGCTATCCGTTGAAGCTGTGCACGCCCAAGTCGCGCGCCCGCACCCATTCGATCCACGGCAACCAGCCCAAGCTGGCCCTGGTCGATCGCGACGATGTCTGGATCCATCCCGAGGACGCACGCGTGCGCGGAATTGCGAATGGCGAGCGCGTGCGCGTGTTCAACGGCAACGGCGCGACCATCTTGCCGGCGCGCGTCACCGATCGAATCGCGCGCGGCGTCGTCTCGATCAAGGAGGGCGCCTGGTTCGCGCCGGACGACAGAGGCTCCGATACCAATGGCTGCGCCAACGTGCTGACCAGCGATCGCTCGGCACCCTGCGGAGCCACGACCTACAACACCAACGAGGTCGAGGTGGTGCGTCTGGGCCCAGTCGGCTAGCTCTAGGCGGCCCATCTCAGACGCTCGTCGAACTCGCCGTTGAGCTCGTGAAAAAATCAGGTCAACCACGCAGTCCGCTCGAAGGCATCCGGTTCCTGCTGCTTGTAAGCATTCTTTTTGTTCGCAAAAGAAAAGGGCGCCCTGCAGGAGCAGGGCGCCCGAATGAGAGATAGTGGAGTTCCGGGTTTACCGACCTTGGCCCTGCCGGAGCTTGTCGCAGGCTGCGGTGAACTGCTCCTTCGTCCACTGGCTGCCTTCCTTGTAACCCTGGTCGCATTGAACCTTGGTCGGGCCAACCGGCGGCGCCGGAGTGGTCTGGGCCAATGCGGCGCTGGCAAACATCCCTGCCGCACATACCGACATGATCATCCTCATGAAATATTCTCCTTCATTGTTGCGTTGAGGGAGAACGCGACGGTGCCAATGCCGTTCCTCCTGCATCGCACCCTACTGGTGCAGCGCAACGATCGAGTCGCTCGATGAAAAGCGCCCCATGTCGTTCGCACGCGCGATAGTCATGAGGGGCAGCGAGGAAATCGCCGAACAGCACGAGCACGTGTTCTGACAATGCAGTCTTCTGAGCAAGTGCCGCCCACGTGGATTGCATTTCGGACGGAGCCGGGCTCAGAGCGTCCGCCTGAAGCTCGGCGAGTATGAGACCAATGCGCTCCATGACCACGTGTGAAAGCGATGAGGCCATTCGCACTCCTATCGCGTACTGCGAGCGGGTTGCGGAGCCGTCGGCTCATGCGGATTGAAAGGGCTGGGGCTGGCTCCCGCAGTGTGTATCGCGAGCCCCGACATACTTGTCGCCAACGGCGGTGCGCTCGAGGCGGCGAAGAGCACGAGCAACGAGAGGCAGACAGTGGCTGGTGTGAACGTCATCGGCCCGCTCAGCTGAAGAATCAATCGCTCGACTGCTTGCTACAGACAACGATCCAGCGATTGGGGCGTTCCCGCCCCGCAATGGCGTGGGTGTGCAGCCGCGAAGTCGCGCTCAACCTTAAAATCCCTCCATCTGGGCCACATTGGACACATTTCTACAGGCACCAAGCCGAGACCGCGCGGACAAGGGCCTCGCGAACGTCAAACCACCTCGAGCCGAAAGGCGCGCGACCGGCACGCAATGCGCACACGAGCCTCCCATGCCGGGCATGCACATCCTGATAACCTTTCGTGGACCATCGAGGACGCCGCAAAAAAAGCTCGACCATGACTTTGGCCTCGGCCTATGGCACAGCGCGTGTGGGTTGATTGATGACGACGCGTCGGCTTCGCGGTGTCTACTAAAGTAGTGGCTTGAATTGATCCCAATCAATAACGCGGGTTAAGGCGCTCCCGAGCAGGAACGTCCACACTTCCTTCGCTTGACCTGCACCTAAAGGAGGAAGCCGTGGCCCATTGCCAATCGCCATTTGCCAGGACGCTGTCGCGGCGCGCGATGCTTCGACAAGCAGCGCTAGTGACGGCGGGGTTCAGCACCCTGTCCTCCCGCTTCACGTCGCATGCTTGGGCAGGGGATCACCCGGCCATAGGCACCTATCCGGCAGGCTCATCCGGCGACACGGTGAACATCGGCGCCGCCGTGCCGCGTACCGGCAGCTACGCGGTGCAGGGCGAGGACGAACTCAAGGGGTGGCAGCTCGCCGTCGAGCACATCAATAGCGGCGATGCGCTGATTCGGGCGATTGCGCCCAAGGTCACCAAGGGTCTGCTCGGCAAGAAGGTCAACCTGCTCGCAGCCGACTCGGGCGCCAAGCCGAACCAAGCGGTGCAGGAAATCCAGACCTTCATCAATCAGCACAAGATCGTCCTGATGACCGGCTCGACCTCGAGTGCGGTCGCCGTCGCGCTCAACAAGTTCGCCCAGCGCGAGAAGGTGCTCTATGTCACCGGCATCTCCGGTTCGAACGACACCACCGGCAAGGACTGCGTGCGCTACGGCTTCCGTCAGAACTTCTATGGCGAGACCGCGGCCAACGCGATCGGCCCGCTGCTGGTCAAGCAGTTCGGCAAGAACCGCAAGGCAGCATTCATGACGCCGGACTACACATACGGCCACACCGTCACCAAGTCGGTGAACGACTACCTGGGCAAGAATGCCGGCTGGGAGATGGTGACCAATCAGGTGTCGCCGCTCGGCACGCAGGACTTCAGCCAGTACCTCACCAACATCGCCAATTCCGGCGCCGAATTCCTCATCAACGTGAACTGGGGCCGCGATGCGGTGCTCTCGATTCAGCAGGCTAAGCAGTTCGGCATCCTGCCGAAGATGACGCTCGTCGTACCCTATCAAATCCCCTTCCTGGCGAAGGAGACGGGCGCCGGGCTCACCGCGGGCGTTCTGGCCGCCACCGACTTCTGGTGGACGCTGCAGGACAAGTACCCCCTTGCCAAGATGTTCGTCGAGGCGTTCGACAAGAAGTACGGCTACAAGCCCGAGTGGGGCGCCAACAACGCCTACATGTCGTTTGCCATCTGGGCGCGCATGGTGTCGGAGGCGGGGTCGTTCTATCCGCCGGACATCATCAAGCAATACGAGAAGGGCGAAACCTTCCCGTCGACCGTGGGCGACGTGCATTTCCGCAAGGAAGACCATCAACTGGTCCGACCGGTCGTCATCGTCCGCGGCAAGAAGCCGAGCGACATGAAGAACAAGGAGGATTACTGGGAGGTTCTCGAGGTCGTGCCGGGCGAGGCGTTGATGCAGAAGCCCGACGCCTTCGGCTGCAACCTCGGCGACTACACCTGAGACCACACGCAATAGACGATTCCGTGCGCGAGGTTGCTCGTGGTCAATTGGCCCAATTTCATATCACAGCTGTTCAATGGACTGGTGCTCGGTGCCCTCCTGGCGCTGATCTCGTCCGGTCTGACGATCATCTACGGCACGCTTGGCGTTCTCAACCTCGCGCACGGCGCCATGTTCATGCTCGGTGGCTATGCTGGCTGGGTAGCCTATACCTACACGGGCTCCTTCATAGTCGCCCTGGTCGCCGGCTCCCTGTTCGTCATGTTGGTTGGCGTGGTGATGGAGCGCGTGATCATCCGGCACTTCTACGCCCGGCCGCACGAAGACCAGCTGCTCGTCACGTTCGGCCTCGGCATCGTCTTCGTCGAAACTGTCCGCTTCTTCTTCGGCAGCTTGTCGCAATCCGTGCCGGCACCTCCTCCGCTGGTTGGCATCACGCCGCTCGGATTCATGTTCTATCCGACCTACCGGCTGGCGCTGCTGGGCATCGTCATCGTCGCGCTGATCGTGCTCTATCTGGTGCTCTATCGCACCCGCATCGGCATGATCGTGCGCGCCGGTATCGAGGACTCCGCCATGGTCGATGCCCTCGGCATCGACGTCTACAAGGTCTTCATGCTGGTGTTTGGCATTGGCGCCATGGCGGCGGGATTTGCCGGCATCGTCAACGCTCCGGTGGTCTCGATTGCCCCCGACGTCGGCGAAGCCATCCTGGTGCAGACCTTCGTCGTCGTTGTGATCGGCGGGGTCGGATCCTTTCCGGGGGCAGTGCTGGGCGGCTTGATTGCCGGAGAGATCATCAGCATCACATCGATGTTCAACCCGGGCTATTCCTACGTCATGCTCTTTGTGGCCATGACGCTAGTGCTGGTGCTTCGCCCGTATGGCCTTCTCGGCACGGCCGGCCGCGAATGAGCGCAATCATCCAATGCTGAGGCGACGTTTCTTCATCATCGAGGCGCTGACCGCGGTCGGGCTGATCGCGGCGCCATTCGTGCTGCCCCACCTCGGGTTCTCGCCCACCACGATGAACCGCATCCTGGTCTGGGGTCTGTTCGGGATCGGTTTCGACATTCTGTTCGGGTTTACCGGATTGCTGTCGTTCGGCCAGTCCGCGCTATTCGGGACGGGCGGGTTCGTTGCGGCCTATCTGCTCACGCGCATGGATTTTTCGAGCGTCATCGGCGCCCTGATCATCGGCACGATTGCAGCCACGGTGGTCGGTTTCTTCGTCGGCTTGATCGCGTTGCGGCGCACGGGGATCTATTTCGCCATGATTACGGTGGCGATCGCCGAGGTCTTCTACTTCGTCGAGTTCAATCCGCTCTCGGAATACACCGGCGGCGAGAACGGTTTGCCCGGTGTTCCAACGCCGAGCCTCAATCTCGGCATTACGACCATCGAGTTCAATAGCGACTGGTCTCTCTACGTGTTCATGGCGTTTTGGTACTTCGTGGGGATCGTGATCGGCTTGCGCATCGTGCGTTCACCGGTCGGCGCGATCCTCAGCGCGATCCGGGACAATCCGCTGCGGGCCTCGGCCGTCGGCCACAACATTCATGCCTACAAGCTCACTGCCTTCGTCATCGCTGCGGCCTATGCCGGGTTTGCGGGCGGACTGCTCGGTGTACTGCAAGCCTTCATGCCGCCGGATGCGTTCACATTCGAAACCTCGGGCCAGCTCGTCATGCAAACGGCAATCGGCGGCGCCGGCACGCTGTTCGGCCCGCTCGTTGGCGCCACGGTGTGGCTCTATCTCAGCGACTTCTTCCAAACAACGCTGCATCTGGGCGCGACCTGGAAACTGGTGCTCGGCGTGGTGTTCGTGGTGCTTGTCTGTTTCCTGCGACGGGGCATCATCGGCGGCCTGAAGGACCTCGGCCTATGGCTCGCCGGGCGCCGCTGGCGTGGGTCCCCGGCCGAGGATGCCCCCGCGCCAGTCGAGGTTCCGCGGCTGGCGAGCGTTGGCCCGTCGCGTCGCCGCAATGAGAAGCCCTTCCTCGGACCGGCGCTCGAGGCCCGCGGGCTGACGAAGAGGTTCGGCGGCCTGATCGCCAACAGGGACATCAACTTTTCCGTCGGCCAAGGTGAGCTTCGCGGCATCATCGGCCCCAATGGTGCCGGCAAGAGCACATTCTTCAAGATGCTGACCTGCGAGATGAGGCCGACGTCGGGGCGGATCTTCTTTCATGGCCGCGACATCACCGACGTGAAGGTTGCCCGCGTATGCCAGCTCGGCTTGACCAAGAGCTATCAGGTCAACCAGCTCTTCAGCCGGCTGACGCCGCGGCAGAACATCGTGATCGCCGCGCTGGCAGAGCGGCGGGGCACCTTTTCTCTCGATCTGCTGCGACGCATCGATCGGGTGCCCGGTCTGGATACCCAGGTCGAGGCCACCTTGGCGATGGTCAGCTTGACGGCGCGGGCAGACGTGCCGGTGGTGGAGCTTGCCTACGGCGAAAAACGGCGGCTCGAGATCGGCCTGGCCCTGGCAACGTCACCTTCACTGCTGCTGCTCGACGAGCCGCTTGCCGGCATGAGCCCGCACGAACGCAAGGAGACCGTGCTGCTCCTCAAGAACATCGCGCGGGGGCGGACGCTGGTCGTGGTCGAGCACGACATGGACGCCATCTTCGAGCTGGCGGAGCGCATCACTGTGCTGCACGAAGGCGCAATCCTCGCCGAGGGCACCCCTGCGGAGATTCAGCGCAACAGCCTGGTGCAGGAAGCCTATCTCGGCGGCATGGCGGCGGCATGAGCGCCCTTCTCGAAGTCGACCGGATCAACAGCTACTACGGCGACAGCCATATTCTGTTCGACGTGTCGCTGCGCGTTGAGCGGAACGAGGTTGTGGCCCTCCTCGGTCGCAATGGCGCGGGCAAGACCACGACACTCAACACCTTGATGGGGTTCGTGCGCCCGCAATCAGGGACCATTCTGCTCGACGGCACACCCACGCAGAATTTGCGGCCGCACGCCATTGCCCAGCTTGGCTTGCAGCTCGTGCCGGAGTCGCGCCGCATCTTCGGCAGCCTGAGCGTCGAGGAGAACATCGTGCTGGCCGGGTTGTCGGCGAAGTCGCGCTGGCCGCTGGATCGGGTGTGGTCGACATTTCCGCGCTTGCGCGAACGCCGGCGCAGCCGCGGTTCGAACCTGTCGGGCGGCGAGCAGCAGATGCTGGCGATTGCCCGTGCGCTGGTGCGCGAGCCGAAGATACTGCTGCTCGACGAGCCGTTCGAGGGACTGGCGCCCATTATCGTACGCGACCTGCTCGCCACCTGCCGAACCCTGGCCGAGGCAGGGCAGACAATCATGATCGTCGAGCAGAATGTCACCGCCGCTCTGAGCCTCGCTGATCGCGCGTACATCCTCAACAACGGGCATATCATCGACGCGCTTCCGGCGCAGGCGCTGCGCGAGCATCCGGAAACGCTGCGCGGGCATCTCGGCGTCTAGGGAGACCGCCGGGAACAGGTCCAGCTCAGGCGTCGAGCGCGATGTCACTGCGCAGTTGCGGGACGTGGGCAAATTTGTGGGGCTGGAAGTGGCCAAGCATCTCGAGCGCTTCAACGTCGGCGAGATGTATGCGAGGAGTTGCCACCTCGATCAGGCCGTCGTTGCGCAGCTTTGCCAGCGTCCGATTGAGATGGGGAACACTGAGCCCAAGAACGTCGCTCATCACTTCCTGGGAGAACGGCAGGTCAAAGGCATCCTTTGATGCCAAGCCCACTGCCTCCAGGCGCGAGTAGATTTCGAGGAGGAGGTGCGCGAGCCGTTCCGGCGGAGTGCGTCTTCCCGTGTTGATGGCGTGCTCGGCGCACGTGATGACTTCCTGCACCGCGAGCCAGCTCAACGCCAGACCGAACTGCGGCCGCCTGTAGCAAAGGTCGACGTACTTATTGATCGAACATACCTGAAGCCTCATCTCGCTCAGCGCTATTACCGAATAGCAGGCCTTCTCCAGAAAGCTTCCGGGCAGCCCTACGACATCGCCTGGCATGATCAGATTCACGATCTGCCGTTTGCCATTGCGCAGCAACTTGTAGCGTGCCGCGAAACCGGATTCGACGAAGCAGAGCTTGCGATATTCGAAGCCGTCGACCACCAGGTCTCTTTTCTTGCCCACTCTGTAGTCGGCCTCGACCAGCTGCCAGAGACAGTCGAGGTCGTCGTCGCTCAAGGAGAGAAACCGTCTGAGCCGCGAGACAAACGGATGTCGTCCCGGCGGGCATCGAAGATTGAGGGCGTGCTTGCCACGGGCATGCATGAGGGGCGTCCGCGAGAAAGTTTTGATTCTAAGCAATAATCAAGATCAAGGCGACCCCTACGAAGGAGGGTCTTCCGGGCTGCTGCGCTTCGGGGATCAGGCGTCGGGTATCGCCGCCTTGGATGAGTACTCAGATGTCCCTTCGTTCTACGCGGCTGAGATCGGGTCATTTCCTGGGTGTGTCATCCACGATTGAGAAATGGCGGTCGCGACGAGGGGCACTCATGATCGAACGCCGTGCCACCCGGATAGCCCTGCCTTGCAACGCCAAAGCTGCGTGGTGTGCGGCGCGGCTTGTGCGCCGAGGCGATTTAGAGCGTCGGAGACCTGCTGAAAAATGTTAGAAGTCGATCCGCTCGCTGCTCTGGCCTTCCGAGGCGCCACGGCCACTACAACGCTATGCCCGAAACACCAGACTCCATGAACATCCAGCCCCTTACCGGTATCCGCGTGATCGATTTGACGCGCGTCCTGTCCGGCCCGTTCTCGACCATGTTGCTCGCCGATATGGGTGCCGACGTCATCAAGGTCGAGACGCCGCAAGGCGACACGGTCCGCGGCCAGGGCGAGCTGGTGAGCGGTCTGTCGTGGTACTTCGCGAGCTTCAACCGCAACAAGCGATCGGTGGTGCTCGACCTGCGCAAGGACGAGGGGAAGGATCTGCTTGCGAGGCTGCTCGAAACCGCCGACGTGCTGGCCGAGAATTTCCGACCCGGCGTGCTTGCCGAGATGGGCTTCACAGAGGCTCGCCTCAAGGATATCAACCCGAGGCTGATCGTGGCCTCGATCAACGGCTACGGCTCGACGGGCCCCTATGCGGACCGCCCGTCGTTCGACTTCATCGCGCAGGCGATTTCGGGCTTCATGGCAACGACGGGCGAGAAGGATGGCGCGCCCATGCGGGCGGGCGCCCCTATCACGGACCTCGTCGCCGGGCTCTACTGCGCGTTCGGCGTCGTCAACGCCATCCGTGCGCGCGAGTTCACGGGCCGTGGCCAGCGCGTCGAAGCGGCGATGGTCAACGGCATGGTGTCGATGCTGGCTTATCTCGGATCGGAATACCTATCGACCGGCCGGTCGCCACAACGCAACGGCAACGACCACCCTATCGCATCACCCTACGGCCTCTTCCGGGCGAAGGACGGCGACGTTGCCATTGCCCCGGCGACGCCCGAGATTCTGGCTCGCTTTATGAAGGAGCTGGGCCTCTCGGACCTCCTCGATCGGCCCGACATGAAGACGGCGGAGCAGCGGCGAGCGGCGCGAGCCGAGCTCAATGCCGTCATTGACCGGTGCCTGTCGACCAACACGCAGGAACACTGGATCGAGCGGCTCAACGCCGCTGGCGTCCCGTGCGGAAAGGTGCTCTCGGTCGCCGAGGTGTTCGAAGACCCCCAAGTGAAGGCGCAAGGGATGGTGATCGAGGTCGACCAAGGCCGGCGGGGCGTCGTGCGCATGGTTGGGTTCCCGGTAAAACTCTCCGACTCACCGGCGCGCTTGCGCTATCCGTCGCCGGAGCTTGGCGCCCATACCGACGAGGTCCTGGCAGACGCAGGCTATTCGGAGGAAGAGATCGCGGGGCTGCGCGCCAGGGGGAGCATCGGGGGATCGGCACGCTGATTTGCGGTTCACAGATCCGGCAGACACGGGCGTCGGGGCCGTCAATGCGACCCGATGTTGCTCCGGATCGACCGGCGCGCCCTCGAGCTCGGTGTGCAAGGTTCTAGACGGGAGATTGTCTGTCATGCCGCGACATTTCGGGATCCTGGTTCCTTCCACCAACACGACGTGTGAGATCGAATTCTCCCGGCTACCGCCGGATTTGCAGGCGCACACGGCCCGCCTCGGCAAGGGCGGAGGCCCGGCGTTCTCGCCAAGCCTCGATTCCGACGTGGCTTATCAGGCTAAGCTTCTGGGCGATGCGCGGGTGGAAGTGATTGCTCTGGCGCAAACCTCGGCCAGTCTGTTCGCCGATGACTACGACGAGGTAACCGTGAGGCGAATGACCGAGGCATCCGGCGTACCATCCTTGACCTCAGCACAGGCCATCGGCCGGGCACTGCGCGCGCTCGGTACATTGCGGATCGCGATGGCCACCCCGTACTCGGATGAAGTCATCGGCCGGGCAAAGCACCACTACGAGACGAAATACGGAATCACCGTCATCGCCACGGAGAGCCTCGGCGCTACCAACGCCTACGGGATCGGGCAGATGGATGCGAGCGTGGCGCAGGCGGCGTTCGAGCGGATCGATCGACCGGACATCGACGCGTTGGTGGTGCCGGGCGGCAATTTTCCAACCATGGACAGGATCGCTGCATGGGAGCATCAGTTCGGCAAGCCTGTGGTTACCACCAACCAGGCGACGCTCTGGGCGATCCTGCGCGCCATGCGTATCACGACGCCGCTGACCGGCAGAGGACGGCTGCTCGCGCGAATGGCGGAGGGGTAGCACGGACGTAGGGTGCTTGCGGCACTTCCGGCATTCGCTGCGTCCGAGCAGCGATATGGTCGCCGACATGAAGCAGGCCCTGACAGCGGCGGGCTCGCTTTGCGTGCGGACTGATTGGACGCGCTGTAGAGTGGCCGAGATGTGGAGGACCACATGAGTACCATCACGGGATATCACGCTCACGTGTATTTCGATGAGGACAGCCGCGAGCGGGCTCGACAGTTGTGCGAAGCTGCCGGCCAGGCGTTTCCCCTTGTGGTCGGCCGCATGCACGAGAAGCCCGTGGGACCGCATCCGCGGGGGAGTTGCCAGCTCGCTTTCAGCAGCGAACTGTTTGCCGAGGTCATGCCGTGGCTCATCGCGAACCGGAATGGCCTCACCGTTTTCGCTCACGCGGAAACAGGAAACGTCCTGAAGGACCACACCGATCATGTGCTGTGGCTCGGCACCTCGGAAGCATTGAACCTCGCCGCGCTCGGCGCTGGATGACAGGACGGCGAAATGGGCTCACGGCAGTTGCATCTTGGGGCCTTCATGCGCCCCGTCAGCATTCACACCGGTGCCTGGCGCTACCCTGGCGCGTTCCCTGACGCCAACTTCAACCTGGAGCACTTGAAGCGTTTTGCACGGAAGCTGGAGCACGGCAAGTTCGACGCCTTCTTCATGGCCGACCACCTCGCGGTGCTCAACATGCCCCCGGAGGCGCTGAAGCGCAGTCATACGGTGACGTCGTTCGAGCCGTTGACGCTGCTCGCGGCGCTGGCTGGTGTTACCGAGCGCATCGGGCTGGTCGCCACGGCCTCAACCACCTTCGATGCCCCCTATCATATCGCCCGCAGGTTCGCCTCCCTCGACCATATCAGTGGGGGACGCGCCGGCTGGAACATCGTCACCACCTCCAATCCGGACGCGGCCTTGAACTTCGGCCTCGACGAGCACATGGAGCACGGCGAGCGCTATGCCCGGGCGCGCGAGTTCTATGACGTGGTGACCGGTCTGTGGGACAGCTGGGCCGACGACGCCTTCGCCCGGGATGTCGAAAGCGGAACCTTCTATCATCCCGACAAGCTGCACGTGCTCGACCACAAGGGAAAGTATCTCTCCGTGCGGGGGCCGCTCAACATTGCGCGTCCGATCCAAGGGTGGCCCGTGATCGTACAGGCAGGCGCCTCCGACGCCGGCCGACAGCTTGCCGCGGAGACCGCGGAGGTGGTCTTTGCAGCTGGATCGAACCTTTCCGCCGCCCAGCGCTTCTACGCAGACGTCAAGGGCCGTGCCGAGAAGGCCGGCCGCAACCCGGATCACCTCAAGATCCTCCCCGGTGCTCTGGTCGTCCTGGGCGACACCGTGGAGAAGGCCCGCGAAAATCGGGCTCGCCTCGACAGTCTGGTGCACTACGACAGCGCCATCGCCTCCCTCTCCATCGCCTTGGGTCATGATGCGTCCAGGTTCGACCCTGAGGGCGCGCTGCCGGACATACCCGACACCAATGCAAGCAAGAGTGGACGCGAGCGCGTGATCGAGCTGGCAAAACGAGAAAAGCTCAACGTGCGGCAGCTTGCGCAGCGTCTTGGGGGATATGGCGGGCTCGCATTCGTGGGGACACCGGCGACCGTTGCCGATCAGATGGAGGAATGGCTCATCGGCCGTGGAAGCGACGGCTTCAATGTCATGTTCCCCTATCTGCCCGGAGGGCTCGATGATTTCGTCGATCGTGTCGTGCCTGAGCTGCAGCGGCGCGAAATATTCCGCCGTGAATATCGGGGGAAGACGCTGCGCGAGAACCTCGGCTTGCCGAGGCCGGAAAACCGCTTCTTCAAATCCCGATGCGAGGAGTGAGCTGTGTATTGATGAGCGCAGAGAAAAGGCCCCCGAGGATTGACAGTGGCCGGAACAGGCGGTGAATTGAGTTGCAAGCAGCAGGTCCTCCAAGGATGCGGCCATGAAATTCGGCATTGCGATGTTTCCCACCGACTACAGCATTACGCCTTCGGAGCTCGGGAGGGCGGTCGAAGACCGCGGCTTCGAGTCGCTCTGGTTTCCGGAACACACGCACATCCCGACAAGCCGAAAATCCCCATGGCCCGGTGGGCCCAATTTGCCGGATGTCTACAAGCAGACGCTCGACCCATTCATGGCACTGACCGCGGCTGCGGTGGCGACCAAAACCATCACGCTCGCGACCGGAATCTGTCTTGTCGTGGAGCGCGACCCGATCCATCTCGCCAAGAACGTCGCAACAATTGATTGCTTGAGTGGTGGTCGCTTCATCTTCGGCGTCGGTGGCGGGTGGAATGCGGAGGAGATGGCCAACCATGGCACTGCGTTCAAGACGCGGTTCTCCCTGATGAAGGAACGGATCGAGGCTATGAAGGTGATCTGGGCCAACGACGTCGCCGAATATCATGGGGAACTGGTGAGCTTTGATTCCTTGTGGGCCTGGCCGAAGCCGGTCCAGAAACCGCATCCGCCAATCCTTGTCGGCGGCGAGTTCCCACACGGTGCGAAGCGGGCTATCGCCTATGGGAACGGCTGGATGCCCATTGGTGGTCGCGGGTTGGATGCGATGGATATTCTGCCCCGCTTCCGGCAAATGGCCGCCGAGGCCGGCCGCAATCCCGATGATGTACCGATGACCGTCTTCGCCGCCCCTCAGGATGCAGAGCGGCTCAAGCGATACCGGGATGCCGGTGTCGATCGTGCGGTCTTCATGCTGGCAACGAAAGGGCGCGACGAGGCGCTGAAGGACCTGGATGCGGCGGTGGCCGTCGCTCGCCAGTGAGAAGGCATCAGGCGGATGGCGCGTGCCTGTGCCAACCGAGACCCAATGGCATTGTGGTCTTCTTGGCCTCGGACGATGCGTGCTTCATGACCGGCGAGATTACTCACGCGAACGGCGGGCTATACATGGCATGAGCGAAGATATTGTGCAGAGTGCGTGTTTGTTGGCAGATTGTGTGCCGAAGACAAGGACCTTGGGTGGAACATTGACATGAATAGTTTGCACGGCAAGGTCGCGCTGCTCTCGGGTGCTGCGCGCGGGATCGGCGCCGAGACGGCGCGCAAGATGTCGGCGGCAGGCGCCTCAGTCGTGGTCGGTGATGTGCTGGTCGATCGCGGCCGCGAGACGGCGAAGGAAATTGCCGAAGCGGGGGGCAAAGCGGTGGCTCTTGCGCTTGACGTGACCCAGGAGGCCTCATGGACGGCCGCTGTCGCTGCGGCAATCAAGCAGTTCGGGAAACTCGACATTCTCGTGAACAACGCCGGCATCTTCCTCGGCAAGGATCTGATGGACGCGACCATGGAGGATTGGAGCCGGCTCGTCGCCATCAACATGACGGGCGTCTGGCTCGGCACGAAGGTGTGCGCCCCGGCGCTCGCCGACAGCGGCAGGTCGACCCGGCACGGCTCCGCGATCGTGAACCTTGCGTCGATCGCCGGCATCGTAGGCTCTCAGCTCGACCCACTCTACTCCATGACCAAGGGCGGCGTCACTTTGTTCACCAAGTCCGCGGCCCTGTCCTTCGGCCGCAAGGGCTGGAAGATCCGTGTCAACTCGATCCACCCGGGCGTCATAGAGACGGACATGGGGGCGCAGACGTTCGTGTCGCGGGCTCGACAGAGCGGCAGCAACGACGTCGAGGCTGCCCGCAGCGTGGCGATGAAGCAGCACCCAATCGGGCGACTCGGCGTTGCCGAGGACATCGCACTCGGCATCGTATTCCTGGCGTCGGACGACTCGGGCTTCATGACCGGTTCGGGAATGGTGGTCGACGGCGGCCTGACCGCGCAATGAGAGGCGCGGGGGTTCTGGTTCGCCACGCTCTCATCGAGCTTGCCGAGGCGGGCTGTCCGAGAGCACCGGCCGATCAATTCCCGAAAACAAGCGGACATGACCCCGTCGATGCGGTTTACCGAGCGGCACGCTTTCCCCCACGGCCGGGGCCTGGTCATCGTCACGACATTGGCCACGGCCTACGTCGCCAGCCATTTTTTTCGCGCCTCCAACGTGACCATCGGCTTGGACCTGATGCGCGACCTGTCCATCGGGCCTGAAGCGCTCGGTGGGCTCACAGGTGCTTTCTTCTTTGGCTTCGCCGCCATGCAGATACCGTGCGGCTTCTTCTTCGATCGTTACGGCCCGCGTCGCACGGTGGCCGGCATGCTCGTGTTGGCAACCATCGGTGGCATCGTCTTCACACTGGCGCTGACCTGGCCAATTCTGCTGACGGGTCGTGCGCTGATGGGCGCCGGCTTCGGCGTCATGCTCATCGGCAGCATGGTGGTGATCTCTCGTTGGTTTCCGCCAGACCGCTTCTCCACCCTCACCGCCATGGTCTTGTCCATCGGTCTGCTCGGCAACCTGGCAGCCACCACTCCGCTGGCCTGGGCCTCCGAGGCGGTCGGCTGGCGGGTCGTATTCGGCGCCGCCGTCGTGTTCACCGCGCTTGCTACCATCGCTGTCTGGGTGGTGGTGCGCGACGCCCCACCCGGCCACCCCTTTCTGGCCCGAACCCCCGAGACTCCACGCCAGATGCTGCAAGGCCTAGTGGAGGTCCTGCGCAACCCCCATCTGCCGCCCATCCTGGTTCTCAATTTCTGCAGCTACGCCTGCACCTTCACCGTGCAGGGCTTGTGGGGCGGCCCGTTTCTGCGCGAGGTGTATGGCCTGAGCCCTATCGAGGCCGGGAACGTCCTGTTCCTCGCCGTCATCGCCTACCAGGTCGGCATGCTCGTCTTCGGTCCGCTGGACCGCCTGCTCGACACGCGGAAATGGATCGCCATTGGCGGCAGCCTGGTGATCATTTCCATGCTAGCTACCCTGGCGCTTGCGCCTTACCCGCCAATTTGGGTTCCCATCGGCGCCATTCTCGGCATCGGCTTCTTCAGCGCCTCCAGCACTATGGTGATGACGCATGGCCGCGGCATCTTCCCGGACCGGTTGATTGGTCGCGGCATGGCGACGATGAACACTTCCGTGATGCTTGGCGTCGCTTGCATGCAGACGTTTTCCGGCATCGTCATCGGCGCCTTCGAGCCGCTGGAAGGTGGCGCGCGAACCGGAACCGCATACCGTGCTCTCTTTGGAGTGCTCTCCGCGGTACTCATTCTCGCTGTTGCGATCTACAGCCGCTCGCAGGATGTCAGGCCCAGTGACCAAATGCGCGATCGCTGGCCGCAGCGCGCTGCTTGAGCCGTTGATGCTCGCGGCACAACCTCAATCTGGGCTCCAGATACAAACAATCGCAAAAAATTCTGACCACCCAGAGTGTTAGAACCTGGCAGGCGCCAAAGGTTGGGGGTGCAATCCGAGGGCGCCGCGGTGCCCTCTACTCCCTATCGCGTTTGTAGGACCGAATTTCTCCACTTTCAGCGAAAAAATCTTCAGTTGGTCCCAGTCCGCTTCTTACGCTTCGCGCGGGCCTCTTTCTCGGCCTCGTTCCATCGGCCCAGGAACTCCTGGGTCGCCTGCTTGTTGCGCCGCTCCATCTCGCGCACCCGAGCGACGTGGTCTTCATCCTCGTCCCGGTCCGCGAATGAGCGCGATTCCCACCCTTCCTGAAACAGGCGCAGGTGATTGGGGCGCTCGTGGTTGCGAGCTTCACTCTGGCTCAGGATCGAATACCCGGTGTTGGGTTCGGCGCCGTAGTCGTCCTTGGCCTCACCGTTGTCGCCGAGATCGTTGAGTTCGACATCCCCATCGACGACCAGCCCCTTGGCCGCATCTTCCAGCCGCGATACCCGCAGGCCGAGGTGCCGCTCCGGATCGGTGACCGGCAACTCCTCGCGAGCCTTGTGTTTGCGGAATTCGGCGACGTCTTCCCGGGTGAGGGCATCCCCGTGGTTGCGCCTGAACGTTCCGAACAGCTCGAGCGCTCTGCGCCACCAGGCACGCCTGCCGTCGGCGCCGCGTTCATAGGCTTCCGGGGGCGCGACATCCAAGATGCGCGCGAGTTCGCTCTCGTGCTTCACTGGCCAGAGATCCGACTTGCTACGCGTGCACAATGAGGTGATACGCAATCGACGCCCTGTATGCAGTGAGCATGTGTCGAACTCAAGGACTGTTCGCTTGGCTGCACAACCCGATTGGCGCCCTAGGAGTTACTGGCGCTACATCCGCACCCGCAACATCGAAGGTTAGCCACGCGGCACGTCAGCTTGCAGTTCGTACCGTCGTTGGCCTGGCTTGCCGGCCAGTCTTTTGAGCAGCAACGCGAGGTCCTTGCCCAACTCGAACAGGCGCACGAGCAGCCGCGCGCGGTTAAGCGCGCCGAAGTCGAAACGGAGCCGGACACGGCAATGGGGTGACGCCCGTCAAGGCGCGTGCAACCAGGGTCAAAGCGAAGTGCCGCGATCCCAAGACCAGGGAAACCTCGTCCGGCCGGGATCGCATGGCGACCTGCCCAAGGCCAGGCAGAACGCCGGCGAGAGGATCGACAAGCATCTCCTCTGATTATTTTCTCTCACGCTCGCTCCGATCCAGAATCGGTGTGCGCGCTCAGCCTCGATGCAGCGCGCACACTTTGTTGCCGAACGGGTCGCGCAGATAGGCGAGATAGAGTTTGCCGAAGGAACCTTCCCGCCAACCGGGTGGGTCCTCGATGCTCTTGCCCCCACTGGCGACACCGGCATCGTGAAAGGCCTTGACTTTCTCGGGACTGTCGCAGGCGAAACCGATGGTGCCGCCGTTGGCGTGTGTCGCCACATTGCCATCGATCGGCGTGGTGACCCCGAACACGCCCGTCTTGGTGCGATAGAAGACGCGGCCCTTCGGGTCTACCTTCCCCTCCGAGACACCAATAGCCCCGAGCACCGCATCGTAGAATTTCTTGGACGCGGCCACATCATTGGCTCCGATCATCACATGCGAAAACATGGCTTGCTCCCACTTCCTCTGACCGGTCCAGCATCGCGCGGAAGTCACCCTTCCGCAACATCGAGGTCACATCGCCGGCGGTGTAGTGCCCCGGATCATGGCGGTCGATGCGCGTTGGCGCGAGGGGGCGGCTGCAGCCGCAGCAGGCGAGAGGACAACGCGGCGCAAGCTGCGACGCCGACGCTGCGATAGCAGGCGAGCTGTAGCTGAGTGGTCAGCTGCTACGGAGGTAAAATCTTCAGCCATCGATGCATTCGCTCGGCATTTTGCTCTCGTCTCGGCCCCGAGGACCGCGACGTTGTCCAGTTGTTACGCGGGGTACAGCGCCCTGGTTCCCCCATCATGTAGGTTTGCAGGACCTTCGATTGTTCTTGTCGCAGCATCTGTTCGCCGTCGAATGGCTCGTTGGAGGGCTGGTCATGCGCGCAGTGTTAGCCTTTTCACTCCTTCTGGCGTCGACGTCGCTGTCATCAGCCGAGGTTGGCCAAGATTGCCGTTCCGCCGATCCTGCCAAGGCAATCAGCGGCTGCACTATTTTCCTGCAGCAATCCGGGTCCAGCAAAGCCGACCAGGCCTTCGCCCACATTCTTCGCGCCGATGCCTTCGTCACCCAGGGCCAATTCGACGCTGCGGTAAAGGACCTCGAGAAAGCATTCCAACTCGCCCCCAATAGCGCCTCCGGGCTGATGGTCCGCGGCCGCCTGCACTTCCGCCGCGCCGAGTACAAAAAGGCGCTGGCCGACGTCGATGCGGTCCTGCGGCAAACCCCGAATGCGGTATCGGCGCGCCGCCTGCGCGGCATCGTGCAGATGGAGCTCACCAACTACTCCGAGGCCAAGAAAGATTTCGATTGGGTGATCGCGAACAGTCCGACCGATGCCACTGCGCTCGCCAATCGCGGTCGGCTCCACAGGCTGCAGAACAACAATGACCTCTCCCTCGCTGACCTTGATCGGGCGGTGACCTTGTCGCCGAAGTGGACTTGGCCGCTCCTTCAACGCGCCGATACCTACCAGCTAAAAGGCGACTACCAGCGCGCCATCGCCGACTACGATCGCGTACTCGCCATCACCCCCAACGACGCCGATGTTCAGCGCCGGCGCACCGCCGCGATGGCCTTGCTGAAGCCTGGCGCTGCCGCCTCTCCCCAGTCGCCGTCGCCGCCGGCGAACGTGGAGCAGGCGCTGCAGCAGGCGCGTTGGATGCTCGACCGCAACGATGCAGCGGGCGCCTACAGGATCACCAACGAACTTCTGAAGTCCAATCCGGGCCTTGCGGACGCCTATCTGTTGCGCGGGCGCGCGTTCCATCTCGAGCGCATGTATACCCAGGCGATCGAGGACCTGAGCAAGTACGTGGGAATGAAACCCACCGATGTCGCCGGCTACTATATGCGCGGCCTCGTGCATGCCGACCTCGGCCGCTCCGCTGAAGCGATGGCGGACGCCAACGAGATCGGGCGCCTCGCTCCCACCGACACGCGCGGCCAGAACCTGCGCGGCTGGACTCATTTGATCGCCGAGCGTCATGCGCAGGCCGAGGAGGAGTTCTCAGCAGCCATCAAGATCAGACCAAGCGATCTGCTCCACGTGAACCGCGCAATGGCCCGCATGGAACTGGGCCGTTACGGCGATGCTGAGGCAGATCTGCGGGACGCCTACGCACTCAATGCGCGCAGTGCCCGTGTCCTGGCCACCAAAGGCCAGCTGCTGGTACGCACCGGCCGTATCGAGGAGGGTGAGGCGAGCTTCCGCGATGCGCTCGCGATCGATCCCAACTACGTCACCGCCCGAGTCGGACAACAGGCCCTGTATGCGGCGCAGGCCCTGAAGCAACTCAA
>Ga0111538_10004765_pt1 | contig 18715 bp, 8 predicted proteins | sample SoiMethybrSBSTD1_FD_79669 | JGI IMG/M metagenome (GOLD analysis project Ga0111538, IMG submission 79669) | Bulk soil microbial communities from a Populus tree surrounding site in Tennessee, USA - Soil MetaG P. TD hybrid SBSTD1 (version 2)... | ecosystem: Environmental > Terrestrial > Soil > Tree...
CGTGCAGGTCGTCAAAGAGTGCAACCTGAATCACGTCGATCTCGAACGCGCCACCGGCGGCGGACAACGGGGGCGCGAAGAAGGTGGCCAGGCGTCTGGCCAACCAGGCGGGCGGGGCCGGTCAGGCCCCGCTCGCTAGACGGAACGTCACCCAAGTCGCGACTAACAATGATCGAACGCGACCGGCAGCACGATGACTGCCGTCGTTCCTGCGCCCTTCACGCTTTCGACACGCAGCGCTCCGCCATGATCTCTGGCAATCTGATTGACGATCGACAACCCTAAGCCGCTACCTGGTCCCGACGCCGACCGGCCGCGGATGAAGCGTCCCGTCACACGCTCGAGCTCTTCCGCATCGATTCCCAGACCGTGATCGGTGACGGAGATCTGAACGACCGTGCCGTGCATTTCGCCTCTGATCTTCAACTCACGGGACTGGCCGGAGTAGCGCATTGCGTTATCGATGATGTTATCGAGCGCGAGAACGATTGAGGTTCGGTCCGCTCGCACTGGGGGCAACGTCGCCGGTAGCGACGTGAACGCACGCCGCGACGCGCGGGCAATTCACCGTCGACCTCGAACGCCGGGCGACGCGCGGACGCACGCATACCGACATCAACTGTCCGTTGATGAAATCGCCAGTGGTGGGACAAACGTCGGCGCCGGACTTCCTATTTCTGACTCGCTTGTGGCTTTCCGCCTTCCGTGACGGCCGCGACCGTTCCGGACTCGTACAGCCTGGGGCTGTCGCGCTCCAAGAAGATTGAGGTTGGGCCGCTGGAGGCCGAGAACGGTCAGGGCAGCCCGACCTCACGCAGTAACAAGCGAACCGTTTATCGCGCCGCAAGAGATCCATTCTCGGGTCGACGTTCAAGGATCCGACCTCGAAGCAGCGATCCCGGCATGCCTGCGACAACCAGTTGAAACCGACTCCGGCGTCAGCGAGTGCGATGGCCAATCAAGGCAAACTCGAACGCTGTGTCGTCAGCGCTTCTTCGGTGCGCTGACGACGTTCTCGAGTGAATAGTCGCCGTTGGCTCTCACCACGGTCGCAGTGATGGCATCACCAGGCGAGAGGCTGTCCAGCGCCCGTGAATCGTTGACGGTGTACGCCATCGTCATCGCAGGCATCAGTCCTGGAATCGCCTGGTGATCGACCGTCACCTTGTGAGCCGACTTGTCGATCGATACGACCTTGCCGGTGAGCGGATAGCGCGGCGCGGCAGCTTTCACACCGCGCGCTGACCCTGGCTCGGGGGTGCGTCGCGTCGTGGACCTCGTCGTCGGCGTGGGCTGTTTGAACGCGCTGACGTGCAGACGCAATCCCCCGCGCTGTGACGCGGCACTCGCGTTGTCGTAATAGGCGACGGCCGAAATCGTCGTGCCCCGCTGCTCGGTGATCGGCTCCTTGAAGACGTACGGCGTCGGCCAGTCGACCGGGATGTCCTTTGCAAAGAGCAGGACCTCGGTCGTGCCGTTCGGTTTCTTCGCGGATACCTCGATCGACGTGATTCCTTGCTGCACCTCCGGCCACAGCGCAATCGCCGTCGTGTCGGCGGTCAGCGTCGTGTCCGCGTGGAAGCGCTGCGCATGCGCGCCGGCACGAACCTCACCTGTCGCGTCGAGGACCAGGTCGCCGACAACCGTGGATGTCGCGGCGGTCGCGAACGACAGTCCCAGCGTTCCGCGGTCAATCACGCGCTCCTTCGCCGGCTGGTAGTGAATCTCGGCGACGACGTGCGAGCCGGGTTCGAGGCGCACCGTCGCGCCAGTCGGCAGCTCGACGAAGCCGTACCAGGGCGTCCAGCTGCCAATCCACTGACCGGTTTCCTGGATCGTGAAGAATGCCGCGCGGACGACGCGGCGATCGCCGGGCATGAACTGCACGGCGCGCACTCGGCGAGGCGAGGTGAGTCCGAGATCGACGACGGTGCGGACGACCGTCGGTCCGCGGCCGGGTTCAACGGTGTTCGCCGGCAGCGGACGCGTGAGATCGGGCTCGCCGAGATCCCACTGGCCGAACTTCGGGTGCGCCTTGACCGCCTCGCGGCGCTTCGCATTCGGATCGACGACGTTGGTGAACACGAATCCGGCATTGCGCGGGCCGAGACCTTCGACCCAGGAGATGACGAACTGCGTCTCGCGTAACGTCAGCGAGTTGTCGTTCGCGAAGTGGCCGTAGCCCTGCACCGCGGCCCATGGCGGCATGTGGCGCGCGATGACGTCGCTGCGCATCTTCCGTCCCGTCAGCCACGTCTGCTCGTACGTTTCCAGCGGAAACGACGGCCCTCCATCGGCGTGGCACATCACGCAGTGGGCGTTCAGCACGCGCACGATCTCGCGGTCGAACAGCACCGTCGTCGTGAGCGTCTCGTGCGAGGAGACCGTCTTCGCTCCGATCAGGACGACGAGCACACCGGTGGCGATCGCCGCGGCGAATCGAGCGGGACTACGGCGCCGGAACCACATTGAACGTCACGGGGATCGTGTGCAGCTTGTCGCCGCGACGGAACTGCGTCCAGGCGCGGTAGAGACCCGGCTTCGGCATCAATCCTTCGAACGTCACGTCGGGACCGCCGCGCAGCTTCTCGAGATCCGCACCCGGTGGAATCAGAAACACCGGCGGTCCGCCATCGTCATCGGGCATCGCGAGGATGTCGAGCGGGTGCGCGTGCACGTACTCCGACATGTCCTCGCTCATGATGAGCGTGTGCCCGAACGCGCCGAGATAGGTTTGCAAGTCGGTCACCGGACGATGCGTGGCGCTATCGGTGAGATGGAACGTCATGTGTCCGTATTGGCCGACGACGAAGGTGGGTGGATCGAACGAGACGGTGGCCGTGAGGTCGTCCACCGTCTTGGTCAGCTCCGTATCAGCCACCAGATGCGCGCTGTCGCCTTCCAGATCGCCGGTGTAGCCCACCGTCACGAGCGGACGCGCGAGAAATTGCGATGAGCCGCCGCTCGGCAGGAAGTCCGACAGCACTTTGTAGTAACCGGGCTTGGGCAGCGCCGTTTCGATCTTCCACGTGCCATCAGCTTGTTCGTCCGGATGGATGTGCGTGAAGTACTCCATGTTCTGGCTGATGACGAACAAGTGGTACTGCCGCTCGTGCACCGACTCGAACTTCGTGATCGGCTGCCCAGTGCCAGGGTGGTAGATGTTGAAGAAGAACGTCGTCTTCTGGCCCGCCTTGACGACCGAGGGCACGGTGCGGAAATCCAGCGCGTAGTCGCGCACGTCGAACGGCGCGCCGTGCACCAGCTTCATCCCGCAGCGCGGACATGTGCCCTCGATCTCGGAGGTGTAGTCGGGATGCATCGGACAGACCCACGCTGTCGCTCCGTCATCCGTATCGGCGGCGGCGCTGCCGGCCTGCTGCGCGGCGGATCGAAGTCCCGTGTCGAGCAGCACCGATGCGAAGAGCAGCATCGCTGCCAGCAACACGAGACGTGGGGTTCTCATCGGCTTTTCCCGCCTGGATCGATCCGCGTCAGCGATGCGGGCTCGTGGCGTTGCCCTCGTAGGTGCCGGAACCGGGGCCGGGGAGCTCCTCGGCCCGCGGGCCGGTGTAGCGCGCCACGTGCAGCCCGGTCCGGTTGTCGACCCAGTAAATCAGCCCGTCTTTGAACACAGGATACGTCCGCGCGATGCCGTGCGGAAGGGTGATGGCGTAACCGACCTCGCGCGGCGTCTGCGGCTTGGAAATGTCGATGACGCGGAGACCATGCCCGTACCACGTGTTGAAGACGAGGTTCTTGAATATGGTCGGGTTGTGGTTCTGCTGCGCCACCTGGCGCCGCGGCTGACCGTTGGGCTCGGTGATCGCCTGATCCAGGCACTCCTCCACTTGATTGTCAGGGATGGCGAACGCGCCCACCATGATCGGCGTGATCTCCGATTCCACCGAGACCATGCGCGCGTAATTGAGCGGGCAGCCGCCGTTCTCGTCGGTCAGCCATACGTAGGCGGGCCGACCCTTGTCGTTGCCGCGCACCATCGCCGGCCGGTTCGGCACGAACACGGCACTGTGCGTGCCGGTCGGCACCGCGTTGACCGGCGGATACACGTCGAAGCGCGACCGCGTGAGCATCACCAGATACCGCTCCGCCTTCACCTGCGGCGACGCGTTCGACGCGAGAAACGCCTTCAGGCCCGGATCGTTGTTCACGACCATGTGCACGCAGTCGTTGGCCAGCGATGGCAGCTTCGCGGGATCCATCACGCCGTCGGCCGACACGATGGTCGAGCGCTGATTGCAGCCGCCGGCGCCCGCCTCGAGCTGTGCGTTCGTGTGATGCGCGATCGCTTCCGAATCGAGCACGTAGAAGCCGGCGGTCGTGCCTGCGACGTAGACCCGCTCGCCGTCCTCGGTCACCGACAGCGAGTGCAGCCGATTCTGTTCCTGCGTGTTGAAGTTGCCGGGCCGTCCCGCGCGATTCTTCTGATCGCGGAAATCGAGGAAGCGGCCGTCGGAGTAGAGGCCCGTCGCGTCCGGCTTCTCGTTGATCGGCGGCCCGCCGACGTCCTGCAGCGTGAAACCGGCGAGGAACTTCGGCATCCTCAGCATGTCGCCGGTCTTCTCGTCGGTGACGGCGAGGACGAGCGCGTCGGGCACCTTGAATCCCGGATGGTCCGGATCCGGCAGCGGGCCGGACCAGTTCGTCATGAAGACGAGCAAGCGATTCGCGTTCGCCGGGTCGTGCCAGAGGAAGAACTCGTGCGATTGCGCATGGAAGTCCCAGACGTCGGACTGCGCCGTCGGCAGGCACGTGTTCGGATCGATCGCGTAGCTCTCCATGCGACCGATGTTGTCGGTGCCGGCGTTGCGGACGAGGAGGAAGCGATCGCTTCCTGACGATGTCTTGTACACGATCGCGCGAAGCTCGCGGTCATCGAAGCCGCGATTGCCTTCGGCCATCGCCGGAATCTCGCCGACCTGCACCGGGGGCTGCTTCACGGGATCGGGCGCCAGCTTGAGGATGTTGATCGCGTGCCGCTTGCCGGCGCCGTTGCCGTGGCCCACGAAGAGGCACTGTCCCGCAACGCCGAATCCGCGGCCGTCGCCGCCGCCATCGAGATCGCCATCCTTCCACTTGCCCGTCGCCTCGTCTTTCACCGACGGCACCGTCACCACCCAGTGCAGGTGTTCCATGTTCCTGAACAGGTGAAGCTTGTTTTCGAGCAGCGCGACGCCGGCGCGCGCGTCCTGCTCAGACGAGGTCGAGTCGAGGTCACCGCTCTTGTTCACGCGCCCCGACGGCATATCGCCGATCGGTGTGTCGAAGGTGCTCGGCTGACAGCCGGCAGGATCCTTCGAGTAATCCACGCACGCCGTGCCGGCGGTGTCGGCGGCTCTGCCCGACATTCCGAGCGCCAGCACGATGGCCAACGCACACCCGCCGACGATGCGAATCTGTGATTCCGCTCGCATACAAGTGCTCCTCATGACGAAATGAATGCTCCGTTCCAGGTTCCCTGTTCCGGGTTCCGAGTTCCGCGTCAGAACGACATCTGCACGCCGAGTTTCGCCACGCGCGCGCCGAGCAGCGACGTGACGTTCTGCCACGACGGGCCATACGCGCTGTTGACCGCCAGCACGGAGCTCGCGTTGAACAGGTTGTAGACGTCGATGGATGGCAGGATGCGGGTCGTGCCGAACTTGAACGTCCTGCTGATTCGGAAATCGACCTGGCGGTTCCACCCTTCCGCGTACACCGAGTTCGGCGTGATGAGCGGGATGGTGACAGTGGCCGTGCAGGTGCCGATCGCCGGACACGCCGACAGATTGCGCTGCAGCGACGGTGCGATGGCTGCATTGCCCACCGCGTAGTTGGCCAACTGCGCAATCGACGGAATCATCTGGAAGTTCGCGCTGACGCGGAACGACTTCGGCAGCGGCGCGACGCCCTGGAACTTCAACTGCGTGTTCCCGGACCACGGCTGGTGCACGTGACACTGATAGAGCTGCTGCGGCGAGTCGACGACGAAGCACTGATCGGTCGTCGTGGAGCCGGAGCTGAGCCCGCCCGCCAGGACGTACTCCTTGCGGCGGACGTTGACCGTCGCGTCGATTCCGTTGAACACCTGAGTGCGCTTGCCGAATTGACTGGCGGGAACCACGAGATTGTTCACCTTGCCGAACTTGTCCAGGTTCAGGTCATACAGCCCGCAGATCTGGTTGCCACCGCCGCCGGGCAGACCCGCGTTGAGGGGCGCGGTGATGCAGTACGTCGAGTAATCCGACGGGCCGACCGCGAGATTGTCCGTGGCCGTGAAGTTGCCGTACCACGTGCGGAAATAGCCCGCCGTCACCGAAACGCCGGGGCTGACCTCCCGCTGCACCGACAGCGACGTCGTCCAGTTGTATTGCCGCTTGTACCAGCCGTTCAGCACGTCGGGACTCCACGTCGTGTTCTTCACGACGGTGCCGAACGCGCCGTTGTTGATCAAGCCGCAGGTCTGTCCGCCCGCGGAATTGGCCGCTGGATTGGTCAAATCACAGGTCGGCACGAAGTTCGGATTCGCCGCGTCGGCCTCGGAGAAGGCGGGAACGCTCCACGTCCGTGTCGTGCTGATCACCATCAGGTTGACCGGATTGTTCAACTGCACGATGCCGCCTGGCGGATCGAACGCGAGGTTGCGCGACAGCGACGCCTTGATTGCCGTGCGGCCGTTGCCGAAGAGATCGTAGGCGGCGCCGACGCGCGGGTTGATGTCCTTGAAATTGGGAATGCCCTTCTGTGCGGGGAAGTCGCGGGCGGGGACAAACGGTCCAGCGGGAAGATGCTGCGCCGGCACGCTGCCGACCTCGCCGTCGTAGCGCGCGCCCAGGTTCAGGGTCAAGCGATGCACGCGCCACTGATCGCCGACGAACGCCGCGTAGTAGTCGACGCGCTGCGCCCAGTTGTACGGCGTGGCCCACTCAGTCACCGACGACGGTTTGCCGTTGTTGAACGTGTAGGTGAGGGCGTCCGGCGTGATGAACGAGAACTTCGTCTGAATGCCTTGCATGGTCTGCACGCCGCCCTGGAGGGAGTGCCTGCCTTTCAGATATGACACCGTGAAGTTCTGATTGATGTTCTTGCTCTTCTGATTGCCCCACGATCCGCCCGGCGTCGACAGTTGGCCGCCGGCGGCGCCATATCGATAGTTGCGCGACGATTCCAGAATCGAGCGATCGGCGAAGGTGCCGGTGCCCTCTGTGAAGCGCTCGAGATCCGTGTACTGGTAAGTGCCGCCGGCCCACAGCAGCAGGTTGGGCGAGGCGGTATAGGTCCACGTCGACGTGATGCGGTACTCGGGTTTGAGGTGATGGCTTCCAGCGGCTTCCGGCGCAATGTTGCCGTTGAGGCCAAAGAAGCAGCTGCAGTTGCTCTCGGTCGACACCGTGCTGGTGATCTTGTTTTTCGGCGACACTTGCCACGTGACGCGCATGTCACCGGTCTTATAGGTGTTCAGCGTGTACGCCGGTCTGCCCAAATCCGGCGTGTAGAGCATCGTCCCCTGCGTCTTGTTGTAGTAGTTCCCCGGCTGATAGTCCGAGGTCACCCACGTGCGAAAGCCGGCGATGAACCAGACCTTGTCGCGGGCGATGGGACCGCCGAAGGCGCCGTTGTAGTCGTGGCGATCGCGGATGTCGCCGGGGACGAGTGCGCCGCGGACCCGCAGCGCGTCCGTCAGGTTGTTCCCCTGCATGCTCGCGTTGGAGAAGTCGGCGCGCAGCGAGCCGCTGAACCGGTTGCCGCCCTCCTTCATCACCATGTTGATGTGGCCGCCGCCGGTCTGCGCGGTGGGATCGAAGCCGCCGGTCTCGACGACGACTTCCTGAATCATCGACGGGTTCTCGCTCGACAGGATGTTGCCGGACGCCAGCAGGCTGTTGGAGTTCATGCCATCGCGAAACTGCTGGAAATCGGCGCTGGCGCCGCCGTGGATCGAGAACGCCTGGCCGGTTTCGCTGCTGCTGCCGCCGACGTCCTGCGTGCCGATGGCGCCCGGAATCAGGTTGGCGAAGGCGCCGGCGTTCTTCGCGAGGGGGAGCGCTTCGATGAGCGTCTGGTTGACGACCGACTGAACGCGCGTGTTCACCGTATCAACGGTCGGCGCCGCGCCGGTGACCGTGATCGACTCGTCGAGCGAGCCGACCTGCAGCGTCGTGTTGATCGTGGCGGTGAAGCCGGTTGTCAGGACCATGTTCTCGCGGCGCGCGATCTGAAAGCCGGCGAGGGTGAACGTCATCGAGTAGGTGCCTGGACGCAGGTCGATGATGCGGTAGGCGCCGGAGCCGTCGGTGACGACCGACTTCGTGCGTTCGATCAGCGCGGGGCTGGACGCTTCTACGGTGACGCCCGGCAGGACGGCGCCGGAGGAGTCACTCACGGTGCCTTGAATCGAGGCGTTCTGCGCCCAGGCGGGCGCACAAAGGAGGACGGAGAGGCTCAACGCGCCGAGGATTCGCGAGACGTTCATGAAGGTGGCTCCCTTCGCGTCTCGGCGCCCGCGCTGTTCGAGCGCGCGAGACAACCTGTGTCGGTGGATGAGGCCGGAGTATACCAGCGGCGTCAGGATTCTGCCGCAGGTCCGGTCCACGGTGGGCGCAGCTCTCGTCGTGCAGGCGAGGGGTCGTGACGCTGACGCGGCGCCGTCCGTTTCAGAAATTCACGTTGACTCCGGCCCTGATCAGCCGGCCGCGCTGAATGCTCGCGGCGGTGCCGTAAGTCGGCCCGAGCTGTGTGATGCGCGACAGGATCGTCGCCGCGTTGCCGGCGTTGTAGATATCGACGACTGGCTCCACCATCATTCTGCTGCGACGCCACGTCCTCTTGATGCTGACGTCCAGCGAATTGATTGCCGGCAGGCGTGTCGTCGCGCGCGGTTCGACGACGATCGACTGCGTGACCTGCGTCAGCGCCACAGTATTGCCGCCGATGAGCACCGTCGTGTTCTCGGGGAAGCCGGCCGTCCGCTGCGCGGTCCCGCTGACCGACACCTGATACGGCAGCTCGTAGGCACCCGAGACGCGGATCGAATACGGCACGTCGTTGCCGACGACGCCATGGCGGAACGTGAAGTTCGGGTTGTTCAAATCGGACGTGCCGTAGATGTCGCCGGTCGTATGTCCGAAGCTGACGCCGCCAAGCGCCATCCAGCGGTTGCTCATCCGCTTGTTCAGGGTCAGGTCGACGCCGTTGTAATTCGTGTTCAGCTCTGGATAGTTGTCCCACAGGGTGTCGAACCGGTTTCGCAGCGCCGGACTCTGGTTGTACACGGTCACGTCACGGCCGCTGGTCGCCTCCTTGACCTGCAAAGGGACGTAACTCTCGAGCGGCACGGCTACGTTCTTCGATCCGATATTGCGTCTGGTCTCACGACGCGTGTAGGTGGCCGACACGACCGCGCTGCCAGGCAACTGACGCTGGATTGCAAACGAGTACTCGTTGGCGACGGGCCACTCGAGTGACGGACTGTATCGATTGGTGACCCCGAAATTGAATCCGGTGGACGGCCCCAGCTCGTTCAACTGCGGAACGAGATCGCCATTGAGATCGCATCCGCTCACCTGGCCGGCCGCGCAGCGGGCCCAGGCGCGCGTATCGTTGACGGTCGCCAGCGGGTTCAGCCGAGCCACGATCGAGATGTTGGGCGGAATGTCGTATCGGTTCGCCGACGCCTTGAGCGCCATCCTGCCATCGCCGAACACGTCGTAGACAACCCCAAGACGCGGCGCGAACGCATGAAAGTCGGGCGCGCCGGCAACCTTCGCGAAGCACTGGCCGGCCACGAAGGTCGTCGGCGGCTGACAGGTGGCGTCCTCCCAGCCGTAATTCATCTCGAAGCGGACTCCGGCATTCAACGTGAGCTTGCGGATAGGCGTCCACTTGTCCTGAACGAAGAGCGCCTGATCCCGGTCGTGCTGTCGCCAGCTGTTCGGCGCGTTGTAGGTGTTGACCGAGTCCGGCACGCCGTTGCGAAAGACCGCGCGCATCCCGGACGTCGACGTGGTATCCGCCCCGAGCGTCGCAAGCATGTACTGGTATCCGAGTTTGATCTCGTGGCGGGTGATGGCGTAGCTCAGGCTCGCGTTGAAGACCGAGCGTGTCACCGGTTGATCCATGTACGTGGGCAACGCGACGGTGTAGGTATTCGTCACGCTGTCGAAGTGGGAAATGTCTCCCTGCTGGACGCCCGGCTCCGGCTTGAACATGTCGATACCGTGCAGCACGCTGGCGGCCGCATCGACCAGCAGCCGCGACGACAGCGGCGCCGTCCATTTGAGCTGGTTCACCTGCGGATATTTGTAGTTGTATTGGCGGGCGCGGCTTTCTGCGAACAGTCCGCCGCCGTTGCGATGGCCGATCAGCTTGTATTGCAGATTGTTGAAGTACGACAGCTGGCTCTTGCGCGTTACCTGCCATGACAGCTTGGCGGCCGTCGTCCACATCTTGTTGTCGTCCAGGACCTGTGTGCCGTCGGGATTGTAGCTGCCGAGAATGTACTGGTTCAGCACCTGTTGATGCGCCGAAACCGAGAACCAGAGCCGATCGCGCAGCACCGGACCTCCAAGCCACGCACCGTGGTCGAAGATGTCCTGGATATCCGAGCCGGGGACGAGATTCGGATTGGCAGCGAGCACTTTCGCCGGCACGGCCGCGAGCAACTGCGCACGCAACTGCGCCGAGTAGTTCGCCGACCCCATTCCGTGATTGGCGCCCGAGAACATATAGCCGCCGTGGAGCGCATTGGTGCCCGATTTGGTGACCATATTGAAGATCACCCCGCCCTTCGAGCGCTCGGCGGATCCGTTCCCCGTCTGGTAGTTCGTCTCCTGAAACGCAAACGGATCGAGATACAGCATGGCCAGCCCGACGCCGATGGTGCTGGACATCTCCATGCCGTCCACCATGTAGGCGTTCTCGTTGCTGCTGCCGTGCACGGTGGTTGTCGACTGGAGGAACGACTCCGAACCGCCGACGTCCAGTTTGTTGACGATCACGCTGGGAATGACGCGGGCGATCGCCCACACGTCCGATCGGACCGGCAACGTGTTCAAGAGGTCACGCGACAGCACCGTCTGATTGAGTGCGCTGCTGGTATCGAGCAGCGGCGCTTCGCCGCTGACGACGATGTTCTCGGACACCTGTCCGAGCTCGAGCCGTATATCGACGCGTGCGGTCACATCGGCACTGACGGCCACGTTCTCCTGAACCGTCGTCTTGAAGCCGGGCAGCTCCGCTTTGACGGCGTACGCGCCGGGAACGAGTCTTGGGAATTGATAGGCGCCACGGCTGTCGCTCACCGTCTGCTGATTCCCGCCGATGCTGCCGGCCACACTGGTGAGACTGACGGTGACGCCCGGCAGGACTGCGCCCGAGACATCATCCACGATGCCGGCTATCGCACCGAGCCCCTGCGCCTCGGCATTCGATCCGGCGGCGACTGCGACGATCAGTGCAGCCAGCATTCTCGCGACGATCGTTCGAGCGCTCATGATCCCTCCCTGCGTTGACTGTCGAGGGGACGCCGACGGGAGCGAATGTCAGTCCTGCGGTTCGACTTTGACGATGGCCGCTCCGTGGTTGTTGCCGATCCACAGCGTCGGAGGCGATGTGGAGTTGTCGACGTCCACGCGCCGGATATTCGTGGTGCGAGGCAGGAGGTAATCGAATGTTTCTCCCGTCTTCGAGTTCACCCGCACGACGTGGTCGTTGGACATGCCGCCGGTCCAGATGTAGCCGTCGCGGTCGATGACCGCGTCGTACGGCGACGTGTACGGCGTTGGCGTCGGCCACTCTTTGAACTCGTGAGTCCGACTGTCGAACATCGCCACCTTGTTGCCGTAGAACTCGGCAAACCACAGACGATCCTGCGCGTCGAACCGGCCGCGGCGCGGACCGGACGCTTGCGTCGGCGTGGGATACATCTGCACCTGACCGGACTTGGCGTCGATCCGCGTGATGTACCGGTTGCCCAGATCCATGAGGTACAGATTGTTCTGTGAATCGGCCGCGATCCCATACATGCTGTGGGGCTCGCCGTCCTTCAGGTCCTTGTACGGTTCGAACGTCTCGTACTTGCCGGTTTTGGGATCGACACGACGCACGCCGCGCAAACCGACGTCGTTCATCCACACCTTCCCGTCGACGTGCATCGACTGCGGCGACACCATGGCGTTGTTGCTGTAGCCGTACAGCTCTTTCGGCAACGGAAAGAGCTCGAACGCTTCGGTCTTCTTGTTGAATTTGCCGACGCCGCTCTGGAACATCTGCGCAAACCAGACGTTGCCGTCACGATCGAATCCCATGTCGAGGCTGCCGGTGGGCGCTGTTTGCAGCGACAGCGGGATCGAATAATCGACAACTTTTGCGGTCTTCGGGTCGAATTTCGACAACAGGTGGTGCCCAAAATCCGGGAACCACAACATGTGATCCGACGGGTCGACGACCACGTCGTGAGGCATGGCATCGACGCGCGGGAGGTCGTACTCCGTCACGATGACATGCGTCGACTTGCCGGTGGGTCGAGGCAGCGTCTTGAGCGAATACGACCATCTGGTGCCGGCGCTCAAATTGAGCGAGCTGAGATATTCCGCCTCCCGCTGCGTCGGAAGGGAAATCGTCACTTCATCGCTCGCCCGCGCCCCGTCCTGCGGACGCTGCGGCCGCACCTGCGGGCGCAGCGGTGTCGTGGTCATCGCGTAGTTTCCCATCCGCTGCAGGATGCGCGGCCACTGTTCCGCCGTATACCGCGACCGCGCGATCCGCTCCAGCGTGTGGCACATCGGGCAATTCAGCAGCTGCCGCTTCTGCTGATCGGTGCCCGGAAAGCTCATGAGCCATTCGGCGCTCGACATCTGCAGCGACACGTCGGACGCTTTGCGCAGCGTCAAATCACGCTGCGCCGGCTTGTCGGCCGTGACGGTAACCGGCCCGATGTTGTCCAACTCGTAGCCGATTGCGCGGATGCTGATGCCATATGTGCCCGGTGCGAGCCGGCTGCGCGGAAACATGTACCTGCCGGTGCCGTCGGTCATCACCGACACCGTGATCGGCGAACCGGTCATCTTCGCGCTGATGTACACGCCTTCCATCGCGCCTTCATCGGCGGAGCTGACGCGACCGGTGATCGCCGCGGCGGGCGCGGCCTGCGCGCGGACGCCAGGCCCCGACCAGAGAACGACGAGTCCGGTCATCGCAAGCAGGAAGAATGCGGAAAGGCTTCGTGTCGGCATGGGACACCTCCGAACGCGGCAACATCCCAGTGCGGAGCGCACCGAGACTGTCGTCAGGTGAATCTCGCAGTGAATGACCGAACGAACGTGCCCAGGGAAAGGGAGCCGGAGGCTATCACATTTACGGGTGTCGCGGAATCGCCTTCAACCCGCCCTACCTCGACTACGGTTCGCATACAGTAAAGCAGCGATGTTGACGCCAGGTGCGCGTCTCGGACCGTACGAGATCGTCTCGGTCGTAGGGGCCGGCGGCATGGGCACGGTCTACAAGGCGCGCGACACGCGGCTCGATCGCACCGTCGCGATCAAGATGTCGAGCGAACGATTCTCCGACCGGTTCGAGCGCGAAGCTCGCGCCGTGGCGGCGCTGAATCATCCGCACATCTGCCAGCTGTACGACGTCGGCCCAGATTACCTGGTGATGGAATACGTCGATGGCGCGCCGCTCGTCGCTCCTCTGCCGCTCGACGACGCGTTGCGCTACGCCGGGCAGGTTCTCGATGCGCTCGACGCGGCGCATCGCAAAGGCATCGTCCATCGCGATCTCAAGCCGGCGAACATCCTGATCGACCGAAGCGGTGCGAAGCTGCTGGATTTCGGCATCGCGAAGATGACCGAGCCGCAATCGGCGGATGCGATCGCGACGCGGGCGGCAACTGCGGCGCATACGATCGTGGGAACGCTTCGCTATATGTCGCCCGAGCAAGTGCAGGCACGGGAGACAGACGCGCGCAGCGACATCTTCTCGTTTGGGCTGGTGCTCTTCGAGCTGCTCACCGGCCGGCCGCCCTTCACCGGTGACAGCGACGCGAGCCTGGTGGCCGCCGTCCTCAAGGACGATCCTCCGACGCCATCTTCGATACGACCCGGCACCATTCCCGAAGCTCTCGATCACATTGTCGCGACGTGCCTCGCGAAAGATCCTGACGATCGATGGCAAACCGTGCGAGATCTGAAACGCGAGCTGGTGCGCGCCACAACAGTGCGCGCTGCGATGGCGATGGCCGCCCCAGACAAGAGGCGCGAGAAGCTGTGGCTTGGTCTAGCGGCCGCTGGCGTGATCGCTGCGGCAGTGATGACCGTTGCCTACATCCGCAAAACGCCGCCGCCGGCGCCGCCGATGCGCGTGTCGATCTTGCCGCCTGGTGAAGGCGCGACGTTTGTGGCCGATCCGAATTGGGGTGGCTCCGCGCTCTCGCCCGACGGCACGACGATCGCCTTCATCGCCGCCGTCAACGGCAAGCGATCGCTCTACGTGCGCGCGCTCGATTCGCTGGACGTGCGATCGATTCCGAATACCGAAACTGCCGGACAACCGTTCTGGTCGCCCGACGGCCACTCGATTGGATTTTTCGGCAACGGCGTGTTCCGCGCCGACCCGCGCGGCGGCGAGCCAGTGCGGCTCTCCGACGGAACAGCTCGAGGCGGAGCATGGAACAGGGACGGCGTCATCCTCTTCGCCAATGCCTTGAGCAGCGGAAAGCCAGGCGGCGTGTTTCGTGTCTCCGCATCCGGCGGCGAGAGCCAGCGTGTGACGACGCTCGATGCGGGCGAGAACGCGCATTACTGGCCGCAGTTCCTGCCGGATGGCAACCACTTTCTGTTCATGGCGAGGAGCGCGCAGCCGGAGCGGAATGCCATCTACATCGGCTCTCTCGACGACGCGCCCGCACAAGCCAAACGCATCCGCATTCTGTCGTCCTCGTATCGAGCCGTCTATGCGCCGTCAACGGACGGCCGCGGCGGTTACTTGATCGTTTACGACGGCGGGATCCTGTTCGCACAGCCGTTCGATCCGACAACCTTTGCGCTCTCAGGCCAACGCGTGCCGATTGCGTCGAACGTCAGCGCGGTGAGCACCAACGGATTCGTCGACGTGACAGTCTCGTCGGATGGAAAACTGGCCCACGGCAACGGCATCGCGGGTTCATCACGAGTGATGTGGCGCGATCGGCAAGGCACATCGCGCGATGCCGGTGCGGACACCGCGATCTACAACGATGTCACGCTGTCGCCGGACGGCCGCAAGGCCGTGGCGACCGCGTTTACGAGCGTCACCGGTTCGTCGGACATCATCGTGCTCGATCTCGAGCGAGGCACCCGATCTCCCGTAATTCGCGGACAGACTGGACCGCATTACGGCGTGTGGTCCGCTGACGGACGCGAGATTGCGTACGATACGCCGGACGCCCTCTTCAGTGTTGCCGCCAACGGCGCCGGATCTGCAGAGAGGCTTCTCGACGCCGGCGGAGAACCTTCCGGCTGGTCGCGGGACGGGCTGTTGATGTACGAAACGCGCGGCGCCAGCGGTCATATGGAACTCTGGGTGCTGCCGATCACGGGCGATCGCAAGCCACGCCCGTATCTCCAACGGAATGCTGATCTGCGGCACGGCGTGGTCTCCCCTGATGGACGATTCGTGGCGTACTCCTCCGATGAATCCGGAACGCGACAGGTGTACGTCGAAACGAATCCACCCGGAAAAGGCAAATGGCAAATCTCGATCCAGAGCGGCAGCAGTCCGCAGTGGCGCGAGGACGGCAAAGAACTTTTCTTTGCGTCCGTCGAATCCGGCCAGAACAACCGCACGCTGATGGCGGCGAGCGTCCGTGCGTCTGCCAACAGCATTGAGGCTGGAACCGTCTCGCCTCTTTTCGAATGGCCCGCACAGACCAACACGGCGTTTGGTGTCACCGATATGGGGCGGCGATTTCTCGTCGTTGAACCTGCGAGGGAACTGAACAAGTCGCTGACGCTGCTGTTGCAGTGGCAACACGCATTGAAATAGCCGCGACAAGAGCGATCAGATCAACGGAAGCGGTGAGCGCCGGTCCAGAAGCCGGACCCCTCGCCCTACGTCAGGCTCGTCCTTGCGACGCACGAAAGGAACGCGAGGAGTCAATCGTCGAATCAGAAATCGATGACGGCGCTGAACTTCATGAAGCGAGCCGACAGAATCGAATTCGGCCGCAACCACGTGCCGCCGGGTACGAACGTGAAGTTGTTCGTGATGACGGGATTGCGGTTCAGGATGTTGTAGACGTCGAACCCCACGTTCGTGCGCGTTCGACCGAACCGGAGAACCTTGGCGAACCGCATATCCAGCACGTTCAGCCGGTCGCCGTACATGCTGCTGGGTTCGATCAGGTTGACCGTCGCATTCCTGGCGCCGCCCGACAGCGGCCGGCCCAGGGTCTGGGCGATCTCCGCAGTGGAGAACGCGCGGTTCGCCTCCAGCGGCTGGCCCTGATCGCTGCGGAACGTCGCCGACACCGACACGGCCGCCTTTGGCACCAGATACGCCGCGAGCGCGGTGATGCGCGTTTCGATTCCCGTACTTGATTCGCAGTAGGGATTCAGCGGCGCCGTTTCCGGCAGGGCCGCACGGAGGTTGCAGGTATCGAAGTGCGTCTTCCCCAGGTTCATGCCGAATTGCATGGTGAGGGTGTCGGTCGGCCGCGCGGAGGCCGTCGTCAGAAACCCGTTGTACATCTGGGTCTGGCCACCGTAGTTCTTCGCCAGCGTCGCATATCGGTCCGACTGGCCGAACTTGGCCTGTTTCACATCGTACAGGCCACCTATCGTCTTTCCTGCCGTCGGTAGCCGCGGATCGTCAGGCACGGTGACACTGAAGCTGTCGAAATCCTGCGGCGTGACCGCCAGGTTGTCCTCCACCGAGAAGTTCACCAGCCAGCGACGGTAGTAACCGGCTTCGACCGACACGCGCGGCAGGACCGCCTGCTGCACGGAGGCGCCGACCTGCCAGTCGCCAGGCCGGACGGCCCACCCGCCGAGCAGCGCGGGGTCGTACCTGATGCTGAGAGCCGGGGTCCCGAAGTTCAGGTCGCTGACAGTTCCGCAGACGTCACCGCCGACGCCACGAAGATCCTGATCACGCAGGTTCACCAGGCTGCAGTCTGGCGAGAAATTGTTATTGGCATCGATCCAAGAACGCGTCACGCTGACGGGGATGCTTCCGAGCGGATTGGTGCCCGAATAGAGGTTATCGGCGACGGCGTTCTGGAGGTATCTGCCGACGTTGACCTTCACCGCCGTCTTGCCGGTTCCGAACACGTCCCACGCGACGCCTCCTCGTGGAGTCAGGTCGTGGTACCCGGTGACGCCTCGCGTGCGCGGAATCACCACCTCGGTGGTCAGGAAGCGGTTCGCTCCAATCCGCTGTTCCGGGAAGTAGCTGTACGCGTAGTCGTATCGCAGCGCGCCCTGATACGTCACGCGGCCCGTGGTCCACTGCTCCTGGAAATACACGCCGGTCGTGGGAACCCGATTCCTCGTCGTGTATGCGCCAGACATGTTCTGCGTGAGCTGGTTCGGCACCCCGTTGTCGACGCGGTACTGCAGGTTGAGCGAGTTCGTATTGGGATGTCCGTCCGTGTAGTTGAACGATCCCTGATAGCCGAACTTCAGGTTGTGGCGAGCGGTGACAAACGAGAACGACGCCTTCCAGTTCGTCTGCTTCTGGACGTTATCCGCCCAGTTCTGCGACCGGTAGGTCAGTCCGGCAATCCCGGCATTGGCCGGGCAGCCATTGGTGCACTGTTCGACGACCCGGACGATGTCCCGGGTCGGGTTGCCAGGAATCTCGGCGCCGCCCCAGTAGTTCAAGTACGTCCCGAATCCTCCCTCGATGAGAACGCGGCTCGAGAGCGGCGACGTCCAGGTCACCTGCTGAACGCGCAGGTGATTCGATCCTGAATAGGACGAGGCTTCCGGCGCAATGATCGCCGTTGAAAACGGAGACGACGAGCCCGGGGAGCCACCAAGCACGTAGTTGTCCTTCGGCTTCCGGCACGCCTCGACGTCCGGCGCCCAGCTGCCGCCATGACACGGGATCTGCTCATCCCAGAAGATGCCCACGCGATTGCGCGCGGTCAACTGATTCGTGAGCCGAAGGCTCATCGTGCGCCAGTTCCCGGCGCCTCTCGCCGGGCGATTGAGGTCCGCCTCGTACGTGCGCTTCGTCGGATCGCCGGCGTTGCGGTTGGCATACATCCCTGGGATGGAACGATAGGCGCCCTGGTCGCGAAGGTTCGAGAAGAACCAGAGGCGGTTCCTGGCGATCGGCCCGCCCAATCCCAGGTTGTAATCCCACAGCGTCTCGAGGTCGCCCGAGCGGGGAAGGCCGCGGTCGATCAACTCCTGCGACAGGTTGTCGCCGACCATCCAGTCGCTGACGTTGGCGACGAACATCGAGCCGTGGAACGCGTTGCCGCCGGTGCGCGGGATGATGTTGATGCTGGGTCCGCCTACTGCGCTTTCGCCGAGGCCGCCGGAGCTCGTCTGCGTGACTTCCTGCGCATTGCCGACGTCCGCGTTGTAACTGCTGGACCCGCCGCCGGCCGTCGGCGGCCCGACGCTGAGGCCATCCACTTCAATGCGGCCTTCGTTCGCGCGGCCCCCTGCGCCGCTGAAGAACTGCCGACCGGGGGTCGTCTGGACGTCGCGGTTCTCGGTGGCGGTCA
>Ga0111538_10004766_pt1 | contig 18710 bp, 16 predicted proteins | sample SoiMethybrSBSTD1_FD_79669 | JGI IMG/M metagenome (GOLD analysis project Ga0111538, IMG submission 79669) | Bulk soil microbial communities from a Populus tree surrounding site in Tennessee, USA - Soil MetaG P. TD hybrid SBSTD1 (version 2)... | ecosystem: Environmental > Terrestrial > Soil >...
AGCCGGCGCGCACGCGCTCCAGCGTCTCCTTCTTGAAGCCGCGGCCCAGCAGGTACTCGCGGGCGGTGGTGCCGGCCGCGCTCCAAAGCTGCTGCTCGAAGTGCCGGGCCGCCGCCTCCAGCACGCCCAGCAGCTCCTCCTTCAGCTTCCGCTCCGGGCCCAGGTCCACGCGCCGCTCGGGCACGGTGACGCCGAAGCGGCGGGCCACGATCTCCACCGCCTCCGGGAAGGGCACGCGCTCGCGCAGCATCACGAACTTGAACACGTCGCCGCCCTCGCCGCAGCCGAAGCAGTGGAAGACGGCCGGCTCCGAGCGCACGTTGAACGATGGCGTCTTCTCGTTGTGGAACGGGCAGAGGCCCTTCCACGAAGTGCCGGCCTTGCGCAGGGCCAGGTGGTCGGAGATGAAGCGCACGATGTCGGCGCTCTGCCGCACCTCGTCGACGAACCCCTCCGGGAAGGCCATCAGTCCTTGAGCTCCACCACCGTCACGCCGCCGCCGCCGTGCGACGGCTCGGCGGCGTGGAAGGTGGCCACGTGCGGATGGCCGTGGAGCAGGCCGGCCACGGCCTTGCGCAGGCGCCCGGAGCCGAAGCCGTGCACCACGCGCACCTCGCGGCGCTCGCTGAGCGCGGCCTCGTCGAGCAGCTTGTCCACCCGGGGCAGGGCCTCGTCCACGGTCAGGCCCACCACGTTGATCTCGGAGGGGACCATGTCGTTGCCGGCGGTGGACACCGGCGACTCGGTGCGCAGGGCCCAGCCGGCGCCGCTCTTGGGCTGGCCCAGCACCGTGAGCTCGGAGACGGGCACGCGCAGGCGCTTGCCGCCCACCGTGACCTCGGCCTGCCGGCCCGAGAGCGCCATCACCTCGCCCATCACCCCCAGCGTCTGCACGCGCACGCGGCTGCCCACGCGCAGCTCTCCGCCCGCCGCGGCCGGCGGCGGCGCGGGCGCCGCCAGCTCCGGCACGGACAGCGCGGCCGCCTCGGCCTGGCGGATGCCGGCCATGGCCTCCTGCCGGGCCTTCTCACCTGCGACTACGGCCGAGCGGCGCGTTTCTTCCAGGCGCTTCACGGCCGCGCGGATGGCCTCGGCGGCCTCGCGCGCCATCTGCTCGGTGCGCCGCTGCAGCTCGGCCCGGAAGGCCTCGGCCTCGCGGCGCCGCTGGCCCGCCGCCTCGTGCTCGCGGTCGTCGAGCAGCAGGGCCCGCTTGGCGAGCGCCTCCTCCTGCTCCGTGAGACGCTCCCGGCCGCGCGCCAGTTCCGCCTGGTCCTGCTCCAGCGTCTTGAGCAGGGCCTCGGCCTGCGCCTCCCGGCGGTCGAGCCGGGAGCGCGCGTCGGCCACCACCGCCGCCGGCAGGCCCAGGCGCTCGGCCATCTCCAGGGCCAGGCTGCGCCCGGCCGTGCCCTGCTCCAGGCGATAGGTGGGCGCGTAGGTCTGCGGGTCGTAGCCGAAGCTGGCGCAGCCGACGCCGGGCGTGGACTGCGCGTAGGCCTTGAGCAGGCCCAGGTGCGTGGTGGCCACCACCATGGCCCCGTGGCGCATGAAGTGGTCGACGATGGCCACGCCCAGCGCGCCGCCCTCGCTGGGGTCGGTGCCGGCCCCCACCTCGTCGAGCAGCACCAGCGCCGGCTGCTCGAGGTCGCCCGCCATCTCCACGATGGTGGCCAGATGGGCGGAGAAGGTGGAGAGGCTGTTCTCGATCGACTGGTCGTCGCCGATGTCGGCGAAGACGCGGCGGAACACGGGCAGGCGCGTGCCCGCGGCCGCCGGCACGTGCAGGCCGCACTGGGCCATCAGGGCCAGCAGGCCGACGGTCTTGAGCGTGACCGTCTTGCCGCCGGTGTTGGGGCCGCTGATGACCAGCACGGGCTCGCCCGCGCCCACCTTCAGGCTCACCGGCACCGGCTCCCGGCCGGCCCGGCGCGCCGTGCCCAGGCGCTCGTTCACGCGCGGGATGAGCAGGGGATGGCGGCCCTGGCGCAGCTCCAGCGTCCCCGCCTCGTCGACGATCGGCTCCACCGCGTCCATGTCGCGCGCGGCCAGGGCCATGGCCTGCAGCGCGTCGAGCTCGCCCACGATGGCCAGGCCGTCCTCCAGCGCCTCCGCGCGCTGGCCCACCTGCACGGTCAGCTCGCGCAGGATGCGGATGACCTCGCGCCGCTCCTCGTCCTGCAGCGTGACGATGTCGTTGTTCAGCTCCACCGCCGGCAGCGGCTCCACGAACACGCTGGCCCCGGAGCCCGACCCGCCGTGCACGATGCCCGGCACCTGCGAGCGCTGCTCGGCCTTGAGCAGGAGCACGTAGCGGTCGTTGCGGGTGGTGATGATCTTGTCCTGCAGCAGGCGGTCGGCGTCCTTGCCGTGCAGGTAGGACTCCATCACCGAGTGCAGCTGCGTCTTGAGGCGGGCCAGCGTGCGCCGCGTCTCGGCCAGGCGCGGCGACGCGTTGTCGGACACCTCGCCGCCGGGGAGGATGGCGCGGCGGATGGCGCGGGCCAGGTCGGCCGTGTCGAGCCAGCGGGCGGCCAGTCGCGAGAGGCGGGGGGCGCCCTCCGCGCGGCCGATGCGCCAGCAGATCTCCCCGCCGCCCTCGGCGAAGGAGGCCACGTCGAGGAGGGCCGGGGGCTCCAGGTGCAGGCCGTCCACCCGGCTGGCGGGCAGGATGGGGCCCAGGTCGGGCAGGTCGTGGAAGGGCTGACGGCCCAGGGAGCGGAGGAGGGTGGCCGCCTCGGTGGTCCGGCCCAGGGCCTCGCGGACGGCGGACGGGTCCACGGCGGGAGCCAGCCGCTGGATCCTGGCGCGGCCCGCTTCCGATCCCGTGTGGCCGAGAACCAGCCCACGGATCGCCTCGAACTCGAGGGCACGGAACGTATGCGAGTTCAAAGGCGCAGCTAAACCCTTCCTAGAGAGGTTGTTAAGCAGGAACGGCAGGAGCTGGTCCCGGCGTACTACCCTGTGGGCAGCCCCCCTAGCCGGGTCCAGACGATTCAAAGATGAGAAGAATCAACGAGTTTGTCAAGGTCTGGAGGGCTTGGCGGGCCCGTTCTGGCGGAATCAATCAGCATGCCATCGAGGGGGCCCAAACCGGGCCCACGGCTCATCTTTTTCCTGAGCCCCGGCTACTCCCGCCGGAGGGCCATCCGCAACATCGAGCAGGCCATGTAGCCCGCCCCGAAGCCGTTGTCGATGTTCACGACCGCGATCCCGGACGCGCAGGAGTTCAGCATGGCCAGCAGCGCGGCCAGGCCCTGGAAGGAGGCCCCGTAGCCGATGCTCGTCGGCACGGCGATGACCGGCGCCTCGACCAGCCCGCCCACCACCGAGGGCAGGGCGCCCTCCATGCCCGCCACCACCACCACCACGCTGGCCTTGCGGATGAGCGCGGTGTTGTCGAGGAGGCGGTGCAGGCCGGCCACGCCCACATCGTAGATGCGGTCCACGGTGGCCCCGTGGAACTCGGCGGTGAGCGCGGCCTCCTCGGCCACCGGCACGTCGGAGGTGCCCGCGCACACGAGCGCCACCCGCCCGGGCAGCGGCTCCACGGGCGCCGTCACCACGGAGATGCAGGAGCCGGGGTTGTGGAAGAGCGAGGGGATGCCGCGGTCGGTCAGGGCCGCGTGGACGTCGGCGCGCGTGCGGGTGACCAGCACATTCTGGCCGCGCGACACGATACGCTCGACGATGGCGACGACCTGCGCGTCGGTCTTCCCGGCTCCGTAGACGACCTCCCCGAAGCCGCGGCGGAGGCTCCGGTGATGGTCGAGCTTGGCGAAGCCAAGGTCCTCGAAAGGCAGGGATTTGAGGCGCTCGGTGGCCGCCTCGGGCGTGAGGCGGCCGTCCCGGACGTCGTGGAGGAGGGAGTTCAGGTCTCGGGCGTCCACTGTGATAGGCTTCCGTTGAAACGTAAAAGTTAGATAAACTAGGGGCTTGCGCCTTCAGGGTACCACCGCTGGCCGGCGGGGCCGGAACGCGGTGATCCGGAGACGTCTGGCTTTCCAACCGTCGTAGGAAATGCTTCGCCGTGTGCGGACGCTCGGGCGTCGCCGGCGAGGAGGTCGCTCGCGGACATGAGTCTTCTTGATGCCGCCATCCTCGGAACGTACTTCCTGACCCTGGTGGTCCTCTCCGTGTTCGGGTTGCACCGCTACATCATGCTGTACCTGTATTACCGGTACCGTGACCAGCGCGCGCTGCCCGCCCCCCTCCCGGAGAAGCTGCCCAAGGTCACGGTCCAGCTGCCCATCTACAACGAGATGTACGTGGTGGACCGCCTGCTCGCGTCCGTCATCCAGATGCGCTACCCCAAGGAGCAGCTCGAGATCCAGATCCTCGACGACTCCACCGACGAGACGATCGCCATGGTGGCGGCGGCCGTCGAGCGCTACCGGGCCGAAGGCTACGACATGGTCCACCTCCACCGCCAGAACCGCTACGGCTTCAAGGCCGGCGCGCTGGCGGAAGGGCTCAAGGTGGCCAAGGGCGAGTTCATCCTGATCTTCGACGCCGACTTCGTGGCCCCGCCCGACATCCTGGAGAAGCTGATGGGCCACTTCACCGACCCCACGGTGGGGATGGTGCAGGCCCGCTGGGGCCACGTGAACCGCGACTATTCGCTGCTCACCAACGTGCAGGCCATCATGCTCGACGGGCACTTCGTGCTCGAGCACGGCGGCCGCAACCGCTCCGGCCGCTTCTTCAACTTCAACGGCACCGCCGGCGTGTGGCGGCGGAGCACGATCGAGGAGTCGGGCGGCTGGCAGCACGACACGCTGACCGAAGACCTCGACCTCTCCTACCGCGCCCAGCTGCGGGGCTGGAAGTTCGTCTACGTGCAGGACGTGGTGGCCCAGGCCGAGATCCCGGTGGAGATGAACAGCTTCAAGCAGCAGCAGTTCCGCTGGGCCAAGGGCCAGATCCAGACCTGCCGCAAGCTGCTGCCCACCATCTTCGCGGCCCCGGTGCCGCTGAGCACCAAGATCGAGGCCTTCTTCCACCTGGGCGCCAACTTCGGCTACCCGCTGATGATCCTGCTGGCCCTGCTCATGTTCCCGGCCATGGTCATCCGCTACAACATGGGCTGGTACGAGATGCTGGTGGTGGACGTGCCCCTCTTCCTGGGCGCCACCATGAGCGTGTGCTCGTTCTACATCGCCAGCCAGAAGGAAGTGTTCGGCGCCACCTGGCGCAGCCGGCTCAAGTACCTGCCGGCCGTGCTGGCCGTGGGCATCGGCCTCTCGGTGAGCAACGCCAAGGGCGTGCTGGAGGCGCTGCTGGGCATCGACTCCGAGTTCACGCGCACGCCCAAGTACGGCGTGGAGATGTGCTCGGACGAGTGGCGGCAGAAGCGCTACCGGGGCAACGTGACCCTGGTGCCCTACATCGAGCTGCTGCTGGGCGTGTACTTCACCTTCATGGCCTACTACGCGCTCTCCAACGACATCTTCGGCACCCTGCCCTTCATCCTGCTCTTCCAGATGGGCTTCCTCTACGCCGGCTTCCTCTCCGTGATCCAGAACTTCACGGGTCTCGAAATGAGGGAACAGGAGGCCTGACGCGCAGCCTGAGCTGACCCGGGCCGGCGTGAGGCGCGTGCTGCTCCTCACGCTGGCCTTGAACCTGGCGGTCAGCGCGGCCAAGGTGCTGGTGGGCAGCCTCACCCGCAGCCTGGCCATGGTGGCCGACGGCTACCACAGCCTGGTGGACGGCCTGAACAACGTGGCCGGCCTGGTCATCACCGGCTTCGCCTACGCGCCGCCCGACGCCGGCCACCCTTACGGCCACCGCAAGTTCGAGACGGCGGCGGCCGTGCTCCTGGGGGCGGGGCTCCTGGGCGTGGCCTACCACGTGGTGGAGGCGGCCTTCCGCGGCGTGGCCGCGGGAGCGCGGGCCCCGGCGGTGGGCGCGCTCAACTGGGCGGTGATGCTGGCCACGCTGGCCATCAACTTCGCCGTGGCCCAGTACGAGGCCCGGGCCGGCCGCCGGCTGGGCAGCGCCTTCCTGCAGGCGGACGCCTCGCACACCCGCTCCGACATCTACGTGACGCTGGGCGTGCTGGCCTCGTTCGCGGCCAGCTCGGCCGGGCTGGCCTGGGTGGACCCGGTGGCGGCGCTGGGCATCGCGGCCCTGATCGCGGTCATGGCCGTGCGCATCCTGGTCGGCTCCTTCCACACCCTCACCGACCGCGCCGTGTTCCCGTCCCACGCGCTGTCCCCCGTCGTCCTGGCGGTCGAGGACGTGCGATCCTGTGGAGAGATCCGCACGCGGGGAGGGTCGGGGGCCGTCTACGTGGACCTGGTGGTGCACGTGGACGGCACCATGAGCCTGGCCGCCGCCCACGCGGTGGCGGATCGCGTGGAGGCCGCCCTCATGCGCGCGCACCCGGAGATCGTGGACGTGATGGTCCACGTGGAGCCGTTCCCCTGAAGAAGCGTGCGCGTCCGGCGCCGAGCTTCCTGCGCGAGCTCAAGGAGGTGGTGCTGCCCAGCGCGCCGCGCCCGGCCGGCGGCCTCTTCCTGGACCGCCTCACGCCCGCCGCCCTGGAGCGCGAGCTGGAGGCGGCCGGCATCTATGCCCAGCTCTCCGCCCGCGGCTACGGCGGCTTCACGATCGGGCTGGACCGCGAGGAGCGCGAGCACCGGCTGCGCGTGTGTGCGGAAGGGGTGGAGGAGGCGCTCATCGAGCTGCGCGCGTCCGAGCTCACGCTGGTGCCCAGGGAGCCGCTGCTCAAGAAGCGGGGCGTGGAGGTGCTGTACCTCCTGGCCGTGCACTGGCTGGCCCTGCAGGATCCGCGGGCGCACTTCACGCCCCAGCGGCCGGCCCTGCCCGGCCAGGTCCACCCCGGCCTGGGCGTGGGCCAGCGGCTCCTGGCCCGCCTCACCTCATGGGCCTACGAGTGGGGCAAGGACGCGCTGGTGAACTACCCGGCGTACTACCACAACGCGGTCTTCTACTCGCGCGTGTTCCACTTCCTCTCGCCCCGCCGCCAGGGACGCATGGAGGCGCTGCGGCGCGACCTCGAGGGCCTCGGCGTGGGCGAGGCGTCCTGGGCGGTCGACCAGGGCCGCGTGCGCGAAGAGCCGCCGGGCCGCGTGCTGCGCTGGAAGGCGGCCGAGATGGTGGCCCCCCTGGGCCGGGCGCTTTCGGCCTACGTGAAGTCGCCGGAGTACATGGCCGCGGCCGCGCAGGCCCGCGACGCCGTCCGCTTCCGCCTGGCCCTTCCCGGGTCCTAGCGCTTCTCGCCCCCGCAGTCCTCGCAGGGGCAGAGGCCGCGCAGCAGGCGGAAGGTATAGATGCCGGTGCTGTGCCCGTCCTGCCAGGTGAAGCCCAGGGCGTAGTTGCCCACGCCCTCCAGGTGCACCAGCTCCTGGCCGCTCAGGTCGAGGTAGCGCGACTGCAGCGCGTGCCCCTGGCAGCCGGCGCAGGGGCACCAGCTGCGCAGGTAATCGAGCCCGTAGGTGGAGACATGCCCATCGTCCCAGGTGACGACCAGCCGCCGCGCGCCCTTCTCGTGCCGGACCTCGACCGGCTCCGGATGGGGAAGGCTGCTCAAGGCATCGCGACCGTGGCTCTGTGTTCGGCATGCTGGCCGCCGAAGTCGTCGTGGATGCGCAGCACGATCGTGTATTCGCCCTGGGGCATGGTGGAGTCGAGGGTGAGCGTCGTGTCGATGGGCGCCACCGCGCCCCGGCCCAGGCTGGTGGGACGCTGCACCTTCAGCACCCCTTCCCGCGAGAGGGCGGGCACGGTCTGGCCCAGGGGGTCGATCGTCTCCACGTCGAGCGTGAGGTCCATCTGGAACTGGTCGCCCAGCGGGCGCACCTCGAAGCCGGACACGCTCATGGAGAGCCGCACCACGATGTTGCCGTCGCTGGACTGGCTCTTGGCCACGTCCACCGAGTCGAAGCGCAGGCCCGCGGGGGCGGCCGCCACCGGCGCGGCCTCGGGATGGTCGGACGCCACGTCGAGGCGCGAGACCTTCCACTCGCCGCCTTCCTTCACCAGCTCGTAGATCACGGTCTCGCGCGCGCCGGCGGCCGAGGTCAGGTAGCCGGAGAGGGTGGCCGTGTCGTTGACCACCTGGAAGCTCATGAACGTGCTGTCGGCGTTCTCCTTGAACGAGGGGTGCCGGCCGGCGAAGGCGGACAGGGCCTCGCGGCTGACCCGCTGCTTGTAGGGCAGCGACAGGCGGTCGTAGGCCTGGTCCAGCTGGCCGCTGCGCATGTGCTGCAGCTGGGACCGCGCGGCGTCCACCGGCCCCTTGCGCGCGTAGTAGAAGCAGGCGGCGCAGCCGCCGCCCAGCATCAAGCCCAGCAGCAGGATGCTGCCGCAGCCCATGCTGATCCAGAAGAGCGGGCCGCGTCCCTTGCGGGCCGGGGGCGGCACGTCGACCGCCGAGCGCGGCGGCCGTGGCCCGCGCGGCGGCCGCACGCGCCCGTCGCCCAGCGGCGGCGCGGCGGGAGCGACGACGGCCGGCGGCGGGGCCGCCACCGGCCGGGGGGCGGGCGCCGGTGCGGGCGGTGGCGCGGGCGCGGGGGGCGGAGGCGGCGGGGCGAAGGCGGCCGAGAACTGGGTCCGCTCCACCTCAGGCTCCGGCTCCGGCTCGGGTGGGGGAGGTGGCGGTGGCGGCGGCACGTAGGCGACCGGGGGCGGCGGCGGCGGGGCATAGGCCACCGGGGGCGGGGCCGGCGGCCGCGCGGGCGCCTGCGGCATGAGGAGGGTGCCCTCCGGCGCCACCAGCAGCGTGCCTTCCTCGGCCGGGGCCTCGGGCAGGTCCACCTTGAAGGGGATGGCTCCGAAGCGCAGCTCCTGGCCCTGGCGCAGGATGGCGTCGCTCACGCGCTGGCTCTCGAGGTAGGTGCCGTTGGCGCTGCCCTGGTCCACCACGAACCACACGGCGCCCCGGCGCTCCAGGCGGGCATGGCGCCGCGATACCGAGCCGTCGTTCACGAACACGTCGCACGACGGTTCGCGGCCGACGATGGCCTGGTCCTTCTCGATCTGGATGGCGGCACCGGCGACCGGCACGAGGCGCAGTACGCCCATGGCTCATCGCCCTCCCGGCAGGTGTGCAATTCTAGCGCGCCCGGAGGGCTCCGGGCGGTTGACCCGTAAGTCAGGAGCGAGTAGAACCCGAAGATGCCCCTGGGGATGGCGGTCGAGACGGTGGGCCTGGGCCGCCGGTTCGGGAGGCGCTGGGCCCTGGCCGAGGTGACCCTGACCGTCGCCCGGGGCCAGCGCGTCATGCTCACCGGGCGCAACGGATCGGGAAAAACGACACTTCTGCGCGTGCTGGCCAGCCTGCTGAGCCCCGACCGGGGGAGCGTGCGCGTGTGCGGCGGCGACGTGGTGCAGGACCGCGAGGCCGTGCGCCACCACGTGGCCCTGCTCGGCCACTACTCCGGCCACTACGAGGCGCTGACCGCCCTGCAGAACCTGCAGGTGGCGGCGCGCTTCCTGGGCCAGGACGCCTCGCGCGAGGCCATCCGCGCCCGCCTCGACCAGTTCGGCCTGGCCGCCCGCGCCGACGACGCCGTCTCCACCTTCTCCGCCGGCATGCGCAAGCGCCTGGCCCTGGCCCGCACGATGATGCAGCCGGCCACGGTGGTGCTGCTGGACGAGCCCTACGGCGAGCTGGACGTGGACGGCTTCGCGCTGGTGGACGGCCTGCTGGAGTCGATGCGGGCCGAGGGCCGCACGGTGCTGATGTCCACCCACCTCCTGGAGCGCGGGCGCGAGCTGTGCGAACACGCCGTCGCCCTCGAGGCCGGGCGCCTCACCTGGGCCGGCCCCTCGGCCGACATGCCGCAGCACAGCGCCTGGAGCGAGCGCCAGCGGGGGGCGGCGTGAACGAGCTGTGGGCCGCCCTGGGCAAGGACCTGCTCCTGCAGTGGCGCACCCGCACGCAGGCGGTGGCGGTGTTCGTGTTCGGCGCCGCCGCCCTTCTCCTCTTCAGCTTCGCCAGCGGGCCGGCCGCGGAGCTGCTCCGCCGCCAGGCCGCCGGCTTCCTGTGGCTGGGCCTCATGTTGTGCTCGACGCTGGCCCTGGCCGACTCCTTTCAGAGCGAATCCGAGCAGCGGGCCATGGAAGCCCTCCTTCTGCTGCCCGCCTCGGCCCGCGCCCTGTACTACGGCAAAGCCCTCGCCAACTGGGTGCAGCTCGCACTCCTGGGCGTGGCGCTGGTGCCTTTGATGGTGGTGCTGTACGACGCCGGGACGCGCCGCGTGGTCCCGCTTTTCGGCGTCATCCTTCTGGGCAGCGCAGGCCTCTCCGCGCCGGGCACCCTCTACGCGGGCATGACCGCGCAGATGCGGGCCCGGCAGACCCTCCTGCCGCTGCTCCTCTTCCCTTTGGTCGTGCCCGTCCTGTTGTCGTCGGTGAAAGCGACTTCCCTCATCCTCACCGGCGATCCCATGGGTCAGGCACGCTCCTGGACCACGCTTCTGGCCGCCTTCGACCTCATCTACTGGTCGTTGTGCGGCGTGGTGTTCCCGAAGGTGGTGGAGGAATGAGTACCGACGATCGCGTCCGGCCTTCCGCAGGCCCCCTGCCCTACGCTCTCTCCGCGTTGGGCGTCGGGCTGCTGCTCTGGGGCTCCATCTGGGGGCTGTTCTTTGCTCCCCGCGAGACGTTCATGGGCGACGTGCAGCGCATCATGTACATCCACGTTCCGACGGCCTGGAACGCCATGCTGGCCCTGACCTTCGCCTTCGGCTGCGCCCTGCTCTCCCTCTGGCAGGGAGGCTGGCGCTGGGACGCCCGCCTCGAAGGCGGGCTCGAAGTGGGCGTGCTGCTCTCCACCCTGCTCTGCATGCAGGGCTCCATCTGGGCCAAGCCCACCTGGGGCGTCTGGTGGGACTGGGACCCGCGCCTCACCACCACCGCCGTGCTGGTGTTCGCCTTTGCCGGTATCCTGGTGCTGCGGCGCATGGTCGAGGACCCGGGCCGGCGCGCGGTATGGTCGGCGGTGGCCACGGTGGTGGCCTTCGTGGACGTGCCCATCGTCTACTTCTCCGTGAAGTGGTGGAACTCGCTGCACCAGATGCAGAGCTCGCCGGCCACGGTGTCCTCGGCCTTCCACTGGCCGCTGCGCATCAACGCCTTCGGCATCCTGTTCCTGATGAGCGGGCTCATCGCCCTGCGCACGCGCGTGGCCGCCTACCGGCTGCGCGGTGAGCTGGCCCCGCCGCCGGAGCCGCTGCCGGCCGGCGTGCCCAGCGCGGCCGCCTTCGCCGCCGCCGGCCTGCAGCCGGTGGCCCTCAGCGGCCAGATCCAGGGCGGCTGGGAGTTCGTGATCGCCGCCTACACCGTGTCGGCCGTGGTCCTGATCGGATACACGGCCTCGGTCTACATGCGCTACCGCAAGGAGCGCGCGCGGGCCGCGGCCGAAGACGCGGGGGTGGCGGCATGAGCGGCGGGGAGCAGGTCCTCATCCCGCCGGTGGCGCGCGCGAAGAAGCGCGGGCGCTGGTTCCTCATCGGGGCCCTGGCCGTGGCCGCATCGGCCTTCGCCCTCATCACCGCCGGCGGCATCGGCAAGAACCTCGTCTACTACTGGGGGCCGACCGAGCTGCACGCGGCCGGCGACAAGGCCGTCGGCGCCACCATCCGCCTGGGCGGGCTGGTGGCCCCCGGCTCCCTGAAGAACAACAGCGGCGCCTCCGGCCTGGAGTTCGACGTGATCGACCGCCAGGGCGGGCGCGTGCACGTGCGCTCCACCAGCGTCCCGCCCCAGATGTTCCGCGAGAAGATCGGCGTGGTGGTGGAAGGCACCATGACCCGCGACGGCTGGTTCGAGAGCAACCGGCTGATGGTGTCGCACAGCAACGAGTACCGCGTGCCCAGCGAAGACGCGCGGGTGGACGTCCAGAAGCTGATCAAGAGCACGGACGGCCTGGAGCCGGAGAAGGCAGCCAAGCCGTGACCCCGCTGCTCGGACGTTCACTGGTCCTCGTGTCTCTGCTGCTGGCCGGCGCGGGGGCCGTCACCGCCTTCGCCGCCGGCCGCAGCCGCTCCGCCGTGCTCTGGATGTGGACGCGGCGCCTCATCTACGGCTTCGCCGCCGCCATGGGCGCGGCCAACCTGCTCATGATCGCGGCCCTGCTGCGCCACGACTTCTCCGTGGGCTACGTGGCCCACGTGGGCTCGCGGCTGGTGCCCGACTGGGTGTCGGTGGTGAGCCTGTGGTCGTCGCTGGAAGGCTCCATCCTCTTCTGGGGCCTGGTGCTGGGCGCCTACCTGGCCGCGGCCACGCACGCCCAGCGCGACGCGCCGCTGGAGAGCGCGCCCTATTCGGCCGGCGTGTGGATGGTGTGCGCCGCCTTCTTCGCCCTGCTCATCGCCGGGCCGGCCCAGCCCTTCAACACCGTCTCGCCGGTGCCGGCCGACGGCCCCGGCCCCAACCCGCTGCTGCAGAACCACGTGCTCATGATCATCCACCCGCCCTGCCTGTACCTGGGCTACGTGGGCATGACCATCCCCTTCGGCCTGGCCTGCGGGGCGCTGCTCTCCGGCCGGCTGGGCCGCGACCAGCTGCTGGCCCTGCGCAGGTGGCTGCTGCTGCCCTGGATCTTCCTGACCATGGCCATCGTGCTGGGCGGCTGGTGGGCCTACGAGGTGCTGGGCTGGGGCGGCTACTGGGCCTGGGATCCCGTGGAGAACGCGAGCTTCATGCCCTGGCTCACGGCCACCGCCGCCCTGCACTCGGCGCTGCTCACCGAGCGCCGCGGCGTGCTCAAGGGCTGGACCACCACCCTGGTGCTGGCCACCTTCCTGCTGACCATCCTGGGCACGTTCATGACCCGCTCCGGCGTCTTCAACTCCGTGCACTCGTTCACCCAGAGCGCCATCGGCCCCACCATCCTGGTCTTCCTCTCCGCGGCCCTGCTCTTCTCGGTGGGCCTGCTGGCCGCGCGCATCGACCGCCTGAGCGCCGACGAGGGCCTGGGCCCGGCCATGACCCGCGAGGGGATGTTCCTGGTCAACAACCTGCTCTTCGTGCTCTTCACCTTCACCGTTCTCATCGGGACCGTGTTCCCGCTGGTGGTGGAGGCCCTGCGCGACCTGCAGATGAGCGTGGGCCGGCCCTTCTTCGACCGCATGTCGGTGCCCATCGGCGTGGCCCTGCTCTTCCTGCTGGGCGTGGGTCCGGCCCTGCCGTGGGGCCGCTCCAGCCCGGCCGAGATGCGGCGCGCGCTGCTGCCGCCGCTGGCCTCGGGGCTCGTCCTGCTGGCCGTCGGACTGGTGATGGGCGTGCGCGCGTACTGGACGCTGGCGGCCCTGGCGTGCGGCGGCTACGCCGCCCACGTGACGCTGGTCGAGCTGGTGCGCCCGCTGCGCCAGCGCTTCGCGCGCGGCGAGGCCTTCGCCCGCGCCGCCAGCGACGGGCTGCTGGGCCGGGCCCGCCGGCGCACCGGCGGCTACGTGGCCCACGCGGGCTTCACCCTCATCGTGATCGGCATCGCGGTGAGCAGCACCATGGGCGAGTCGCGGGAGGTGGTGCTGCGCCAGGGCGAAAGCGTGGCCGTGGGGCGCTACCAGCTCACCTTCCTGGGCCTGGAGGAGAAGAGCGAGCCGCACCGCCAGGCCACGGTGGCCAACGTGGCGGTCTACCAGGGCGAGCGCAACCTCGGCACGATGACGCCGCGCATGAACCGATACGCTGCCATGCGCGAGCCGGTGGGCACGCCCACGGTGCGCACCACGCTGCGCGAGGACCTCTACCTCTCCATCATGAACGCCGATCCCGAGAAGCAGACGCTGGGCCTGCTCGTCCGCGTGAACCCCATGGTGGTGTGGCTGTGGATCGCCACCGGGATCATGGCGCTGGGCGGCGTGATGGCGCTCATCCCCAGGCGGCGGCCGGTCGTGGCCACCGTCTCCGCGTCGGTTCCCGTGGCGCCCCCGGGCGCCGCCGCGGCCAGCTGAGGCGCCGCCCGTGAACCGGAAGGTGCTGTTGGCCGGAGCGCTGGTCGTGCTGCCGCTGCTGGGAGTCCTGCTGGCGAACATCCGGCGCGATCCGACCAGCGTGCGCTCGCCCCTCGTGGGGCGCGCGGCGCCGGAGTTCACCCTGGCTCCCGTCGGCGGGGGAGCGCCCGTCACGCTGGCCTCCCTGCGCGGCAAGCCGATCGTGATCAACTTCTGGGCGACGTACTGCGTGCCGTGCCTGCAGGAGCATGCGCTGCTGCAGGCGGTGGCGCGCGCCACCGCCGGACGGGTGACGTTCCTGGGCGTCGTGTACGACGACGAGGAGTCGAAGGTGCGCGCGTTCATGGCCGAGGAGGGCGCCAGCTACCCGGTCCTGATCGACCACGGGGGGCGCACGGCCATCGCCTTCGGCGTGGCCGGCGTGCCCGAGACCTTCTTCATCGACGCCCAGGGCCGCATCCTCTACAAACATTCGGCCGCCCTCGACGAGGAGACCATGCGCGCCAGCCTGCACAAGATCGCCCCCGCGCTGATGTCGGAGGCGCGGTGATGCGCGCGGCCGCCACCTGCGCCCTCGTCCTGGCCGTGGCCGCGCCCCTGCACGCGCAGGCCCCGGCGGCTTCGGCCCCGGCCTGGCCCTCCGCGGCCGAGCTCTCCGGCTCCGACCCGCGCGTGGTGCTCGGCGCCCCCGCCGGGCAGGGCCTGCACGGCTCCGCGCTCGAGGCCGGCACCAAAGACGTGGCCGCCCTTCTGCGCTGCCCGGTCTGCCAGGGGCTGTCGGTGGCCGACTCGCCCTCGACGACCGCCCAGAACATGCGGCACCAGGTGCGCAGCCTGCTCGAGCAGGGCTACGACAAGCAGCAGATCCTGGCCTACTTCGAGAAGTCCTACGGCGAGTTCGTGCGCCTGCAGCCGCCGCTGCGCGGGATCAACTGGCTGCTCTGGCTGGCCCCGGTCGTGGTGCTGCTGGGCGGCGGGGCCGTCCTGTTCGGCCGTGCGCGCACGCGCGCCGCGGCCGAGGCCGCGGCCGCCCCGGCCGCACCCGCCGACCCCGCCCTCGATGACTACCGCGCCCGGGCCCGCGCCCTGGCCTTCGGTGAGACGGCCGAGCCGACGGAGCCGCGCTGATGGAGAACATCTCCTGGGGACCGGCGTTCGGCGTGCTGGCCGTGGGCCTGGCCTTCGGCGCCCTGCTGTCGTGGCGCCTGCGGGCCGCGCGCCCGGCGCCGGCGGATGAAGAGGCGGCGGCCGCCCTGCGCGAGCTGATCGCGCGGCGCGACACGCTGATCGACCAGCTGCGCGAGCTGGAGGACACGGCGCTGGGGCGCGATCCCCTCGAGCTGGCCCGCCAGCGCGACGAGCTGGAGACGAAGGCCGCCCGCGTGCTGGCCGAGCTCGACCAGAAGAAGCCGGCCGTGCGCCCGGCCAAGGCCGCCCGTGCGGCCACGCCCGAGGCCGTGGCCGCCGTCCTGCCCGCGCGCAACGCCGCCCGCCGCGGCTTCGCCTGGGGCGTGCTCTCGGCGGTGGCCATCGGCGGGCTGATGGTGTGGGTCTCCGGCGCCGCCAAGCCGCGCGAGGAGGGCGGCGCGCTCACCGGAGAGATCCCGGGTGGGGGCGGCGCGCGCCGCGGTCCCATGGCCCGCCCGGGCCCGGCGGCGGCGGACGAGGATCAGGAGGTGAAGGCCCTGCAGGAGCAGGTCACCCGCAACCCGGAGGACCTGGAGGCGCGCCTGGCGCTGGCCCAGGCCTACCTGGCCCGGCGCGAGCTGATGAAGGTGTTCGACGAGACGCAGGCCGTCCTCACCCGCTCGCCCGGCCACCCGCTCGCGCTGGCCTACCAGGCGCTGGTGCGGCTGGCCATGGGCCAGGCCGGCGAAGCCGAGAAGATGCTGAAGCAGGCCATGACCACCGCGCCCGACCTGCTGGAGCCGCGCCTGCACCTGGCCCTCGTCTACGCGCGCACGGGACGGATGGAGATGGCCGACGCGGTGCTGGACGAGGCCAAGCGCCGCTTCCCGAAGGACGCGGAGGGCCTGACCCAGCTGCAGCAGGAGATGAAGGCCCAGATGGCCGCGGCGCCCTTGTCCGACGACGAGCCGCCGCCCGCGGCCGCCGCCGGCGGCGCCGCGCCCGCGGCCGGCGGGCAGGTCAGCGGCGAGATCGACCTCGATCCCGCGCGCGGCGCGGCCCCGCCCGGGGCCATCGTCTTCGTCACCGCGCGCGCGGTGGGGCAGACGAGCGGGCCGCCCCTGGCCGTGAAGCGGCTGCCGGCCGCCTTCCCCCTGCAGTTCACGCTGGGCGCCGGCGACTCGATGATGGGTCAGGAGCTGCCCGGCCAGGTGCGCCTGGAGGCGCGGCTCGACACCGACGGCGACCCGCTCACGCGCACGGCGCAGGACCCGGTGGCGCGCCTCGACACCGTGCGCCTGGGCCAGGGCGGCGTGCACCTGCGGCTGCAGTGACACCTCAAATCAAGGAGAGAACTCGGTGAGCATCAGCAAGACGCTTTCGATGGCCGGCGCGCTCCTTCTGGCCGCCACCCTGGCCCCGGCGGGCGAGGCCGTGGTCTACAAGAGCGGCATGGCCCAGGTCGGCGGCTACCTGGCCACGCCCACCGGCAAGGGACCGTTCCCGGCCGTGATCGTGATCCAGGAATGGTGGGGCCTGAACGACTGGGTGAAGCAGCAGGCCGACAAGCTGGCCACCCAGGGGTACGTGGCCCTGGCCCCCGACCTCTACCGGGGCAAGGTGGCCACCACGCAGGAGGACGCGCACCAGTTCATGTCCGGCCTGCCCGAGGACCGCGCGGTGGGCGACCTCAAGGCGGCCTGGGCCTTCCTGAACGCGCGCAAGGACGTGAACACGGCCCGCATCGGCGTGATCGGCTGGTGCATGGGCGGCAAATACGCGCTGCGGGTGGCGGTGGAGGAGCCGAAGCTGGCCGCGGCCGTGGCCTACTACGGCGCGCCGCCCACCGACTCCACGGCCATCGCCCGCATCAAGGCCCCGGTGCTGGGCAACTACGGGGGCGACGACAAGGGCCCCGCGCCCGACGACGTGCGCGCCTTCGAGGCGGCCATGAAGAAGGCGGGCAAGAGCGTCGACGTGAAGATCTACGACGGCGCGCCGCACGCCTTCGCCAACGAGAACAACCCCTGGGGCGGCTACCGCAAGGAAGCGGCGGCCGACGCCTGGAGCCGCACCACCGCCTTCTTCGCCAGCCACCTGAAGAAGTAGTGAGCGGCGCGGGCGGCGCGGGGCCCGCCACGGTGGCGCAGGTCCTGGACCGCGCCGCCCGCGAGCACCCCCTCCGCCCGGCCCTCCGCTTCAAGCAGGGAGGCGCCTGGCGGGAGATGTCCTGGCCGGCCTACCGCGAGGCCGTGCGGCGCACGGCCCGCGGCCTCATCGCCCTCGGGCTGCAGGCCGGCCAGGGCGTGGCCATCCTGGCCTTCAACCGCCCGGAATGGCTGCTGGCCGACCTGGGCGCCATCGCGGCCGGCGGCATTCCGGCCGGCATCTATCCCACCAGCAGCGCCGAGCAGTGCCTGTTCATCGCCGGCCACTGCGAGGCGGCCGTGGTGGTGCTCGACGACGACCGCCTCCTTCCCCTCTTCCGTGATGCCGGACCCGCGCTCCCGCACCTGCGCGCGCTGGTACTCATGGACGGCGCCGGCGACGGCGGGCGGGTGCTCTCCTGGAGCGAGCTGCAGGAGAGGGCCGCGGAGACGCCGGAGGAGGAGCTGGAAGGCCGGCTGCGCGCGCAGGCCCCGGACGACCGGGCCACGCTCATCTACACCTCCGGCACCACCGGCCCGCCCAAGGCCGTGATGCTCAGCCACCGCAACCTCACGTGGACGGCGGCCCAGGTGGCGGAGCTGGTGCGGGGGCGTCCCACCGACACCGTCCTCAGCTACCTGCCGCTCAGCCACGTGGCCGAGCAGGTGCTCTCCATCCACACGCCGATGGCGGCCGGGGCCAGCTGCTCCTTCGCCGAGAGCTTCGAGGCCGTGCCCCAGAACCTGCGCGAGGTCCGGCCCGACTTCTTCTTCGGCGTGCCGCGCGTGTGGGAGAAGATGCAGGCGGCCATGCAGGCCGCGGGCGCGCAGGCCTCGCCACTGCGCCGCCGCCTGGTGGGCTGGGCCCGCCGCCGGGGGCGGGCCGCGGTGCCGGCGCTGCAGCAGGGCCGGCGCACCTCGCTGGCCCATGCGCTGGCCCGCCGCCTGGTGTTCCGGGCCGTGCGCCGGCGCCTGGGGCTCGATCGCGCGCGCCTGTGCGGCGTCTCCGCGGCGCCGGTGGGAATGGGCACGCTGGAGTTCTTCGCCAGCCTCGGGCTGCCGCTGATGGAGCTCTACGGCATGAGCGAGTGCACGGGCCCGGCCACCGTCTCCCGCGCCGGCGATTTCCGCCTGGGCAGCGCGGGCCGCGCGCTGGCCGGCACCGAGGTGCGGGTGGCCGCGGACGGGGAGATCCTGGTCCGCGGGCCGCACGTCTTCCCCGGCTACTTCAAGGACGACGCGGCCACGCGCGAGGTGCTGGACGGGGACGGCTGGCTGCACACCGGCGACGTGGGCACCCTCGACGCCGAGGGCTTCCTGCGCGTGACCGACCGCAAGAAGGAGCTGCTGATCACGTCCACCGGCAAGAACGTCGGCCCCCAGCGCGTCGAGGGGCTGCTGGCCGGGCGCCCTCTGATCTCCCAGGCCGTCGTGCTCGGCGACCGCCGGCCGTACCTGGTGGCCCTCCTGACCGTGCCCGCGGACGTCCGGGCCCGCCTCGGTGACGGCC
>Ga0111538_10004769_pt1 | contig 18707 bp, 14 predicted proteins | sample SoiMethybrSBSTD1_FD_79669 | JGI IMG/M metagenome (GOLD analysis project Ga0111538, IMG submission 79669) | Bulk soil microbial communities from a Populus tree surrounding site in Tennessee, USA - Soil MetaG P. TD hybrid SBSTD1 (version 2)... | ecosystem: Environmental > Terrestrial > Soil >...
GCCTCGCGCTGCGGAAGGGGAAACGCGTTGAAGAACAGCGACGCCAGATAGTAGTTGAGGCTGTTGGTGAACCACGCCGCGCGCCCGTGCTTGGCGGGAAAGAAATGCGCCGCGAACATCTCCTTCGCCATCGCCGGCGCGACGGTATAGCGCCATTTCGCCGGGAGCGCCGCCATGATCACCGGACCGTCCATGAAGCTCTGATGGTTGGACGCGAAGATCACCGGCCCCTCGAGTCCCAGTAAGTGTTCCCGGCCCTCGACACGCAGCCACGCGAACGCTCGCGCCAGCGGCAGAATCCACAGCGGCAGGTTCACGCGCCGGACCAACCGCGCCGGCCACGACCGCGTCCAGGTCGGGAATTCGACCGGTTCCGCGGGAGGGACATCGCGTGTCTCCGCCCGTTCCACCAGCCGTCGCAGCTGGGCGACGTCGCGCGCTTCGGAAAACGCCCCCTCGTCGATGCGCGTCTCGAACGCGTCCTCGAGCGCGACCATCAGCTCGACGCGTTCGAGCGAGCTCAACCCGAGCTCCTCGAGCGTGGTCTGCGCCGTGAGATCGGCGCGGCCGGCGTACTTGGCGACGAGCGCCCCGAGCACGTCGCCGGCCGGCGCCGCGAATGACCCCGCCGGGGCGCCCGTTCGCGCCCACTCACGAATGGCGGCCCGCTTCAGCTTGCGTGTTCCCTCGGTCCGCGGCAGTTCCGGATCCGGCCACACCAGCGCCCGTCGAATCTTCTGGTGATCGCTTAGCATGCCGTTCGCTTCGCGAACGATGGCATCGGCATCCGCCCCGGGCTCGAGGACCAGCACCGCGTGCACACGTTCTTCGGATCCGATCGGCACGCCGACGACGGCGGAGTCGCGCACCCCGGCGAGGTGGTTCAGAACACGTTCGACATCCTCCGGGAAGACGTTCATCCCTTCGGGTGTCACGATCATTTCCTTCTTGCGGCCGCGGATGTACAGCTGGCCGTTCTCCGCCAGTTCACCGACGTCGCCGGTGTGAAACCAGCCGTCCGCGAAGGCTCGCGCGGTGTCTTCGTTCGCGTTGAAGTAGCCGGTCGTGACGTTTTCTCCGCGCACGAGGATTTCGCCGTCGGGTGCAATCTTCATCTCGACGCCGGCGATCGCCTTGCCGACCGATCCCTTCTTCGTGCCGAAGGGATGGTTGAGCGTGACGATCGGCGCGGTCTCGGTCAGGCCGTAGCCCTGGATCACGACGTAACCGAGCTCGCTCCAGAACGATTCGAGCTCGGTCTCGAGCGGTGCGGCGCCGACCACGAACGCCCAGAACTTCCACCCGAACATCCGATGCACGTCACGGTGCTGCCACCATCGCATCAGCCAATGGCGCTTTCCGGCGGCGAAGCCGTCGAACGGCCTGGCGAGGTGACGCGCGGTCTGCTCGCGCAGCACGTCGAGGATCTTCGGCACCGACACCACGACGGAAATCCGCCGCGACTTGATCTGCGAGACGATGTCCACCGGGTTGTAGCCGCGCATGAACACGACCACACCCGGCAATGTCGGCGGAATGAAGGTGGCCATCGCCTGCCCGAACATGTGGCTGAGCGGCAGGAGATTCAGGAACCGCAACGGAAAGAAGGGCTTCCCCCACTTCCGGTACTTCACGATCTCCCGCTCGACCGGGACAATGTTCGCCAGGATGTTGCGGTGGGTGATGACGACACCCTTGGGTTCGGCGGTGGCGCCGGAGGTGAAAATGATTTCGGCGATATCGTCGCGCGCGATCGTGTCGTCGGCGGTGACCTCCGGAACGGAGCCGCCGCCGCTCCAGTCGAGATCGTGCAGCTTCCAGATCGGCGCGTCGATCGCGCCGCTGATCGGGGGTCCGCCCTGAGCGAAGTCGAAGGGCACGTCCTGTCCAATCAGCACCAGCTTCGCCGCGACGATGCGGCTGACGCGCTCGAGGAACAGGGGTGACGCGCGGTAGTCGATCGGCACGACGACCACGCCGCGGAGCAGACAGCCCCAGAACGCGATCACCCACTCGGGGCGGTTCTCGCTCCAGAAGACAACCTTGTCGCCTTTGCGAAGTCCGAGGGCATGGAGGCGCGACGCGAACGCGCGCGCGGCGCGTGCGACCTCCGCGTAGGTGTACCGCCGGCTTCTGAACCCGTCGTCGTAGACGAGGAAGTCGCCTCGCGCTTCAGCGAGATCGGCGAAAAAGTCAATCAGCGTCTCGCGGACCACGAGTGAACTATGATATACGGCCGCGATGCGGATCTTTCTCACGGGCGCGACCGGTTACATCGGCGCCGCCGTGCTCGACGCGCTCGTGCGCGCCGGACACGACGTCACCGCGCTCGTGCGTAACAACGAGAAGGCGCGGCGCGTGGCGAAGCGCGGCGGCCATCCGGTGATCGGCGACTTGTCGGACCCCGAATCGTATCGGGCTGCGGCGGACGCGCAGGACGGCTACGTGCACGCGGCGTTCGACGCGCGATCCGGCCGCGGCGCCGCGATCGATCGCCTCGTCATCGAAACGATTCTCAACGCCGCGCGGCGTCCGCGGACCGCCGGCTCGAGCGCTCCAGCCCGGCGCTTCGTGATCTATACCTCTGGTGTCTGGGTGCTGGGCCCGGCGCCCAATCCCGCCACCGAAGAAACCCCCATCAACCCGGTCGAGCACGTGTCGTGGCGGCCCCGCCACGAGCAGTTGATTGCCGACGCGAATTCAGACGCGCTGCGAACGGTGATTGTGCGGCCGGGCGTGGTCTACGGCCGCGGCAGCGGCATCGTCGGGGATCTGTTCAAGTCGGCCAGCAACGGGCTGGTGCGGGTGGTCGGCGACGGCAACAATCACTGGCCGCTGGTGTACGACCGCGACCTTGCGGATCTGTATGCCCGGCTCGCCGCGCGCGAGGATGCCGCCGGCGTCTATCACGCGAACGACGAAGGCGACGAGCGCGTCAACGACATCGTGTCGGCGATCAAGCCCCACCTGGCGGTGCGGCCGGACGTGCGCCATGTGCCGATCGACGAAGCCCGCCACAAGATGGGCACGTACGCCGATGCGCTGATGCTCGATCAGGTGGTCCGCAGCCCGCGGGCGCGGGCGCTGGGATGGACGCCGAGCCTGCATTCGGTGGCCGGCAACGCCGCGCGCCTGCTCGAAGAGTGGCGCGCCGAGCGGAACTGACCTCTCTCAAGTCTCAAGTCTCAAGTTTCAACTCTCAACTCTCACTGTCGGTGAGACTTGAGACTTGAGACTTGAGACTTGCGCGAGCGGTCGGCCCTGGCTCGCGAGCGGGACCGCGTTCGCGAGCCGCTTCTTCCTGACGCGGCGCCTCCAGCGGTTGCAGGGGAGGGGCGATGTCTTTCGAGTCCATCGGCTGCGCCTTCGGCTCCGGGAGCTCTCCCGCGACGACCGCGTCGATCAACCCGTATTCGAGCGCGCTCGGCGCGTCGAGGTAGAAGTCGGTGCGCTTGGTGTCCTTGATGATCTGGCGCAGCGGCTTGCCCGATCGCGACGACAGGATCTTGTAGATCTGATCCTGCATCTGTTTGAGCCTCTCCAGATGCTGCGCCGCGGCCGTCGTCGACTGCCAGCCGGCCCATTTCGCCGGTTCGTGAATCATGATCCAGGAATGCGGGAAGGCGAGCCGCTTGCCTTCGCTGGCCGCCTGCAGGACGATCGAGCCCATCGAATACGCCATCCCCTGCACGATGATCTTCACTTCGATGCCGCGCTTGATGACGTGGCGGATGGCGTCGTGAATGGCGAGGCCGTCGGTGACGTTCCCGCCGGCGCTGTTGATGAAGACGGTGATCGGCCGGTCGTTCTCGTTGGCGAGCTCACGAAGCCGTTCGATGCAGCTTCGTGCCGTATCCTTCTCGATGTCGCCGATGAGATAGATATCCCGCAGCCGGTCCGCTGTCTCCTTGCGGAGCTGGGCGCGGACGGCATCAACGAGCTCCGCGATCAGACGATCGCTCAACTCTCCCATCGCAAACCATTATCGCATCGAGAGCCGGCGGCTTTACAGGAGAGCACGAGATCAGGCGTTTTTACTAAGGTGACCTCCTGCTCTCTTGACCTCCTGTTGACACTCTTGCACCCGCGTTGTCCGGCTCAGCCAGCCGCCGGGATGAAATAGAACGCCAGTGCGAGGATGAGATAGACCGACAGGAGCTGGAGTCCCTCGACCCAGTTGCTCTCGCCGTCCATGACCACGATGTTGGTCGCGAGGACCGAAAGCGCGATCGCCGCGATCTCGAAGCCGTTGAACAGCAGCGACATCGGATGGCCGATGGCGAAGGAATAGAGGACCAGCCCCGGCGCGACCAGCAGCGCGATCTGCGCGGAACTGCCCACCGAAATCTCGACCGCCAGCGTCATCTCGTCGCGATGCGCGGCGGTCACCGCCGAGAAGTGTTCGGCGGCGTTGCCAATCAGCGCAATGACGATGACACCGACGAAGAGCTCGGTGAACCCGAACCGCGCCAGCGCCGGCTCCATCGCGCCCACGAGAATCTCTGCTTGAATCGTCGTCAGGACGGTGCCGATCGCGAGCAGCGATACCGCGGCGAACGGCGTGAGCTGCGGTGAGTCGTCGTCTCCTTGGTGGCTGGATCTGAAGAGATCGCGATGTGCGGTGAAGGCGTAGATCAAACTGCCCGCGTAGGCGGCGATGAGTACCAGGGCGCTCCCGAAACTGAGTCGATCGATCTCGAGCGGACGCGCGGCGAGGTTGCCGTAGAGCGACAGATCGTAGACCGCCGGCATGACGAGCGCCACGACGGCCAGGAACAGCATGGCCCCCGTGTTGTTGGCGGCGGTGCGATGAAACTTCTGCGAGCGCCGTCCCAGTCCACCGACGAAAAAGGACAGCCCGAGCACCAACAGCAGGTTGCCGACGATGCTGCCGGTGATCGACGCCTTGACCAGCTCGACATGCCCTTTGTTCAGTGCGACGAGCGCAATGATCAACTCGGCCGCGTTGCCGAACGTCGCGTTGAGAAAACCGCCCCATGCCGGCCCCGACCGCCGCGCGAGCTGTTCGGTGCCAAGGCCGATGAGGCCGGCGAGCGGTATCAGCGAGACGGCAGCCGTGATGAAAATCCAGGGCGAGCCTGGCGCGGTAAAAGCGAACACCCAGGACACGGGCGCGGCCGCCAGCAGCAGGTTGAGTCGGTTGTCGACGAGCGCGCGTAACATCAGTCGCCGAACGTCTCGATGTCTTCGTCGGCGGCGCCTGGAAGCAGATCGAAGAAGGCGTCGAGGCTGCGGTCGAGCGACCGCCGCAATTGCGGGATGGTGCCGTCGAACGTGTGGAGCGTCAGACCGGCCGATGAACCGTCAGCGAGCTTGAGCGTGGCTTCGTCGACGCCTTTGAGCGTCCCTTCGGGAATGAGCCGCACGCCGTAGACGAGCGTATATCGCGCCATGCGGGCATTGTACGTGCACTGGTCGCGCAGCCCTCGAGGCTGCGTTTCTAACCTATAATCCGCGGACCTGCGCCGCCGCCTCGAACCCAGGGTGGCCGGCCGACTCCATGCTGCTTGCCGCCGGCACGCGACTCGGGCCTTATCAAATCGTCGCGCCGCTCGGCGCCGGCGGCATGGGCGAGGTCTATCGCGCGCGCGACACCAAGCTGGGTCGCGACGTCGCGATCAAGATCCTCCCCGACGCCTTCGTGGCCGATCCGGATCGCGTCGCGCGCTTTCAGCGCGAAGCGCAGCTGCTCGCCGCACTGAACCATCCCAATATCGCCGCGATCTACGGTCTCGACGAAACGGACGGCAAGACGGCGATCGTCCTCGAGCTGGTCGAAGGCGAAACGCTCGAAGCGAGGTTGAACTCCCTCAGGACGAAAGGCTCGAGGCTTCCTCTCGACGAAGCGCTGCCCATCGCACGCCAGATCGCCGAGGCGCTCGAGGCGGCGCACGAGAAGGGGGTCATCCACCGCGATCTCAAGCCCGCGAACATCAAGATCACCGCGCAGGGCGCCGTGAAAGTGCTCGACTTCGGCCTGGCCAAGATGGCCGAGCCGAGCGGGACGAGTGGGTCGGCCGGGTTGTCCATGTCGCCGACGCTCAGCGTGCACGCCACCTTCGCGGGTGTGATTCTGGGCACCGCCGCCTACATGAGTCCCGAACAGGCGCGCGGCCGACCGGTGGACAAGCGCACCGACATCTGGGCGTTCGGCTGTGTGTTGTTCGAGATGATCGCGGGCAGGCAGACCTTCGACGCCGGCGACACGGTGAGTGACGCGGTCGCGGCGATTCTCAAGACCGAACCCGACTGGTCCGCGCTGCCGGCCGACACGCCGGTCCGCGTCCGCGCGCTCCTTCGACGCTGTCTCCAGAAAGATCCGCTCCGGCGGCTCCGCGACATCGGCGACGCGCGGCTCGAGCTCGACGACGTGGTCACGGGTCCGTTGCCGTCTGCGCCAGTTGGCGTCGCGAAACGTTCGCGCACAAGTGCGTGGCTCGCGTGGTCAATCGCCGGCGTGCCCGGTCTCGCGCTCGCGGCCGTTGGCACCGCGTACGTGATGATTCCCCGCGCGCAGCCGGCGGTCGTCCGCCTTCAGGTGCTCGCTCCGGAGGGGCGCTTCGACACGAACGTCGGGAACAACGGCCTCAACAGCGGCACGATTTCGCCCGACGGTCGAAAGCTGGCGTTCATCATCGCGCCGAAACAGCAAATCTGGATTCGACCGATCGATTCACTGACGGCGACGCCGCTCGCGGGGAGCGACGGCGCGACGCCGGATCTGTTCTGGTCGCCGGACAGTCAGTACCTGGGTTTTTTCGCGCAAGGCAAGGTGAAGAAGATCGACGTGGGCGGCGGCCCGCCGCAAACGCTCTGCACCGTACAGTCCGGACGCGGCGGCGCGTGGAATCGGGATGGCATCATCGTGTTCGGCCAGCTGACGGGGCCGCTGATGCAGGTATCGGCGAGCGGCGGCGAACCGTCAGTCGCCATCAAAGCTCCAGCCGCAGACGACGCGCTCTGGAATCCCTCCTTTCTACCCGATGGCCGCCATGTGCTGTTCCGCGTGCAGGGATCGACTCCAGGAATGTTCGTCGGCACGTTGGGATCGGACGTGGTTTCCCGTGTCCTCAAAGAGGACTACCACGCGAGGTACGCGTCCGGTCATCTCTTGTACGTCAAGGAAGGGACGCTGCTTGCGCAGCCGTTCGACCCCTCGACGCTGTCGACGTCGGGAGATCCCAGTGCCGTCGTGGAACACGTGTCGTACAGTTCCGTCCTCGGCGCATTTTCAGTATCGCCGAACGGCGTCCTGACGTATCGAAATGCCGTATCGTCTGGGGACGATTTGCAGCTGACGTGGGTAGATCGCACGGGAAAGTCGATCGGCACCGTCGGCGCCGCAGGAGCTTATTACGGCGTCGATCTCGCCCCAGACGGGCAGCGAATCGCCGTCCATCGCCACGTGGAAGAAGGCGGTGACATCTGGGTGGTCGATTCGGAGCGCGGTACGATGTCGCGTCTGACGCTCGACTCGTCGCACGACAACGTCGCGCCCGTCTGGTCGCCCGACGGCCGGCGCATCGCATACAGCTCTCAGCGAGGCAGGGCCTGGGCAATCTACGCCAGGGCGGCGGATGGCTCCGGAGACGAGGAGACACTGCTCGACGCGCAACCGCAGTTCCCAAAGGCGGCGAAGAGCTGGTCGCCGGACGGCCGCAACGTGCTGTTCATGCAAAGCAATCCCGGAGGGAGCGGCGATCTCTGGGTGCTCCCGCTGTTCGGCGATCGAAAACCATTTCCATTTATTCAGACGCCCTTCGCAGAACTGTTTGGCGACATTTCCCCTGATGGGCAATGGATCGCCTATCACTCGACGGAGAGTGGCCGCTCCGAGATATACGTCCGGTCGTTCCCGGGCGGCTCAGGCAAGTGGCCGGTCTCGACCAACGGCGGCGTCTATCCGAGGTGGCGCCGCGACGGCAAGGAGCTGTTTTACGTCAACAACACGAATGTGTTCACTGGCTCGCCGCTGATGGCCGTGTCGATTCAAAGCGTCGGATCGACACTCCGCGCTGGCATTCCCACGGCTCTGTTCAATACAGCATTGACGGCTGGCTTGCGTCACCCGGGCGGTCCGGCCAATGTCTTTGCGGTCGCGCCCGATGGTCAACGGTTTCTGATGCTCAAGCCGGTTGGCGGCAGCGCCAGCGAACCTGCCCCGTCGACGATTACCGTCGTCCTCAACTGGCCGGCGCTGCTGAAGAAATAGATCGCGACGCGACCGGTCGGGAATCACATTAGACGTTTCGCGGCGCCGATCGCTTCTTCCAGGTTCGTCACGCCGCCGTCCATCTGCTGCTCGTAGACCGCCTTCAGAATCTCGCCAACGCGCGGCCCCGGCTTCAATCCCAGCTCGAGAAGATGACGGCCGAGCAGAATCGGCTTCGGCGGACCCTTGTCTGCGCCGATCGCGCGCGCGCGCTCGAGGAACCAGTCCATCGCCGAACAGTCGAACACGCCAGGCCTTCGTCCTTCGCAGTCGGATTTCGCGACGCGCGCCAGCAGCTCGAGATCGACCTTGTGCGCCAGCCGCCGAAACGCGCCGTCGCCGACTTCGTCCCGCACCTTGAACCACGATCCGGGCTTCAGATGCTGCGCGGTGATGCCGAGGACCTGCCGGCGCACGTCGTAGCCGTCGATCGAGTTCACGTTCAGCCGATCCAGCCACGCCGACGCCGGCGCCACGCCGCGGTCCTCGTGATCGATCGATCGGATGCGCCCGTCGCTGAACGCCGTCGTCGCCGGCTTGCCAAGATCGTGGGCGACCGCGCCCAGCATGATGGCCAGCTGCTGCGGGCGCGGCAGATCGTCGATGCGCGTGCGCGCGCGATCGATGACCTGAAGCGTGTGTACCCAGACGTCGCCTTCGGGATGCCACTCCGGCTCCTGTGGACAGCCGGCGAGCGCCTGCACTTCGGGAAAGAGCCGTTCGATGACACCGAGATCCATCGCCAGAGCGAAGCCGACCGACGGCCGCGGCGCCAACAGCAGTTTTTCGATTTCACCCCAGACGCGCTCGGCCGGGAGATCGTCGAGTGGAATCGTCCGGCACAGCGCGCGCGTCTCGTCGTCGAGCTCGAGGTTGAAACGGGCGACGAACTGCACCGCACGCAGGACGCGAAGACTGTCGTCCGGGAACGTCCGCGCATCGACCATGCGCAAGCGGCGGCGCTCGAGGTCGTCGCGGCCGCCAAACGGATCGAAGTACTCGTCGGTCAGCGGATCCCAGGAGACGGCGTTGATGGTGAAATCGCGACGCCGGGCAGCCTCCTCGATGGACATGTCGGGATCGCCGACGACGACGAACCCCTTGTGTCCGCGCCCGGCCTTCGAATCCCGCCGCGGCAGCGACACGTCGATGTCGCCGAGCTTGAACACCTGGAAGCTCTCGCCGACCGCTTCGACGCGGCCAAATGCCTCGAGCACGGTCCGAAGCCGTTCGCCGGGAAGGCCGAACACCTCGATGTCGACGTCCGGCGACTCGTGTCCGAGCAGGCGGTCGCGGACCCAGCCGCCGACGATGAGCGCGCGGCCTCCCGCCTCTCGCACGGCGAGGGCGAGGCTGCGCGGAGACGCTCGGCTAAAGCTTTCGCGCTCCGGTGGGCCGTCGCGCTGGACGCTCATGTCGAAGCACCCGGACGTCGAATCGGTTTCCGGCCGAAGCGCTGGACGAAGCGATCGCAGAGTCCCGGCGCGAACACGTTGAGCCACACCAGCGCGCGCGATTTGAACAACGGGTACACTTCCGGCACCGGGTGCTCGATGGCGCGCGCGATCGCGTTGGCGACCGCGTCGGCATCCTGCCTCGGGCCTGGCCCGCGCACGACGGTCGTGCCGGTCTCGTGCGACATCACGTCGAAGAACTCCGTGTCGGTCGAGACCGGATACACCACGCTGACATGGATGGGCGTGCCCACGAACTCGGCGCGCAGGCACTCCGCGAGACCCACCTGCGCAAACTTCGTGGCGGCGTACGCCCCCATGTACGGCACGCCGCGCTTGCCGACGATTGACGAGACGATGATGATGTGGCCGCGACGCTGGCGCCGAAACACGCCGAGCGCGGCCCGGGCGGCGAGGTAGGTCCCGGTGTAGTTGACCTCCATCACCTTCTGCGCCTGCGCCGATGTGACCTCGTCGATGGCGCCCGCGACGCCGTAGCCGGCGTTGCACATCATCACGTCAAGCCGTCCGAAGCGATCGACGACACGGCTGACGAACTGCTCCATGCCGTCCGCATCGGTGACGTCCGCTGGAATGGCCAACGGCTGACCGCCGGCGGCCGTGATTTCGGCCGCGACCGCCTCGAGCCGGTCAGCGCGCCGGGCGCAGATGGCCACCGCCGCCCCGTCGCGCGCGACGCGCACGGCCGTCGCGCGTCCAATGCCCGCGGACGCACCGGTGATCGCCACGACACGCTTCATGACGCGAGCATATTCGAAGGTCACGAAAACACGAAAACACGAAACAGAAAATGTACGAGAACGAGCGTTTGGTTTTCGTGGTTTCGTGGCAACCTAACCACCGATGGACCCAGCGATCCGGCTGCTCCGCGATCTTGTCGCGATCAACTCCGTCAACCCGACCCTCGTCCCTGGCGCGCCCGGCGAGCAGGAAATTGCCGCGGCCGTCGCCGACGCGATGCGTGGCTTCGGCCTCGAAGTGTCCGTTGAAACGGTGGCGCCCGGCCGCCCGAACGTCGTCGGCGTGCTCGATGGGCGCGCGAAGGGACGCACGCTGATGTTCTGCGGCCACACCGACACCGTGGGCGTCGCCGGCATGGACGATCCGTTCGTGCCGACCGAGCGCAACGGCCGTTTGTACGGCCGCGGCGCGCAGGACATGAAGGGTGGCGTCGCGGCGATGATCGCCGCCGCCGGCGCGGTTGCGCAAAAAGGTCTCGCCGCCGGGCGTCTCGTGGTCGCCGCGGTCGTGGACGAAGAGCATTCGAGCATCGGCGCGGACGCACTCGTCAAGACCTGGCACGCCGATGGCGCCGTCGTCACCGAGCCGACCGATCTGGCGATTGCCGTGGGCCACAAAGGATTCGCGTGGGTCGCGGTGGAGGTGCAGGGGAAGGCTGCACACGGCAGCCGCCCGGCGGAAGGGCAGGATGCCATCCTACGTCTCGGGCGCGTCCTCGCGCGCCTCGAAGCGCTCGATAGGGCGATTCAGGCCCGGCCGCCGCATCCGTTGATGGGCGCCGGTTCACTGCACGCCTCGTTCATCGAAGGTGGCCGCGAACTCAGTAGCTACCCCGACCGGGCGAGTTTGCAGATGGAGCGCCGAACGTTACCAGGGGAACCTGACGCCACAGCACTGGAAGAAGTACGAGACATTCTGTCGACGCTGACACGCGAGGATCCGACGTTTCGCGCCAGCGCCTCGGCAATGTTCAGCCGGCCTGCGTACGAAGTGCCCGTCACACATGAACTTCCGCAGATGCTGGCGGCGTCGCTGTCGCATGTGAGCGGCCCGCCAGCGATCGTGGGTGCCAGTTTCTGGACGGACGCGGCAGTACTCGGCTACGCCGGCATTCCGTCCGTGCTGTTCGGCCCCGGTGGCGCCGGCCTGCACTCGACCGAAGAGTACGTCTCTGTCGAGGACGTCATCGTCTGTCGGGATGCGCTCGTCGAGCTTGTCGGAAGATTTTGCCTGGCGGGTTGACGGGTCCGCGCTCGGGTCGCTCTGCCTTCACACATCGAAGGCGCGGCGAACCCGGCGCGTTATGCTCGTTGGCGGCCTGTCGGGTTTGACTACGCGATCCGTCGGGCGCTGACGAGTTGCGGGCGCATCGCGGTCCGCCGCGCATCGCCTCGCACCGTCACCGTCGGCGGCGCCTCGGTCAATTCCCACCCTGGTGTCTCGTGCCCGCAGGATACGCAGCGCAGGGACATCCGATCCTGCTCAAAGTGCAGCAGCGTGTCGTGGCCATGCAGGCCGCACAACATCTGCCGCATGCGATCCAGCACGCCGGGCCCGTCCGTGTGCGCGTGGTTTTCGGCTGGTACGCCGCCACGCGAAGCGATCGGGTAATTCGTCACCATCGGCCAGCTCCTCAGCTGCAAATCCGTCCTTTTGTAAGGACGCGAGCAGCGGTCAGTCCGGTTCAGGTGACTTCAAGAGGCGTGCCGAGGGACGCTCCCCTGGTAAGTACTGATGGTGGGAGAGGTTACGCGCGCAAATCCGATGAGTCGGATCGGAAGGTGTCCCAATCGGCGGCAAACAGCTGGAATCTGGCTACCTTTGTTCTCCAACAATGCCGCGAATCACAAAACTGACGTTGGCCGGCCGCTCGCCCAGCCGGCGCATGAAATAAGGAAACCATTCCCGTCCGAACGGGACGTACACACGGACGCGGTAGCCTTCGTTGACGAGCATGGTCTGCAGGTCGCGCCGGATGCCGTAGAGCATCTGGAACTCGAACGCATCGCGAGCGACATGCGTCTCGTGCACCCAGCGGCGCGCCGTATCGATCATCGCCGGATCGTGCGTGGCGATGGCCGGCGAGTGGCCGCTCGTCAGCAGCGTTTTCATCATCCGCTCGTAGGCCGCGTCGACGTCGCTCTTGTCTTGATACGCGACCGCTTTCGGTTCCTTGTACGCGCCCTTGACCAGCCGCACGCGCGCGCCCAGCGTGTTCATTCTCGCGAGGTCGGCCTCGCTGCGGTGCAGGGCCGATTGCAGCACGACGCCGAGCTGCCGGTGGCCGTGACTCCACAACGTCTCGAAGATCTCCAGTGTGACGGCGGTGTACGCCGAGCTCTCCATGTCGATGCGCACGAAGAACCCGGCCGGCTCGGCGCGCTCGAGAATCTTGCGGAGGTTGTCGACGGCGCTCGCCTTGTCGACGTCGATGCCCAGTTGCGTGAGCTTCAACGACAGGTTGCGTTCGATGCCGGACTGGATGACCGCGTCGACCACGGCCAGGTACTGGCGCGTCGCCGCTTCGGCTTCCTCGAGGTTGGTGACGCTCTCGCCGAGCAGATCCAGTGTCAGCTTCAGGCGGCGCGCTTCGAGCGCGCGCGCGGCCTCGATCGCTTCCTGCGCGGTTTCGCCGGCGATGAACCGCCGGGCGAAGCTCTCCGGCCGGCGCATGCCATAGCGAGACGCCAGCTTTTTCAGGGTTCGACTTCCGGCGAGCAGCTGGAAAAAGGTTTTCGCCGCGCGGTCGAGCATCAGTGCGTCCGGCCGGGGGTCGCGAGCAGGTGCTCGATCGTCCGCGCGTAGTAGCGCAGGACGGTGCGCTCGCGCACGCGGAAACGTCCCCGTTCGGCGACGACGATGCCACGCGTCTCGAGTGGTTCGGCGGCTTCCTCAATCGCCTGGCGGCCGCTCGTCACGCCGAGGTTCGCGTGGCGCGCCGCGAGCTCCTCGATCAGGCGATCGATGCGGGTCTCGAGGTCGCGCCGTGTGATCGACGGACGCATGGACGCCGCGAACACTGCCGTCGGCAGCACCTTGTACAACTCGCCGGTGCGCGCGCGCACCACCCGCGCCAACTCGAGCACCTCGGTCCGCGAGTGGACGTCGACGCCCGCCACGCTGATTGGAGCGCCGAACGTGGTGAACGACCGCGACCGATACCCGACGGCGTATCGCACCATTTCGGCGATTTCCCGGCCGAACGGGCGCTGCCGTCTCTTGATGCGCTGATGCGCGAGGATGTGGTCCTCGAGCACGAGGTCGTAGGCGATCGCCACCGGAATGATGACCAGGTCGGACCGGTCGGCGCTCAGGGCGGCGTTGAACAGTCCGGTTTTCGCCGCCTTCAGCTCGCCGCTGTAGCTCCGGCCGCCCTCCGGGTAGAAGAAGAGATCGTGCTTCTTGAGGATTTCGGCGACGTACGCCTTCAGCGTGATCAGGTACGCGGGATCCTTGGTGTTGCGTCGGATCGGGATGGCGCCGGTGACGTGCTTGTGGATCAGACCGAGCGGCCCGCCGAACAGGTTGATGCCGGCGGCGATCAGCGGCGGACGGATGCCGTTGTCGTCGAGGACGAGCGGCTCCACCAGATAGTCGGTGTGGCTCTTGTGATTCGACGCGTAGATGATGCGGTGCGCGCGCACGGCGCCGATGACGTACTGCAGGTTCTCGTGCTTCCGTTCGATCTTCCTGAGGATGGGATATAGCGGGTGTTGCAGCGCCCGGTAGAACTTGTGCCGCTGCGTCGTCCGCAGCTCGTCGAGGTAGGCGTTGACTTGCTCGCGTGGGTATTTGAGAAGCTCTTCGCGCGACAGTACGGCCTCGGCGATTTCGTCTAGCATCTGGCCGCTGCGACTATAACACGCAAGTATCAAGTCTCAAGTTTCAAGTCTCAGTGACACCCCTCAACTCTGTGCACCTCGAGCCTTGAGCCCTGCAACTTGAGAGTTGTTCAGCGCTTCACACACTGCATCCGCGAATTCGAGCGTCGATGCCGTGCCGCCGAGATCCCGCGTGCGGACGGCACCGACGCGCAGGACGTCGCCGAGCGCCTGCATGACGCGCTCGGCCGCCGCGGCTTCGTCGATGTGTCTGAGCATCATCACCGCCGACAGCAGCAGCGCAGTCGGGTTGGCGATGCCTTTCCCCGCGATGTCCGGCGCGCTGCCGTGGACCGCCTCGAACACGCCGATGTCGCCGCCAAGATTGGCGGCGCCGACGACACCCAGCCCGCCGACGAGCCCGGCGCACAGGTCCGAGACGATGTCGCCGTACAGGTTGGGCAGCAGCAGCACATCGAACTGTTCGGGGTGCATGACCAGATGCATGCACGCCGCATCCACGATTTTTTCGTCGTAAGCGATATCGCCGTACTGCGGCGCCACGCGACGGATGCTCTCGAGGAAGAGCCCGTCGCTCATCTTCATGATGTTCGCCTTATGAATCGCCGTCACCCGCCGCCGGCCGTGCTTCTGCGCGTGCTGGAACGCGAAATGGGCGATGCGCGTCGAGGCGCGCTCGGTGATGATCTTCAGGCTCTCGACCACTCCAGGTACGACCTCATGCTCGAGACCGGCATAAAGATCCTCGGTGTTCTCGCGCACGATGACGAGGTCGACCGATTGAAAGCGCGCAGGGACGCCCGGCAGATTCCAGACCGGTCGCAGATTTGCGTACAAATCCAGCGCCTTGCGAAGCCCGACGTTGACGCTGGTGAAGCCGTGCGCGACCGGTGTGGTGACCGGTCCCTTTAGCGCGACCTTGTTGCGACGAATCGAGTCGACCAGCTCGACCGGCAGCGTTTTCCCCGTCCGTTCGACCGCCAGCACGCCCGCCAGTTGGCGGTCCCATTCGATCGCCACGCCGGTGGCGTCGAGGATGCGCACGACCGCATCAGTCACTTCGGGGCCGATACCGTCGCCGGGGATCAAGGTGATCGTGCGCGCCATTAGTCGACAGCCATCCCTCATTATAATTGCCGGCTTGGACGATCCTCGTGTCGCGGAGGTCGAATCGATCGCGGCGGTCGCGCTCGAAGGCATCCTGACGCGTCCGCCTGATCCCATCGCGCTGGTGTTCCTGCTGCGTCAGTTTGCCGCGACCGATCGCGAGGCGATCCGGGACGTGCTGGGCGAGGCGCTCACGGACGCGCTCGCACGCCACACCGGCGATGTGGCTCCGGCCCAGCGCGCCGCCTGGCTCCTGCTGTTTCGCGAGGCGGCAGCGCTGTCGAGCGACGAGCGCCTGGCCGCGGCCGCCGTCGGCCTGACCGACAGCCTCCGACGTGAGTGGCGATCGCGCGCCAGCGTGGCGGACGCCATGTATACGGTCGACGCGTGCCTGCGCGCCGCCGACGTGAACGGCGATCGCGCCGGCCCGCTCATCGCGGCCGCGATCGACGAACTGGAACGGATTGTCGGCGAATCGTACGAGCCGGGCCAGGGGATTGGCGACTACGCCGATCACGTCCGGGCGGCCGCGGCGCTGATCACGGCGTACAACGTCACCGGCCGTCTGCCGTATGCGATGCTGGCCGAAGAACTGATGCAGGCGTCGGTGCGGGTGTCCGCCGGACGCGACTTCATGATGGAATGCGAAGCGGCCCGCGTTCTCTGTTGTCTGGCCGCCGTTCATGACGACGATGAGTATCGCGCGTCGGCGGTGATTGCGCCGAACGCCAACTATCGAGCCGATGCGTCGCGCATGCTGAGCGACTTGTCGCCGCGCGCGTCCGCCGCAGACGCGCCGCTGTATGGCCTCGCGCTCAGCGAACTGTTGGCCCTTACAGTAGAATCTCCCGACACGTATGGCTATTGATCGCGCGCTGCTCGTTCCCGCCTTGAACAACATCGCCACGCGATTGCGGATCGATTCGGTTCGCGCCACGTCGGAAGCGGCGAGCGGCCATCCGACCAGCTGTTGCTCGATGGCCGACATCATGGCCGCGCTGTTCTTCGCGGAAATGCGGTTCGATCCGAAAGAGCCGCAGAATCCGGACAGCGATCGATTCGTGCTGTCGAAAGGGCACGCGGCGCCGATTCTCTACGCCGCCTGGGCCGAGGCGGGCGCCTTCGATCGATCGGAGCTCTTGAAGCTGCGCCGAATCGATTCCGATCTCGAAGGCCATCCCACACCGCGTCTGCCCTTCGTCGACGTCGCCACCGGTTCGCTGGGGCAGGGCATCTGCGCCGCCATCGGCATCGCGCTCAATGCGCGCCGCATCAAGTCCGCGTACCGGACCTACGTGCTCCTGGGCGACGGCGAGTCGGCTGAGGGATCGGTGTGGGAAGCCGCCAACGTCGGCTCGGCGGACGCGCTGGACAACCTGTGCGGCATCACCGACGTGAACGGCCTCGGCCAGAGCCGTCCCACCATGTGGAACCACCAGATGGAGCAGTTCGAGCGCCGCTGGTCGGCTTTCGGGTGGAACGCGATCGTCATCGACGGCCACGACATGAATGCGATTCTCGACGCCCTGGAGCAGGCCCGAAACACCAAAGGGCGCCCGACGATGATCCTCGCGCGCACGATCAAGGGCAAAGGCGTGTCGTTCGTGGAAGGAAAGGACGGCTGGCACGGGAAGGCGTTCAAGAAGGGCGAGGAAATGGATCGGGCAATCGCCGAGCTCGAGAAGCAGTTCGTGCCGGTGCCGGAAAGCGGCCCTGCCGCGAACCTCGCCGCGCAGATTCCGAAACCGGCCTCCGCCCCTCGCGCGGTCGTGACGCCGAAACCGGTCGCGCCGCCCGCCTACAAGCTCGGCGAGGAGGTCGCCACCCGCGAGGCCTACGGCGCCGCGATCGCCAAGCTCGGAGAAAGCGATTCGCGTGTGGTGGCGCTCGACGCCGACGTCAAGAACTCGACGTTCAGCGAGAAGTTCGAGAAGGCGCTGCCCGATCGCTTCTATGAAACCTTCATCGCCGAGCAGGTGATGGTTGGTGCGGCGATGGGCATGGCGGCGCGCGGAGCGATTCCGTTCCCTTCCACCTTCGCGTGCTTTCTGACACGCGCGGCCGACTTCATCCGGATGGCGGCCATCAGCAACGTCAACGTCAAGCTGGCAGGCTCGCACGCCGGCGTGTCGATTGGGGAGGACGGGCCTTCGCAGATGGCGCTGGAGGACCTGGCGATGTGCCGCGCCGAGCCGAACTGCACGGTGCTGTACCCGTCCGACGCCGTCAGCACCGAACGGCTCGTCGCGCTGATGGCCTACCACCCCGGATTGGCGTACATGCGCACCAGCCGGCCCAAGACACCGGTCATCTACTCGAACGACGAGACGTTCACCATCGGCGGGTTGAAGGTGCTGAGAGAGAGCGACAGCGACGTGTGCACCGTCATTGGCGCCGGCGTGACGCTGTTCGAGACGCTCAAAGCCTACGATCAGCTCAAGGCAGCGGGTACATCGATCAGAGTGATTGACCTGTACTCAGTCGCGCCCGTCGATCGCGACGGTCTGATCAAGGCCGGTCGCGCCACGAAGGGACGGCTGATCACGGTGGAAGATCACTACGCAGCAGGCGGTATCGGCGACGCGGTCGCGGAAGCGGTCGCTGACGCCGGTCTGACGGTGCACCGCCTTGCGGTTCGCGAGATCCCGCGCAGCGGAAAACCAGAGGAGCTACTCGAGCGGTTCGGGATTTCCGCGGCCCACATCGTCGAGGCGGTCAAGAAACTCTGACAAGGACACAAAGGGGAACAGAGGACACAGAGGGGACAGCGACACGGTCGGCGCGCAGCCTTTGTGCCCTTTGTTTCCTCTGTGTCCTTGCCCCGTATCAGAGGCCGAAGTGATCGAGCAAGGCGCCGCGCCGACCTTGCTGGCGGTTCTTCATCCGGTCTTTCATCTCCGCCTGACGCTTCTTGATCTGCGCCTTCTGATCAGAGGTCAGGAGTTGAAGGACCTCGGCATGCGCGTGCGCTCGCGCGACCGCCATGTCGGCGTCAACCGCCGCGACCTCCGCGCTCTTCTGGCGAATCAGCGCGTCGTTGACGGTCTCCGCCGTCACGGCCTCGTTGAGCGTGTCGTGCGCCGTTCGAGCGCGATCGGCCAGCGCCTTCCACTCGTCCTTGTGTGAATCGGCGATGCCCTTGATCTGATCGCGCTGCGCGTCGGTCAGACCAATCTCCCGCCCGAACATCGGCAGGAAGCCCATCGGTCCGCCCGGCCCACCCCATCGCCCCGGCCCGCCCGCCCGGCCCGGCCCGCCGGGCCCGCCCGACCTGAACGGCGGCGGGTCCTGATTGGTATTCTGAGCAGA
>Ga0111538_10004770_pt1 | contig 18705 bp, 16 predicted proteins | sample SoiMethybrSBSTD1_FD_79669 | JGI IMG/M metagenome (GOLD analysis project Ga0111538, IMG submission 79669) | Bulk soil microbial communities from a Populus tree surrounding site in Tennessee, USA - Soil MetaG P. TD hybrid SBSTD1 (version 2)... | ecosystem: Environmental > Terrestrial > Soil >...
GGCGGCTGCACGTACGGTGGTGCCGGAACCACTGGCGGAGGCGGCGGGGTTGGTGGAACCGGCTGGGGCGGAGCCGGGTACCCCAGATCGGGAGTGTCGACGTTTACGGGTAGCGTCTTCTTGATGGTGCTCTGGGCTTCCTCGGTGCTGACGGCGCCCGACAGCACGAACATGAAGGTCGTTTCCGTGGAATCGATGGGTACGTTGGTCGGTCCGCCGCCTTGCGTCGCAGCGGCGAAGACGTCTGCCGAACCGAACTCACCAGTGCCCCGTACGAAAACGCCACCCAGCGTCGTGTCGAACGAGCCGAAAGTGAGCCCGAGGCCCAGCGTGCCGCCCACGCGGTCGAGGCGCAAGCGGTCGACGTCGGATATGTCGGAGGTGAGTGGCTTCGAGTTCGCGAGGTCGCCGAAAACACCCGCCCGCAGCGCGACCAGCGGCGACAGCACCAGCTCGCCGCCCAGCGAAAGGTCGACCACGGCGTCGGTATCGAAGGCGCCGATCTCTTCCCGTTTGAACGAGCGTGTCACTTCGCCGGTGCGGATACTCGTGATCGAGCTCACACCGTTTTGCGTGATCGCGTCGGTTTGTGGCGCGTAGTATTGGACGTCGGCGGCAAGGGTGAAGCTCTCTCGGTCCTGCCAGGCGATGCCCCCGTTGAGCCGCAGCGGCCGCCGGATCTCGAGATCCGATTCGAACACTTGCTGGGTGAGCTCCGTCGTCGCTACGAACGTCGCCGGATCCGGGGCCGTGAGGTTGGACTCGTAGCTACCGCTGATTCGCCCTTTGATCGGAAACGTGGGCGGCTGAAGCGCCGCGCCCAGCCACAAATTCTTGGCGGCTTTCACCTGCAGACCGAGGATCGGCGCGAATCCGAAGCTCGTCGCTTCGGTCGAGCTCGAGCTGCGGAGCGAGGCAGTGAAGCTTCCGCTGAAAGCCTGCATGATCATCGAGTCTTCGCTGGTGCTGATCGTGCGCGTGTAAAGGCCAAACAGGCTGAGCCCGAGCCGAAAGTCATCCTCGAAGCTCACTGCATAGCTTGGCCCGTAGTAGTAGTCGGTAGAGCGGCGGTTCAGGGCGCGCGTCATCTGAATGCGCCCTGCCGTGTTCGGCAAGCTGCCCTGGAACGATCCGACGACTTCAAGCGGCGCCGAGCTCGGAATTATCAACGCGACGGCGAGCCGGTGCTGGATCTTCGCATCGGCAGGGCTCAGGTGCCTGAGATACATGACCGAGCTCGGGAGCTCCCCCACGCTCCCGGTCGTGAACGACTCACTCTCGACGTCGAGCGGGCCGAACGGCCCATTCGGATCGGGACTCCTAGGCACGAAGAAGCCGTCGAACGAGCGGTGGGTGTAGCTGTAGACGGTTGCGGACAACGCGAACACGTCACCCGGAACGCCGGCGAGCCCCGCTGGATTGAGATACGGCATCGCCGAGTCGTTGCCGGCCGCGGTTCCGGCTCCACCCATGGTCGCGGTGCGGCCGCCGATCGGCACGGAGCGCAGATTCTGAGCCTGCGCCACGCCGGGCAAGAGCCACGATCCGACGATGGCTGCCGCAATGCGTAGAAGCCTCCCGTTGCGTGCGCGCGAAAACATGGGCCCTTTGCCGCGAAAACTACCGGCGCAAATGCTGTTGTTCCAATAGTCAGTTGTTCGGGTTATGGACGGGATGCTTGCCCGATTTGCCTCACGACTTGCCTGACGACGAGCCGACCCTGCCTTCACCGGCCGGGCTCGAGGTGCTGACCTTTTCGGTCCAGGGTGACGAGTACGCGATTATCGGCTTCGAAACCGGGGTCAGCGATCCGCCCGGCGGTATCACCGCGAGCGAGCGCTGCATTCTCGAGCAACTTTTGAGCGGTCGCCGGCCGGCGGAGATTGCTCGCGCCCGCGCAAGATCGGTGAATACGGTGAAAAATCAGATTCGAGCGCTGTACGCGAAGCTCGGAGTCAAATCGCGTGTCGAGCTCACGGCGCTGTGCGCGAGGGGCGAGCGGAGCGCCTGACAGCCGAACAATTGACTATTCGGCCGAGGCTCAGGATTGCTTGCTGCCGTCGGGTTTGACCCGGCCACGCGGCCCGAAGAACTGCACGAGCTGCATGCGGTCCGACAGCCCGAGCTTGCGCAGCGCCGCGCGCAAATGCTCGGCGACGGTCGAAGTGCCGATGCCGAGCTCGTAGCTGATCAGCTTCAATGAGTGGCCCAGCACGGCGTAAGCGGCGACCTGCCGCTCGCGCAACGTGAGCGCGGCCAGATCGGGGACACCGGGTCGATTGCGGCGTGCGAGCACGAAGCGCTTGCCGTCGGTGTCGAAATGATCGACGAGCGTCCACTCGCCGCGCACCAGCGCTTTCCAGATCCCGATCGCGGCCTCGGAGTCTTGTTTTCTCAGCGCTCCGCGCGCGAGCGTGCGCGAACGCAGAAAGTGAGCGAGCGCGCGGCCGTCGCTGGCGGCGTCGTCGTTGCAGGCTTCGAGCAGCTGCCCTCCGCCATCGAGGACCGCGTCGGGCGCGCCATTCGCGCGGTTCGGACCCTGGAGACGCCAGCCAGCCGCCAGATGCGCTCCGACCTGTGCCAGCGTGCGGCGCTGCGCGGGCGTGAGCCGGATCGGCGTGGGCGAAGCGACCGTGATGATAGAACCGCGTCCCGAGGGATCGCCGCCGCGCACGCCGAGGACGTCCGCGATGCCCATGCGGCTGACACTTCGGATCAGCTCCTCGACGTCGCTGGGATGGTCGCGTCCGACGGCCGGAAACAGATCGCGCATCGTCGCGGGCGGCCCCGGCTCGTAGTATTTCACGATCGTTTCGGGATTCGTGGCGCGCACGATGCCTTCGATTTCGGCTTTTCCGACCGGCGTCGGACCCGCGCCCACGCACGCCTGGATCCGGAACGCACTCGGGTCGCTCGCATCGTAAGTGTAGACGTGGAGCCCGAGGCCGCGGTCGAAGCAGGGCAGGGCCGCTTGCGCGATTCCCTTTAGCCACTCTTCTTCTGACGCAGCCGGCTCATAGGCGGCTTCGACGACGGCGAGTAAGTCCGAGCCCATCGTTCATTAGACGCTAAACGCGTGCTGTACGCCGCGTCCAACATGCCCTTTTTTCCAATCCTTCTCTCAAGTCTGTGTTTGGGCCCCGGCGCCAAACTTAGCGTGGGGGTCGGCCCTCGCGCTCGGCGACCGCTTTCCCGATTTCATCGAGCGGTAAAACGCGGGACGCGGCGCCAAGCTCTATAGCGGCTTTGGGCATACCGAATACAACACTGCTCTTTTCGTCCTGGGCAATCGTATGCCAACCCGCTTTGCGCAATTTGAGCAATCCTTGCGCACCGTCCCGACCCATGCCGGTCAGTAGAATCGCCGTCGCCGGCGGTGGCCAGTACTTCGAAAGGCTCGCGAAGAAGACGTCGACCGAGGGCCGGTAAGGCAAATTCGACGGTTCGCGCGTGTAGGCGAAGCTGCGTGCCCGCGTCATCACCAGGTGGTCGTTGGTTGCCGCGAGCAGCACGTGGCCGGCGCGCGGCCGTGAAGCAGGCGTGACCAGCTCCGCCGACATCGGGGTCTGGGTCTGGATCCAGCGCGCGAGGCCGTCGGCGAACTCGGTGTCGACGTGTTGCACGACCACGACGCAAAGTCGCGAGTCGGGCGGCAAATGTCGGATCACGTTGGCGACCGCCTGAGGTCCGCCCGTCGACGCGCCAATCGCGACTAGCGAGCATGGCGGCGCGTCCTGGGCAACCTTCGAGTCGACGCCGATCAGCCTGGAGACGGTGCGAAGCTTGGCCAGCACCATCACGGAATCGACCTGAGAGAGCGGGCCGTCGCCGGGCAGCGGTACGACGTCGAGCGCGCCGGCATCCATGGCCGCGTACACCTCCGAGACGCGATCGCGCTCGCCCTGGCTCATGATCAAGACGGCACAGCCGCACTCGCTCTTGATACGCCGCACCAGCTCCGGGCCGGCGCCGGCGAGTCCGACGTCGAGCAAGAGCACGTGCGGGCTTTCGCTGCGGCACAACGCCAGGGTGGAAGCGGCGTCGTCGGCGAGGCCCACGAGCTGGTGCTTGACCGAGCTATTGAGCAGCAGCTCGAGCGCCGCGGTCAGCCCGGCGCGAGCGCTGGCGACGGCTACTCGCACGACGCCGCTCCGATCAGCTCTTCGACGGCGCTCACCAGCGTGTCGTCGTGGAAGCTGCTCTTGGTCAAGTAGTAGTTTGCTCCGGCGCTGAGCCCGTTCAGCCGATCCTCGCTGCGGTCCTTGTACGAAACGATCACGACCGGTATCTGCTGGAGCCGCGCGTTCTGCTTGACGGCGCGCACCAGATCGATGCCGTTCATGCGCGGCATGTCGACGTCGGTGATCACCAGATCGTAGGCGGTGTTCTGGATCGAGTTCCAGCCGTCGACACCGTCCACCGCCACGTCGACCTCATAGCCGCGATTGGTGAGCAACTGGCGCTCGACCTCGCGCACGGTGATCGAGTCGTCGACGACCAGCACGCGTTTCCTCGGTTGCGGAGCGGCGCTCGAAGCGTGGCGCAGCACGGTGTCGAGCGTGCCCTGATCGACCAGCTTTCCGATCGTGCTCAGCATGTCGTTCACGTCCACGATCAACGCCGGCGTTCCGTCGGGCAGCACCGCCGCCGCGGCGACGTCCTGGACGCGCCCGAGTCGCGGATCGAGCGGGCGCACCACCAGATCCTGCTCGCCGAGGAAACGATCCACGACGACGCCGAACTTTCGGTGCTCGTCGCCGATCACGACCACGCTCAGCTCGTCATCGGCCGCGCCGGCCTGTTCCAGGCGCAGCACCTGCTCCGCTCGCACCAGCCCGACGTTCTTGCCGTTCTGGACGAAGAACTGCTTGCCCTCCATGGTTTTTATCGCCGACAAGGGCACGCTCACGACGCGTGCGATGTCGAGCAGCGGGAAGGCGTAGGGCTCGGCGGCGATCTCGACGAGGATCGCGCGGATCACCGAGCGCGTCACCGGCAGCTCCAGCATGAAGATCGTGCCCACGCCGAGCTCGGAGCTCGCGGTCACGCTGCCGCCGATGTCGCTGACGATGCTGCGCACCACGTCGAGGCCGACGCCGCGCCCGGAAATGTCGGTCAGGCGGCTGGCCGTGGAAAAGCCGGGCAAGAACACGAATTCCATCAGCTCGGCCTGGCTCAGTGACTTGGCCATGTCGGCCGTCAAGAGGCCACGCTCCACCGCTTTGCCACGCACCGCCTCGGGGTCGATGCCCTTGCCGTCGTCGCTGACGCAAACCGAGAGCTTGCCGCCGTGGTGACGCGCTTCCAGGCGCACCAGGCCCTGCTCGGGTTTGCCGCGCAGCCGGCGCTCGTCGCGCGATTCGATCCCGTGGTCGATGGCGTTTCTCAGCAAGTGTCCGAGCGGCGCATCGAGGCTTTCGAGCACGTCGCGATCTACCTCGGTCGATTCCCCCGCGATTTCGAGCCGCACGGATTTGCCGAGCGCGCGGGCCAGATCGCGCACGGTGCGCGGTAGCGAGCGCGTGCCGTCCGCGAACGGGCGCATCCGCGTTTTCTGGGCTTCGCGGTACAGGCGATCGCCGAGTACGTCCATGCGGCGCGCGTAGGCGTCGAACTCGGTCAGCCCCCGCGCCACGAAATCACGACATTCGAGCGCCCGCCCTTTGAGCGCGCTGGCCTTGTCCACGATTGCCCGCTGCTCGGCGTCCTTGGCCAGCTGCTCGAGCTCCTCCACCACGTCGCCCAGCGCCGACAGCCGCTGCTTGAGCTGCCGCAGCGATCCGCCGAACGACTCGAGGCGCCGGGCTTCGACCAGGGACTCGCCGGCGAGTCCCATCAGTCGCTTGATGCTCTCGCCGGTGACGCGGACGAAGCGTTCGGCGTCGTCGGCCTCGAGCTGAGCGGCGGGTCCCGGCGCCGCCACCGGCTTTCGCGCCGGGGCCGCGACTTCCGGCGCGCTCGAGGGCTTGCCGGTGAGCTCCGCGATCCGTTCCGAAAGCGCGTGGAGCTCGGCCGAATGTCGGGTCAAGAACGCCTCGAGCGCGTCGCTCGGAACCTTGGCGAGCTCGGAAAGCTGGTCCACGCCGCGCAGCAGCAGATCGACTTGCCCGCTGTCGAGCGTCAGTCGCGCATTCTGGAGCGCGACGAAGCAGTCTTCCATCGCGTGAGCCAGCTCGACGCCGGCGTCGATCCCGACGATGCGCGCGGCGCCTTTGAGCGAATGCGCAGCCCGCATCAAAGCCTCGAGCTCGGCGCGATCGGCAGTGTTGCTCTCGAGTTTCACCAGGCCGGCGCTGAGCGTCGCGGTCGTCGCCTCTGCTTCGATGCGGAACACCGCGAGCAGGGCCGGATCGGCCGGTGCTGCCGGCACCGTGCCGGAGCCGGCACGGCCGTTGCCCCTCGGGCGCCGCGAGCGCCTGAGATTCGTGCCCGTCACGATCGGCGGCGGGGGCTTCGACGGCGAGGCCGGTGCGGGGCCGGGCCTGGCGAGATTCTCGATCGCCACCTCGAGCTCGCCCTCGAGCTCCGTGTCGGCCGCCTCGATCAGCGGCGTCGTCGCCAGCCGTTCCAGCAGGCCGAGGGCGTTGCGGAGCCCCGGCACCGACGAGATTGCTCCGCTCGGAGCGGCGCGGGCGCCGGCGAGCTGCTGCTCGATCGCGGACGCTGCCTGAGCGATCGACTGAAGGCCGACGACCAGCGCCGCGCCGCGGAGCGCGTGAGCCGAACGCTCGGCGGCGTCGAGGCTGCGCAGATCGCTCGCGTCGCGCTCGAAGCGGTCGAGATTTTCGCGCAGCGTGGCGAGGTGCCGGTTGAGCTCGCTACGAAACACCTCGAGTAGCGGTTCAGGGGGCCTCGTCATCTGAGGCTCCGCTCGAAGGCGTCCAGGATCGATTCCAGCGCCAGGTAGCCGATGCTTCGCTCGTTCCAGACGATCACCTGGCGCACGTGGCTGGTCGTGTCCTGGGCGAGCGTCGCCGGCGGCTCGGCGAGCGCGTTCTCCGGCATGCGCTCGACGCCCAGCACGCGATCGGCGTGAAATACCCAGCGCCGGCCGCGTTCGTCCTCGATCACGACCAGGCGTGCGTCTTCGGCGCGAACGCCGGAGCTTCGGCCGACGCTCAGCAGATTGGCCAGCGAAAAGCACAGCTCGAGCTGGCCGTTGACGCTGACCAGCCCCGAGAACACCCGATTGTGACGGTGCGCGACGCGCTGGACGCGCCGCGGCGCCGTGACCTCGACGAAGCAGCGGGTGTCGAGCGCAAACAGCTCCTCGCCCAGCGCGAACACGACGACCGGACGCGTGCCGCTCTGGCGCGCGCTCGGCGGTTCCGCGACCAGCGTCGTGAGCTCGCGCCGGTAGGCCGGGAGGTGCGGGCGATCGAAGAAGGCCTGGCTCGCGGCGCCGAACACGCGGCAGTTCTGGCAGTGGATCGCCTGCTTGAGCTCCGGGCACGACCGGTCGCCGCGCACACCGATCTTGTTCCAGCAGTCGTCGACGAGCGAGAGTTCGACGCTCATGCGGCGCCTCCGGAGCGGGCCGCACGTTCCGCGCGCCGCCGCAAACGCTGGGCCGACGCCGTTTCCCCGCGGCTTTCGTGAATCAACGCCAGGTGCAGCAGAGCCTCGGAATGGGAAGGCTCGAGATAAAGCGCCTTGCTGAAACACTGCTCCGCGGCGACCAGATCGCCCTCGGCGCGACGAATCACGCCGAGCACGCAGAACGCGCGAGCGCTCGGGCCGGCGCTGTCGATCTGACGTTCGCAGTGTTCGGCGGCCGCGCGGAGCTCGCCGCGGTCGGCGAGTTTTATCGCGGTCTCGATCGAGACCGCTACCGTCGGTGGGGCCTCGTTGTGATCCCGGGCGGGCGCTGATGCCGCGCGCACCCGCGCGGTATTCACCGCGGGCGGCGGGGGGTGGCGCGACGGAAGCTTCGCCGCTGCCGGCGCGTGCTTCACGTAGGCGAAGGCCGCGCCCCGGCCCGCGCGCTGAAACGCCGTGGTCATGCCCTCGAGCGCTTCGGCGTGACCGGCCAGGAGCACGCCGCCGGGCACGAGCAGGCGCTCGAGCGATGCGAGCGCCGTCTTTCGGGCCCCGGCGTGCAGATAGATCAAGACGTTGCGGCAAAAAATCGCGTCGTACGCTTTCTCACCCTCGAGCAGCTGAGGGTTGACCAGGTTGCCGCTCAGGAACCGCACCGCTTGCTTGACCTTCTCGTCGAGCTGGTAGCGATCGCCCGTCGCGCGAAAGTAGCGCTCGCGAAAGGCGAGCTCCTTGCCGCGGAACGAGTTGGCGCCGTAGAGACCGCGCCGCGCGAGCTCGAGCAGGCGCTCGCTGACGTCGAGCGCGTCGATCCAGAAACGCCCGGGCGCGATTCCCGCGTCGAGCAGCGCCATCGCCACCGAATACGGCTCTTCCCCGGTCGCGCACGGCATGCTGAGCACCCGGAAGATTCGCGCAGGATCGACGAGGGCGGATCGGGCGCGCGCGGCGACCAAGCGCATTGCCTCCGGCTCGCGGAAGAACCAGGTCTCCGGGACCACGACTTCCTCGATCAGCCGCCCGAGCTCGCCGGGGTCGGATTCGAGCGCTGCCGCGTAGTCCGCGAGCCCGCGCAGCCCTCTGGCCGCCATGCGTGCCTTGACCGCGAGCTCGATCGCGTGAGGACCGAGGCTCGCGGCGTTCAGCCCGATCCTCGTTTTAAGCAGGCTCTCGAAGCTCTCGAGCAGCATGTCGACCCACCAGCGTTTGCAACGTCAGCCGCACCACGCGATCGAGATCGATTTCGTGGATCATCCCCTGTGCATCCAGCACCACCTCGCTGAAGTAAGCACCAGCGTCGCGGGTAGTGCGCTGGTGCTGCACGTCGAGCAGCTGGGTGTCGGTCACGCGCTCGGCCAAGAGCCCCACCGAACGCGCCTCGGCATCGGGAGCCTGGTGGTCGAAAACCACGATGCGGCTGCTCAACCGGTTGCTGCAACCCTCGTCGGAGACCAGCTGACAGAGGTCGATCACGGGCGTGATCGCGCCGCGATAGTTGAAGAGCCCGGCGAACCAGGCCGGCGCCCGCGGCTCGGGCTCGAGATCGACGCTGGGGATGACCTCCTTGACGCGCCGGCACGGCACGAAAAAGCGCTGTCCGGCCGCCCACAACAGGAGCGACAGGCCGCTTTTCACGCGGCCACCGTGAAACGTGAGATCTCCTCCTTCAAACCGGCGACGGCGCCGCGCAGGCTGCCGGTCGCGCTGTCGAACTCGCGGATCGACGCAGCGGTCTGGCGCGCACCTTCGGTGAGCTGGGTCATCGCCTCGTTGATCTGGGAGGCGCCGAGCGACTGGCTGCGCATGCCTTCGTTCACCGAGTCGATACGCGTGCTCAAGCCCTGGACCTGCTCGATGATCTGGCCGAGCTGGGTGTTGATCTGCGACACCGTGCCGACGCCGCGCCGCACCTCCTCGGTGAACTTGTCCATCTCCATCACCCCGGCCGAGACGGCGCTCTGCATCTGGCGCACCATCTGCTCGATGTCCAAGGTGGCCACGGCCGACTGATCGGCGAGGCGCCGGATCTCGCGCGCCACGACCAGGAAGCCGAGCCCGTATTCGCCGGCTTTTTCGGCTTCGATCGCGGCATTGACGCTGAGCAGATTCGTTTGATCGGCGACCTTGGTGATGGTCGTGACCACGACGTTGATGTCGTTGGCCTTCTCGCGAATTGCGGCAAGCTTCGACGAAATCGAGCCGGTCGAGCGCTCCAGCTGACGCATCGTCGAGTCCATGTCGGTGAGGCCGCTGCGGCCGCTGGCGGCGAGCTCGGAGGTGCGGGTGGCCGCGCCGTTGACCTCGTCCATCGTGTTCATCAGCTCCATGCTCGTCGCCGAGATCTCCTTGACCGCGGCGGCGATCTCGGTCGTCGAAGCCGTGAACGCGGTGACCGTGGCCTCCTGCTGCTTGCTCGTCGCGGAGATCTGCGTCGCCGTCGACATCAGGCTCACGCTGGACTGCTTCACCCGGGTCACGAGCCCGCTCAGGCTCCGCGTCATGGTGCCGATCGAGGACAGCAGCACTCCGGCCTCGTCGCCGGAGCTGCCCTCGACGGGTCGCGTCAGATCGCCGTCGGCGACCTGCTTGGCGGCGCGCGACGCCATGCCGAGTCGCGCCGCCAGGCTCTGCGCGATGCGATGCGTGACCCAGGCGATGAACAGCACGATCGCCACCACCGCAGCCGCGATCATTGCGAGCCAGCTAGAACGGCTGGTGATGATCTCGACCGCGCTCTTCTCGTATTCTGCGTTGGCGACGGTGGCCATGCGCACCACGTCGTCGATCGCGGCGCGATGTTCCTGATAGCGAGCCCTGATCGGACCGCGCAGCAGCGTTTCGGCGCGCGCCTTGTCGCCGGCCAGGAGCGCCGGAACGTACTCGGCGTCGCGCAGCTGGAAGAAAGCCATCGCCGGCTTGTACGAACGCGTGACCATGGCTTCCCGGAGCGGCCCTTCGCCGAGGTCGCGCACCCAGAACTCGTGGCGCTCGTCGTATTCGCGGCGCAGCTTGTTGCCGCGCTCGACCAGCGCCGTGAGCGCGGCACGATCCGTCTCGTCCCGCATCTCGTGGAGCAGCAGGTACGACTCGATGATGTATTCGGGCGGCGGCAACACGTCCGCGATCACGTCTTTGCCCTGCACGATCTGCCGGTAGACGGGACCGTTGACCTTGACTATCTCGAGGGTCTGCTGCGACACCGCCACGAAACCCAGGAAACCGGCCAGGAAGACGCCGACGAGCAGGGACAACTTGGTGGACAGCTTGAGGTCCCCGAAACGCATCGTGTTCGTACCTTTCGTGCAAAATTCGCGACCCCGGCCGAGCCGGGCCATCAGGGCAAAATCGGCGAAATTTGGGGAAAAATCTCGCTCGTCTCATCGAGAAACGGCCGTCGTGAGCTAGAACTTTAGCGGTGGCGAACGAATCCCCTCCGGACGAGGCCGTGGTGCTCCTGGTCGACGACCAGCCCATCGTCCATGAAGCGATCCGGCGCATGCTGGAGGGCGAGCCGAATCTCGTCCTCCACTACTGTTCGGACGCCACGTCGTGCCTGCGTCTGGCCCGGGAGCTCAAGCCGACGGTGATCCTCCAGGATCTGGTGATGCCCGACGTCGACGGCTTCACGCTGCTCAAGTTCTACCGCGCCGACCCCGCGACGCGAAGCGTGCCGGTGATCGTGCTTTCGTCGAAGGAGGACCCGCGCGACAAGAGCCAGGCCTTCGCCGAAGGCGCGAGCGACTACCTTGTCAAGCTGCCGGACAAGATCGAGCTCGTGGCGCGCGTCCACGCGCATTCGCGGCTCTATCTTTTGCAGCGCCAGCGCGACGACGCGATCAACCGGCTCGAGCTATTGAAACTCGAGCTCGAGCAGCGCAACATCGAGCTCGCCCGGCTTTCCACCGTGGACGGCCTGACCGGGGTCGCCAATCGCCGTTGTTTCGACACCACGCTCGAGCGCGAATGGCGGCGCGCGATCCGCGACAAGAGCGAGCTCACCCTGATCCTGACCGACATCGATTTTTTCAAGCGCTACAACGACGCGTACGGTCACCCCGCCGGCGACGAGTGCCTGCGTCAGGTCGCTCGTTGTCTGGCGGAGTCGGTGCGCCGCCCGAGCGATCTGGCCGCGCGTTACGGCGGCGAGGAGTTCGCGCTTTTGCTCCCCGGTACCGGCCCCGCCGGAGCGACCACGCTCGCCGAAGCCGTACGCGATCGCGTCGCCGCGCTCGGCCTCGAGCACAAGGGCTCCGACGCCGCGCCCCACGTCACATTGAGTCTCGGCATTGCGAGCTACAGCCCCAAGCAGGGCGAGCAGCAGGAAGAGCTCGTCGCGCGGGCCGATCGCGCGCTCTACTCGGCCAAACGCCGTGGCCGCAACCGCTACGACGTCGCGCAGTAGCCGAGCTCTGGAACGCTCGGCGTTCCAACATCGGACGGAGAACATGCTCCGTTCCGTTTGCGGAAGCCCGCGGTCTCGAAATTGCCGCGTGCCGGCTGCGGCACGCAGCTTGCTGGTGACCGCGCGATGGCGCATCGATGGACCGGCGACCTCAGCCAATGGTCGTACGTCGGCCAATGCAAGAACGATCGCATCACCGTCTACGACTCAGCCAACGCTCCCGCGGGCGCGCCCGCACCGCGCCAGGGGAAATACGCCGCGAAATTCCGGGTGCTGGATTCGGACATCGCTCCCTGTACATCGACGGAAAATCCACGCGCGCAGATACAGTCCCCCGATCCGTTGTTCCAGGTCGGTGACGAGGCGTGGCAAGCGTGGGCGCTCTACGTTCCGCCGATTCCCGCCGCAACCTGCAGCGGGTGCCCGAACTGGTGGGCGTTCCAGGAGGACACAAGAAATTCTCGAACCAGGACGACGGCACGGGCTTCGTCGAAGCGTGGATCGATCGCAAGCCGATCACGTTCAGCACCTGCGATTGTACGCGGCTCTCGATGCAGACCATGCACTCGACGCAGCCCCAGCTCGGCTTCTATCTGACCAGCTATCGCGCGCACGGATTCCTGGCCGTTGCCGAGCTCTATCTCGATGGTGCACGGGTCGGCACCACGCGCGCCTCGGTCGAGCTCGAGTAACCAGCCGCGACATCCTGCTGGCGGACCTGAGTATACACCTGTATACTAGGCAGCGTGCTGTCGACGGAAGCCGTGATCGAGGCCGGCGTCGCCTGCGTGCGCGAGCGCGGGCTTTCGAGTCTCGGGGTGCGTGCTCTGGCCGAGCGGCTGGGCGTGACACCGATGGCGCTTTACCGGCACGTGGATACGGCCGAGGCGCTGGAGGGCGCGGTCGTCGACGACGTGCTGCGGGAAATTTCCCCTGTCGACGGTGCCGGCTCCTGGGAGTGCAGCGCAAGAGCGTGGGCGCTGCAGGCACGGCCCGTGTTTTCGGCGCACCCCGGTGTCGCGCGGTACGTGCTCACCCACTGGTTTCGGCTGCCGCGTGCGCTCGATTGGATCGAGGGGCTGCTCGCCGCGGCCGAGCGGGGGGACATCAAGGGCTCTCGGGGCGTCGCGGCCGCGAATGCGGTTTTCACTTACGTGCTGATGCGGGTCGAGGCAGAGGAGGCGATCCGAAAGGCGCGCGTCGTGCACCGGAAGCTGCCGCGCGGGACGCGGAGCGAGCTGCGTTGGCCGAGGCTGAAGGCGAACGCGGCGGAGTACGAGGTCGCGCGGCTCGACGTGCACTTCGAGTTCGGGTTGGAGGCGCTTTTGTGCGGAATTGGAGGGACGATTGCAAATCCGTGACGCAACCGAGTCCGACCTGCCGCAAGTGGTCGCGATTTACAACGAAGAGCTCTTCACCACGACGTCGATCTGGTCGGACACGGCGCAGACCCTGGAAGAGCGCCGGGACTGGTTCGAGGCTCGATGCCGCCGCGGCTTTCCGACGCTGGTCGCGGAGCACGGCGGACGGCTGGTCGGGGTCGCTGCGTTCGGAGATTTTCGCGATTCGATCCGCTGGCCTGGCTACCGCTTCACGGTCGAGCACTCGGTGCACGTGTTCAGGGAAAGCTGGGGCCAGGGCGTGGGCCGGGCCCTGATGCAGGCCCTGTTCGAGCGCGCGCGAAAGCGGCGTGTCCACGCGATGATCGGCGGCGTCGACTCGGCGAACGCACGTTCGCTGCTTTTTCACGAGAATCTCGGCTTTCGCGAGGTGGCGCGGATGCCGGAGACCGGATGGAAGCACGGGCACTGGTGTGACCTCGTGTTCGTGCAGCGCTTCGTCGACGAGTAACGCCCCTATCTGCAACGTGGTCTCGGGACCCTGAAGCAGTTTGGTTGTAGGTGGATGCCGCGGGTGAGGCGCGGCGCGTCGCACGGTCATTGCAACGCTCCGTTCCGAACGCATCGCGAGCAGCCCCGGTTCGGGCCGCTGACAGCTCGAAATCGCGACGCTTTGCCGAGCCGCTCGACACAGCGGGATCACATCTTGCATCCGACTGCCCGTCACTTTGTCGCCGGCAGTCGGCGCGTTTCGTCACGGATAGGTACGGGGCCAGGCATGCAGCACCAGCGGTTGCAAGTAGGTGATCAGACGACATTGAAGGTCGACGGCGAGCTCGATGCGCTCAGCGCCCCCGAGCTGCGGCCCGCTCTGGACGCGCTCGTGGCCGAGCGCCCCCGCTGGGTCACTGTCGATCTGTCGGAGCTGCGTCAGATCGACAGCTCCGGCGTCGGAGCCCTGGTTTCCCTGTACAAGCGCGTGCGCGCGCAGGGTGGCGACGTGCGTTTCGTCGGCGTCGCGGAGCAGCCGCTCGCGATCTTCAAGCTGCTGCGCCTCGACGTCGTGTTCGAGCTCGGGCGCTGACGGCCCGTGAATCCCAGGAAGCCATGACACGCCGCACGCGAGTGACCCCGGATCGAGCGCTGGCGCTCCCGGTACCGATCAGCTTCGGTGCCGAGCCCCGGACCGGCGTGAACGTCCTGGCGCCGCCCGCGCCGGCCCGCACCGATGTTTCGAGCTTCGCCCATCAGATAAGAAACTCGCTGCACCGCGCGCTGATGCAGCTGATGCTCCTCGATCGCGAGCACGAGCGCCTCGAAGCCGGATCGAACGCGCTGCTGCCGGCCGAGGCGCTGCGCGCGGAGATTCTGAAGATCTCCGACCTCGTGAACGACTACCTCGACTGGCGAAGCCGCTTCGATTTCAGCGGCGCGCCGCTCACGTTGCGAGCAGCGTGTGCGCGCCCGGTCGAGCGCGTGAGCGCCGATGCCGCGGCGCGAGGGATCGAGATCGCGGCGGAGCTCGCCGGGGAAGCCGCGCCCGGCGTCGATCTGGCGCCGCTCGAGCGGACGATCTCGGACGTGCTGCGCTGCGCGGTCGAATCGGCGCGCGCCGAAAGCAAGATCCTGGTCTGGAGCCACGGCGCCGGCGCGGACGCCGCGATCGAAATCAACTGGGAGCTCGTGCCGGATGCGGTCGGCAGCGGCACGCTCGAAACCACGCTCGACGCCGTGAGCAAGCGCGGCGCCGCGGTCGAGGTGAAAACCGCCGCGGACCGCGCGCGCATCCACGCCATTCTGTCGCTCTTCTCAGCCAGCGATACGAAACCGGAGGGACGAATCGAATGACCGCAACCGTTCAAAATCGGGTGCTCGTCGTCGACGACGACGCCGTGATCACCTCGGGCCTCGAACAGCTCTTGAGCAGCCAGGGCTACCTGGTGGACGTGGCCGCCGACGGCGAAAATGCGCTCGGCGTGTGCGCAGAGCACCGCCCCGATCTGGTCTTGACGGATCTCCGAATGCCGCGCATGGACGGCGTCCAGCTGATCAAGCGGCTCCACGAGCACGACGCAGAGCTGCCGGTGATCGTGGTGAGCGGCGTCGGCGACATGCAGTCGGCCATCCACGCCATGCGCGAGGGCGCACGCGACTACGTGACGAAACCGGTCGACCCGGCCAAACTCGCGCGTTCGATCGAGCGCGTGCTGCCGCGGCCGCTCACGCCCGAGCAGCCGCCGGCGGACGCACCCGCCTTCGCGGGGCTCCTGGGCTCGAGCCAGCCGATGCGCGCCGTTTACGACGTCGCGCGCAAGGTGGCGCCGAGCCGCGCGGCGGTGTTGATCACGGGCGAGACCGGCACCGGCAAGGGCCGGCTGGCGCAAGCGATTCACGCCCAGAGCACGCGCAACAACGGTCCGTTCGTGCCGGTGCATTGCGTGGCGCTCGTGGACTCCCTGCTCGAGAGCGAGCTGTTCGGGCACGAGCGCGGCGCGTTCACGGGCGCGCTGCGCCGCCATATCGGCCGCTTCGAGGAAGCCCACGGTGGCACGCTGTTCCTGGACGAGATCGGTGAAATCCCCGCGACCACGCAGGTCAAGCTGCTGCGCGTGCTCCAGGAGCGCACCTTCGAGCGCGTCGGCGGCAACGAGCGCGTCTCCGTCGACGTGCGGCTGATCGCCGCGACCAGTCGCGATCTCGCGGCCGAGGTCGCCGCGGGCCGTTTTCGCGAGGACCTCTACTATCGTCTCAACGTGGTGCGGATCGAGATGCCGCCGCTGCGCGTGCGCGGCGATGACATCATGCTGATCGCCGAGTCGGTCCTTTCGCGCCAGGCCGCCGCCAACGACAAGGTGATCCGCGGCTTTAGCGCGGCGGCTCGCGAAAAGCTGCTGTCGCATGCCTGGGCGGGCAACGTGCGCGAGCTCGAGAACGTGACGGAGCGCGCCGTCGTGATGTGCACCGGCACGACGATCGACGCCGAGCACCTCACGCTCGAGCGACCGCGGCCCAACGCCAAACCCGCAACCCTCAACGCCATCGAACGCGAGGCGATCCTGAGCACGCTCGAAGCCGTCGGCGGCTCGACCAAGCGCGCGGCCGAGATCCTCGGCATCAGCGTGCGCACGATTCAGTATCGATTGCACGAGTACCGCCGCGCCGGCGACGCCCGCCTGATCTAGACGTGCGCCAGACGCGATCGCAAGGAGCGCGCTGCGTCCAACCCAGCCTGCGTGACGCTGCGCAGGGCTTCCACCACGCTCGTGCGCGTGGCGCGGAGCGTGACCAGCGGGCGGCTCGCGAGTGCGAGATCGAGCTTGTAGCGCGAGGTACCGGCCAAGAAATCGTATTCGCGGCAGCCGCGCTCGATTGCAGCGCGGATCGCGTGCGCGTGCAGCACGATGCCGGGCCGAATACTCTTGGGCAGATCGAGCCGGCGCCCGCTCTGGTAGAAATACACGACGCCGTTTCTGACCACGTTGTAGAGCGCGGCGATCGGCTCCCCGCTGACGGTGAGCCACAAGAGCTCGAGCTCGTTCTTCTGCCAGAGCTGGGGCATCGCGCGGGCGTGGAAATCCGCGAAGCGCGGCGAGGCGAAGCATCCGCCCGCGCCAGTCGCGCTCCAGCGCTCGGCGTGCAGGGTGCGCAGGATGGCTGCTCCCTGCTCGACTTCCTCGCGCGAAGCCGCGCGCTCGACGCGGCCCGCGCCGGCCGCCCACTTCTCGAAGTCGCGCAGCGAGCGCCGCACCAGGTAGCGCGCGTTCGGCGTCAGGGCGGCGAGGTAGTCGTCCCAGCTTCGTGGCAGGGGAATGAACGGGCAGCTTGTCACGCGCTGGGCCTGGACGTGAAAACCCGAGAGCCTCATGCCCTCGCTCAGCAGCCGCGGCACGGGATCGAATCCATCCAGCGCCGGCATCAAGAGCTCGTCCCAGCTGCCGAACTGCCCGTCCGCGAGCGCCCGCACGAAAGCGGAGGCCACCGCCTCTTCGGATCCGGTCGCGGCGATCACGCCCAGATAGTCCGAGCAGATTTCGTCGCGTTCGTCCTCGCCCGAGCCGAGCAGCTCGAGGCGCCGGAAGGGAAGCGCCAGGTGATACCGGTGCTCGCGCGCCAGAAACGGAGCGAGCCCGAGCAAGCGCTCGCCGTCGTAGCAAAGCCCCACGCGAAGGTCGCGGCGTCCCGTCTCGCCGAAGACCGACCACCACGGCAACAGCCATTCCGGCTCCAGCGCAAACGACGCGCCGCGGCTCCTTGCCAGAAGATCGATCCAGTCGCGCTTCAGCGCCCGGAGCGACCCGAAATCCCCGATCACGGAAACACGAAGCATCGCCGCTCGGCGCTGGGCTGCAACGCACGTGCCGTCTCTCCGGGGCCGCCTCGGGCCGCACGAAGTGCCCGTGCGAAGTGCGAAGCGCAGGGACTGCGAAGGGGCGCAAACACTGCATCTGTTGCAGCAGTCCCCATCGCTCAGGGCGCTCCTCGGGAACTGGCACACGGGTTGCGTACTCCATTTGTGTTGGCCGCCGATGTCTCCGATACCCGCCGTCCTGTGTGGTGACCTGAACATGCTGCGCTGCTTCGTCGGCACCGGGGTTCCGACGGTCGTCGTGGCGAGCGGGGGCAAGCCCTTGACCGCGCTCTCCCGTCACTGCGCACACCTGTTCGCGATTGCGCCGATCACGGAGGAGCATCGCGCCGTGTCCGATCTGTGTGCGCTCTCCGAGCAGCTCGGCAACCCGGTGCTCTTCTACGGCACGGACGCGATGCTGCTCTTGATCTCGCGCCATCGCGACGAGCTCGCGCCGTGCTTCCGCTTCCGGATGCCTCCGGCGCCTCTGGTCGAAGCGCTGGTCGACAAGACTCGCTTCGCCGAGCTCGCCCGGGGCCTCGAGCTGCCGGTGCCGCGCACGCTGGCGTCGGACGCGATCGCAGGCGCCTCGGACATCGAGCACTCGGTCGGCTTGCCGTGCTTGTTCAAACCGAGCGTGCACATCGGCTGGTTCCAGGCCCGCGCCGCCCACGGCCTGTCGCCGCACAAGGCGGTCCTGGTCGAAAATCGCGGCGAGCTCGAGCAGCGCCTCGACGAGATCCGCCGGCACTGTCCCTCGTTCGTCGTGCAGGAGTACGTGCGCGGCGGCGAAGATCGTATCTACAGCTACCACGCCTATCTCGACGGTCGCTCGCAACCGCTCGCGGAGTTCAGCGGAAAGAAGCTCAGAACCTATCCTCCGCGCGCGGGCGTCAGCACGTTTCTCGAGCTCGTCAAAGATCAGGAGCTGACTGAGCTCGGGCGCGAAGTGTGCCGGTGCGCGAAGCTGGTCGGCCCGGTCAAGCTGGATTTCAAGCGCGACGCGATCGACGGCCGCATCCACCTGCTCGAAATCAACGCCCGCTTCACGCTCTGGAACCATCTCGGCACCGCCA